>Ga0123335_1000720_pt1 | contig 55910 bp, 38 predicted proteins | sample BiotimSIPDNA_2_FD_89707 | JGI IMG/M metagenome (GOLD analysis project Ga0123335, IMG submission 89707) | Anaerobic biogas reactor microbial communites from Washington, USA - Biogas_R2 time_0 SIP DNA | ecosystem: Engineered > Bioreactor > Anaerobic > Unclassified | place: Washington, USA...
CCCACCGCGAAAAACCGGAATGACGCGTTGTTTTTGGGTCTTTGAGACAAATCAAAACATGGCACTCTTCTTGGTTACCTATACTTAAAACAGAACTCATAATTATTTGTCAGCGAAATGGCCCTAAGCGCCTAAGAGGCATCGGTTATCATCCTATGGCGTTTTCTCGTTCCCAAATTCCATTCTTGTCATTACCCACATTTTTCCGTTCAGGATATGGTATTTAGATGCCGACGGATGTATTCAGAATCCCAACGGGATTCCATATCATAGCCCAGGGTTGCGGTACTCCGCTACCCTGGGTAAGTGATGTTTTCCCTTCTCTCTTTTCTACTCCAACGGAGTTACGTCGGTTTTCCAATACAGTACCCCAATTGACGCAACCCCGTTGGGGTAAACGGGAATTGGGGCGATTTCCAACCCAGGGTAGCGGAGTACCGCAACCCTGGGCTAGCGTCCGCAGCCCCTTCGGGGCATTTTCAGGTGTTCTCTGTTTCGAAGTTATACGCGTGTCCGTACCCGCAATTACAGGTGGGGACATTTACTATCGCCTCGTGAAGGTTGTAGTGGAATCCCAACGGGATTCCGTTCGTTAGCCCAGCAAGGTCTAGGGCGCCGGCGATAAATGCAATCGTTACTGAAATCGGTATCGCTATCAAGCATTTCGATTTCGAGTATAAGGATGGTTTCGATGTCGATGTCGATGTCGATGTCGATACCGATACCGATGTCGATACCGATTTCGATACCGATACCGATACCGATGCCGATGCCGATACCGATACCGATGCCGATACCGATACCGATACCGATACCGATACCGATACCGATACCGATACCGATGCCGAGAAAAACACAGGGAACTACCCCAGCCCTGACATCCTCAGAATCCCAACGGGATTCTGTCCACTAGCCCAGGGTTGTGGTACCCCGCTACCCTGGGTATACCGGTCCCCCAAAACGCCCTCTACCCCAACGGGGTTGTGTCACATTGGGTGCAAATGCCGTATGGGGAAACCGACGCAACTCCGTTGGAGTAGAAAAGAGAGACCTCGCTTACCCAGGGTAGCGGGGTACCGCAACCCTGGGCTAGCGTCCGCAGCCCCTTCGGGGCATTTTCAGGTCACTGCGCCTTTCGGAATTGCCTGTGTATTACACAAAATAAGGGCGAAAGATGTGGGTAATGACAAGCGTGCAACTTGGGAACGAGAACCCCCTCTATTAGATGCGCTTGCCCTCCATCCGGTCTTGTATCCCATTGCAGCTTGTTGCCCGGTGTGCTATAGTAGGCAAGGACAGCTTCGGACAACACCGGGACCACTCCCCATGAGCCTTTTCAGAGTCATACCGATGTTACTTTTCCTGATGGCGTTGCCCTTCAGCGCGGTGGCGGATTGGATCGTGCTCAACGACATGACCTACAAGGACGTGTATGTCCGGGAAGGCCGTTCCTCCTATTTCGTTCATTTTCCCGAGACGGGCGAAGTCATGAATGTTCCCCGTGCCGGTGTTCAAGATTCCGACGTGGGTATTCTGAAGGACGGGCCGCGCCGGGAAGCGCTGCTTGCGAAATGGCGGAAGGCCAATCCTGAACGGCAACGGGACGCCCTGCATCGGCGGGATGTGCGTCGCCAGGCGGCAACGGTCGCCACCATGCCGCCGGTTCCCACGTTTCCGGCGCAGGCGGGACAGGCCTCCGGCCGCATGGAAATCCGGCGCTACGATCTCGGCGAAACGACGCTGCCGAAAATCGTTCTTCGTTCACCGTCCGTGCTTATGGCCGCCCCGGCGGTACGGCCCGCCGCGTCCTACGGTCCGGCCAGGGTTCCTCGACGAGGCATGGGGAACCGTGGGATGGGCATGGCCATGCCGGGTTACGGCATGCCCGGGATGGGCGGTGTCGGGATTCGGGGCGGCGGGTTTCGGAGGGATGTTACGGCAATCACCAATATCTCGGACCTCTTCTCCACGATCCATGATCCCCTGGTGGGAGAGCCCCTTCCTGAAATTATGCCGGCCTACCTGTTCCTGCGGCGGAGGTGACCCTTATTGGGGGCTCAGCACGTACGTGACCTGAACGCGGGCCTTGCAGTTTAGCTGGATCGCATCGCCGTATTGCGCTTCCGGCTGTTGTTCCCAGACCAATTCCAGCACCTCGACATTGTCAATGGCGAAGATGCTGCTTTTTACCGCCACGGCGACGGCTTCGGCGGGCAGGTAGGCGTTTTCCGTGGCGTGGGCCAGTACGCCGGCCTCAATGGTGTCTTTTTCGGCAGGGTGAAAAATGGGGCTGGACAGGGTGGCCTTCATGGTGGCCGCCAGCCCGGCGAGTTTGTCGCATAGCGCCGCGAACTGGGTGGGGCCGGTCTTGGGGGTATTGAAGGCGGCCATGCCGAAGCGCACGGTAACGGAACCGCGGCACTGGTGTTCCGCGACTGATGTAATAACCGGAGGCGAGGTACGCATTTCCAGCGGCTGCAGTTCCGAGCCGCGAATGGCCTGGGGCGCCGCGCCGAGCCAGGTTTCACACAGCGTAACGGATTCCTCCAGCGTGTCCGCGATAAAATGGCGGACGAACAGGAATTCCACCTGTCCAATGGCCGCGAGCGCTTCCGCCTCGCCCACATTAATAATGGTCGGGGGCGCTTCCACCGCCCAACAAAGGGCGGGGAGGCACATCAACAGCGCCAGCAGGGAAGCGCGGCAAAGCGGGAAGGGTTGGCTTACGTTGTTCATGGTGAGGGCGCTCCATGGGGTTCCAATGCGCAGGCAAACAAGTGTTTTAGTGTTTCCATATCCGGGCGGCGGCCGTATTCGCACACCTGAAACACTTCCGCGTAGCGGACGGTGTCCGCGGCGGGACCGCACCATTCCCGGAGCGCTTCGCCGCAGCAGTGGACGGGGCGCGCGAGTTCAGGTCCGAAAAAGTGTTCCAGCCAGCGCCGCCGCGCTTCCGGTCCCGCGGACTCGGGCGGCACTTCATCGATCCTGTTTTCCAGCCAGGGCAGCCATTCATAGAACTGGGAAGCCATGGCGTCGAGCAGCCGCCACTTAAGATCCATGACAGCGTCCACGGGCACGGCGATATCCGCATGAAAGGGGGCCGGCCAGGTAAAGGGATCGAAGAGGTACAGGAAGATGGGATTGACGCGCAGCGCGGGCGCGTCGGGACAAAACTGGGGCACGGTCACCATGAACGCGGCGTCCTGAACGGCCTGTGCCGCATAGCGGTGATCGGGGTGGTAATCATTCGGTCGATGGGTGAACACGATATCGGCCTGATGTTCCCGTATCAGGCGGACGACTTCCTTGCGCAGGGCAAGATCGGCCACCAGCTCCCCGTCGTGATGATTCAGGACGCGCGATTCATAGCCGCCGTGCCACGCGGCCATGCGCGCCTCTTCGAGGCGCCGGCGCGCCAGAACACCTCCCCCCATTTCATGATGCCCGATATCGCCATTGGTCAGCGACACGGCCAGGACCCGGTGTCCCGCCCGGGCGAAGAGGGACATGACCCCTCCCGCGAAGACCTCCGGGTCGTCGGGGTGGGCGCCTATGCAGATCAGGTTCACTGTGCCGCCGCCGCCCGGACAAAGTTGATGCGCACGGGATTGCCCATCAGGGCGACCGTGTGGGGAGAATCGGCGGTTTTCGGATCCAGCAAGGTCTCCACGGTGCCTTTCGGCATCAGCCAGGCGTCGGCACGGCCGAAGACCAGCATCGTGTCCGGAATCGTTTCCAGGCCTTCCAAAACATTCACGGTAAAGGCGTATTGCAGCGGTTCGGCGCCTTCGGCAGCGGGAAGACCCCTGGCGTTGCTGCCCAGGACACAGGCATATTCTTCACCCATCGGTTCGTTCTCGCCGCGATAGGCGCGGGCGCGTATTACCACGGGGGTATCCGGAAAATCGCGCTTGGCCGAGAATTCAAAGCGGATCGGCAATTGTTCCGGGAAGGGTTCTTTCACCGTGATCGTGGTCAGGGACAGGTTGCCCCGCATGGTTTCGACGTATTCGGCGGTGCAGGTGGCTGAAGCCGCCTCCGGCGCCAGGAGGCCGCGCAGGAAAATGCCGCTGTCCACATCGCCCAGGTCAACGGGCGGGGCTTCGGTTACAACCGGAGGCGCTTCAGGCGGCGCGCCTTCCTGCTGCGGCGACGCGTAGGGAACCGCGGGGGTTTCCGGCGCGGACGACACGGCCCCCGGTGCGGTGTCGGTGGCATCCGGTTTTGAGCATGCGGCCGCCAGAACAAGGCACGCGATAACGGCGATTATTTTCCTACTCATGGCATGTCTCCTGCTTGTTGAAAAGGCGCTTCATGACCGCAGGTGATTTTATCATGCCGTCATGGGCAAACCAAAAGCGCATGAGTATGCGTGCGCGGCCGTGCGGTGGCGGATATTTCGGAAAACGGTTGAACCCGTTTCAGGAAAAGGATACACTCTTGGCGTAAGCAACGCAGGAAGGGAAAAATCCGTGTCCGACGAAAAGGCCGCAGTACCCGGCACCACGCATCCGGGCGAAACGCGCGAACTGTCCCGGTTCGCGATGATTTTCGCCGGCGGCACCATGCTCAGCCGGGTGCTGGGCCTGGTGCGTGACATGGTATTCGCGCATACCATACCGGGTTCGGCGCTGGGCGCTTTTCTTTTCGCTTTCAGCCTGCCCAACATGCTGCGGGACATGCTTGGTGAAGGTGCGGTGAACGCGGCGCTGGTGCCCGTGTTTACCGCGGAGCGGGAGAAACTGGATGAGGCCGCCTACCGGCACGCCGTATCCGCCGTCATGTCCCTGATGTTGCTCCTGTTCGCCGGGATTACCGTGCTCGGGGTGCTCATCATGCCCCTGACCCCGTCGATTCTGGCGTCCCTGGAACCCTTTACGGGAAAATCGCTACCCCAATCCCAGGAGGAGCTGCTGACCACCGTGAGGATGATGCAGTGGACCTTCCCCTATCTTTTCTTCATCGGCGCCGCCGTGTTCGCCATGGCGCCCCTGTTCGTTGCCAGGCGTTACGGCACACCTTCCTGGACGCCGGTCCTGCTGAACGTGGCATTCATTCTCTGCGCCTACGGGCTTCGGAACCGTTTTGAAAACCCGGCCTGGGCGCTGGTGGTGGGGGTGTGGCTGGGCGGCCTGGCGCAGATGGCGGTGCTCTGGGCGGACATGTTCTTTCACGTGGGCGTCGTGCTGCCCTCTTTTCACTTGCGCCACGCGGCGGTGGGCAAGACGCTGCTGCTGTTGCTGCCGGTTATTCTCGGCCAGGCCGCCGGGGAAGTCAACAAGCTGATTGAGCGTTTTTTCGCCATGTCCCTGGGGGAGGAGAAGGTGCTTGCCCTTTATATTTCCAACCGGCTGGTCCAGCTGCCCCTGTCCGTTTTCGGCATCGCCGTCGCGGTCGCCATCCTGCCCGCGTTGTCCCGCGCCCACACGCAGGGCGACGAATCGCAGCAGCGGCGCCTGCTCCTGTACGGGCTGCGCCAGTCGTTTTTCCTGTGCGTTCCCGCCGCAACGGCGCTGCTGGTGTTGCGCAGGCCGGTCATACAGCTGTTGTTTGAGCGGGGAGAGTTCGGGCCCGCCTCTACCGGGCTGGCTGCGGGCGCGCTGTTGTACGCTTCGCTGGGCCTGGTGTCCTTCGCGTGGGTAAAGGTCATGGTGCAGGATTTTTACGCGCGCCACGACACGCGCACGCCGGTGATCGTTGCCACGTCCAGCATGCTGTTGAATATCGGCCTGAATCTTGTCCTGGTCCGGCCCATGGGGTACCAGGGGCTGGCGCTGTCCACCACCCTTTCCTTCACCCTGAATTTTCTCGCGCTGTACCTGCTGTATGGCAAGCGCAACGGGATGCTTTGGGACGCCGCCTTTGTCCGTTCGATAGCTGGCATTGTGGTGGCCGCGGCGCTTTTCGGGCTCACCGCCTATGGCGTCCTGGTGTTCCTGGCGGCGCGGTTGGGGACGGATTCGCTTTCGGCCCGCTTCCTCGCGCTGGCCGGTGCGGGCCTGCTTGGCGGGCTGGTCTATGCCGCCGCCTGTATCCTGCTCCGGATACCCGAATTCGACATGTTGCGCCGGCGTTTCCTGAAGCGCTGATGCGCGGTGGAGGATACCGGATTACGGGGTAGTCTCCGGCAGTGGCAACGCCCACACATTGCGGTGGCGCGGTCCGTCGAATTCACAGAAAAACACCGATTGCCAGGTGCCCAGCTGGGGACGCCCCTCCCGAATGATGAGCGTCAGTCCGGCGCCCATCATGGAGGCTTTCACATGGGCGGCGCTGTTTCCCTCGTCATGGCGATACTCCGGGGAACGCCAGGGCACGGCCTTCTCCAGCGCCAGGAGGATGTCATGCTGCACATCGGGATCTGCATTCTCATTGATGGTGATGCCGGCGGTGGTGTGCGGCACGTGCAGGTGGAGCAGGCCGTTTTCCAGACCGGTTTCGCGCAACACCTGGCGCAGCGGCGCGTCGATGTTGACGAATTCGGCGTGATGGCGCGTTTCAACCGTAAAAGTGATCATGATCAATACTCCATGTCGCGCAGGTTGCGCAGTCCGAAATACATGGGCAGGGCCACGCAGGCGGCGGTGGTGACGGCGCTGGCGAGCACCGCGCCGGCAAGGGCGTATTGAAAGGTCTGTTCGCTTCCAAACCTGCCGATGGCATTCCACTGCAGCACAAGGGTCTGCGCCGCGACGATGACGGTGATATACCCGATGCTCATCAGCAGGTTGAGCGTGCCGCCCAGTCCGCTGACAATGCGCGCGGGATTGTCCTCATTAAAGTTGGGGTAGAGCGCCCCGAGTCCCACGGCGAGGCCGGCCAGCCCGAAGTTGGCGATGGAAACGCTGTACACGGTCATCCAGAAATAAACGGGCTCAAGCTGGAGCATGGTGGCGGAAAGAAACGCCAGCCCGATGGTAAAAAAGGAAGTAATGGCGATGCTCAGCCGGAACTTCTGCCAGACCAGGCCGCGGAAGGTCAGGGGCGCCAGCCCAATGATCCAGAAGCGGCGTCCTTCCAGGCTGACCAGGGGGAACACGAAACGGCTGGTGAGGGTGGCCAGGATAAGCGTCACTGAACCCACGTTCAGGCAGGCGATCCAGCTGCGCCACATCTCGTCTTCATAGTACTTCGAAGTGCTGCGCAGGTTCGCGATATAGATGGCCATGATGCCGAAGAAAATGACGAACTGCGACCATTGCGTTGGGTCGCGCCAAAACAATTTGACGTCTTTTACCGTTAGCGCGCGGTTGGGATTCGGGATGAACGCCAGCAGGCGCTCCAACAGGTTGAGCAGGCCGCGGTTTCGCGGGCGGACGCGCCGCCGGTCCTGCCCCGCAAGAAAGGAAAACCCCGGGAAAAAGAGGTGTCGCGCCGCCAGCCCCGAAAGCATCAACAACACCAGTGAGGTGGACAGCAGGAGCAGGAACCAGAACAGGGAATCTCCCGGCTGGTTCCTGGCGGCGTCCAGCATGCCCTGCGATGCCCAATGGCTGGGCAGGAGCCAGGACTGGGCGCGGCGCGTCACGTCCATGAATACGGGAAGAATCGTGTCGTCGGACAGGCGCGTGCCGCGCAGTACATTTCGGATATAGAGAAAGAACACGAGCACGGCGGCGCCACCCAGGACAATGAGCCAGGCGGGTTTCAGACGGGGAAACACACGCGCCAGCAGCATGGTGATGAGGGCGCCGATGGCCGCGGGCACCAGGATCAGCGGCAGAAAAAAGGCGAACACGGCGAAATAGAAGAGGGGCGGGGCTTCCGTGGCCAGCCCGTAGGCGATCATCAGGGGCGAACCGAGGAAGGCCAGCGACCAGGAACTAAACAGCACGCATTCAAAAAAGCGGGCGTAGAAAAAGTGGTCAAAGCGGATGGGCGCCTGGACCAGGTACATCACCTCGTAGGAACGGTACAGGGTGGAAAAAGCCACCAGCACATTCGAGAAGATAAGCAGCATGAAGATGGACAAGGTAAGGATGCTCAACAGGCGCGCCATGAGCACGTCGCCGAAATTCAGTTCCGCCGCGCCCATGCCGCCAAAAGACATCATCCAGTGGAAGCCGATGCGGAAGAAAAAAAAGGCGCCCGACCACAGCAGCAGGGCGGCCACGGTAATCACGGCGACTTTGAGCTTGGACTGGTGCCGCACCCCCGCGATTTCATGGCGCGCGATACGCGCCTTCGCCAGGATTATGGTCCAGACCTGGTTCATGGCCGCATTCCGTTGTTTGCGGCGGGGGAGGCATGAATGGGCACTTCCTCCGTGTCGCGGGTGATTTCCAGGAATATATCCTCCAGGGATCCCGGCCGGTTATGAAGGGCCTTGATGTCGGCCACGGCGCCCAGGGCCTGCAGGCGCCCATTGTTGATAATGCCGATCAGGTCGGCGATCTCCTCGGCGATGGCGAGAGTATGGGTGGACATGAACACGGTCAGCCCGGTTTCCCGGCACTGCTGGCGCAGAAAGTTTTTGACGAAGCGGATGTTCTTGGGGTCCAGGCCGACCCAGGGTTCGTCCACGATAACAATGCCGGGATTGTGAAGGAAGCAGGAGGCGAACGACAGTTTCTGGCGCATGCCGTGGCTGTAGTCCTCGATCAGCTGATCCGCCACGCCCGCCAGTTCGAACATCTCGAGCAGACTGTCACTGCGCTGTCGATACTCGGCTTCCGAAAGGCGGTAGAGGCCGGCCACAAAGCGCATGAACTCATTGCCGGTCAGTTTATCGTAGAGAAAGGGGTGATCCGGCACGTAGCCCAGGATTTCTTTGGCCTTCACGGGCTCCCGGGTGATGTCAAAACCGCCGAGCACGGCCCTCCCCGAACTGGGATGCAGCAGCCCGGTAAGCATCTTGATGGTGGTGGTCTTGCCGGCGCCGTTGGGGCCGAGGAAGCAGAAGAAGGTGCCCGGCTCGATGGCGAGGTCAAGATGATCGACGGCGAGTTTCTCCCCGAAATGCTTGCTCAGCTGTTCCGTATGGATGGAATAGGTCATGGGCGTGTGGGTTCCTCTTCGGTTTCCCGCGGCGTTGCCCCCGCATCCCCGGCGAGAATTTCCAGGCGCATCGTGCCCAGATATCCCATCAGGCGCGGCCACTGGTCTATGCCGCCTGTGAACAATTTGATGTGCGCCGGGTTTACCGTTCGCTCGCCGAAGGTGGGATCCATGGCGATCCAGCGTCCTACGTATATTTCGGGCCAGGCGTGATAGCCGAAGGCGTTCATGAACGGGCTCCACGCCAGGCCGATGGTGATGCGGGTCGGAATGCCCGCCGCGCGCGCCAGCGCCGTGAATAGCACCGCGTGCTCGTTGCAGTCGCCTTCCATCGTCTCGAGCACGCTGAGGGCGCTGGGCACGCTGAGCACGCTCTTCTTATCGATGTTCTCATACAGCCAGTCGTGAATGCGGACCGCCATTTCCCAGGGAGTACCCGATTCCCCGGCAATTTCCCGGGCCGCTTCCCGGATGCGCGGGTGGGTGGTCTGAATAAACATGTCGGCGCCCAGGCAGGCGTCGGCATCTTCGGAGGTGAACGGCTCCGTCAGCGAGGTGTCCGCCGGATCCTGCCGCGTGATCAGCCAGGTGTCCCCATCGCGGCGCTGCCGTGTGTCTTCAGGGGGCATCAGGGACTCGCTGATGCCGCTGATGCGCACACGCAGCGATTGGGCATCCTCGTCCGGCGCCGGGCCCGTCGAGGAAACGGAGAGCCTGCGGATAATATTGGCCGTCTCCTCCGCGCGCAGCGGCTCAATGGCGTCCTGAGGTTCAATTTTTTTAATGATGAGGCCGAAAGGCGTTTCCGCCCGGACGATTTCCTCTTCCTTGGAAATCCAGGCATGGGTGGTAATGCCGGAGATGGTGGTGGCGACGACGATGGTGTCGACGGGTTCCCCAGCCAGTTCAATCGTTTCGTAGCGCAACGCCTCGATTTTGGCGCGCCCCACCGACATGGTGGTCGGGTCGAAGGCATCCACAAAGGCCACCTGTCCCGGGAGCAGGCGCGGCAGGGAAACCGCGTTCATACCGAGGTTGCCCGACAGAAGCAGTTCCCCGGGCACGGGCAGGCTGAAGGGAATGGCTTCGCCGGCCGTGTGCAGGGTGGCTTTCAGCGTGTTATCCTCGACCGTGCCTTCGATGTGCATTTCATGTTCTTCGGCGTTCAGCCTGAAATCGAACTCCTTGAGTCCGGTCAGTCCGGACATCCAGGCCGTGCCGGCGATACGCATCCTGGTTTCCTGGCCGAAAAGGGGAAATTCCACCCGCGCGTTGACGCTTAGCGCGTATCCTTTTTCCTCGGCGCGCTCTTCGGGCGAAGTGCGCAGGTGTACGAAACCAACGGACTGTTCTTCGCTGAAATAGAGGCCAAGCCAGAGATCCTGGGGCAGGTCGATCCGCCTGGAGGTCAGCCCCCGGTACATCCGGGGCAGGACCACCTCGCGGTAAACCAGCATGCCCACCATCACCAGCCAAAACAGAATGATGAGCGCCGGGATCAGTCGTTTATACGTCCGCAACACTTTTTGTATTTCTTTCCGCTCCCGCAGGGGCACGGGTCGTTGGGCTTGATTTTCTCCACAACGCGCACGGGCTGGCGCTTCGAGGTGTCCGCGCCGCTTTTCCGTCCTGCGAGGTCCACCTGGCCGGCGTTCAAGGCGGCAAAACTGCGGTCCGCTTCCTTGTTCGCGCCACTGTATTGATATTCGCGCGTACGGGCCTGCTGTTGTTCCCCGGACGGGTGGCGCTGCGTTCCGGGCGTTATCCGGTGCCGCCGGCTGGGGTCCGTGATGCGGAACAGCATCTGGATGGTATTTTCCTCGACGGCGCGGATGAGGTTTTCAAACAATTCAAACCCTTCTTCCTTGTATTCAAGAAGCGGGTCCTTTTGCCCGAACGCGCGCAGCCGCACCGATTCGCGCAGGTAGTCCATTTCGTAAAGATGATTGATCCATTTCTCGTCAATGATGCGCAATAGTTCCGAGGATTCGATATCGTGAAAGCGCATCCGGGCGAATTTTTCCGGGCTTACGGCGTGGTAGATTTCATCGCCGCTTTGGCTGAAATGGGCGCGCAATTCTTCGGCGAACACGGCCTCGCGCCGCACATACTCGGCCACCGCCTGTTTCAGGAGATCATCGGGCAGCGGCATCGGTTCTTCGTTGTCATTGCCGTCCACGTTGAATTCAAAGCTGAACATGGCGTGCAGCGCCGCTTCGAGCCCTTCCATATCCCAGTTCTCGGGTCGCTTGTCCTGGGGCGCATGGGTGTCGACGATGTCCGCGATGATGTTTTCCGTCATGCGGTGCAGGTGTTCGGTAAGGTCGCGTCCCTCCAGAATCTCATGGCGCAGCCCGTAAATATACTTGCGCTGCTTGTCCATAACCTGGTCATAATCCAGCAGTACCTTGCGCATCTCAAAGTTATATTCTTCCACCTTGCGTTGCGCCGATTCGATGGAACGGGAAAGGATGCGCATGTTCAGCGGCGTTTCATCCATTTCCTCGCCACCGCGCTTGCCCATGAAACGCTTGGCGGCGCCGCCCCCGAAAAGGCGGGCCACTTCGTCTTCAAGGCTGACATAAAAACGCGTGGTGCCCGGGTCGCCCTGGCGGCCGCAGCGGCCGCGCAGCTGGTTGTCGATGCGCCGGGATTCGTGGCGTTCCGTGCCGATGATGTACAGGCCGCCCAGTTCGCGGACGCCCTCGGCGAGTTTAATGTCCGTGCCGCGGCCGGCCATGTTCGTGGCAATCGTGATGGCGCCGCGCTTGCCCGCGTTCGCCACAATGGCCGCCTCCCGTTCATGGTGCTTGGCGTTCAGCACCTGGTAGTCCCGGACGCCGGCCTGGTCAAGCATGTTCGCGACCACCTCGGACTTCTCGATGGATACCGTACCCACCAGGATGGGCCGACCGGAAGCGTTGATTTCGGCGATATCACGCACCACGTAATGAAACTTGCCCATTTCCGAGCCAAACACCAGGTCGGTCATGTCCTGCCGGATGAGCGGCAGGTTCGTCGGAACCTGCGTCACCTGCAGGTTGTAGGTGTTCTCAAATTCCACCGCCTCGGTGATGGCCGTGCCGGTCATGCCGGCCAGCTTGTTGTACATGCGGAAATAATTCTGGTAGGTGATGGTCGCTATGGTCTGAGACTCAAAACGCAGCGGCACCCGTTCCTTGGCCTCGATGGCCTGGTGCAGGCCATCCGAGTAGCGCCGCCCTTCCATGACGCGGCCCGTGAATTCATCCACGATCAGCACCTCCTCGTCGCGCACCATGTATTCGTCGTCGCGCTTGAAGAAGTGATGGGCCTTGAGCGACTGCTCGATCATGTGGACGTAGCCGATGCTGTCGTCCGTGTACATGTCCTCGATGCCCAGCAGCCGCTCGCACATGACCATGCCGTCGTCCGTCAGGATGATGTGCCGCTGCTTTTCGTCCATCTCAAAATGGATGTCCTTGCGCAGCTGTCGCACCACCTCGTCCACGCGGAGGTACATGTCCGAGCTTTTCTCCGGGCGTCCGGAGATGATCAGGGGGGTGCGCGCCTCGTCGATCAGGATCGAGTCCACCTCGTCCACGATGGCATAGTTTAGCTTGCGCTGCACGCAGTGCCGCAGGGTGGGGGAGCCGTTGTCGCGCAGGTAATCGAAGCCGTATTCGTTGTTGGTGCCGTAGGTGATTTCGGCACGGTAGCCCGCTTGCCGCTCCCACTCGTTCATGTCATGCTGAATCACGCCCACGTTCATGCCGAGAAAACGGTGAATGGGGCCCATCCATTCCGCGTCGCGCCGGGCCAGGTAGTCGTTCACCGTTACCATGTGCACCCCGTCGCCGGTCAGGGCGTTCAGGTAGCAGGGCATGACGGCCACCAGCGTTTTGCCTTCGCCGGTCACCATTTCCGCGATGCCGCCGCGGTGCAGCACAATGCCGCCGAGAATCTGCACGTCAAAGGGGCGCAGCCCCACCACGCGTTTGGACGCCTCGCGTGCGACGGCGAAGGCCTCGGGCAACAGGTCATCGAGCGTGGCGCCCTGGTCCAGCCGCGTCTTAAATGCCCCCGTTTGCGCGCGAAGCGCATCGTTGCTCATCGCGCTGTAACGCCGTTCATGGGCGTTTACCTGTTCCAGCAGGGGCGTCAGTTTCTTTATGTCCCGCTCGGCGCTGGTGCCGAACAATTTTTTGAATATACCTAGCAACGGCGGTATCTCCGTGATTTTAATACATGTATGAGGGGATATTGTGGGCTTTGCAGGCCGTCCAATGCAAACGCGCGGCGGTGAAAATGGGCTGACAAGGACCGAGGCGGCTTGGGTTCCGCGAATATTGGTATACTAAAAGTGCCCTACCAGCGCGGGCATGCATGATGCGCCCGGAAACAATATTTGAGGAAGTGCCGATGAATTGGAGCAGAACGGAAAAAGCGGTTGCGCGCAAGGCCTATGATACGGCCTATCACAATGAATGCGCCTCAATCCTGATGGAAACGCGAAAACGCCTCGCGTGCATTACCGACCCGGAAGACGTCTGGGAAATTAATGATTATCTCTGGGACAAACGGAAAGAGATCAATGGCAAATACGATTACCGCTATTCCGTGCTGCTGGATGTGCTAACGCTGCTAGTCTGTGAAGGGTGGGTTTCTTTGGATGCCTTGGAAGGGTTGAATGAGGAAAAACAAGGGTATATCAAACGGATTTTGTCGTTTCGGGAGGGCTGTGCGGAATAGGGTACCGGCGGTGATGCCTAAGGGTTTGTCCAGTCACTCGTTCGCGGGTGGGACCCGCAGTAAGGAGCGCATTATGCGAGCCTGTCTTGTGGTTGTGATAATGGCGGTTTTCCTGGCGGCCGAAGGCCGGGCATCAACCGGTTTGGTGGCGGAGTGGCTTTTCAAGGAAGGCACGGGCGACACGATACTCGATGCCACAGGACATACGCCCCCGGGACGCGTGTATGGGGCACAGTGGGCGGCGCGGGAAGGCGGACATGCCTTGTCCTTTGACAGCAAGGGCGCGCATGTCAACTGCGGAACATCCGAAAGTTTGGACATTCGGGGGGCTGTCACGCTGGAAGCCTGGGTCTACCCCACGGCCCGGGCTGCTTCTGAAACGGGTGTCGCCGGAAAATCCTTTGATGCTTACGGACTGACCCTGTATAGCGACGGTAATTTCTACTGTTATATCGGCAGCGGTGGCAACAAGTGTAGCGTGCCGGGCTGTGTAAACCGATGGAACCATATCACCGGAACCTTTGACGGGAAAGACCTCAGGATGTTCCTTGACGGTGAAGCACGGGATACGCGCCCCTCGCAGTTTACCACGGTAAATCCGGGCGGTTCTTTTTATATCGGCTGTATTGCCCGTGACGCTGCGGGCGGCGCGCTGACCGATAGTTTTCAAGGGTATATCGGTGCAGTCCGGGTCTACAACAGAGCCCTTTCGGAGGAGGAAGTCCGGACGCTTTATGCAAGGGATAAGGCTTCATTCCCCAGAATGGACCGTGACCGGAACACTATTTCACTTGGCCTCTATCCTTATGACACCGGGGAACTCTTTCTGGATGTCGATTTCGGCACACTGTTTCCATGGAGTGAGGAGGAACAAGCTGAAGTCTCGTTGTGGCGCAAGAATCCCGAGCAGAAACTGCAGTCCATGCCGATTATTACCGTTCCCGAAAATGACGTCATCATGGATCTGCGCTTTTTACTTGACAACAGGGAACCCGGAGCGTATGAAGTCAGGGCGGGGCTTTACAGCACTTCCCGAACAATTGTTGAAGAAGGCAAGGCGTTTTCTTGGCCCACTGATACAGCCCTTCCCTTGCCCACGGAGCGGACCGCGGCGTCCCTGCCCCCGATTGCAGAGCCGGTTGACTACAGGGCCGAAGTGTGCCCGGGCGGCGGCATCCGGGTTGCCCTGTGTGGCGCCGTTTATCGCGTGGAGTCTTCCTATTCGTTTCCCGGGGGCGGAAAAAATCGGCTTGCGGCCGGGACTGAAGCTGTGGAGGACGAGTCGACGTGGCGGGTGGAGATGCAAAACGGGGACGGCGGTGTTTATCGCGTTCGGGCGGGCGGAGCGTTTTATATGCTGGAGAGGGAGGTGTCCTGTGAACCGCATCGCATCCTGGTGAAGGACACCATTACAAACAGCACCGGCGCGCCCCTGGGCATCATTCTGGATAATGCTATCGACGGAAGCGGGGTTTCCGGTGTGTCAAACACCTTCATGAACAATCCAGCCACCTTTCTTTCCAAGGAAAACCATGGCATCGGGCTGGTGGCCCTTGATGATGTTTATTTGGAACAGTATGAACATCATTATAAAAATGGTATCGCGGGCTTGCGGAGTCCTGTCTTCGCGCTGGACAAAGAGGCCGCCTATACCCTTGAGTGGGCGGTCTACGTAAACGGTACCGGCGACTATTATGATTTTATCAATGCCGCCCGAAAGGATGAGGGGCTGATCAGAACGGTGGAGGGGGGCTTCGCGTTTATCGACCTCCGGCAGCCGCCCACGGAAGAATTTGTCGAACTTCGCGGCTTGAAATATGCGAGCATCCCCTGCCTGTCCCATGCCGAGGATGATCCGGGCATTTCCATCGAAGGCTTCGAGTTTGTCGATTACCCCGCCGAATGCGCCTTGGTCCAACAAACGCTTGCCCAAACCAAGGCATTGTATCCTGATATGAAGGTCATGTTTCACGTGGCCCACAGCCTGTATGCCACGAACAAGCCGGACGCGTTGTTTCCGGATTCACGCACCGTCAACAGCGAGGGCAGGCAGACCGACTACGGTGACAACAACATCGCCTACTATCAGAACTACTTCAGCAAGGAACATGTGGACGAAGGCTATCGCTGGTTTATATTTTATCCCGCCCGGGACAACCGTTTCGGCAAGGCCATGATAGAAGCGACCCGTTTTATGCTGGAGAACATGGGCGCGACGGGGATTTTCGCGGACGGGCTTACCCATGGGTATGGCGGAAGATTTACCTACGACCGCTGGGATGGCCATACCGCTGAAATCGACCCGGAATCCAAGACCATAAAACGGCTTTATGCTTCGGTCAACCTGCTGGCGGCGCCCGTGCTTGTGGAAATGACGCGCATGATCAACGGACAGGACGGCGTGGTCATCGCCAATAGCTATCCGGGACCGCGCACGGTCCACAAGGAGGACATCATTTACTGTGTCGAAACGGGCGGGGGCGACAAGTCCCTTGCTTCACTCTACCTCGCGCCGACCGTGATTGCCTTGGGTGATTCAACGCGCATTCAGGGTGAACGGGACGTCTATGACGACATCCGGGCCAAACTGGAATGGGGGGGCCTGTATTTTTATTATGGCGAAGGCACGCTGACCCGGCCCACCCCCGCCACGCAGATGTATCCCATTACCGTTGAAAACTTCCGGCCGGGGGTGATCCGGGGACGGGAGAGGATAATTACAACAAAGTCCGGCAGCTACGGTTGGTTCGGCGAAAAGAATCTTCATCGGGTCTACCAATACGATGGCCGGGGCGGTCTGACCCAAACAAATGCGCTTACAACAGTCGATCAGGACGGCGTGCGCACCGAGCTGGCGTTGAAAGAACGGGAAACCGCCGTGCTTAGTAAACTGCCCGTTACCCTTGAAGCCCCTTCACCCGTAAATGCCCGGTGTCTCCAGTACAACAACGGGCAAATACACCTTATGCTTGCCGGTTCAGGCCAGGTAAGGATGGTTATTGCTGATGGTGCGTATTCACTGCGACCAGATACCTCCCACACGGTTGTTATTGGCGCCGGTAAGCAAGAAGTGACTGTTCAGGATACGGTTCTTTCTTTTCCGGTTATGCTTGAGGGATCCGCGGAGATTCGCATTGTCCCTTCCAACAACGTATGAAGATTTTCCTCGTTTGCTGTCGCCAAACAGTGAGAGTAATCTTGCGCCTATATCCCCCGTCGCTTTCATGACATCAAACGCCACAAAGAAACAACACTGATCCCGTTAATGTTTCGAGACGTCATGTCAGAGAACCAGTGGTTCCAACCGGGGCTCCGGCTCCCGCAGGGTTGTCGGCTGGGAAGGAGCGGTCTCCAGGGGCGGGGACAAGGGTACGGGTTCCGTGACGGCAGCCGGCGCGGGAGCGGCCGCGGGTGCACCGGGCGCGGTCACCTCAATGGGATTGGTAATGATCCACGGCGCCATGTTGTTCTGCATGTCTTCTCCGGCAATGGCCATCTCTCCCGGCATGGGCAAGGCGGCTTCAAGCCGATATTTGCCAGGCTCCGTTACTTCGTATTCAAAAGTGCTCCCGTCCTGGGAAGCAACCTTTTTTCCCCGCCGAATCAGGGTGAAATGGCAGGGCAGGGGCGCCTCCGCCCGGAGTGTCAGTCCCGGCGCCAAGGCGATGCTCTCTCCCATGGTCACCCGTTTCCCGCCGCCCTCGGCGATATAGGCGAAACCCTGGGCGTCGGCAATCATGTTAAATGCAATGAAGGCCCGACCCGCGCGAATGGCGTCAAGCAGCGCCGGTTCCGACAATTCCGAGGCCAGCAGGTGGGTGTTCACAAAGCGTGACGACCGCGTGTAAGGATCCAGGTCGATCCGGAACAACTGCCTATCCGGCGTCAGTTCGCCGAAGATCATCCGCAGCAGCGGCCGGGTGAACGCGTTCAAGGTGTACTCCCCGATTTTCTTCTCCGGATCGTCATGGCCGGTGTCAATCAACATCAGGGTGTCGTTGGCGGTGTAAAACCCGCGTAATCCCACGTTCTGGTGGCAGTCGTTGGCCGCATAGGCGGTAATCTTCCGGTATTTGCTCTGTTCATCCCACTTTTGCGCGACCATGGTGAGCACCCAGGAATCAAACATCCCTCTGAATGCCTGGTCCCCGTAGGCCCGATAATTAATCAGGATGTCCTTAACCGTTTCGACCCGGGTATATTTGTCTGCCATCTCGTCCAGCATGTCCGTATGGATATTGTAGATCTCCATACCGTCAATCTCCGGGATTTCCCAGGGACGCATGGCTTCATTGTGGCCCAGGCAGAGGATGCCTCCCAGCGCGCGAATCCGTTTGGCGAGTTTCGCAGGGTCGTCTTCACTGGAAAAAACGGTGCCGTCCGGAATGCCCCACGGGAAAAAGCCTTCCTGCATTTCAAATCCGCGAACGAATAAAATGCCGTCATGAATGCCCTTCCAGCCGAGGGAATAGTCCGCTTTGCCCTCGACAAAATGGTCCGACATGAAGATGAAACTGCAATGGGCTTCATGCATGGCATCGACGATTTCGGGAAAAGTCACCAGACTGTCATGGGAGATTTCCGAATGACTGTGCATGACGCCGCGGTATTCCTTCCACCCGGTTTCCATCTGCACGGGCTGACGTTGTTCGGCATATTTTTTCCAGGCTGCCGCCTGCCGGGGATACAGCGAAAAACGGTGGTACAACTGTTGTGAGAAAAGCCCGCAGAACACGCCCAGCAACAGCAATATCAGGATCAGGACGCAGACAACAAAACGGCGCAACGCGCGAAACAGGAGGGATAGACAGCCTTTTTTCTCTTCCATGCTTGGAATCTCCAGACGTTCATGGTCACAGGGGTTAAGCAGCGTTTCCGGAATCATTCGGATGCGATGCATCATAACCAAGTTTGGACCCCACGGGCAAGGGCTCGGTTTCCCGCCACTGGAAAGCAGGTTGCTTTCCTCGTTCCCTCCTAGGGTATCATGACACGGTAGGGTAAACTGCCCCGCCATGCATAGGAGAGCCACGTGCAAAGCCTGTTACTGCTGCTGTCAGGATTGGCATTGTTAATCTTCGGCGCTACGCTGCTGGACTGCGGCCTTTCCCGCCTGGCACGCCGGGCCGGGATTCCGCGGCTCATTGCCGGGGCAATCCTCACCGCCTATGCCGCCGCCGCGCCAACACTTACGACGGGCGTCATGGCGGGATTTCGGGGACAGGTCGAATTCGCGGTGGGCGTGATTTTCGGCGCCTACATATGCAACCTCCTCTTTCTGCTGGGCTTGCTCGCGCTGATCTCGCCGGTGCGGGTGGTTTATCGGATGGTCCGCGGGAATGTACCCTTTATGATTTTTGTCGCCGGCCTGGTCTGGCTGTTTGCGTTAAACGGACGTATCACCCTTATTGAAAACCTGGCGCTGCTCCTGTTGGTCCCGGCATACACCGCTTTTGTCGTGCATTACGCCCGCAGAATTCCGTCCGGAGACCATGAACCCGGTAGCCTCCCCACGCCTCCTCAAAAAAATACCGTCGCGATACCCGTTCTGGTTGCCTGTCTTGGCGGCTGCGCGGTTTTTCTGTATTTTGGCGCTCAGTTGCTGCTGACCGGTGCCTTGGACCTCGCGCGGCTGACCGGCATGGACGAACTCGCGGTTGGCCTGGCCGTAGCGGGGCCCGGACTTTCCCTGCCCGTTCTGGTGGCCTCGTTCAGGACGGGGCGGCGCGGGGAACGGAACCTGGTTGCCGGAAACGTGGTAAGCGGCAATGTGTTCATACTTTTGTGTGTGCTGTCGCTGACGGGCTTCGCCGCCTCCGGCGCGCTGCCCGTGGGCGGCGCCCTACACGACCTGGAACTGCCCGCGGCCTTTGTCATTGCCGTGATATGCATGCCCGTTTTTGTAACGCGTGCGGTCATAAACCGGTTGGAAGGCGCCTGTTTTCTGCTGTTTTATGCGCTCTATATCCTGCTCACGGTATTGCGCGCCATTACCTCTCCCCTCTACCCGGTAATCGCCAACATCCTGTTTTACATCCTGCTGCCTGGAACCGGACTCATCGTTCTGCTCGCCCTGTGGTTTGCCTATTACGAAGTAAAGATCCTTACTGCGGACCTTGGCGATGACGTGGCCGACCTCGCCATGACGGCATTGAAGAACACGCGAAAGATTGTGGTCTCCGTTGTCGGCGTTACCCTCATCCTTGTCGGCATCGCCATGATGGCGCTGCCTGGTCCCGCCACAATCGTCATCCCCCTGGGCCTGGCCCTCCTGAGCACGGAATTTCTGTGGGCAAAGCGACTGCTGCAGTATGTGCGCAAGGAGGTGGAATATGCCGCCGCCAGGCTCGCAGGCACAGAAAAAAAAGAGTAAGTTATCGTCGGTCGCCCTATTATGTTGACACCCGTAAAAAATACCGATGGTTTTGCTACTAGATTGTATTTTCAACGGAAAGGAGACGGAGGATGCGTATACTAAAAGACGTTCATAAACAAAACAGCACAGAGGGTGTTTCCCGCCGGGCTTTTGTCGGGAGCGCCGCTGCGGCATCTTTTGCCGTGCTCGCGCCACGCACCGTGTTCGGCACGGAAGCGAACAGCCGCGTGAAGGCCGGCATAATTGGTTTGGGAGGGCGCGGGCGTATGATCGCCTCCATGGTGCAAGGTCACGGAGGCTTTGAGATTACGGCCGTGGCCGACTACTTTCAGGAACTGTCAGAGGGTACCGGGGCACAGTTTAATGTGCCGAAAGAGCGCTGTTTCAGCGGACTTTCCGGATACAAGGGCCTTCTGGAAGGCGGTGTCGAGGCGGTCTTTCTGGAAACGCCGCCTTATTGCTTTCCCGACCATGCGGCCGCGGCGGTGGAGGCGGGATGCCATGTGTTCATGGCCAAACCGGTGGCCTGTGATGTGAACGGTTGTCTCCGTATCGGGGAGGCCGGCACCCGGGCTACCGCAAAGAAACAGGTGTTTATGGTGGACTTCCAGACGCGCACCGAACCCGTGAACATCGAGGTAGTCAAGGGTGTACGGGAGGGCATGCTGGGCCCACTCGCCCTGCTTGCTTCAATTTACACGGATGAAAGTTTCGCGGACCCGCCCAAGACCAATACAGTTGAAAGCCGCCTGCGTCAACTGATCTGGGTAAATGATGACGACCTGGGCGGGGGCTATCTCGTCAACGCGGGCATTCATGCCCTTGACGTTGCCCTGTGGATGGCGGACACCATCCCGGTCAGCGCCGCAGGGCAGTCACGCCGTATGCGTACCGCCCCGAACGGTGATTCCCACGATGTGTATTCCATTACCTATGAATTCAGCGAAGGGTTCCTGCTCAACCATCGCGGAGAGCACCTGCGCAACCAGCACGGGTTTCGCTGTGGCTGCACGGCCTTCTGTCGCGACGGTTTCGGCGAGGCCGTATACGAAGGAGAGGCGTTTCTTCACGATGTCTCGGGCAAAACCGCTTCCGGCGTAATACAGGGACTATACGAACGGGGCGCCCAGGCAAACATCGCCGCCTTCCATGACCAGATACAGGCAGGCCAATGGGAAAATGCCACGGTAAACCCGAGCGTCAACGCCACCTTGAGCGCCATCCTCGGGCGGGAGGCCTGCCTGAAAGGGGAACGGCTTTCCTGGGAGGCCATGATAAAAGAAAGCAGGTGCCTCGAACCGGACCTGAGCGGGTTAAAAGGATAGTTTTACAGATGCGGCGTCCGGTCAAGGCCGCATCTGCAGTTCCGCCCAGACAATTTCCTGGGGCTGCCCCTCCTGGGTGCGGCCCACACGAACCGTGTTATAGCCGTCCGTTACGGCGGACAAGGGGCATTCGAAACACAGAGCGCGCACGGCCCCGGGAAAGCCTTCCGCCGTTTCTCGATCCGGAAGGGCGGTACAAGGCGTGCCGTTCACTGCCGCCTCCAGTACAGTTTCTTTCACCCCGGGCTTGTCCGCGAGGGCGGCCAGAAAAACGACCTGTCCCTCTTTTGGCGCCGGGCCGATATGCAGTTTGAATTCCGGCTTTGTCGCCGGGTCCGCAGGCAGCACCACACCACTGGACATGCCCGGACCCACCGTGTCGTGATAGGTGACTGGGTACCGCCGCGGCAGCCGGGTCACCGTTTCCAGGGCAAGCCCTTCTTTCAGTAAGGTTCGGTATGCGGGCTCTCCCCCGGCCATGGGCGCAGGGTCCATGTAATTGAATGTGTATATCCGGTCCGCACCGCGGTGCAGGCAGGTGGCGGCGAAGCCGCGTACCGATTCGATATCGTTCAACGCCTGCCCGGCAGCGGGATAGGCGCGCAGCAAGATCTCAATACCCGCGGCCAGGGTGATTTTATGCCCTGTCCCTGTAATTATTTCACGCCATTTTTCCAGGGGAATGTCAAAGTCCGCCGTGGCCCAGAAGGGTGTGGGCACCAGCATGTCCACCAGGCCCTCTTTCGCCCAGGTTGGGCCGTCCATGCCCAGTCCCGCAGCGGCCGCCGGCAGGGTGGGCACCCGTGCACCCAGCAGAATGGGATGTCCCCGTTTCTCCGACCAGGCTTTTGTCAGGGCGCGGACCTCCCGCATGAACTCCGTGAGCAGGGCCCCGCCTTCGGCCTCCTTGCCCGGCGCGAAATGGTACCCGAAGCGCATCCAGTCCAACTCCAGTCCGTCGGGGTCGTAGCGTTCCAGCAATTCCCGGATGAACTTCATGTGGTGCGCCCGCACCTCAGGGATAGCATAGTCAAAAGCACGGTCCGTCCACCCTTCGCCGCCCGGAACCCGCCAGAACTCCGGATGATCCATCCAGAACCGGCTGTGAATGTAACTGTCCGGATCATCCACGTTATGAACGTCATTCATGCGCATGGAAAGCCACGGTGATATGCCTTTCTCCCGGCATCGGGTGATCCACGCCGCGTACGGGTCCAAACCCCGGTCATGCAGGAGTTTCGCGTTGCTCATCCAGCGACGGGCAATGGGAGCGGATTCATCCTCCTTGACCCGTTGATTCGGCGCCATGTCCCAGATGGCGTCCCACACTCCTGAACGGTAACTCGCCTTTTGGGCATTGGGACAGAGGAAAAGGTGGAAAACATTGGTGCCCGCGTACTGGTCCACGAAGGCGTTCAATCCCTCAAGCGTCATCTCCTCCGGTTCCCGGAACATGAAGAAATGGCTGTCATCCTCATTGATGATAAAGCCCGGGGAGGCCAGCGCGAGGGGGGCGGACAGAGCGAACAGTAGTGTAGCCAACATTCCAAAAGAGCGGTTTAGAGAATAGCATTGAGACATAGTTGACACTCCTCTGGCTGCTTAACAACTGGATCTCCCCTATGTACCATGCGAGCACCCAATACAGTTTCACTATTGTGGGTGTAAACCCGTTCAAAATACCATCTACCTCAAGGGGGGTGCGTCAGAACGGTGCATGTACTCCAGTTCGCACCAGCAATTCCAATTTGTCGGGAATTCTTCGGCGACAAAACCAAAATATATCGCAAGATGTTTCTGCTCTGAATTTACCACGATAGGCACCCTGGTGTTACGTAGAAACCCGCTATCAAGATGTTAAAGTGAAAGCCGAGACCGGCGCGGAACCGCCGATCTGCACCGGCTTAATTTGCTCCGGTTTCTGTCGGAATATGGGGATAATTTCAGTAGCTCAACCGAAAGGAGGAATATCAGAAATAACGGGCCGTAGCCTAAAACTCAAAACACACAAATTTTGTTTAGGCTCAATCTACGTTTCCTAGAATTTGTGTACCGGTTAAATTAAAGATTTCAAGTGTATCTAAAGTTCCCGTCGGAGTCAGCCAACTCCTGCTAACAACGAAGTTAAAGAAGCAATTAAATATACCAAAATGGCTTTCATTTTATCTCGTAATTTGCACTCCAAGAAACATCTTTAAGATCCACTTCACGCAATACCCACTGAGATATTACATAACCGCCAATATCATCGTACGTATTCATCCGGAGAACTTTCGCAGTTCCCCATACTGGTTTATCCAAATTAGATTGTACTGCGGTAAAGTATGCAGTCGCGTGAACAGAGCCTTTATCCTGAGCAACACCCTGAAAGTCTTTCACATGCCATCCTTGCTCTTTCAGGAATTTTCTGATTGTGTTTTCAGCCTTGTTGGGTGCCAACGAGTTCGGTTTAGGAACTCTCATGAGGACATTTACAGAGGCTATAAGAATCAGATAAACCAAAACACAAACGAGTAGGATACGTAATGGCTTAAATCCACGAACATTCATTGATATCTTCCTTTCATCTAGATTTTAATACTATACAGTGGAATACCTGTCAATATCAAATGTTAAATCTTCGGATAGAATAGTTGTACTTGATGAATGTTCAGGATATGTATCCGTAAACAGATCGTAGATAGGAAAAAGAAGGAGTAAGTTTTAGTTTCTGGTAATACCTCACAAACAACACGCCATCCCGTTCTTTTCGCGGTTAAGAAGGGACCTACTTATGGGAAATTCCCGGCAATTGGAAAATGCTCGTCATACACACCCATACAATCATCCAACGCATCAAGGCATAACGGTAAAACGTAATTAACTGTTTTGAACAAAGCGTTTGTTATCCAAGTCCATTGTCATCTTTTGACCGTGGAATACCTAATGCTATAATCATGCAAGAGTTCGAAACTTTAAATGACGAAGTAGGAGAGCAAAATATGCTGTCCATGAGTGAAGAGAAGATAGACGCTATAGGCGGGCTTTGCCGTCGCTTCGACGTAGTGAAACTGGACCTGTTCGGTTCGGCAACCAGCGATACCTTTGATGATCTGCATAGTGATCTCGATTTCGCGGTCTTGTTCGCGCCTTGTTCCCCACAGGAACATTATGAGAACTATTTTGGCCTCATGGAAGGGTTGGAAGATTTGCTGGGACGTCCGGTTGATTTGGTTGAATATCCGACCTTGCGTAATCCCTATTTTATACGAAGCCTGGAAGCCAGCCGGAAAGTTGTATATGCCGCATGATCCAAACAAATATGTCCATGACATGCTGGACTCGGCAAGGTTTCTTCAAAAATTCAGCGAGGAAAAGAGCCTTCAAAACTTGCAGAAGGACCGGGGATTCCGTTCTGCAGTGGAGCGGGAACTGCAAATCATAGGGGAGGCATTTTCCGCCCTTGAGCGCATTGCTCCCGGCATCGCCGAATATATCGGCGAATGTATATAGACTTATCATACGCCTCCGCCATATTCTGGTTCATGGCTATGATGTCATCACGCCGGATATTATCTGGGAGATTATCACGAACAAGATCCCGATTCTGGTACAAGAGTTGGACGCGATGATCAAAGGACTTTAAATTGCACTTGTCTTAGGGGAAGTAGTGGCGCTAAAGACAGGTAACTAGGGAAAACCGAACTTGCATTGGCGAATGAGCTCAGTAGTGTTGTCGCACCTGATGCGCCCAAAGGCCGTAATAGTCTATACTATAGCGAATGCGCACCCAGTCCCGGATGCGCTATCCCTTGAACCACATTCCAGGAAGCCATGTCCCGCAACGCCTACATAAAAACCTACGGCTGTCAGATGAACGAGCATGACACGCAGCGCATGTACGCCATGCTCGATACGATCGGCTATTTGCCCGTGGAAACGCCGGATGATGCGGACGTTATTCTGGTAAACACCTGTTCCGTCCGCGCGAACCCGGAAAACAAGGTGTACAGTTTTCTCGGAGCGCTGCGTCCCCTGAAACAGCGCAAGCCGGAACTCATCGTGGGCGTGGCGGGCTGTGTCGCCCAGCAGGTGGGCGAAACCCTGCTCAACCGGGAACCTCTGGTGGATTTTGTATTCGGCCCGGACAACCTGTTCCGGCTGCCGGAATTCATCGAAGACGCCCGCCACGGCGAACGGGGCTGCCACACGGACTGGCAGCCTTGGGAAGGCGAGGTGCGCGAGTTCGTGCCCGAGGCCTGGCTGGACCGGGGGGCCGTGGAAGGGCTGAAAGGCTACATCGCCATCACCAAGGGCTGCAACAATCATTGCGCCTTCTGCATTGTGCCGCGCACGCGGGGCCGCGAGGTGTCGCGCGCACCCGAGGGCATCCTGCGCGAGGCGCGGGCCATGCTTGACCGGGGCGCAAAAGAGCTCTGGCTGCTGGGCCAGAATGTCAACTCCTACCGTGCGGGCGGGGAGTATGAATTTTACGAACTGCTGGACGAAGTATCCCGGCTGGACGGCCTGTTACGGCTGCGCTTCACCTCGCCTCATCCCCGGGACTGGAACAACCGCCTGTCCGACCTGATGGCGGGGCGTGAAACAATCTGCAAGCACCTCCACCTGCCCTTCCAGGCGGGATCGGATGCCATACTCAAGGCCATGCGCCGCCGTCACACCATGGCGGAATACCTGGAGAAGGTCGACTACCTGCGCAAGACCAATCCGACGGTAGAAATCAGTACCGACCTGATTGTGGGCTTTCCCGGCGAGTCGGAAGCGGATTTTGAAGGCACCCTGCGCGCGCTGGAACATGTCCGGTTCAGCCAGGTGTTTCCCTTCAAGTACTCGGTTCGCCCGGACACGGCTGCCGCGAAACTCGAGGATGATGTGCCCCGTGTGGTAAAAGATGAACGGCTCGCCCGGGTGATCGCGCTGCAGGAACGGATAAACAACGAACAGCAGCAAGCGCTGGCAGGTACGGAACAGACCGTGTTGCTGGATGAGGAGAATCCGCGCCTGGCGGGCTGTCTGAACGGGCGCACCGACGGTTATCGCGCCGTAACCGTATCCGGCGAAGGCCTGCGCATTGGCGACCTGGCACGCGTCCGGATCACGGGCAGCCGGGGCCACTGGCTGCACGCGGAAAAACTGTAGAAACAATATTTTAGACTATGTCTTGAATTGTTTGACGCACACGTAAGGCGCCTATTAATCCAAAAGCGATGTGAAGACCAATTTCCCGAGCGATTACGTTCCCGGTACGACCGGGGAACGACCAACGGCACCCGTAGGCTGTTCATACTACGAGGAAACGATGATTTATATCTCATATGAAATGAATAAGATAATGAAATTTTTGTTGCGTTGACTTTTTCGACGCCATCTTGTGAGTTGGCATATAGTGTTATAAAGTTCTTCCCCTTCCGCGCCAAACATGATACACTTTCAGGCAGGTTCCAACCGCGCCGACTGAAGCGAAAAGCGTCTTTCATGCCGCACATCCTTACATCGGTTGTACGCGCCTTTGTGCGCCGTTTCCTGCCGGGTATCGCCACCGCGCTGGAAGAGGAGGGGCAGTTTAACCATCTGAATGGACCCGGAGCCGGGTCTCAGGATCCCTCCCGCTATCTGGAAGTGGAAGACAATGGCGCGGACACCACCATTATCGCGTTCGCGGGCATGGCCATCCTTTATGCAGCCATGCCCAAATTCGAGTTTAAAAAAATGCTCCAGGAAACGGGCGGCCAATACAATTATATTTTTGTCCGGGACCTCTACCGCAGCAGTTACCGACATGCCCCCGACGGTTCAAATGACGGTATTGCTTTTTATGAACGCGCGGCCAGTGAAGCGCTGAACCAACTTGGGGCGAAACACAACATCGCCATCGGCATGTCCGGCGGCGGCGAGGCGGCATTTCGCATCAGCGGCGCTGCACCAATACATCGTGTTGTGGCGTTCAACCCTGCTTTTCCGCTTGAGCGTTACGGTTCCTGGAAACATCTGCTGTACGCACTGTTGAATCTTCCCGTTCTGGTGCGGGATACCTCCGCGTATTTTGAAGTACTCTTCGTCAACTTGGGCGTGCGTTACCTGAACAGGCGCAACCGCCGCCTGCTGGGTTCTGAAGACCCGGAGCAACCGTTGCGTGATTACCTGCGCCGTGCGGCGCCCGCCACGCTGGTCTATAGCAAGGAATGCAGCGCGGACGCATGGCAGGCCGCTACGCTCAAAAGCATATCCTCGGTAACGTGTTTACCCGTGGCATCCGCCCGCCATAATTGTCTCGCCGAGCTGAAGAAACAAGGCAAACTGGAAACATTTATCCAGGATCTGCTCCAGCCTCTATCCGAATAGGTCGCTCAATGCGATACACGGCCGTTCTTCAATCAAAGGGCTGAAAATCCATGCACAAGAAACGGAATATAGGTAAGGCAGCCTTCTGTTGTCGCCAAAAAAAAGTAATTGTGCGAAACCATCACCGCCGCGTAAAATTCTTTCATTTTGAGGGAACTTTTCCCCTTCGTAACGGTTTATTCTTGTAAACCTTATACCCAATCCCCAAGGAGAACTTTGCTTCATGTTTTTTTGTCGATGCCGGATTTTCATGCACCCTGTTTTGTTTTGTCTTCCCTTTCTGTTTTTAGTCTGCGCCTCTGCGGCCTTTGCAACCGCGTTGGATGATTATATTGCCCAGGAAGATCCCAGTTATGGCTGGACGATTGACAGCACCTCTGCCTTCGGTTCCGGCGGCATGGTTTATAACCTTGACCTGACGTCTCAAACCTGGCGCTCCGGCGCCGATGTAAACCGGTCCGTATGGCAGCATCGTCTCAATATCGCGGTACCCCAGTACCGCCCGTCCGATCTTGTATTGCTGATTGTGGAGGGGGGCAGCAATACCTCAACGCCCCTGGATATTACCGAATACGCGTACATCTCCTCTATGCTTGGATGTACGGTCGCGCTTCTGCAGACGGTTCCCAACCAGCCGCTGCGCTTTTACAATCCCGCCACAACGTCACTATACGAAGATAACGCCATTGGACACACCTATGACAAGTACCTGAACGCTTTCGTGGAAGGCGAGCCGCATCCCGATCCCACCTGGCCGTTGCTGCTGCCCATGGTAAAGAGTGCCGTCCGGGCGATGGACGCCATTCAGGAATGTCTCGCCCAGGAATCTTCCATGAATATTACTCGTTTTATTGTGGGTGGCGCCTCCAAACGCGGCTGGACTACCTGGTTGACGGCGGCGGTGGATGACCGGGTAGTCGGCATTATTCCCATCGTGATCGACATCCTGAATATGGACCGCCAGATGGCGCACCATAAGAACGCGTACGCGACCTATCCCGCCACCTCAAGCACTTATTACATGTACAACGGGTACAGTACCGCCATCCGGCCGTATACGGAGCGGCAGGTTTTTGACCGCCTGGAGACACCAGCCGGGGAATCTCTCCGTGACATCGTGGACCCCTATTACTATCGTGACCGGTTGACCATGCCCAAACTGATCATCAACTCCACAGGCGACCAGTTCTTTTTGCCGGACGGCATCAAGTTTTATTTTAACCAGCTGCCCGGTAAAAACTATGTCTACTATCTGCCCAACACCGACCATAGCCTGGGAATAGACGCGGACAACCTGGATGTAATCATGGGATTGTTGAACTTTGTCAGATCTTTTTACCCAGGCGGAACCCCTATGCCGGAAATGAACTGGAGCTTTGAACGGGACGGCTCCATTCGAGTGGTGTCTGAAGATGAGCCATACCAGGCACGCCTGTGGCAGGCCCACGTTGACGGTCACCGGGATTTCAGGCTGCGGACCGCCGGAGCTATCTGGCAGGAAAGCGCGCTTGACGGGGATGGATCTGGCACGTACATTGCCGCTGTTCCCGAACCGGAAAGCGGCTGGACAGGTTTCTTTATCCAACTGGATTACGAAAGCGGGATGTCGCTCTGTTCCGGGTTGCGCGTTTTGCCGGATGTCTATGGCAATGGTGCTGAACCGCCGGATGTTTACGGTCCGGAGTTCGCCCTTGTTTCCGCTCTTCCCGTGCTTGCCGGATCAGGCGTCGAGGTGTTTATCGCGGTGCAGGCATCAGAAACGTTGTCGGGGATTCCAACACTCGAGGTGAACGGGAATCCGGTTTCCCTTGCGCAGCAGGAGAATTCCTTGTATACGTTTTCCTATACCGTGGGGGATTCCGATGCGAACGGCGACGCCCGAATCGTCTGCCGCGGCGAAGACGCCTGGGACAATCCCGGCATGGCTGTCTTTGAAGGCGTGTGCGCTATCGATACGGTGCCCCCGGAATGCGCCAGTGTCACGGTGGAACCCGCTTTCGCCCGGCCGGGCGACCTTGTGACTATCCGCTTTGAGGCGTCAGAGCCCCTGCTGCCTACCTCCCGCGTCACGGTCAACGAACGGATTGCGTCACGTCTAGTAGACAAGGACATGACGTACACTTATATTTATACCGTCAGTGAACTGGACACAGCGGGCCCCGCGTCTATTGACATTACACTGGTCGACATGGCCGGGAACACCGCCGACTTCCACAACGAGCAGGCCTTGGAAATTACCGGTGCGCTGCCCTTGGCCGCACCCCTGCCGTTGTTTCTCCTGCTTGTTCTCGCGGGCGCAGTGAGCCTGTGGCGGTGGAAGACTGTCCCATGGCGCAAATCCGCCATCGGCCGATAGCCGCCGGTTCCCTTAGTCTCCGCGTTTTCTCCGGTAAAACTGTTCCAGGGCGCCCCATACTTTGGCAGCCGGGCCGCTGACGACCGGCACGTCCGGCAGCGAGCCAAGAAAAGCTTTACCGTAGTACTTGGTAACAATGCGGTTGTCTAAAACCACCACGGCGCCCCAGTCGGTTTTCCGTCGGATAAGCCTGCCGAAGCCCTGGCGCAATTTGATGACGGCCTGGGGCACCTGAAAGTCCATGAACGCGTTGCCGCCGGCCTGCACAATGGCTTCGGCGCGCGCCTCGAGGATGGGTTCCGTGGGTACGCGGAAAGGCAGCCGCGTAAGCACCACGCATTGCAGGGATTCGCCCGCCACGTCCACTCCCTCCCAGAAACTGTCGGTGCCGAACAGCACGCTGGAGGGGTCTTCCCGGAACGCGGTAAGCAGCCGTGAACGGGAATCCTTGCCCTGGCAAAGGGCCTGAATGCCCTGCCGGCCCAATTCCTCTTCAAGGCGGTTGTAGACAAAATCAAGCGCGTAGAACGAGGTGAACAGGATGAACGCATGTCCGCGTGTGATGTGCAGGATGGTGCGAATGTCCTCAACCAGCTTTTCAAGATAATCGGACGCGTTCGGTGCCGGCCCGTCCGTGGGCACGCACATCAGCGCCTGATTCCGGTAATCAAAAGGTGAATCCAGCAGCAGGTCGCGCACTCGGCCCTCCGGGGTCTGGTCCAGGCCGATCCTGTTCTTGCAGTAATCAAACTGACGGCGCACGGCCAGGGTGGCCGAGGTCATGACAACGCTGTTTACCCGCCCATATACCCAGTCGGCAAGGGGCTTGCCCACGGCAAGAGGGCAGCGGGCGACACGCATCCGTTTTTCATCGCGGCTGTGGATCTCGATCCAGCGCACGGTATTGTCTTCCAGGTCCTCTGCGGTGCATTCTTCAAGGGCCTCCACCACCTGCTGCACCCGGCGCAAGTAGGCGTTCAGTTCAGCAATTTCCAACTGGACCGGCGTTTCCTCTCCCGGCTCAAGGGGCTGGATGGTTTCCAGTTTCTCCAGCAGATTGCGGCCCAGACGCACCAGCGCGCGCGCCTGGGTCGTCGCCGAAATCACATGTTCCTCGTGCAGTTGCCGCAATTCGGGCGCGCTCAACAGGTCCCCGGTCAGGCGCCACTGTATTTCCGTGCCCACCCGCCCGCAATGTTCCGCGGTATATTCCCGAAGCGCGTAGAAGGCGTCGTCCAGGGCGTCTTCAGCCAGGAGCACGGCGGGCTGCAACTGTCCTTCGATGAGTTCCACGTATTCGTTGTATTCCTCCAGGGAAACCTGGGGACAATTGCGCATCAACTTCAGTTTCAGGAAGGGCAGAAGCCCCCGTTCCTGGCCGGACTCCGCGCGGTAAAGCTTGTTCATGGCCTTGTGCATGCCGATGCGCGTGGCCGATATACCGAAATATTCCGTGGCGGCGTCCTCGATGCTGTGGGCTTCATCGAAAATCACCCGGCCGTAGGCGGGAAGCACGGCGGAGGCGGTGAAGTCTCCCGTCTCCCGTTTGACGGCCACATCAGCGAACAACATGTGGTGGTTAACGACGAGCAGATCGGCCGTGGCCATGTCCCGCCGGGCGTGCATTAGAAAACACGCCCGGAAATGACGGCAGTTGCCGCCCAGGCACACATCCGCTTCGCAGCACACTTTTTCCCACACATCGCGGTGGGCCATAAAAGGCAGATCGGCGTTGCTGCCGTCCCGGGTATTTTCGGCCCATGTCGCGATATCGCGTATCTGCGCGGCATGTTCCGGCTCTTCAAAAAGGGACATTTCCGAAAAGGCCCGGTCCAGTTTATGCAGGCAGACATAGTTGCTGCGGCCCTTGACCAGGCAGGCGTTGAACGCTTCGTTCAGACAGGCGCGCAGTAGCGGCAGGTCATGGTTGATGATCTGTTCCTGCAGGTTGATGGTGCGGGTGGAGACCACAATGCGCTCTTTGTTGCGCAGCGCCCATTGCACCGCTGGCAGCAGGTAGGCCATGGTCTTGCCTACGCCCGTGGGCGCTTCAATAAGGGCGATGCCGTTTTCATTGAATGCCGAGGCGATGGATTCCGTCATTTCCACCTGCTGCGGACGCAGTTCAAAACCGTCCAGCCGCCGGGCCAGGGGGCTGTCGGCGGCGAAAGCGCGGGCCAGCTCGCGGGCATTCAGGCGCTCCACTTTTTTGGGCAGGAAGGGCTCCACCACCACGTACACCCGGGTGGCCTCGTTGTCCACAATATAGACGCCGTGTCCGTGGGCGCTGTAGATGCTTGCCAGTTCCAGGTCCGCGTCGCTGGGTTCCAGGTTGCCCGAGGGATGATTGTGCAGCACCACTTCCCGGATTTCCAGCATGGCGAAGAGGGCGGGCACCGCCTGGGCATGTCCCCGCGCCAAAATCCGAACCGAGATCAGCAGGCCGGAAGCGTCCAGCGTTCCCGCACAAAAGACCTCATTGCCGCCCGCGTCCCGGATATGCCCGGTCAGGGCGTCCGCGGCCGCGCGCGTCATCCTGTTCAGTATCGGTTCGCCATCTGACATGAATGCTCTTCTCCGGAGTTGCCCGTTCGCCAGTCGGGCGCTGGATAACTGTCTGTTCCGCTTCCCTGGCTACCCCCGAGGATGAAAGGCCTTGTGCGCCTGGGAGAGGCGCTCCGCGCTTACATGCGTATAAATCTGGGTGGTGCCGATGTCGGCATGGCCCAGCATTTCCTGCACCGCGCGCAAGTCCGCCCCGTGATCCAGCAGGTGCGTCGCGAAGGAATGGCGCAGCATGTGGGGCGTCACATTTTGCGGAATATTGGCCGCAAGAGCGTAGCGCTTCACAAGCCGCCACACCGTGGTGCGGCCCAGGCGCCTGCCTGACGGCCCTAAAAACAAGGCCCCATCGCGGCGCGCCCAAGCCGCGCGCAGGGCCAGCCACGCGCGCACCTTTTCCTGCGCCTTGCGGCCGAGCGGCACCAACCGGTACTTGGAGCCTTTGCCGTGCACCCTGACATTGCCCTCTTCCAGGTTGACATGCTTTAGGGGCAACGCCGCCAGTTCCGATATGCGCAGCCCGCAGGCGTAAAAGATCTCCAGTAACGCAGCGTCCCGGACACCCTCCGGCGTGGAAAGGTCCGGCGCGTCAAGCAGCCGTTCCACCTCGTCGGCGGACAGGCAACGCGGCAATCGGCGCGTAAGATGCGGCGTTTCGGCCAGGCCGGTCACGTTCGCCTCGCACATCCCCTCGTCCACCAGGAAGTGGTGGAAGCGTCGGATGGCGCTCAAATGCCGGGCTGCTGACCGGGGCGACAAGCCCTCCGCCTGCAGGGTCCCCAGGTGGTCCAGCACGTCCTCGAATAGGATGTCCGCGGCCGCTGTTATGTCCTGTTTTTCCAGGAAATCCAGGTATTGGCCGAGATCATCGCCGTAGGCGGCCAGTGTCTTTTCCGACAGTCCCGCCTCAAAGACAGCCGATTCCATGAACCGGTCAAAACAATCCCTCATGGACACTGCGTTGGAATCCAAGGCCCTACTCCAAAAAAAACGCCTCGATGTCGTCGGGACGACACCGAGGCGCACTCTTATGCTACAGAAACGTTAATCGCTTTGGTTAGCCGGCCAGCGTGATTTTGAATTCAGCGCGGCGGTTCAGTTTGCGGTTCGCGGCCGAGTCATTCGGTACGGCTGGGCGGTCATAGCTGAAGCTCTGCGTCTGGATGCGGGCTTCTTCGATGCCGTTCTCGATCATGTACTTCTTGACGGCGTCGGCGCGGCGCTGACCAAGGCCCATGTTGTATTCATGGGAGCCGATGTTGCAGGTGTGGCCTTCGATAAGGACTGTGTCGCCGGGGAATTTCTTCATTTCGGCAACCAGCTTGTCCACTTCGGCTTTGCCTTCCGCCTTCAACACGGCCTTGTCAAAGTCGAACAGCACGTTGTTCAGAATGATGGCCGTACGCTCGGGAAGGGCCGGGGGCGTCTCCGGCGGGGGAGGCGTTTCCACACAGGGCTCTTCAGGCTTGCAGGCCTGATACACGATACCGCGGTTGCCCCACAGTTCGGCGTCGTCAACGTTGCTGGCGGCGACGGTCGGCCACCACCAATAACCACAACGTTTGATCTGGGCAGGGCACCTGCCGCTTTCAGGTTGCGGTTCCGGCGTTGCGCCGGTCTTGCCCCACCAGGACATGTCATCCCACACTTTGGCAGCCTGTGCGGGCAGGCCCATGGCAATCACAGCCACCAAGCACGCCATTACCACAAATTTCTTCATCTTGCTTCTCCTTCTCGCTAAAGGTTCTTTTGTAAGCGCCCTTCCACAAAAACTCTTAACAAAACTAACAACATTCACACTCTGTTTGGAACTGTATTAAATCAGAAATCATCCTGAAAAGTCAAGTAAAATTTTTTACCGACCTATTGGGCTTCTTCTGTTTGCTACAGCACTCCACTAATGCTACGCCAATTGTACCATAATGCGTAGCGATTCGCAAGTTATTTTGGCGAATTTTTTCAAATCTTTGATACCCTGTTTTTTACAAAAAAATAAACATTATTCAAGGAGGTTTCCATTCCCGACAAGAGGCGCCGTGGGCGCAGGCGTTATTCGGAACGGCTACAGGCGCGAAAGGACGCAGGTCCTCCGCAAACAGTCTTCGCATACCCGTTCCCAGAAATAAAGAGGATTTATCCCGGGATCATGCCGATGAAGTTGACGCGCCCGGGGCATCCCCATTACCATGTGGGCGTATAAAATCACAACACCGCGGCGCGGTAACCCGCCGGCCTGAAATCAATTGACATCCATTGTTCTAAGGTGAATAAACCATGATTATCTTCTTGTTGCTCCTTCTCGGTGTGGCGCCCGAAGCTGCGAATATCCCGCCTTTCTATACGGACAAAGCGGATTTGCTGTACTGCCTGGATGCCGGCGGGGAAGTTTGCCGAATTGAAACGGCTGAAACGTGGGCCTGCCGACGCGACCATATTCTGCAGCATATGCAACAGGTCATGGGGCCCCTGCCTGATGTAGACCGTTCGGTTCCCCCGTCTTATACCGTACTGGAGACAACGGAGTTTCCCGCCTATACCCGCAAAACTATTCGGTACGAGGTGGAACCCGGCCCATCGGTCAGCGCCTTTCTCTTTCTGCCCAAAGGTGTACAGAAGAGGCGCCCCGCTATGCTGTGCCTCCATCCCACTTCTCCCCTGGGCAAGCGCATTGTAGCGGGAGAAGGGGAAAAGCCGAACCGGAATTACGCCATGGAACTCGCGGAACGCGGCTATGTGGCGCTCGCGCCCGATTACCCGGGCTTCGGTGATGATGTGGAAGCGCGCAAAGCGTTATACGAACAGGGTTATGTCAGCTGTACCATGAAAGGTATTTGGAACCATATTCGCGGGGTGGACCTGCTGCAGAGCCTGCCCGAGGTGGACCCGGAACGCCTTGGCTGTATCGGTCACTCCCTCGGCGGGCATAACGCCCTTTTCGCGGGCGTATTCGACCCGCGCCTGCGTGTCCTGATCACCAGCTGCGGGTTCACCACCTTCCCGAAATACATGAACGGCGATCTGACCGGATGGACCCATGACGGTTACATGCCCCGCATCGCCGAGGTGTATGAAAAAGACCCCGCGAAAATGCCCTTCGATTTTACCGAAGTACTGGGGACACTGGCGCCCCGAGCCATCTTCATCAACGCGCCCCTGCATGATGCCAACTTCGAAGTATCGGGCGTGCGCGATGCGGTAAACAGCGCCCGGGCGGTCTATGCCCTCTTTGGCGCGGAGGAACAGGTCCTGGCCGTGTATCCCGAGGCGGAACATGACTTTCCCGACGAAGCGCGCCAGGCGGCTTACGCGTTTTTGGACGAACAGTTCAAACGGTAGCGGAACTTCGCTGTCTTCGGGGTGGTATACCGTTTTTTACGCTATGGATATTTCAACGCGGAGCGGCCTGTTTTTCGTTATCGTCAGCGGACGGGTGAACTGCAGGTCAAGATGCCCGCATGCCATTGAGACGGCATAGTCCGCGCCGGGCCGTTTTACCCGCACTTTGGGATCGCCGCTCCCCGCATGCTCAAGCCGCAGTTGGCTGAGTTCCAGGCTGCCTTGCGCGGGCTGAATCAAAATGGTCCGCACCCCGTCCGCGTCTTCCTGGGCAAGGGTCCCGTACCCGTCGGCGAAGGTGAAGAAACATTTAAATGCTTCAGGCCGGAACCGTGGCGCAAAGACAAGCCGCCTGTCGGGCGCGTCATATTCCAGGCCAGCCGCCGCAAGCAGCAGCGCGTATGACGACATGGCGCGCGCGTAGTGGCCGCCGCATTCGATTTCCGACATGGGGTTGCGCTGGTCGCCGGTGTAGCGGTCCCGAGCCGCCTTGATGATCTGCAGCCCCTGTTCCACCCTGCCCGCCCGGATCAGTATTGCCGCCACTTCGTATTCGATGCCGGTCCACACTTCGTCACAGTACAGGATGGGATGTTCCGGCCGGCCGCCCTGGGGCCAGGCGCAGTTCAAGAGGCCCCGTTCCCAGGGCTCCGCGAACACGCGCTGCTTGTGCTCGGGAAGGTCCAGCCGTCCGCGCCAGCAGTGCCTGTAAATGGCGTCCAGGGCCTGCAGAACATGTGCCTCCGGGAGCACGTATCCCAGCCCGAGAATATCTGCCCACCATTGTCCCAGCAACTGGTCGGCATGGCATCCGGGCCCCCAGCAGTTGGAGCGGTTGTAGTCCAGGTCGGGTGATTCCGGCGCGTCGTAGACGTTGTAGTAGTACTCGCCATTCCAGCAGGCAGCCTCATAGCCCGTGCGGCCGCATTCATACCGTTCCCGGCATAGCCTCGCGAAGGCATCATCGCCCAGGACGGACGCCATGCGCTCCGTTGCCAGCAGCACGGCCAGGTACAGCGTGCCGATGAAGGTGTTGCTCCCGTAGAGGTGGGTGTCATAGGTGTTCGGCTGTTCGCCCCGGATCACGCCAGTGCCATCCGGGTCGTGGGTCGCCATGAGATACTCCAGGTGCGTTTTCACTAAAGGCCACAGCGTCTTCAGCCATTCCGTGTCGCCGCTCTGCCGCCACTCTCGGCAGACCTTCAGGAGCGTGCCCAGTTCCCCGTCCAGCGCGGGGTGGTGGGGCCCGCCGATTTCAAAGCCCAGCCGGGGCGCGGACAGGGGCAGCACGGTGCGGTGCGGAATATAATGTTCTTCAGGATGCATCTGCACGAGCAGGTCCGTTTCCCGCACGTTGCGTTCGAGTTCCGGAAACAGGAACGCGGGTGTCATCACGTAGTTGAACACGTGGGTGCAGTTCATGGGACAACAGCAGTCGGTGCCCTCATAGGCGGCCACAGTGCCGTCCTCAAGCCACAGGTACAGGGGGGAGCGCAGGTTGGCGATGTTTGCCGTAATCGCGTCCAGCAGCCAGCGCGGCAGCGTTGTGGCGTAGAAACTGTCATGAAAGGCGCGGGATTTTTTATACAAGCGGTCGTAATTCCTGATTATATAATCGGTGGCCTCCCCGGCGTCGGCAAACCAGTTGTTATACCTGTTACCCAGCCTGTAGTCATACAGGAACGGCCGGGGGCCCGCGATATAGTGATGATCACGCATGCGGTTCGGAAAATGCCAGGCCAGCACAAAGGTAACCGTCTTCGTTTCATTGGCGCCCAGGCCAACCCGGGCCGCCAGCGCCCCGTTCCAGGTGCGCCCGGACGCGGCGGGGCCTTGCGGGCAGTCCGCACCTTCAAAATCTCCCTTGCCCGAGAACAGCCCCCACAGGGCCCGGCGGTCCTCCCACTGGGGTAGCGCCGTCACCGCCCGGGGCCCGTCGCCATCCAGCACGCACAACTCCATGGTGCCATAAGGCAGGGCATCCCGACTCCATCCGGTCTGGGGGCGGTATTCCGCGCCCCGAGCGAAGGCGATGAGTGTCCCGGCAAGGTCACGGGCGGCCGGACCGGGCAGGGTATGAGAATACAGGCCATTACAGACAATAATGCGGCCTTCGCCGAAGGCCCCGGAAACAATCACGGGGGCGCCGTCCTCCGCCTCGGCCAGCACAGCCGCGCCGGGCTTCAATTGAAAGTCGGTGAAGCGCAGATGGGCCGCCGTTGAAGCACAGGCCTCGGGCAGCCGCAATTCGGCCGCCTTCCGGATCAGCATGGACGGCGAGGTCTCTCGGGTAACGCCGGTAAATGAGAAGGGTAGTGCGTCCCGGCACGCCTGGAGAAGCGCCGCATCCATAAGGGGTGTCATGGAACTGTCGCTAAACGTGATGTGGTCTATGTTGATATGCCCCCAGCCGCCCGTAACCGTGTCCACAATTTCCAACACTGCTTCGCGCCCCTTAAACTCGGACACGTCCCATACCATCGGGCGCAAGCGTTCCTCGTTGAGGCCTGTGGCCGTACGAACACGCGCGCCGTCGATCACCAAATTGAAGCAGGCCCCGTCCGGCTGACTCCCTCCGCCGATGAGGAAATGAATGTACTTCCTGGAAATGACGAAACTGCGGGACACTGCTTTTCCCGTCGTGCCGTCGCCGTTCCGGAAGGTATTGACCAGGGCGGCGCCCCGGTACCCCTCCACAGGCTGCTGGCCCGGCAGCCGTCCCGCCGCAGGCATGTCCCCGAAACAGTCGCCCTCCACATGCCAGTTCGCGTAGGACTTGGATTCAAAATCGTCGAATACCTCCGTGTCCGCGGTTGTGTCGCCGCCGAAAGAGAGCAGCGGTAGTATCCCGTCGCCGTTGTCAATCAGGACCAGGGTCGCTCCCTTGGACATCTGCTCCAGTAGCGCGCCATATTCCGATTCGGCGGGATAGGCCTCGCCAGGTCCCAGCCACAGGACGCATTCCCCCGGAGACGCGTCGAGAAACTTCAATTCTTTTTCTACGCGCAATCCTTCACAGAGCCGCATGAGATGGGCTGTGATGAAATCGGGGGTGTAAAGCGCGCAGGGCAGGCTCATGCCGGGCATCTCTCCTGTTTGCGTTTGAAAACGGAGCCGGGCGGCGCGTGCTCCCCGTTCGAAGCGGTTCTCATTACCCATATACTCCAACCCTGACAGCCCCTCCTCCGGCGTCGCCGTATACCCATCCCAGCCGATCTTGTTTTGCATCGAAGCGAGCAGGGACACTTCCACCGGGCTGTTTTGACGGTTGTGCAGCGTAAAAGTGAACAATGCCGCGGGCAGCCCGGAATCCTTGGCGTTGAGCGGCTCGAAAGGCGACCAGGCTTCCATCTGAATATCCACGGGCAGGGCCTCGTCCCGGTAGCGCAGCGTGCAGAAGGGATATTCGCACTCCGCCTCAATGGCGGAAACGGCCTCGGGCGCGTCTGGATTTTTTTCGAGCAGCCGCGTGGTCACCGTGCAATCGACGTTCTTCGTGCGCACCGCGAACAACGCTCCGGGAACGGACATATCCGTCTTGAAATTGTTCTGGATCTGCCACGCCGTAAGTCGCCCTCTGCCCGTGAGATACACCTGCCCCGCGCCGATACCGCCCAGCGGGAAGGCGATATGTTCCAGCGCCTTCTCGCGGTATACCCGGGGCAGGCCCAGGTCCCACAGATGTTTTGTCCACGCCTCCAGCGCGGCCTCCACCGCAGCCTTGTCGCCCACGTTGCCCGAAGCGTAGAGCGCCTCGATATCCGCGTACCCCATCCGCGACGCCAGTGCGCCTGCCGCGCCTGCCGCCAGGGCCCGCTTCAAAAACTCGCGCCGCGCGATTTCATGGGCGCCGGGATTGACCTGCTTGCAGCTGCATGGACGATGGGGATCCTGTTTCATGGGAACATTCTCCTGGTTGATTTCAAACGCTCACCACATAAGGCACCTAAAACACAAAACAAAAGCAGAAATTGGCGGACTTCGAAATAATGATAGAAAGTAACGGGTAGTAATACAAATATCCCTGAATAAGAGAACTATGGGTATGCGTAAGACCTGTTTTATTGGCAACGCCCTCCATGTCCCAAGCCGGGATTCTTTGGAGTGCGGCAGCCATGCTGCCGCTTTGGCTTTCTTGTCAGCATTAGCCCCAAGCAAACCATACCCGTCGCAACACCGCCTCGAACCAGAACGGAAAAGCGCAAGCACGGCTTGCGCAGTCCAAAGTGTCATCACCTTTTCCCCTGGTGGAGTTATCGTCTCCGCTTAACGGAGCGCATGCCGACGGCCCCAACGATGGCAACCAAGCTGATGATGCCCAGCATGCTTATTGCAGGCACCCGTTCCACAACGGCAACCTGCGCTTCAAAGACCTGCTCGGCTTTAAAACCATCATCATAGGTGCAGGAATACAAGCCGGAATCACCCGTTTCCAGGAGAATTATCTGGAGGGTACGTTCATCAGCGCCAAAAACCCGTCCACCATTGCTAAGAGGCGTTCCATCCTTCGACCAACTGTACGCCGTAGCCTCGGAAGCAGGACAGGGCACGCATAAACACAATTCGTCTCCCGTGACATATTGGCCGCCCTGCGGTTTAGGGCACTGCTCAGGATTTTCCTGGCACGGTTCCCCTTCGCCTTCCTCCGGATTTTCCATGCTGAAGGTCCAGCCGCTGTGAATGCCCCAGTCCACACCGCTCCCCATCGTGGCGAAATCACACCAGCGCACCTGGCCATAAGGGAACCAGGTGTCCAGGCACCCGTACTGCTGCGGGGGTCCGTCGGAATAGCCGATAACGGTTACAAAATGGTCCGTCCCGCCGTTCCCGTCCGAATCCACCAGGAACACCATGGGACGGTCATTATCAATCTCCTCCGTCAAAATCGCCCACGTCAACGTGCCGTTGCCTTTCCAGTACATGGAGGCGGTAGGTATGTAGTCCGGGTTCCTGAGGCTCACATAGGAAGTAAAAGCGGAAATGGTTATGCTCGACCAGCTCCACCCGTACAAATTGCCGTCGGCGCTCCAGGAGGTGTGCATAAAATCCGCGATCGAATTACTGACATGACAGCCGTCAGGATAGGTTTCGGAACTGTCGGGAATGGCCGCGGGTGCTTCGTCATCCTTCGGAAGGGCGTAATCTTCATAGTGTTGTTGCTCACCTTCACCGCGCACGCCGTCGCCTTGCGAGGCGATTCCCGTGAGCACTTCCCAGGTCTGGATGGACGCGTCGCCGTCAAACAGATCGGGAAATCCCCGGCCGTCATAAAACCCTACTACCATACCCAGGGCAGTGGGCCCGCACCCGTGCCGCCAGGAATAGGCGGGCACCCCGTCGATAATCTGCGATGCGCCGCCCTGCTCGGGCGGGATCATTTTCATCTCCCCTTTGTCAAGCACCGAGGGGGGCGGGATCGGACCGGTCGTACTCTGCTGGTCCGGCATGGTTTGCGCGCCGGCCTGGAAGGAAATACAATAAATCGCTACGGACAGAATCAGTAATACTTTTGATGTACTATGCATTACGCTGAAATCCTTATGGTATGAAACATGCGAGGGGTACTCCGCAATCACCGGTTTTCCGCCTCAGGATTAAGATGTATCTTATATCGAGTGTAACACGGGTTGGTGTGAGTGTCAATGGAAAAACCGTGATTGCCCTTACCAATGCACGGGGATAGTGGCAACGGTCGCTCCCGATTATAATAAGATGAAACAAGCGGTTCTGTAAAAATAGTCCCTTTATCAACACCGGCGTGTGCTGGAAATGGACGGTTACCGGAGGCCATACTATCTGAAGGGACAAACTACCTGGACCCCGAAGTAGTATTACGGCGGCAGGATAAAGTGTCTGAGCCACAACGGTCAGCCTACCAAGGAGATTGCCATGAAACACATCCTTTCGACACGACGCACGTTCATGAAATCCTGTATCGCGGCGGGCGCTATGCCGTTCATCGCTCCCTCCGCACTTTGGGGACAAACCGCACCGTCCGGTACGATTGCGCTGGCCATGATCGGCCTCGGGCGCCAGGCGATACAGATTAATCTGCCCGCCCTGCTCGGCCTGCCGGGAGTGCGCATCGTTGCCCTCTGCGACGTCGACGGGTGGCGCCTGGAAAAAGCCAAAGCCGAAGTGGACCGGTATTACGGAAACAATGACTGCGCGGTGTACCGGGATTGGCGCGAGGTGGTCGCGCGGGACGACATTGACGCCGTCATGAATTCCACGCCGGATCACTGGCACGTGCCCATCTCGCTGGCGGCGGTAAAGGCGGGCAAGCATGTGTCCTGCGAAAAGCCGCTGACGCTTTCCATAGCGGAAGGACGCCGTCTTGCGGATGCTGTCAAGGAACACGGCGTGGTCTTCCGAACCGATACGGAGTGCCGTTCCCACGCGGACATGCACAAGATCGCGGAACTCGTGCGCAACGGTCGCGTTGGTAAGGTGATCCATATCGACGTGGGTGTGCCCGAAGCCGACGGTCCCGGCGGCAGCGCGGCGCCCATGCCGGTGCCGGAGGAACTCGATTATGATATGTGGCTCGGCCCGGCGCCCGAAAAGCCCTACACCGTTGACCGGGTCCACCCGGCAAAATCTCTGAAGCGTCCCGGTTGGATGCGTTGCCGGGAAACCTGCGAGGGGATTATCACCAACTGGGGCACCCACATGCTCGACCTTGCCCAGCTGTGCCTGGACACGGAACGTACTGGCCCGGTGGAGGTGGAAGGCGCAGGTGTCTTCCCCGAACCGGGCTCCGGACTCTGGAACGTACTCTCTTCCTTTGAAGCGCACTTTCGTTACGCCGACGGCGCGACCCTGCGCTACCATACGGACCCTGCCGGCGCCTATATCAAGGTGACTGGTGAAGAAGGCTGGATTCACGGGGACTGGCTGCGCCCCGGGCCCGGCCTGGCCGCAAGTGATGCCGTTCTACTTGAGGCGCCCCTGAAAGCGGGGGCTCTCAGCATTCCGCGTCGGGCGGACAAGGAGGACTTTGTCAATGCCATCCTCAACGACGTACCGGTCATGATTGATGCCGAAATCGGACACCGCGCCTGTTCCATGGGCCAGATGGCCCATATCGCCATACAGCGGGGCGGGAAACTGACCTGGGACCCGGACAAGGAACGATTCACCAATGACGAGGAAGCCAACACGTTGCTTACACGCCCGATACGCGGGCAGTGGATGTAGAGTATAGGGTATAGGGTATAGGGTATAGGGTATAGGGTTTAGGGATAGCGCGATTGAAGTTCTGCTTGTCTCAGGCCCGACGCCTTTCCAACAGGAGATACCATGTATAACGTTTTTATGATGCCGCTATTGCTGCTTATAGTCGCGGTCTCCGTGCCCGCGCAGGCCGAGGAAGATTTTCACCCCTTCTTCGCTTACAAGAACAGCATGGAAAAGAAAATACCTGACATGGCGGAACAGGCGGCGGTGCTGGCGGACATTGGTTTCGACGGTTATGATCACCGTGAACTGGAGTGCCTGGACGAGGCGCTGCGCGCGCTGGACAAACACGGGCTGAAACTGTACACCATCTATTTCAGCGTGGACATCGACGCGCCGGAACAACCCTATAATCCTGGACTGGACGAGGCGCTGCCGCTATTGAAAGACCATGGAACCATCTTGTGGTGCCATGTGCACAGTAAACGCTATCCACCGTCAGACCCTGCCGGAGACGCCGACGCGGTGCCCATTCTTCAGGCGCTCGCAGACAAGGCGGCCCCCTATGGCGTGCGTGTGGCGACTTATCCCCATGTGAACCTCTGGGTGGAAAGCCCGGAAGACTCTGCGCGCCTGGCGGAAAAGGTCGATCGGCCGAATTTCGGCGTCTCCTTCAACCTGTACCATTGGAAAGCGCTCGAGGGCAACCGCAAGCGCCCCTTGGCGGAAGTGGCGGCACGGCTTGCCCCGAAACTCATGGTCCTGTCCCTCAATGGTGATGAAGGAAAGAAGATCGCCATTGGCCCGCTTGAGGACGAAGACATCAATGAATATTGCGAGGTGCTGGCGGCCTTCCGCGATATGGGCTATCGCGGCCCTGTAGGCCTCCAGTGTTACGCGATAGAAGAAGATCCCCGCGTCCATCTCAGACAGTCCATGGGCGTGTGGAAAAAGATTAAAGGCCGGTTCATAAACCCGGAGACGGCCGGAAAACAGGACTGATGAGCGTCACGACGGAGCGTACTATTTCACCCGTGTCCATACCGAGGTTCTGCCGATGACGGACACGCCGATGAAACCGCGCACTTTCAAGGAGCCGTCCTTGGCAAGGGTAATGTTACACTTGTAAGTCTTACCGTTTTCGGGATCGTAGATGGTGCCTTTTTTCCAGGCGTTGTCCCCCATATACGTGAAGTCGCGCAATACCACCAGCCCGATAATCGGCTGGTCCCGTTTGGAAGGATCCGGGTTGTTCAGGTCATGACGCGGTTTCCCGGCCTCGGGGTCACCCTCGGGATAGTTGGGCTCCTTCAACCACACGATTTTTCCTGTAAATTTGCCGCCTTCCTTGGCGATCTCCACATGGCCTTTGCCTTCTTCAGTCAGCCATTTGCCGAGCAGGGCATCGCCGTTGTCTTCCGCCGCGAATGCCGCGCTTCCCGACAACAGAAGCGCCAGAAGAACTACTGAACAGGGTTTCATATTCTTTTCCTTTACTTTGGTCACACGGGTTATTCGCACTGATTATAGAGGTAAAACAAAAGCGCCTGCTCCAAAAACCGCATGCATGGATTTGATGCTCAATCCACATTTTACATATAGTATATACGATTTTGTCGTTGTTGGCTGAAACTGCCGGGCGAGGCGGAACGTTTCCGGCGATTTCGTTCAACGCGACGCCTTCTTGTGCAACCGGGAAGGCATGATCCAATCCCCCTCTGTATCCGCTGGTGTTTCCGCCGCCGGGCGTCAAACCTGCCTGCTCAGAATCGTGAAGTTCAGGATGGGAGAAAACATATGAAGTTGTCGGAAAACGTGACCTCCATCTTCGCAGCGGGGGAAGATGGCGCCGTGGTCAGCGTGCAGACCATTCTTGACCGGGTAAGCGTCAAGGGCTTCGGTATTCTGCTGGTGATTTTCGCCATTCCTTCGGCCATGCCGTTGCCTGCGCCCGGATATTCCACCCCTTTCGGGTTCATTCTGGTCCTGTTGGGCGTACAGCTCTTCAAGGGCCGGGAGTATCCCTGGCTGCCTCAAAAGGTCCTGGACAGGAAAGTAGGCATAGGCGAAAAACCGCGGCTCATCAAGACCATGATCTTCTTCCTTCGCATCCTGGAGTTCTTCATCCGGCCCCGGCTCGGGTTCATGTTCAACAACACCCTCGCCTTCCGGTTCCTGGCAACGATCGTCATTTTGTGCGCAGGTTCCATGATCATACCCATCCCCCTGACGAATACGACGCCGGCGTTCGGGATTTTTCTCATCGGGCTGGGAATGCTGGAAGAAGACGGCCTTATGTCCATCGGCGGTGTATTGGCGTCCCTGGTTGGACTTGCGCTGAGCGCCACGGTATTGATAGCGCTGGTTTTCTTCGGATGGGAAGGTATCGAACTCGTCCGGGACGCCATAAAAAGTATCCTGTGATCCCGGACCTTTGGCACGTCACGAAATGCGCGTCGTCTTCTTCGGCCTTCTTGTGATGCGGCTCAGCGTTTGGAGCCGGTCCGGCTTTTCTCTTCCTTGATGGCGTTTGCTTTGTAAAACTGGGCAGGTTCTATTATGGGCTCGTGAAGGCCTTCAGTTTCTATGTCGCCGTAGGAGACACGTCCACGGTAGGTGCGGTTGGAAAGAATGATGGCAATGGCCTGGCGCGACCATTTGTTGCCTTTACGTGTAAAAATATTCCTGCTGTGCAGGTAATCCACCACTTTGCCTGTGCTCCGGGTGCGCAGGTATTCACGGAAAATAATGCGAACCACCTCCGCTTCCCTGTCCTCGATGACCAAGGCGCCGGAACTGTCGTTTAGCCGTTTATACCCGTAAGGCGCGGGGCCGGTTCCGTAACGTCCCTGCTGTACCGCCACGCGCTGACCCCGTTTGACCCGCTGCCCATGGTCATAGGAGTTCCGCACGGAGGAACGCTCCTGCCACATCCCTTGCGTGTCTTCAACCCGATGTCCCATATCGGTTATCCCACCCGGGTGTTATCTCCCGGAATAAGCACCTCCTGAAAAGTGCTTCAGCCCTGAAACTTTTGACAAATCGGCATTCACCGTCGTTAATGCCTTTATTCTTGCTGTCGTGCTCAAACACAGCATACGTATTCTACGCCTTATTAATTGAAATGTCAAGAAAGAATTCCCCGGTACCCGTTTATTTCAACTTCCCTCACGGGTGTTTATACTGCTAACACGTAGGGACTGTTTTGCGGCATGCCCGTTACAATAACACTCTTGGCGCCCCAAAGATAAATAAATTGAAATTTCTCAATAGATTCGATATTATGTCATGGTGCAAACTGTACTTTTATAAAAAACTGCGACTTATATCGCGTGGCTCTTTTGGTTCATCTGGGAATATTTCACGATTCGCGATAACAAGTGTTTTTCAGAAAAGGTACTCCTGGCACGGGCGCACAGGGGTAGTTTCTTTGATACTGTGTATCTTGGACAGGCATGGGCTGTCCACCGTTTGTGTGCGGGTCAGCCCATCACCTTGAGATAACGGGTTTTCCGGGAAAAGATGCCGAAAACAAGGTAACGGGAGACAGGTCTTATGCTGAACTTGGCCCACTTTCTTGACGTTATCGCCGAGCGCTATCCGAATAATACGGGGGTCATTCTGGATGACGTTCGGATATCCTGGCGCGAAGTAGCGGACTTTGCGCGCCGCGTCGCCAATGTGTTGCGTTCGAAAGGCATCGGGCGCGGCGACACCGTAGCCATGATGGTACCCAACACCCCCCATTTTCCGATCATCTATTATGGAATTCTACACACGGGCGCGGCAGTTGTCCCTGTCAATGTGCTTTATCAGCACAACGAGATCGAGCATTACCTGACGGATTCCGGCGCCAAGGCTTTCTTTGCCTTTAAACTGTTTGAGGAAGAAGCGCGCAAGGCATTCCTGGCCGCGGAATGCTGCAAGGATTTCTTCGTGGTGTCGGCGCCGCATGAACTGGACGAGCCCGCCGTGGGGGAAAATTTCAACAAGGTGGTCATGCAGGCCGACAGCGCCTTCGACACCACTCAGACCATGCCCGATGACACGGCGGTTATCCTGTACACCTCGGGTACGACGGGGGTGCCTAAGGGCGCCGAGCTGACCCATTTCAACATGTTCTTCAATGCCTATTACGCCTGCCACAGCATCATGAAGATGAGCCCGGCCGACACGGCGCTGGTAACGCTGCCCCTGTTCCATTCCTTCGGCCAGACGTGTCTCATGAACGCGTCCGTGCTGGGCGGCGCGGCGATGAGCATGCTGCCGCGTTTTGAAACCGAGAAGGCCATGCAGGTGATCGCCCGGGACAAGGTGACGATTGTCACCCTGGTGCCCACCATGTATTTCTTTATGCTGGACACGAACAAACACCAGGACTATGATTTCAGCAGCGTGCGACTGGCCGTGTCCGGGGGGTCGGCCTTGCCCGAAGACACGCATCGCCGTTTCAAGGAACGCTATGGCATCGTCATCCTGGAAGGGTACGGCCTGTCCGAAACCAGCCCTGTCGCTTCCTTTACCCAGGAAGGCGATGAGGTGCGGGTCGGGTCCATTGGCAAACCCATCTGGGGTGTTGAAATGCGCATCATGCTCGATGACGGCACGTTCGGGAAGACCGACGAGGTGGGTGAAATCGTCATACGCGGCCATAACGTGATGAAACAATACCTGAACCGGCCGCAGGCGACCCGGGACGCCATCGTCAACGGCTGGTTTCACACGGGCGACGTGGGAAGGCGCGATGAAGACGGGTATTTTTATATTGTGGACCGGAAAAAGGACATCATCATTCGCGGCGGCATGAACATCTACCCGAGGGAAATCGAGGAAGTGCTGTACGCCCACCCGAAGGTGCTCGAGGCCTCCGTGGTCGGCGTGCCCGATCCCGCCCGCGGCGAGGAAGTGAAAGCCTTTGTATCCCCCATCGACGGGGAAACCGTTACCCCCGAGGAAATCGCCGAGTATTTGCAGCAGCGCATGGCGAAATACAAATGGCCCCGGGATATTGAAATTCTCAAGGAACTGCCCAAGGGCCCCACGGGCAAAATTCTCAAACGCGAGCTGAAACTCCGCGCGGCGAAGGGAAAGTCCGGCCGCTAGGCGGCAACACGCCTCCACACCCGCGTGAAAACGAAATGCCGGTGAATACCCGCCAAAGCGTATTCACCGGCATGCGGTTTATTTTCGACGAATCAACGTAAAGGTTACATTACCTGGTTCACCACATCGGCTATGCCGCTGAAGCCGGCCGGAGTACTCAGCACAAGTTCGCGCCACGCGCCGTCAACGCCCATGGTAAGTGCAATCTTGACATCGGCCAGATTCAGGTTCGCCGGCACCACGTTGGGCGGCAGATTTTTCGCCTTGGCGCCGTCAATCATCAGGAACCCGTAAACGCCTTTGGCGACAACTTCGGCATTCACGCCGGCGGCGCCCGTCGCACCGTCTAAGCGGCCGACGGCGGTTTTAAGGGCGTCTTCGCCCGGCGCTACCACGATGGCCTGGCCGGTCATGCCGATGTGCAGGTCTGTGCCCTCGCTGATATTGGGATACACGTAAACGTCATTTTCGCCGATTTTATAGCTGGGCGCTTCGATTTTGGCCAGCATTTTCAGGAGGTTGGGAATGCCTTCGGCGTTCTTGACCTTGGCCGCGATCACGGCTTCGGGAACTTCTTCGCTCTGCATGCCCGCGAAACTTACCGCGAGTTCATCACCCAGCAGGCCGGAAGCGATGCGGATATAGCCGCCCACCTGGCGGGTGGACTCGTTCTTCATCAACGTCATACTCAGGGCGTTGATCAGCTCCGGCGTGAGGCGCAGGTTCATCACAACCGGCGCCTCCGGATCCATGAATCCATGCAAGCCAAGGGGGGCCGGGGCGGCGACGGGCGCGTTGCTGATGTCATGGGCCGCCAGGCGAATATAGGCCTTGCCTGCCGCCTCGCCGACCGCGAGAATTACTTCGTCCGTAAAGGGTTTTACTGTGTCCAGGATGGGCTGAAACATGCCCAGGGCGGGTATGTTCGTTATCAGGCCGCTCTGCTCGATAATGTCGATGCGGCTGAAAATGACGACTTCATCCTTGGGCCCTTCCTTGCCGTAGTTCACTACGGCCGGATCCGCAATGCGGGTTGCCAGCTGCTGCAGCAGGCCTTCAGTAGAGCCGACGAAAATCTTGTCGCCCTGCAGAAAAAATCCAACGCCCATTTCAGAAACGAAGCGCCCCTTGATGTCGCCGGGCAGGGTGATCTCAGCGCCGCTGCCGCCCAAAAGCGAGGTGAGCGTCTCGTTCACCTTCGCGGCGTCCTGAACCATCAGCACGCCGCAGCCGTCAAGTTTGTTGGCCGCGCCCACCTGCAGAAAGCCCGCCGCGGGACCATTGACATCGATGCCCGCATTCGCCAGGCCTTCCGATATCGTGTCGCCGCCGAGCATCACGGCCACGCTGAAAACATCCCCGAAAAAGGGAAGGGCCAGCAGGGGTTCCGCCGCCTTTTCCACGCCGACGATATCCGGCAACCCGACCGCCGCCTGTGCCCCGGAAGGCAGGAAGGTCAACAAATCGCCCACCGTCGCGGCCTGTGCCGAAAACCCGCCCATAAGCGCGACGGCGCCCAGCATCCATACCAATGTTTTTCCATTACGCAGAGTCTTTTTCATGCATGTTTCTCCATTTTGTTGTTTCTATCGTGTTGTTTGTCAATAAGATGCGAATCCAGCCCGCAACCGCATACTATAGCACGCACGGCAGGCCGAAAAACAGCCGCCAACCGGCTGCACGCAGTATAAGACGCAAGAAAACGGGGGATGGTGTCACTAAAGATTTCTTAGGCGGTAAAGGGGCAAGACTGCTGACAGAAAGGACCAAAAGGACTTAAGGGACTTAAAGGATACGCCAATCAGGCGCGCGCTTTACAGTCCTTTTGGTCCTTTGTGTCCTTTACGTCCCTTGATTTCCAAAGACGCTGCCCGCGTGTCTTTATGAATGCCGTGACCGCCGTTTCAGGGCGATGTCTCCGTATTTCGCGATTAACTCGTGCTTGCGCACTTTGCCGATGGCCGTTTTGGGCAAGGCGTCTACAAAACGCACAAAACGCGGACATTTGAAGGCCGCCAGGTGCTGCTTGCAATAAGCGACCACCTCCTGCTCCTCCAGGGTCTGATCGGGATTAAGCTGCACCACGGCAAGCACTTCCTGTCCCCAGGTGGGCTCTTCCACGCCGATGACGGCGACATCGGCCACCTGGGGCATGGCCGCGATCACCTGTTCCACCTGGGCGGTGTAAATGTTCATGCCGCCCCGGATGATCATGTCTTTTACCCGGTCAACGATATATAAGTACCCTTCCTGGTCGAAGTGGCCCAGGTCTCCGGTCTTCAACCAGCCGTCCCTTAATACCTCCGCAGTCGCTTCGGGGTTCTTGTAATAGCCTTTCATGACGGTCGGTCCCGAAATCAGGATTTCACCCACCTCGCCCACGGGCAGGTCCTTGCCGCTTTTGTCGACAATGCGGATATTGGTGTAGCGCAGCGCGGGCCCGGAAGAATTCCAGCGTATGGGGTCCTCATGGTCCGCCACGGCGCTGGCGCAGGTGGCCTCGCTCAGGCCATAGCCCATGGTCAGGGGTTTATTGAACACCCGCCGCACCGCCTCGTAGATGGCTTCCGACATCGGCGCGGCGCCGGACACAAAGAAACGGATGGAACTGACGTCCGCCGTGGCCGCCTTGGGCAGCCGCGAGAGCAGGCCATAGATGGTGGGCACCGCGCTCATCGTGGTGATGCGGTACTGTTCGATCAGGTGCAGGATGCCGAAGGGATTGAAGGCGCCGCCCACCAGCACGATCGAGGCGAACACCATCATGGGCGTGATCACCGACACTACCTGCGCGTTGACGTGAAACAGGGGCAGCACGCAGAGAAACCGGTCCTCGCCGGACAGCCGGTTGGACTTGGAAATGGCGCGGGCGTCCCAGATGTAATTGCCGTGGGTCAGGATCACCCCTTTGGGCTTGCCGGTCGTGCCGGAGGTATAGATCAGGGCGGCGTCGCTCTGTTCGTCCACCACGATCGGCGGCAGGTCCACGGGCTTCATCAGGACCTCAAAGGGCGTGGTGTCCCCGCCCGGCCAGGCCCCCGCCACAAAGACATGCTCCAACTGGGGCAGGGCGCTTTTCACGTCGCCCATTTGTGCCAGCATTTCCGCGCGCACCACGAGCGCCCGGGCCTCGGAGTTCCTGATGACATAGGCGTATTCTTCCGGGGTCAAGGCGGGATTGATCGGCACCATGACCGCCCCGATGCGCCCGAACCCGAGGAAACAATAGAGATATTCCAGGCAATTGTCCATCATGATGGCGATCTTGTCACCCGGCTGAATGCCCATGGCCTTCAGATTGCCCGCCACACGGCCCGCCCGGTCATGCATGGCCTGATAGCTGATCTTTTCGTCGCCATAAACAATCATGACCCGGTCAGGTGCCTGCCGGGCCTGCTCCTCCAGTAAACTTGGTATTGTCATAATGCCTTCCCTGCCCGGCGCGACATGCGCTCCTGCCGGGCCTTTCCGTATGATATTCTGAGTATAAAATACTGTGAATAGGACGTTCAAGAAATTTCAAGACAGCAAAAAGGACTATGCCACTATAATCCAAAAAAAATCGCTATCAGCATCGGCAGCAATACTGTCATTTAAAGCAAAACTATTCAAACGCGCCTGCACGGGAAAGAACCACGAATGGACACCAATAGACACCAATAAATGATAATCAACGCATTTTTTGTGTTTTCTGTGCCTGTTGTGGCTATTCTTTTTCTCGTTCCCAAATTCCATTTGGGAACGCAAGGGTGTGCGAAGTTGTACTTCGCAATCCGTGGCCAGGGCCTGGGGTACAAGTATTACGCAACGGATAAGAAAGAAATGGAATTTCACGAGAGAAGGGGTTCCCAAATGGGAATTTGGGAACCAGACGAATCAACGCATTTTTTGTGTTTTCTGTGCCTTTTGTGGCTATTCTTTTGTAATCAATACTTGCCGCAAACGTCACAAAGAAATTTCATTTGCGGCGATGGCGCATTGCTTTCATTCGTGTCTATTCGTGTCCATTCGTGGTTCTTCCTCTTTGCCATCTACCGCGCCTCGAACTCGATCGTGCCGAGGATGCCGAAATCCGCGTGATAGTTGCCGGCCCGTGCCCGGTTGATCTTGCCCAGAGCGCCGTTTGAAATCACCTGGCCGGGTGCGATCACATAGCCCTGCGCAACCAGGTGGTTGACCGTTTTGAGCAACGTCGGCCATTGCCCCGAGGCGGCCAGGTCGCCCCGGGCCGTATTGATCACCGTCCCCTCCAGGGCGAGGGTGATGTCCACCGTGTCCGGGTCTAACGCCGAAGGATCCTGCCCGGGGCCGACGATCATGAACTTGCCGTTGATGTTCCAGGCGACGAGGTCCGCCCCCGTGACCGGCCGGAACGCCTCCACCGCGCCGCCCGGAAGCTCGATCACCGCCGATACCGCGTCCACACAGGCGCGCAGTGCTTCCACTGTGTCCACGGGCGCGGTAACGGCCCGGTGAAAACGATAGCCGATTTCCGTTTCCACGTGGCGGGGCGCGCCGTCTTCCAGGTCGATAATAATTGTCCCCGGACCCGCATAGTCGGTAGACGCCGGAATGACCGCCACCAGCGGATGGTCCGCTTCCAGGCTGCCCACGCCGGCCGCTTTGTAACCGGCAACCGGGTCCGCGCCGAACGCTTCGGCGACAAAACAGCGCTGGACCGCGTAGGCCTCCACCAGGGCGGCGTCGGGATGCGCCGCGCTGAGCTGGGGCATGGGACGGCCCCTCCGCCAGGCCGCCGCGAGACGTCACGCGAAGGCCTTCACCCGGGGAGGCGTCTCGTCAGCGTCATCCGCCGCGCCGGATGCCGCATCCAGGGGAACGCCCCGGCGGTCGGCGCCGATGCGCAACCCCGCCGCGCGCCGCGCGTTGATCTGTTCCCGGCTCCGAAGCCGGTATTCCCAGAGATTCTCGATGTCCTCGGCCCGGCAGAGATCGCGCACGCGCACGCCCGGTTTCACCGCGCGCAGCATATACCACCCTTCGGGATCCCAGTCGCGCTCCAGGGTGATTTCATCCCGGTGCGCCGCCAGCAGCGCGGTCACCTTGTCCCGGTTGTAATCCTTGTGCACCAGCGTCCTGTCCAGGTCCAGCGGGGCGATGTGCAGCCGGTCCAGCGGGGTGGACGCGGGCGGGATACCCTCGCCTGTCATGTCAATGAAATCGCCGTTCCCGACGGACACAATGTAGTAGGCGTGAATGCCCGCATAGCCTTTCAAGGGAAAGCCGCCGCCGTACGCGCTGGGCCAGAACACGATTTCCGCACCCTGGTCCGACGCCTCCCGCCAGAGTTCGGGATAATTCAGATCAAAACAGGTCAGGATCGCGATGCGCCCGAAGTCCGTGTCGAAACAGGGCACGCCCGCCTCCCCGGCATGCCGGTTTTCACCCCAGAACACGAATATCTTCCGGTACCGTCCCGCGATGTCCCCCGCCCGGTCGATCAGTACCGCCGTGTTGTATTCCCGGTCCCCGGCTTGCTCCACCAGGGGGCAGACCACATACATCCCGTATTTCTTCGCCAGGGCCGAAACCGCCTCCGTCGTGGGCCCTGGTACCGGCTCCGCCGCGCCGCCGCTGAACTCTTCCGGGAGGCAGACGATGTCCGCGCCCGCCGCGCCGGCCGCATGCAGACAGTTTACTGCCAGGTCCATTTTCTCCGCGTATTTACCCCCGCAGCCGATGGCCGCCGCCGCGACCACCACCGGCCGCCCGGGAACCGGCGTTTCCCCAGACTCAACGGCCGCGCCGCTTGCCGTGGCGAGAACTAGCGCCAGAAGTGTCCACAGGAAATGTCTGTGTCGTTCCATGGTGATGCTCCTGTAATATACTAAGATCTGCAATACAGCACGATGTGGAAATGAACCAGTCGATTTATTAAAGACATTCTGCAGGCATATCTTGCATATTCAAGGCTAGAATCAATGGCAAAGATTGATATACGCCCTTAATAGGCCACCGTCCAATATTACGTCTTAGGATTAACAATATTATTTCCATTAAAGTAAATCTGCCACTGCCTTGCATAAAACATCTGCGAAAACATAACTAGAAACTAGGCTCATGGAGAATTTCGCGAAAAACATTAAGATATTGCGTCTCATGATCAGGGCTTTTGTAGCCGAAGGGAACAGTTGCCAGTATCAGCCGAACGCAACGCCGACCTGAGGTCACTGTGGCTACCGTCTTCAGGGGCCGATCCATGTTTCTAATTTGCGGATATAAAAGCAGTGTATCAACGGTTTTGACATCAGCAAGGGAAGCATAGGCAAGGGCTTGATGCAAGTCGGCTCGGTGTTCCCCACGAATTTCTTCCGATAGTCCTGACCAGCCATGCTGGGCAAGAAGCTCCATGTGCGGTTTATATTTGGCGTCAATCCATACAATTCGTTCAGGCCCTTTTAACTCCACATCAGGAGCCAAAGAACCCATAGAGCGAACAGACCCCTGCCAAAACAAGGAACGTCTTGTGGATGCAAATGGACTGGAAGTCATCCCAAGTTGACCCGCAAGAGACGAGGCAAAGGAGGCGACCCAAGCCTCCCAGACGCTATCTATCGAAATGTCCCATGCAAGTCCGTCTAGATTTCTTGCACCACCCAAGCCACGTTCTTCGGCCACCCACATCATTGCTTCAAGAGCATTTGAAACCCATTCCGATGTGGCGGTTTCAGTAAAAAAGGTTGATACTGGGTGCTTTATCTTTCCAGATCCGATAACTGAGAGTAATTCCTCGGTTCGAGAGAGTAAAAAACGCCCAGGCAGCGAAAAAGCGACTACATTCAATTCTTCCTTAAGGCGCAAAAGTGTCCATCGAACTGTAGCTATTAAATCCGGGTCATCATCAGGTTCTGAAAAGGTACAAGGAAATTGTGACCACTGCCCTGATGGTACTTGTTTTTTTGCCCAATCAGTCCATTGAATCTGGCCACGAGGACTTTGACGGATTTCGGCTCTCTCGACAAAACCTCGTCTACGATGCTGCAACAGTTTGGCTAACCGTTGAATAACCGGTCCAGCAATGACCCACGGAGGAACTTCACGAGCTGAACCTGGAACTAAGGGAGCGCCACCCAATGTTGGCTCAACAGAGTACCCAATCGCGTTAAAAATGGATCCCAGATTTGACCATTCAAAGCGAGGTTCCACCAGCAAACCGGCCACAACTTTTCGCGTTGCCGGATTAAGTAACGGGATAGCACCGATATGAGGACCCGGGGTAAACAACACATGGAGGTCAGAATCAGTCCGAACCTCAACTCGCAGGTTTAGACGTCTTATGCATGCATCATTTGCAGAAAGAAATGGCTCAACCCAGTGATTACTTGCCGCACCAATTTCCTTTGCACCGATTGAGACAGGATTCCCGTAGTCCTTGGTTTTGAACAAAGGTTTGGACGCCGATTCTGCCTTCATCCAGGTGGCAAGATTTCGCCTATATTTTTTATTTCTTGAAGCCAAGTATTTCAGCCTCTATTCTGTCCGCAAGACCCGCAATAGCTTCGCTCGCTATTCCGCAGATTTTCTCATCAAGATAATGGTGCAGTAAGGGCAAGAGTTCATATTCAATCCTATGGGCTAC
>Ga0123335_1000721_pt1 | contig 55874 bp, 42 predicted proteins | sample BiotimSIPDNA_2_FD_89707 | JGI IMG/M metagenome (GOLD analysis project Ga0123335, IMG submission 89707) | Anaerobic biogas reactor microbial communites from Washington, USA - Biogas_R2 time_0 SIP DNA | ecosystem: Engineered > Bioreactor > Anaerobic > Unclassified | place: Washington, USA...
AATATGGATGCAAAGAAAGGAGAAGGCAATACATTTGACATCTGCTATGGAGTGAGCTTAATTTAAATAGAAAGCGGACTTTAACTCAAAAGCGCACCGGATATACCCTGGCTTATTTGATTTGAAAAGTCCTTTAAATTCTACAGCAGAAGTCTGGCTTAGCCGTATATAATTTATATCGGTCATCGGAGTCCAAACAGTGTCTTTATTAATAAAAAATGGCAAATCGTTTCCAGACATCAACGAAACAAATAACTCTGAAACCAATAAAATTGTAGATCCAGTTTTCAATTACGGTTCCTTTTTATCAAACCAATAATATCTTATATGGGTATGCACTTAAAAATATATGCAGATGAAAATGGATACAACAGGTGATAGCCTGATCCGGATGCATAAGTCAGGTAGTAATGATTTTTTTGAATATGGAGTCGCCTCTTTCGATTTATCCCTGCGAAACCAGAGGAAAGAAGACAGGTGTAGGTGCAGACACACATTCCAAAGAATATGCATTATTTCATAAGCTTGGGGGATTACCTTGTTTTACAGAATATAAGTAATATGGGTATTATTATTTTCAGGAATTCTATATGGGGTTTACCGGATGCTTGCCGACAACAAGCACAAGAAGAATTAGGAGCTGTGGGTCTCTCTACTCTTATTTAGGTGTGTAGTGCTTGCGTTATTGTAGAATAGGTTAAAAGGATATCACTTCAATACCAAAACTGGCCGCTAAGTGTTTTTAGTATAACAAGCTTCTCCCGCTTGTCGGGACCAAGCAGTTCGCGCACTGAGGATTTTTCTTCATGAACGGTTCGTGTGCGATTGATTCTGGATGTAATATGAAGATCGTATTGTGAATAAAACTGGCCCTCTTTTTGAGCTGGTGTAATCTGCAAATTTGTTATCTTATAGGAGATCTGATCGAAAACCCTGAAATTTCTCCTGAGGTTTTCTTCAAGATCAAGAATCGTACTACCATCCTGAGAGTTCCAGTTATTGCTCAAAAGAGCATATAACCCATGTTCATTCATGTTTTCATACGCTTTAGCAAACCTGTCATAAAAATCCTTTACATCATCAACCCCGGCTCTGGATGCAAGCTTTTCAAATTCATTTTTCCTGTACTCAAGACTTTCAATTATCCCGTCGAGTTTCTCTCTCAGTTTATTATGTTTGTCAAGCGCGCTCCCACTCCCTCCAGAAATATCGATTAGTGCCTCGTTGATTTTTGGAAATAACTCTGAAGTGTTGTAGTCTTTAATAAACTGATCTATTTGTGCAATATGGGATGCTTCGTTGTTGGATGTTATTTCAGCGTCGTAAATCTTTTTCCCTCTGTTAACAAATTCCTCCAGCGGTGACAGCAGCGGACTTAATTTATTTAGGCCGGCACTGATTTTTTGTTGATTATTTCGTTCCAAAGCAGCATTGGCTTCCTCAAGTGCATCCCTGACTCTATTGTAAAAAGCCATATATGCCTGACCCAAAGCAAAATCAAAATCAGCACTGTTAAGCTTAGGCAGGATAAAAGTAGTCCCGTATCGATACCAATCTGTCTCTCCTTCTGAAATCTTTTTAACCATGACAGGTCCAGTTGCGCGTAGAGTGCTCCATGTAGCCACATTTGGATTCTTGACAAATGCCTGAAGGACTTTTTCTGCTTCACCTAAATGTGCAAGTGTTACAGGTCTCATTAAATTAATTGTAACTGAGCTTTCCTCCTTTTGGGTAACAACAAAATTTTCGACAGGGTACACTGGAAGTTTCTCGACCTGATCGATAAAAGTATCAAAAGCAGTTTTTAAAGCGGGAAAACTGGACGCACCAAATTCATTAAGCTTAAGACGATCGAATTCAGATTCCAATTTGTTTTTCGTGCTGTTTTTAAATGATTCTGTAATGTAGTGATATTGAGTACCGCCTAAAACCAAAGCAGCCCTGATCTTTTCAGGAAAGATATCTTCGATATCAGCATTAACCTTAAACTCCAAACGTTCCCTTGGTACTGGTGCCAGAAGTCCGGTTTGAACTGCTGTTTCAATCCACTGCTCCAGGCGTTTTATCATTGCAGTCAAATACGAGGCAGTGCTTTCAAGATCGGAGGCTGATGCTTCGGCATGGTTTAAGACAGAAGACAATTTTGTGTGAAGCTTATCAATATGCCGGGATGTTTCATTTCTTAGTTCAACAGCTCTGTTGAAATCTTCGGACTGCATGAAAAGAGAATCAACAGTTGATCTTATTTCATCCACATGAGGTGAGACTTCCGCCATCAATTTATCCCAATTTTCAACAGCAATTTCATTTTCGTACAAAATCACTTCAGTTGTTTTGTGCAGGTGATTAGCACGGCTTCTGATATCTTCCGCTTTGGAAATGCATTTTTCGATTGTATTATGAATAGAGGCAATATCGGAATACTTTGCCGGTACAGAATTGTCGATCTTAAGTTCCTCAAGCTTAACCCCATCGAGGCGATACCCGACAGGATTAAGTGAAGCTAAGGGGCGTGCATCAGGATGACGATAGCCTGGAGAAAACGCATGCACATGAAATTGTGTGAGAAAAAGGTTCTGAATTTCTGTAGCTTTTTCTTTTACATCCGCGAACTCTTTCTCATAGGAAGCCCGTGTAGCTTCAAACCATCTCATTATTTCATCGTGCTCAGCCTTTTTGCTCTCTATAATAGCAGAAACTCTCTGATGAGCCATAGCAAGTGCACTACTACTATTATAGGAGTGATACCCCCCACCAAGATCAATTTTGTTAAGCAAAATTCTGTAATAGCCTTCTATTGTTTTTGGACTAGATGAGTTCTGATCAGGGATACTACCATAAGAGTAAATATTGAAAGCTGCCTCATATTTCTCCTTTTCCCATGCTTCAATAATCAGCTCAGCATAACAGGGTGGTTCGGGACCTGAAAAGATCGCAGATGGCTTACCGTTTTGAAATTGACCTTTTTGAAGGAAACTTTCAAAGATCGGCTTTATACCTTGTGGATCACCAAACCCTCCCCAGTCAAATGGCGGATATTTATCTATGATTGGAGCTAAGTCAGCCTGATATATGTCAGCGGGTGTACGTTCATTCTCCTTTGGCGGAATTACTTCTGGTTCTTTACTTAATAATTTGATATTCTCAGTATTTTCTTTAAGGGTATTAAGCGCCGCAATATGTATCTGTTTAAGTTGTGAATAGAGATTTTTGCGTCTATCTGCAAAGGGTCCTCTTTCAGGTATCCAGCGTATGGTCTCCTTTACTTCTTTCTCCACTCTATTTCTGACTATGCGCAGTTCCTCGCTGTCTTTTTCTTTTATTCCACGTTCAAGAGATTCCTTTAAAATCGGCAGATACTCTTCAAGCCTGTCAAGCTGTCTGATAGCGTTTTGAAGCCGTTTAAGAACTTGGTCGGTACTCAGATTGACAGCATCAAGCCTTCGCTTGAAATCGAATAAGGCATTGTACGTCAACGTTCTTTGTTCTTCGCGCTTTGCGGCTTTGTTCAACTCTACAATGAGTGTACCTATGTAATTAGAAAACTCCGACTTCCTTTGCTCAAGTTCTTTTTCTTCCGAATAATCCGATGGCAACCAAAGCCTTGCCCAAAATCCAGGCTTGGGCCACGGTCTCTGAAGTTCATCGGCAAGATACACACGGAACTGTTCTCTGAACTGCTCATCCTTGACCAGCTTATTCCAGATAATTTCTATGTTTTCCTTACTTAACGGAATAGGATCACCTTCACCCAATTTCCTGTTCCTGTTTTTTAACAAACGCTCAGTTGAATAGTAGAGCCCCTCGAGCAGCAGCGTATTTTTACTCTCTTTTACTGCCTGATCGGAGGCCTGCCAAACCTTGAACGCTACAATTATTCCACTTACATATGCAGCGGAACCAATTTTCAAATATGTTAAAACACTTTTTCCTCCATCGGTTCCCACTATATACCCAAGAGTTGTAATCGCACCTTCAATTGCCGCATCATCATAATTACCAACCCAGGCATTTCCGGCGGTATTCATCACGCCCGAGAGTATCCCTACCGCGTTGTTTATCCTGTTCAACGATTGTGTCAGGTTGTTTCTTGCAACTAATGCAGCATCTTCTCCAGCCCTGACTGCCTGGGAAAGGTTATCAGCATGTAAACTAAGTATCTCACCGTATACAGCAGGAATACCCTCCATACAAAGCTTGTCAAGAAAATCTGCTCCTGCTCCGGTTTGCGCAGAGGCACACACTATTGTACTAAATGCTAAAACTGCCAGAATTATCTTTTTCAAAATTAAAAATCCCGACTGCCATCCGGTTGATATTTAAACCTAAACTGAGCAGATTGATCACTATTATCATAATCTACAAACTCAAGCAGAACATAATTTCCATTGCGAAGTTTTATGACAAACACCTTTCCTCTTGTGGTAAGCTCGATAAATTCGACTGCAGCATACCCAAATTCAGGAGCAACCAGATGATCCTCAAGTGTCCCGATTCCAAGATCCAGGACTTCATGGGTACCCATTCCGTTAAAGAAAATTTTGAATTTGTCGTCGACCTCAAATTGAAGGGCTATATCCCAATTGTCATCCCTCCAGATTTCATACGCTCTACCTTCATCGAACCTATAGCCCATATGACTTCCAAGCCTCAGATTCTGTGCCTTTACTTTTCCCTGCGATATTTCCATACCGGATACCGGTCCAACAGATACACCGCCCTGGGTATTGATTTTCAGTACAGAGTTATTATCATCGGACTGAACCACTCCCGATGCAATCTCAGAGGCATAGGAGACGCCAAAGATCACCGGTTGCTTCATGCTGTAAAGCTCAAGCTTGGAACCTGTGGGAGTGAGCACAAATTCTGTGAGTCCCTGATCAATGTAGGTCCTACCATCGAAGGCTATAGCAGCCCTGCGATTATAATAAATTGCAACAAAAACTCCTCCATTTCCATCCATTGCGATACTGTTTATACGGTATCGTAAATCAATATTCAGAAACAGATCAAAATCTGATCGGATCGCCCGGTCAAGAACCGCCTCATCACCAAGAAAATCCTTGCTGACCAACTCCATAAACGCATGCTGATTTTTTTGCATATAAAAATTGCAAAGTTTATTCATAAATTCTATTACAGAACTACTGATGTCATGCTTTGATACTTTTACCTCTTTATAGGTTTCTGAGATTTCGTTTGTCTTACCGGCTGTTTCCATAGCTTCTATGTAAATTTTATAAGTCTTATCAGTAACAGGTCTGAATTTGAAATTAAACGCTCCATCATCATTGAGTGTTGCAGGCTGCCAACTCTCTTTATCGTCAAGAGATATCTGCACACTGCCAATCCTGGCTCTGCCTGCCACTGCACGTCCTCTGATCTCTATGATACCGTTTTGAAGCTGATCCTGATAAAACGTGATCTCATTTGAACTCTGATCAAATGGCATATTGTTAATGTTAAGATAGGTAAACCTGACATCATCCTTCGTTTTCCCAAAAAGCCACCAGAATGCATCGGCTTTGGAGGAAAAGAGTGTCACAGACAACAACAATGATAGCAGTATCGATGAGTTCTTCATGTTTTATTCCCTTAAAATTCTAAATTGAAGCCGGTTGAGATGAGAGTTTCGGAAAAATCACCGTCTGATGATTGACTAATATCATTAAATCCTGCCCTCAGATAAAAACTGCTCTGCCTTAAGAAATCAGGTCTCCAGTTTAACATCAGATTTGAATAGAACTTCGAAAACTGGCTGCCTTTTCCACGCCTCTGATCATTATATCCAGCCACAAGGTTAGTGCTTATGCCAATCCCGGGCCACCCGATATCAGCCCGCACACTTATATCATCACTGCCATCCCCGGAAGTGCTGTCTGCTGAAATATAATGTTTCGCGTAGCGAAGCGAAGGACGAAGATTCATCCCACCAAATACAAAACGGCTTGAAACTGAAAGGTTTCCGCCAATTCTGTTTTGCATATTGTCAACGCTGTCACGTTTACTACGTGCAAATATATAATCCAGGTTTCCCCCAAAATCTATTATAGAAACCCTGTCGCTGTAGTTTACGCCAAGTATATGATCTGATGATTTCACCTCTCCCGATAAGCGAGAATCGATCCTGTAACTGCTTCCCCCGGCAGCGAAGCGTCTTCCCATAAGCCTGCGTGCAGAAACGCCGATTTCCGGTTTATGATTAAACGTTGTAACAGTCAATTGCCTGTTAAGATTATTGTGATAAAAAAGATATCCGGCAGAAAAACTTAAATCGCTGGAATATCCATAACGAAGTTTGGCTTTTACCGACTGACGATCCTGGAGATATGACCCCGCTGGTGCAGCAAAATCATTTGATACACGGCGATACTCTAATTCTGCCCTGTTAAGACCATCCACCGAGATCGCACTCACATGGTGAGCAAATCCGACTGTGCCATCAGCAGTATCTTTTGTCAAACGGCCTGAAAATGCACTGCTGCCTCTAAGCTCCAGCCCGGCAATACTCTGGTTCTCCCAATCAAGAGCAACGGTATTATAAGCAAATTCAGGAACATCGTTATAGCTGGTCAAATCGTTTGTAAAAACATAACTAAGATTCGCTGTGGTCTGACCTCTCCATTTTGTCGAAACTTCTGCCCCTGCCACCATTCTTTTAACTGAACTACTCTTACTGCTAAACAGATCATTCCAAGATGGATTGTCCAAACCAAAAACCAAGGTCATATTCTCGACAATGGAAGAGATATTTTTATATCCATAGGAAATTCCTTTTACAGGCGCATCAAGAGAGAACTGTGAAAAATGCTCAAATACATTTCCTGCTGTCAGGTAGTGTTTTTCCTTTTCAATATGCAGTCTTAGATTTGAAAGTGAGGTTGTACCTCTATACCTCATACCATCCCCGCCACCTCTTAACCCAAAATCGAAATAATAGTTGTAGGCACCCGCGGTCCCGTCTCCGGATAATCGCAGTGAGGTGTTGCTTAGAGAAGAGGGCTGAACTGACGTTGAAGATGCAGGGCCGCTCAGAGAATTAAAACCAAAGTCCTGATCCAATCCCCCCCTCAGCTCAAAGCCACTGACACTACTTACAACGATACTACTTATCAAAAAAAAAGATTTTAGTTTATGACGTGCAACAGGCACTGAACACCTCTATTGGCTGGAAGTGATATATGCATCTCAATGATCTTTAACAATTATATAATATCTTGATAAAAAGGGAACCTATTTATGAAAAAAATCAGCGTCCGCACCGTACCTCACACCATGTCTGACCAATTGCGTAATCCGGCCCAAACCGGCACCCCTTCCGGAAAATAAGCGGCAGTTTTTTAGCGGATCTCCGGAACAGGTGCAGAATGCTCCGGAAACAGGTGCCGAATAGACCGGAATACGCACCAATTAACGCTATTGTACTTTCACCTGTTTTCTTCAAGATATCACCTGCCATATAGCACAGTCTTCTAATGCAGTATTCTTTTTAATGATGGTATGATGCTTAATGAATCTCTTCAGTTTCTACCGAAAACCAGGAAAACGTCATAGGGATAGAATGTGTCGTTGACCATGGAAATAAAACGTTCTTCTACTGGAAAGTCGGGGTCTGCGATATAGATTATCCTGTCTGCTTGTGAAACTTTATAGGCCATCCTTGCAACTGTCGTGGTGAACAGGCCTGGCCCGCCATAGTCTTGGCTAAGGAGGGGGGTAGATTAAAAACAAGCATGTATGTAAATAGTCAAAAGTCGCAGCCGCAATTCGGATTTTTGGGGAATAAATTGAATTTTTATGAAATCGGGTTAATTTCTGAAAAGCCTGAAAGTCTGGATTATATCGGCGAAGGTCAATACTTTGGTAAGTTGACAACCAATCCACAAGCTCTTAAAAGGACTCAATAACAGCAAGTGGATACCAAAAGTACGGAAGAAATGGGAACTGAAAAACTAAACTGGCTATATATACTCCGCGTTTTACCAGACCTTACAGACAATAATCAGATAAAACGCGGAGAATTCCGGGTAATGATTTACTTTTTACGAATAAGATTAATCAAAAACAGAAGTACCAGTGCGCCGACAAGGGCAGAAATGATGGCCGATACTATTCCGCTGCCTATCGAGATGTTAATAAGATCGAAGAGAAAACCACCGACAAACGCGCCGATCACTCCGACAATAAGGTTTCCGACAAGACCGAAACTCTTGCCCTTGTATATCATACCGGCAAGCCATCCGGATACAAGACCAATCAACAGAAAAATAATTAAAGATGTTAAGCTCATAACTCCTCCTGGATAGATTTTAAAGCTGCGAATAAACGCAAAAATGGCAACTTAAATATGTGCCTGTTATTCAAAAAACAACCCGTGAGTATTGCATAATATAGTTTATTTTACATAAGACTCAAGTAGTATCACCAGATAAATATTGATTAAGAAGTGTCGATTAGGTCCATTTATTAGGTTCTATTACAGGAGAAGCTTTGAGCTCAGATTTCAGGTCTTTTAAAGACTACCGTTGGCAGGATACAGATCTTCTGGCATATAAAGAAGATGGAACACATTTTAAAGGCGTTAGCCGCCAGATCCTTTTTAATGGATCAACAGATCTTTCATGTCAACTCAGATACTTTGAGGTCGCATCAGATGGTCATTCCACTCTGGAACGACACGAACATACCCACGTTGTAATGATTATCAGAGGGGCAGGGGAGGTGCTTCTGGGGGATCATGTGCAGCCGGTAAAGCAGTTCGATGTTGTTACCATCGAATCCCAGACCTGGCATCAGTTCCGGGCTACCGGTAGCGAACCGCTGGGGTTTCTTTGTCTGGTTTCTTCAGAGCGTGACCGTCCTCACCGACCGGATCAAAAAGAGAGAGAACAATTACTTAATAATCTGTCTATTACCGATTTCCTGAGGTTTTGAAAAATGAAAATTAATCGTAAACTTGGATTTGAAACGAAGATGGTTCATGCGGGACATACACCCGATTCCCAGACCGGGTCAAGGGCGGTTCCCATCTACCAGACAACATCATACGTTTTTAATGATGCCGACCATGCTGCCAGACTTTTTGAACTGAACCAGGACGGCCATATCTATACCCGTATCAGTAACCCGACAACTGCGGTTTTTGAAGAGCGGATCGCAGCACTTGAGGGAGCAGTCGGGGCGGTGGCGGTTTCAAGCGGAATGGCTGCCCAGATGGCAGTGTTTATGACGCTTCTGCAACCGGGTGACCAGATAGTCGCTTCCTCACACCTTTACGGCGGCTCAGTCGTGCAGCTCTCTCATCTTCTAAAAAAGATGAACATATCAGTCAGGTTTGTGGACCCGTCCAGTCTGGAAAACTGGGAGGCCGCAATCACTCCTCAGACAAAGGCTCTTTACGGAGAGACAATAGGAAATCCTTCCGGAAGCATACTTGACATAGAAAATGTTTCTGCCCTGGGAAAGAGAAAAGGCATACCTCTTATTGTAGACAATACATTCGCCACCCCTTTTCTCTGCCGGCCCTTTGAATTCGGAGCATCTCTCGTAGTGTCATCGGCAACCAAATTTTTAGGCGGACACGGCAACAGTATCGGGGGAGTAGTGCTTGACAGCGGAAAATTCGATTTCTCAGGTTTCCCTGCCGTGGCCGATGCATCGCCGGCATTTCATGATCTGAAATTCCTGGAAAAATTCGGAAAACTCGGTTTCCTGGCGAAGCTCAGAAGCGAAATGGTGCGCGATGTGGGATTCTGTATATCGCCTGTAAACTCATTTCTTCTTATCCAGGGACTCGAGACCCTTTCTCTGCGTATGGAAAGGCACGTGCAGAACGCAAAAAAAGTGGCATCATTTCTGGAGAATCATAAAAAAGTAGCTTATGTAAACTATGCCGGCCTGAAAAGCAGTCCATATCATGATCTGTGCCGCAAGTACCTGCCGCTTGGACCGGGAGCGATCTTCTCTTTCGGACTGAAGTCAAGTAACGGGAAAGATGTGCGTGATATGGGGAAAACTCTTATCAGCAGGCTTAAGATTTTCAGTCACCTTGCCAATGTTGGTGATGTCCATAGCCTCATTATTCATCCCGCCTCCACAACTCATCAGCAGTTGAGCGATCAGGAACTCAGGGATGCGGGAATAGGCCCGGAAGTAATCAGGCTTTCTATCGGCCTCGAAACGATCGATGATCTTCTCTGGGATCTGGAACAGGCTCTGGAAGCGGCCTGAGGCTCTGTAGAGCAGGCAAAAAACCTGCTCTACATCTCTTCAATGGTTTCTATTCCAAGTAGCCAGAGACACTTACCGAGAACTGCCCTGAAAGCCTCTACAAGTTTGAGACGGAAGGTTTCCTCATTACTTCCGATAACCTGACAGGCGTGGTAGAATTCATTAAACCCCTGAGCAAGATCAAAAGCGTAATTGGCTATCACAGATGGAGAAAGCTTATCCTGAGCATAAGCAACTGCCTGAGGAAAAGAGTAAAGACTCTTTATCAGTTTGGTTTCCGGTTCAGTCGGATTTCCCGATGCAGTATTGCTGCCAGGGGCTCCGGCCTTGCGCAAAATCGAGGATGCTCTCGCGTAGCTATACAGAAGGTAAGGGCCGGTATCCCCTTCAAAGCTTATCGCCTTTTTAGGATCAAAGAGCATGTTTTTGGATACATCAATCTTTAATAGAGTGTACTTGATGGCTGAGAGGGCGATCTTAAGGCTTCTGTCGGCCATTTCCTCATCCGTAAGCTCATAGCGCTCTTTGAGTTCTGCTGCGGCAAGCTTTCTTGTCTCCTCAATCAGATCATCAGCATCAACAACCGTTCCTTCACGCGATTTCATCCTTCCTTCAGGAAGTTCCACCATCCCGTAAGAAAGGTGCTTCATTTTGTCGGCGATCGGGTACCCGAGTTTGCGGAAGATTGCGATAAGAACCGCAAAGTGATACTCCTGTTCATTTCCTACTACGTAGATCGATTTGTCATAATGGTATTCCTGATCTTTCAGGACTGCAAGATACAGGTCCTGCACGATGTAAACCGAGGTTCCGTTCGGTCTTAAAAGCACCTTTTCACCAAGCTTCTGGTCATCGAGGTTAACGATGACAGCGTTGTCTTCACGACGCGAAAAAACATCTCTCTGCAGACCCTCATTCACTATCTCTTTACCTGATTTGTAAATGAGACTCTCGTAGTATTCTTTGTCAAAAGAGATGCCGAAAAGTTTATATGTTTGACGGAATCCGCTAAGGGCCCATCCGTTCATCTTTTCCCATAGTTCAACAGTTTCCCTGTCTCCAGCCTCCCAGTCTTGAAGCATCGATTGTGCTTTCTGATCCCAGGAATCATCTTGCGAGGCCTTTTTACTGAACAAGACATAGAAATCGCCCACGAAGTGGTCCGACTTCTTTCCAGCCTGCTCTGGAGACTTCCCTTCACCAAAATCGCGGTAGGCAAGCATCGATTTACAGATATGAACGCCTCGGTCGTTGTTTATGGATGTGCGGGTGACCTGGTTTCCGCTGAATGAGAGAATCCTTGCCACACTCTCACCCAGAGAAATATTTCTGAGGTGGCCAAGATGAAGAGGCTTATTTGTGTTTGGAGACGCAAACTCCACTACTATTTTCATTCCCGTTCTTCCTTTGCCGTAATCCGGGGTGCCGGCAAGTGAAAAAACCTGTTCCGCCAGGACTTTCTTGTTTACATAGAAATTGAGATAGCCGCTGATCGGCTTTACACTCTCAAGTTGGGAAGGAAGCTTGAGCTTTGCTGCAAGCTCCTGGGCAATAGCCGGTGGAGCCTTACGCATAGCCCGGGCCAGGGGGAAACAGGGGAATGCATAATCACCCATCTGTTCTGAAGGTGGAATTTCGATGAGCTTTTCGATTTCAACGGGACTCATTTTATCAGCAAGCTCTGCTGAGAGTAAATCTACGATTATGTTCTTCACGCTTTATCCTTTTAATAAAAACTAGTTAGTGGCTATTGTAAAATGGTTGCCTGAGTGACTGTCATCTCAAGCATTTCAAAGACCTCTTTATCAAGGTATTTCTGAAGAGGGGTGCGGAACTTCTGAAAATGTTCCAGTGCTTCCCTGTTATTGTTCTTCTCAAGCATTCCGTATATCTCAATAATTTCCCGCTGGGCCCGCTCTCTGTTCTTCCTGGTGTTTTCATCTTCGGATGACTGGATGGACTGGGGAACCGCCGCATTCTGTTCCTGTTTTACAGCTACATATGTGATCGTCGATGACGATTCGATCTTTTCCGGGTTTTCTATTGTCAACTGAAGGATCTCGTAGGCTTCTTTTCTCAGGAATTTATTTAAAAACGCCTTTTCCTTGTTGAATCTGTTTTTGGCTTCCTTCTCTTTGTTCTCCTCAAGAAGAGTGTATATATCAATAGATGTCTGTAATGCGCGATCCTGGTCCTTTTGTATGGCAAGCAGTTTTGCATAAAGGATGCTGTCCTGGTAGGCTTTCTCCATCTGCTCTTTTCTAATCCGTGCCTGCTCTATTGCAGCTATGCTGTCAAGCTTGTGCTGAGCTTTCTTTTTGGCTATGCTTAATATGTCATCAAAAGCCACATCCTGAGACCCTTCATGATTTTCGAACTGCTCGATTTCCTTGCTCATCCGGGTGTTATCCGGAGAGGAAACACTCAGAATCGCCTCATCTACAAGGGCGACCTTGTCTCTGGAGACTCCACAGGGCTTAAGCACTGTCTGCATATATTTATCTGCAGATTTGACCCCTTCTGAGTTCAAAATATTGAGGTTGATATTCACAAGAGAGTCTTCTTTTGCCGATAGCCTTTTTGTTGTCCTGTCAATTTTCTCTGAGAGCCAGGATGATTCCGTTTGTGAAAGATGCGCTTTTATATTGTTGTAACGCATGGTGGCCGAATTGATCTGAGTCCGGGCAACACTGAAACTATTTTTTGCTATGTACCTGCCTGCAGAGTCTATCTCGGCCTCTATTACAGGTTTTTCAGTTCTGGCCAGTGAAAGACCGACTACACTGTTCTCGATGCTTGTGTATTTACTGTCTGAGATAGAGAGGTAAGCCTTGTTACGCAGGCAGTATCCAAGTTCCTCCTGTGCTTTATCCAGGTTCCTGTTCATCAGGTTTACATCAATGGAGAAGAGCACCTCTCTGGATATAGCTCTCCACCTTTTATTGAAAGATGACGCCACCTCATTTGCCTTTGAGACATCAAGCCTGTCCATCAGGGTATGAATCCGTTTCAGACTGGCAAAATCGGGCCTTGATTTTCCCACCTCTGCATTGAACCTGACAATAAGCTGGTTTATATCCTGCTGCCCCTTCTGCATCTGCTGCAGTACCAGATCCCTCTCCTCAAGGTAGATCTGTGCTTCAAGTTCACCCACTTTCCATATAACATACCGCTCGTTGGGATCCCCTTTAGCCATTTCCTTTAATCGGTGAGCGATCCTCTTTGATTCATCAATTGCCTCTTTCTGCCTGAAGCCTACACCCGCCATGCCCGCAGCTTCAGCCAGTACGTAGAACGCACGGCCTATCTGGCTGTCGATTAAATCCTTTGCCAAATACTTTTTGTTCTCGGCGGAAAAGGAAAGGTTTGCACCGGTGAAAAGTAACAGAAGAAGGATAGAAATGATCTTAAGTTCAGGCGATTTCATTTTTTTCAGAATCTTTTTTCTACCTGACTTATGCACCCTGATCAGGGCGAATTGCACTTATCCTGTGTGCATAAAGGCTTTCACAAATCGCAGATGTACCACCAGTGTGGTGCACCTTCATGGATTCATGAGTCAGGTTCTACGGGTAACTCTAAAATTTCATTTTCAAGTGTCGGCCGGTTGCGAATTTTACTGCGTTAACGTTTAACTTGATCGACCCCGCTTGAAAACTGAATATTTAGATGTACCCTTTAAAAGTACCCTTAATAAAGTAATTTCCTTTATATTGGAAGCCAATAAAATTCTATGACTCGGGGATCTGTTAAACTGGAAAACAACCCTTACAAATTTTATTTTACCACAATCAAATATTAACCGCTGTAATAACGTAATCTGCAAACAAATGAATCACCAAAGAGCTAAGCTGGACTCCATATACCAAAGGTATCACCATCCGGATTACCTTGCAATGGACCCCTTGCTTTGTGTCCATGGCTTCAAAACACGTCAGGATCGGGAAGCCGGAGGCCTGATTGCCTCTGTACTGGCCTACGGACGGGCAGAAATCATTATCAAAAACTGCAACTGGATCTTTCAGAAGACAGAATGGAAGATTACAGACTTCATTAGCTCAACAAGCTACAGAGAAAAAAAGAAGTTCTTCGAAAGATTTAAACATCGCTTCAATGATGGACTCGATATGTCTTTGCTCACTGAAAGCCTTAAACAGATTCTCCAAAATTATAAAAACCTGGAAAACCTTTTTCTGGAGCCCTTTAAAGAGAGTGAACTCACGATCAGGAGCGCACTCCACCATTTCTCCTCCGCTATACGGAAGCAGGGCGCTGCTATAGCTGGTTTCCAAAAGAAAAGTTTCGATTACCTCTTTCCCTCCCCGGAATCCGGAAGTGCATGTAAAAGGCTTAACATGTTTCTTCGCTGGATGGTAAGGGAAAATGACTCTATTGATTTCGGCATCTGGAAAAAAGTCCCGGCATCAAAGTTGATTATTCCGGTAGACACCCATGTCGCGGCTCTTTCAAGAAAAATGGGGTTGACTACTCGGAAAGCTGCCGACTGGAAAATGGCAGAAGAAATAACCAGTAACCTGCGCCGGATAAACCCTGAAGATCCTGTACGGTACGATTTTTCTCTTTGCAGAGCCGGAATGATAGATTTCAGGAAGGATGCAGCATGAGTGACAGTTCTGATAGTAGAAAACAACACAGGTTTAAAGGCCTTACCATAAATTCCGGAACGGTTAACGGGAAAGTATGTCTCTATTCCGCAGAACGGCATAAAGCCATACCTCAGTACTCTTTGCCAACAGAATCATCGGTAGAACAGGAGTTGAAGCGTTTTGATGAGGTTCTGGTTCAGTGTTCGCTTGAACTTAACCGCATTGCGTCTGATGTTTCCGAGAAAATTGGCAGGACAGAAGCCGAAATTTTTCTGGCACAAAAACATATCATGAATGATCCAAAACTTCTGGCATCACTCAGAAAAGAAGTGGTCGAGGCCCGGAAAAATATTGAATGGGCCATCTCTGATGTGCTCAGTAATTATGAGGAAAAGTTCGCAAATCTTGATAATCAATACCTGCGTGAACGCTCATCAGATATCGGCGAGATAAGAAGAAGACTACTGAGCAGAATCAGCAACAAAAAGATCGGTTTTATCTGCGAAGGACAGTCAAACTGCATACAGGGGGAGAACAGAATTATCGTCGCAGAAGAGCTTACTCCTGATATGGTGGTCAATATGAACCTGGAGAGAGTGCTGGGGTTTGTCACCGAACGTGGCGGAATCACCTCTCATGCAGCAATACTGGCCCGGGCACTGGGAATCCCGGCAGTTTCCGGGATTCCAGGTATTATGGACATTGTCCATTGTGGTGATCAGATGCTTATAGATGGAGATAATGGGGATATATTTGTGAACCCCGATTTACAGCTAATCGCATCGCTTGTTCCTGTTGAGCCGGTTCAGTCAGAGGCCGTTTGTGTTTTAGGCTCTCCCGCCGGCACAGAGGTCCTTGCAAACGCAAGCACAATAGAAGATGTAAAGAGTGCGCTCGGTGTAGGTTCCGACGGAATAGGATTGTTCCGTACCGAAATACTATTCATAAAAGCCGACCGCTTGCTCAACGAAGAAGAACAGTACAGTTATTACCGTCAGATTGTCAGATTGATGAGGGGTAAACCTGTTACATTCAGAATGCTGGATGTGGGGGGAGATAAACCTCTGCCGTTCCTGCGGATGAGAAAAGAATCCAACCCGTACCTTGGATGGCGGGGCGCAAGATTTCTCCTGGGTAGCCCTGAATTTTTCAGCCTCCAGATAAAAGCGCTGGGCAGGCTCAGCACTGAAGCAAATATCAAAATACTTTTCCCGATGGTGATCGATGCGGCGCAGCAGAAAGAACTGCTTGAATTTTCGCATAAGGCGCTGTCTGAAACAGAATGCGATATGTCAAGAATTGAATTTGGCGCCATGTTTGAAGTTCCCAGTGCATTCCTTCAGGCTTCCCAGATTTTTGATCTGGTTGATTTCGGCAGTATCGGTTCAAACGACCTGATTCAGTATCTCTTTGCTATTGACAGGACAAACGAACTTGTCAGCCAGGATTATAATCCTGATCATCCTGTCCTCTGGGATATGCTTAAAATGCTGAGCGAATCGGCTCAGAAAGCAGCAAAGCCACTTTCAATCTGCGGAGAGATGGCGGGGCGCGAGGGAATGCCCAAAAAGCTTCTTGACGTTGGAATCAGGTCCATGAGTGTCGCCCCAAGACTTATTTCCCGTGTCAGAAACGAACTGGCCAGATACGCCGGGGTGCTTGCATGAAAATCGCATGTTTATTATTCCGGCAACTAAGTATTACCGATTCAAGCTTCGACGAGCTGCTCTGCATGAGTGGCTGTATATACATGTAATGTGAAGTGTTTACTTTCCAAAGCAATAATAACTCAGGCCGCTTTTCTGTTATTCAGGGTCACAGAATTTCCTGCACAAAGCTCTTTTATGGTGTTATACATCTCCCAGGCAGAAACATAAAAGAGCCTGTAATTTTCTCCGTCATTATACCTGCTCTCAAGATAATTCCAGAGCTGTGAGAGTCCGTTTTCAGGGAAGAGGTATCGGATTGTCTGGTCGATTGCTCCATGAGTGAAGAGCTTTATGAAAAGGTGGTTCGCCTGGCCCGGAATACTTACTGCGGTTTTTACCCAGAGATCCGCTCTTGCTTCTGTAAACCTTGAAGTTATGCTGAGAGACCCGTTTTCAATTGACGGAAACAGAAGAAATCGTCTGCTCTTCCAGTTTAAAGCCAGGGGACCCTGAATCAGGAGCAGGTCATCCTCTGACCAGACATCTCTTTGAGCGTAATACCCCTGCTGGTGTGCCCCGACTTTACCGGAAATGTCTGAGGCAAAATAGATGCTGTTAACATTTGACGGCCGGGTAACATAGGAGGCGTACGGATAAGTGAAATCGGCATAACAGCCGCTCTCTTTAAGTATGGGAATCTCATTGTCAACACCACACCACCTCTGGTCGGGACGGGAATTGTTCAGGGCACCATACCCGTGAATAAAACCGTAATTGATCTGCCCCCCTTCATTTTTTCTGAGCAGCCCATGGTGATAGAACAGAACATCCCTGAACTCGTCTATTTTCCTCTTGAAATTCGCAGGCGTATCATGCTGGTGGGCAACAAGCAGCTCCACATCCGCTATACCCTCTTTGCTGAGCCTGGATAAAGAATCTAAAAATTGAGGGTTGTAGTCCTCCTCAGAGTAGAAAAAAGTATGCACCGGATTTTTTCCACGCCAGTCTGTATGCTCGCGGGCTATCCTGGGGTACTCCCGACACCAGGTGACAACCCTGTGCTCTGCAATCTCCTGAGAGACATGACCCCAGAAAGGCTGGTAATGATCACAGATCATCAGATAAATATTTATGGGCTCAGGAACATTGTTTGGGCTCCGGCGGCGGCGGGAAATGGAATGAAATACCCACCTATACTTGAAAGATTCTCTTAGCAGCCACCTGATGAGCTGTGTTGAAATAACTACCATGATGAGAACTGCAATAAAAATCCAGAGATGCATCCGGGATGATCCATCCTTTTCTGTTTCATGACAGTAACTTTTAATATGAAGTGCAAAGATTCTGCCAGAAGAGAAGATGCTGCGGCAGGTTGCGGGGGGGGGTGTAGTGAAGTCAGGTTTAAATTATTGCAGATCGGATATGAAATAGTGGAACAGAAGCTGCGTGGAGACTATTGCCGCTACCGCCATATCGTCAACTGCACTGATCTGAGCGGGGTTTTGTCTGATCTTTGAAAACAGCAGATTTACTTTCGATGGGTCAAAAACCCCGGAACTCTTCAGACCCTGCTCCGTTATTACTCTCGATGCCAAAGACTTGGATCCGGAGAGAAAACACTGAGAAACAGGAGCCCTGTAAGGCTGCTTTGGTCTCTTTATTACCGATTCTGGAATGAGGTTTTCATAAGCTCTCTTCAGAATATACTTCTCTTTGAGGCCGTTAAGCTTGTACTCAGGAGGTAGCGATGCCGCAAACTCTATAACACGGTAATCCAGAAACGGAAAACGCCCCTCAACCGAGCGCCCCATCATCATCCTGTCTCCCTGTGATGAGAGCAGGTAACCGGACATGAAAAGTGCTATCTCGAGGTATTGAGCCTGACAAAGCGGATCCCACCTGTAAATATCAGGGTCTATAAATGACTCCACCTGACTCAGAACATTCTCCTGCTCATTTAACCCATTCTGATATTGCCCGGTTAAGAGATGCTTTATCCTTGCTGTATTTGTCCATCGTAGCATATGCGAGTAAAACGGACTATCGGTCTCAAGCAGCCCCTTTTTGAAGAACAGCTGCCAGAACCGGTTTTTCTCTGTTCCAGGATTTATATAGGGGTAAAGACCAAGAAGAAGAAGGGGCCTCAGTTTTGAATTCGGGAATCTTGCCCAGAAACGCCTGACTTTATTCTCCTTGAAGATATTGTATCCGCCAAACATCTCATCGGCACCTTCTCCTGTAAGCACGACCTTTATGTTGTTTTTCCTTACCAGTCCGGCAAGGGCCAATAACGGAGCCGGGGCGGTACGCATCATAGGGCTCTCGGCAAACCAGACAGCCTCTGAGAAAAGATCTCCTATGTCGCTGTAGTCAACCTCGACCAAACGGTGATCGGTTTTTATAAATTCAACCATGGCCTGCTGGTAACTTCGCTCATCGTACTGGCGATCCTTGAAGGAAACAGAGAATGTCATGAGATTGTTGTCATGATATTTCTTGACCAGTGCAGAGATTATCGAGGAATCCAGCCCCCCGCTCAGGAATGATGCCACCGGGACATCTGAACGCAGCCGCAGCCTTACCGCATCGTACAGTAACTCCTCAAGCCTGTTGCGGTAATAGGTGAAGGACCTCTTCTCGTAACCGTTTTTATCGGGAAAAGAGAGCTTCCAGAAACGGCTAAGCTTTGATCCCTCAGAGCTGATCTTCAGCGTATGACCGGCTCTGAGCTCCTGTACCCCCATAAAAACCGTACGCGGCGGAACCGTAACCCAGAGTGAAAAGATCTGCTCAAGACCAAGCGGATCAAACCGGGGCCTGGTTTCAGGATAACAGAAGAGCGACTTTATCTCTGAGCTGAAAAGAAAAGCTCCCCCGGGAAGCTGAGTGTAAAACAGAGGGCGAATCCCCACCCTGTCCCTTGCAAGCAGAAGCTCTCTTTTTGAATTGTCCCACAGAGCTATAGCAAACTGCCCATTAAGATGGTCAACAAACCTCTCCCCGAACTCCTCGTAAAGATGCACCAGCACCTCAGTATCACTTCTGGTCGCAAAACGGTGCCCCTTTGACTGAAGAAACGCGGTCAGTTCCAGGTAATTAAATATTTCTCCATTGAAAATCACCCACACCTGGCCGTTTTCATTTTGCATCGGCTGCCTGCCGCCGGATAGGTCGATGATACTCAGGCGCCGCTGCCCCAGCCCGATCCCCGCCCCGGTGTAATACCCCTCTTCATCGGGACCCCTGTGACTGAGGATCCTGGTCATGCGCTCCAGAATCTCAGTGGGAACCGGAAAGAGAGGGTCCGGATGAAATATCCCTGCTATGCCGCACATATCAGTATTTATAGCTTGCGTACTGATAGTATTCCCTACGGCGGTAAGGCGCGCCGTTAAAGACAACTCCCAGCACCTTTTTACGAAGACCCGGAAACTCCTTTATCTTTCTGTTAAGCTCTATTATGTTTGTATGCCCTGCCCTTACTACAAACATGTAACGATGGAACATGTCCTGTACCCCCAATGCATCGGTGGTTACCGCCACGGGAGGGGTGTCCATGATTACCATCTCAAAGTTGTTGGACAAAAGCTCCAGGAGCTCCCTGAAACGCATCGAGTTTAAAAGCTCTGCGCTGTTTGGTACCGAGGCCCCACAGCCCAGAATTGTGAGATAGTTAACATGGGTGCTCTGCAGCGATGACTGCAGATAGGAGGCGTTCAGTGGAAAAGAGCCGGAGAGGATATTTGAGAGACCGGGATTTTTCTCCAGACCAAAGTGCAGGTGCTGAATTCCCCGTCTCATGTCTCCGTCAATAAGCAGGGTAGGGATAAGCTGCTGCGCCATGGTGATTGCCAGGTTTGCGGCAGTAAATGATTTTCCCTCTCCCATGTTAAGGCTTGTGACTATGATCCTTTTCTTTTTCTCCTCATGGAGGCTCAGAAGAACCTTTGTGCGCAGAGACCGGTACGTTTCATCCACATAGTTCTGGGTGTAATCTGCCGCTACAAGTTTACTTTCGATCGTTTTCTGCTCTCCATCTTTTGGCCTCTCCCAGCACCCCTTTACGGGCACTGCCTCAAGAAGAACCATATCGGTCATCCTGCGGAGATCTTTTTCGGTACGGGCGGTCTGATCAAAAAGGTCGACTGCCAAAACGGGGCCAATCCCTGCTATGAGACCCAGAAACAGCCCCAACCCCAAAAGTACCACTAATGTCTTAGGGTCGGAACTTCCCTCAGGAACCACTGCCAGGTCCACTACGTAAACATCACCCACCTCCATGGCCCTGGCTATCTTTGCCTCGTTGAACCGGGTCAGCACATTGGAGTAGATCTCGGAGTTGACCTCGTATCTGCGCTGCAGATTTGACAGGTGCAGCTCTTTTGATGGCAGACGGGCGATCTCTGTGTTTATCTTGTCGATACGTGTGTTGTTCTCACTCACCTTTCTGCTGAGCTGATTTGTGAGATCAAGCAGCGCAGAGGTGACCTTCGTGCCAAAGTTGCGTATATCTGTTTTGTGTTGGGTTAGAAGAGGGTGTACAGGTGAGTAGTTGTCTTTTAGCCTCCTTGACTCATCGGCTAGCCCTTGGAGCTCTGAGCCCAGTGCATCGGAAGTGCCGCTCTGGTAGCGGTTTAGAAATGAGACCATCTCGTTGAGCACCGAAATGCGCAGGGAGTCCACGGTGCTCCTGTAGCGCTCCTGGAGGCTCTGGGCCTGAAGGATAGCGGACTTAAGCTCGGCCTCGGTTTCTTTAAGGTCAAGGAGCGCAACCGGGGGGGCAAATGCGTCCTGAAGTCCCACTGTGGGGTTTGCTTCACGGAATCTGCGCAGTTCTCCCTCTGCGGTGACCATCTCTTTGCGGGCGGTCTCAAGCTGCTTTTCCAGAAGATCGAGCACGGTGCTTTTCCTGTTTTGTTTCGTGGATGAGTTTTCCTGCACAAAGCCCGTTGCAATAGCATTGACTGTTTCAGTTATCACCTCGTAGTCTCTTCCGGTAAGGGTAAGGGACATGATAGTGAAGTTTTTACCGGTAGTCTTTACCGATAGATTATCCACGATCCTGTCGATGGCATCACGGGGGCGGATAATCGTAAATTTCACTCTGCGGGGTGAGGAAAGAAATGCCGGGGACCACCTGAGGGTGAGCCCGGGAAGGGAAGTTTCCTTTAAAGAGGAGACCTTCCCCCTGTCGATCACCCTGCTTCTGTTATCGGTGTAAGGGTCGATAAAAGAGAGCGTGAAAGAGTCTGCATCCGGCCTGAACTCGTAGTTTCCAACCGGGGCATCGATATTGACCGATACCGAATCGAATATGTCTGAGCGGCTGAAACGGGAGACCTGAAGCTGTAAAGAGAGCTTTCTTACCACCCCCTCCAGAAACGATCTGCTCTTTACCAGTACCGCCTTGGCATCAGACTCCAGCCAAACCCTCTCCTGCACTGCACTGAGCTCATCTGGATCGTCAAACTGAAGTATCGCCGTGGCACCCAAATGCGGTTTTGCTATATCCAGCTTGTAAATTGTGAAGAAATATCCTGCAATGACTGCAACCATCACCGGAAGTACAAACCACAATTTGCGCCTCAGAAGGTGCACATAGTGGTCCAACTGACGACTCATGTTAGTTTGATTTGTCTGGGTTCTGAAGCTCACTGCTTACCTCTGCGTTTGAGTTTAGGTTAATTGTCATTTTTAAGAGTCATTATGCCCAGGTAAAGAGAAAGGGCAAAGGTCGCAAAAGGAAGAACCTCTCTGACCAGAATATCCCTGATGCTGCGGTTCTCTGTGGGGGTCCAGATCTGGTCTCCGGATCTAAAGCCCAGAGCGTAAAGCGATTGCCCCGATTGAAGCATGGGGATAAGATCATATTGTATCACCTGCCTGTTGCGCTCCCACCTCAGCTTCCGCAGCCCCTTTTCATGATTTGTTCCCCCCGCAAGAGAGATCAGATCCCAGATCGATCTCTGCGGTTCCACATAGTACATCCCCGGAGCCTTGAAGCCCCCCAGAAGCGACACCCTGATCAGGGGAGTCACCATCACCTCCGGAAAACGTATATACTGCTCATAGGTCTTCTGGACCCATTCGGTGAACTCAGGCACCGTAAACTCCATCACATTGACTCTGCCCTGTACGGGAAGCACCACATAGCCGCTGTAGTCAATGGGGTAGACACCATTGAGAAATGAAAGCGTGTCAAGGGCAAGAGATATGCGCAGCGCATCACCGCAGACAAACCGGTTTCCCTCAAGACTGCCGGGCATCGCACTTTTCTCAGAGAGTGTCCCCGTACAGCCGGCACCCCCAATACTCATTGAAATTGCAGTTAGAATAACAAGAATCTTCTTGGCAGACATTCACTCCTCCTGAAAACAGGTAAAAAGGTAGAAACGGTGCTCTCAATGAGCCTAATGCAAGAGTGGTGCCATTGAGGAGAGTCTTTGGGCACAGAGAAGAAGTCCCTTTTTTGATTAGAGAATTCGCAATTGTGCAACAGATTTGGCAATAAGAGCCTTGCGCACCATGGACATCAAGCAGTATAGAAACTTCTTTATGGCCGGGCTGCAGCGCTCAAACCCGGCGCTCAAAAGGATTCAGGAATTTAAAATCATAAGGGTCGTTCAAAATGTAGCAGGCTTAAAAATCAATGGCTTAAATAGGCTCACCTCATGTAGATCTCAAAGCTCAAAAACAGGCGCCTTACTCTTGGCAAAATAGCGAGGAATTGAGGGGGCCCGATTGTCTGGCGTACGATTGGAATGCAAATTGCTATCTGAACAGATGATAATTACAGGTGGCAGCTTAAACGGTTGAGGAGAATCGTTGAAAAGAAGTCTACACAAAAAAAAACTGCTGGTCATCGATGATGACTCGTCGGTACTCTTTGCCTTCCGCAAAATCTTCGGTAAATCAGGCTTCCAGATCGATACCTCCGGAACCTTCGATGAGGCCATTGAATACATCGACAAAAACATCTACCAGCTCATTATCACCGACCTGGGGTTCAGCGAAACAATCAACGAGGCGGGCATCGCAATCTCCCATTACGCCAAAGAAAAACTCCCCGGAGTAAAAATCATCCTGTGGACCGGCATGGATGTCTCCTGCATATCCGAAAAAGCCCGCGAGGCAAAAATCGATCTCTGCCTTCTTAAGCCCGTTTCCCCCAATGTAATCCAGAGTCTGGTTGAAAACCTCCATTTCATTTAAGGCCAAAAAGTCAAAGCTTCATCTCAGCCGGGGACAGTAGAAAAGCGGGTGTCGATTCTGCCCCCTCATTCAGCTGCTCCTTGAGTTGTGCGGGTCTGGTTAAAAATGGAAAATTCAGAGAAAATGAGATTGTAAATTAAGGAGAAATCGGGCACGAATGTGCCGCAAGAGAATGAAACTGATTTTAATCTGATCTGTGCCTGTATGGCTCGGGAAAATTATTCCGGCTCGGCTGTACCAACCTGGATAAACTCTTTTAGCTCAGGGATAAGAGCAATAAGCTTCCTGTTTGCAGCACTCAGATGCTCAGCATAGCGGAAATGAGCTCCCATTCCTGTGCGCAGCTCAATTTCATAGATGAACTTGTCCAAGTGTGTAGAGTGTTCAAACGGCACCTGTGTCCCCAGCAGAAGCCCGTAGAGATAGCTTGCAGGGACAGCGCTGCTGGCTGCACTAAGGATAAAATCCCTTTTCCGGCTCATCAGTTCGTCGAGCGATTGACTCTTTACCTCTTCGGGCAGGTAAAAGCCTGCGGGGGAAAGTGGAGAGAACCTGTAGCCGCTTCTGTGACGATTCAGGTCGCGAAGTTCTGCAACGGCCATATTGTTCCAGGCTGCACGCACAAAAGTTCTCCTTACCGTACTTCCTGCGGCACTGTACCGGTTCTCTTTACCTTTAAAGGAATCAGAGAGTGGCTGCAGCGGCGGAAGGAAATCTGGTGTACTCTGCTCTACAGAGACAAACACCTCGTCCGGTGTGTTTGAAGTAACAACACCTTCGTTGAGAATTTTCCCGACAGAATAGTCAAGAATCTGCTCAGCCTGGGATTTGCTGGCCCGATCAGGATAGCTGTGTTTCATCATGCGGGGAACGATTTTTGACAGTTCTCTACGCAGAGCTTCGGCGCAATCGTGAGCTTCTTTGAGTGGTATGGAGTCCAGATGTTTTATAGTGTCGGCCCAGACCCTGGCGGTCATGACATAGGCTGCGTTGGTCATGGTGGCAAAAGGGATAAAGTATCTGGCGCGGTCAAGCGCGTAGTTTTTACGCAGCCTGTCGATTACTTTCTGGTCGGCATTTGCGGGTACACGCACAATTGAGATATCCTGCTTTGCCCTGTTGTCCAGTTCCAGATAGGTCTCCTGGTACATGCGGTAAGAGAGATCCATCAGGGAGTGCCATTTTTCTGTCAATTCCTGCGAGAGCCCTATGGAATCGGGAGACGGCAGGCTGGAGGAGTCGAGTTTTATGTACCTGGTGCTCGATTCCTGTCCATCGCAAAGTTGGGCGATTTCAAAAAGCTTGTAAGCCAGAAACATGGAACATCCATCAACCACAACGGCAATTCCGCCTGTCATTCCTGTTATAGAGGCATGGCCGTAATCGACAAACCGGAAAATCGCGTCCACCGATTTATCGGGATCTTTCCAGTCAATTGTAGACAGGATAGAGTCGATACCCTTGTTTGAACGGGAGTAGCGTGCAAGGCAGGATGCCAGAAGTTCCGGAGTGACTCTGGGATTATCCTCTGCAGAGGGCGGTGGACAGATTCCTATGGCTTTTATTCTCATGTTAAACGGCGGCCGCTTCTTTTCGGGAAGCGGCCACGGCCTCTAATTAGTATTTGTAGTGTTCAGACTTAAACGGTCCCTCAACAGGAACCCCGATATAATCGGCCTGTCTTGCAGTGAGCTTTGTCAGCTTTACACCGATTTTCTCAAGGTGCAGACGCGCCACCTCCTCATCAAGCTTCTTTGAGAGGCGGTAAACACCAACTTTGTACTTGCCGCGGTTTGCCCGCAGATCAAGCTGGGCCAGGGTCTGGTTTGAAAAGGAGTTGGACATTACAAATGAAGGATGTCCTGTAGCGCAGCCAAGGTTCACCAGCCGGCCCTCTGCAAGCATAAAGATAGCATGGCCGTCCGGGAAGGTGAATTTATCGACCTGGGGTTTGATATTGGTCTTTGTCACTCCCGGCATCGCTTCAAGTTTGGAAACCTGAATTTCATTGTCGAAATGCCCGATGTTGCATACTATGGCCTGATCTTTCATACGGGCCATGTGCTCTGTTGTGATGACATCGATATTTCCGGTAGTTGTGACATAAACGTCGGCCTTGCCAAGTGTATCTTCGATAGTTGTAACTTCAAAGCCTGCCATTGCAGCCTGAAGTGCGCAGATAGGATCGATCTCAGTTATTATGACTCTGGCCCCGAAACCCTGCATCGACTGGGCGCATCCTTTCCCGACATCTCCGTAACCGCAGACAACAACGACTTTCCCGGCAATCATCACGTCTGTAGCCCGTTTGATTCCATCAGCAAGAGATTCTCTGCAACCGTAAAGATTGTCGAATTTTGACTTGGTCACTGAGTCATTAACATTGATAGCCGGAACCAGAAGCGTCCCGTTTTCCATCATCTGGTACAGACGGTGAACACCGGTTGTAGTTTCCTCAGAAACCCCGTCCCAATCCTTGACTACTCTGTGCCAGAACTGAGGATCTTTCTGATGCACTGTTCTTAGTACCTTTTTGAGTGACTCTTCATCCTGACTATCTGATTTGGAGTTAACCCAGTTGTCACCCTCTTCAAGCTGATATCCTTTATGAATCAGCAGCGTTGCGTCGCCGCCGTCATCAACTATCTGATTGGGCCCTTTGCCATCTGCAAACGCAAGCGCCTGAAAGGTACATGCCCAGTAGTCATCAAGAGATTCGCCTTTCCAGGCATATACATTTATTCCGGCATTGGCTATAGCCGCGGCAGCGTGGTCCTGGGTAGAGAAGATATTGCATGATGCCCATCGTACCTCTGCTCCAAGGTCTACAAGCGTCTCAATCAGTACTGCGGTTTGGATCGTCATGTGAAGAGAACCTGAAATCCTTACACCTGCAAGTGGCTTGTCCTTGGCATACTTCTGGCGGATTGCCATAAGGCCGGGCATCTCTTTTTCAGAGATTTCAATTTCTTTGCGTCCCCATTCGGCAAGTCCCATATCGGCTACGGCGTATGGAATGTTTGCCCAGATATCAACGTGTGGTGCCATTAAAAACTCCTGGAAAGTAATGGTAATTTAAGAAAAATGTCCATCATTCAAGGGCGATTAAACAAATCTCGCCTAAACTATTAATATACTATCAGGCAGAAGGATATTTAAGGTTTACGTTTGTTTGCCCGGAAACAGGAACTGTTCGGCTAATCTTGAGGTTGATTCAGACTGGTGTTGTATCGGCTTCAATTGTGATCTGGCATGCTTCTTGACCGTTATGGTGGAGAGGGAGGAGTATGGTTGTTGGAATTGCGGTGGATCATGCCGGCTTTGAACTGAAAGAGCCTATTGTGAAGGCACTTAGAGCCTGGGGGTATGAGGTTAAAGACTTTGGGGCCTACGAGTTTGAACCCGGAGATGATTTTCCAGATTATGTTATTCCTCTCTGCAGGGCTGTTTCATCGGGAGAGGTGTGCAGAGGGGTGGCAGTGTGTGGAAGCGGAGTTGGGGCCTGCATAGCCGCAAATAAGGTGGAGGGTGTGGCAGCGGGGTTGATAAGCGACACCTACTCGGCACATCAGGGGGTAGAGGATGACAGGATGAATGTGATATGTCTGGGGGCACGGATTCTGGGGCGGGAGCTTGCTAAAGAGATAGCGGGTGCGTTTCTGAGGGCGCAGTTTGATGGTCATGAGAGGCATATAAGGCGAATCGGTAAAATAACGAAGTTAGATGGCGGCAGGGGGTGATAGCCGGCGTTTTTTTTCATCCCCGCCACTCTTTTATCAAATTGAGAATTTAATAAACCCAAATCGTCCTTTATAGAGGTTAAAAGCTGGCATCTCAATTGCAGTCCATAGAATAGCTGGCGCTTTTTATCGGTTGCTATTTAGAGAACTTTGGAACCGGAAACTGAAAGTCAAGGAGGTTTTATGGATTATGCAGCAGGACAGGGTTATCAGGAAACTGGGCGACCAGAGGTAAGCAAGACGGCAAAGGTGATAGCTGGCGGGTCCATAGGAGAGGGTCTGGCAGGGGCAGCGGCCCTTGTGCTTGCGATTCTGGGACTGGTGGGGGTATATCCGCCCCTAATGGCTGCTGTTGCCACGATTGTGTTCGGGGCTGCGATTTTGATCGGTGGTGGAGCCATATCAAGCAGGGTAAAAAACCTGATGGAGGAATCCACGAGGGGTAATTTTGACATGGCTGAGGTGGGCGGCGGGATGACAGCCGAATTTCTGGCGGGTATAGCCGGTGTGGTGCTTGGGGTGCTTGCGCTGCTGGGAATCATGCCTCAGCTTCTGCTTGGCATAGCGGTGATAGTTTTTGGCGGTGCGCTTGTTGTTGGAAGCTCCACAACACAGGAACTTAACTATCTGGCCGCAACCCGTTACGAAAATGAAACCGCCAGGATTCTTGCCAGAGAGGCTGTGGGGGCCGCATCATCGCTTCAGCTCCTCTTTGGTATAGGCGCCATAGTGATGGGTATTCTGGCACTTGTGGATGAGCCGCGGTTGACATTTACTTTGATTGGTCTTCTGATAGTAGGGACGTCCGGTTTTTTCAGCGGATCTGCCGTTACAGGCAGAATGACAAGCCTTTTTCGTCGCAGGTAGGTTTCTTTAAAGGGTGGTTTCTTGTCGCTTGAATGGGGGTCTCGGTTTAAAACAAGGCGGCATGTAAACCGCCTCTTTTTTTGACAGGAGTCAGAAAAGATGCATAACTACATAGTGATCGGAGCCGGCCTGGCTGGGGCTCACGCTGTGGATGGTATCCGGGAGATCGATAAAGAGGGCTCGGTGCTTCTGATTGGAAACGAGAAATCTCTTCCATACGACCGTCCCCCTCTAACAAAAGGCCTCTGGACAGGCAAAAAAAAGGTAGAAAAAATCTTTCTCCATGACCAGGCCTATTACGATTCGATCGGCGTTGAGGTAAAGCTTAAAACACGGGCAATGAATGTAGATCCTTTACAGAGAAAGATCACCACCGTTGATGGAGCTCAGTACCTCTACGGGAAACTTCTTCTTGCAACCGGAGGTACGCCGCGCAGATTGAATATTCCCGGAGCAAACCTGCAGGAAGTATGCTATTACCGCTATCTTGACGATTACAATTTCTGCCGAAGCCGTCTCAGGGAGGGAAGCTCGGTGGTGGTGATCGGGGGCGGCTTTATCGGCTCCGAACTGGCTGCTTCACTGCGACAGAATAACATCAAAGTACATCTGATCTTCCCTGAAAAGAGGATCTGTGCCCGGGTGATGCCCTCAGATCTGGCGGATTCACTTACAGGCATGTTCATGGAAAGAGGGATAGATGTTTATCCGGAAGATGTTCCGGTGTCTATCTCAAGACAAGGCGGGCAGGTAACTGTAACAACCAGAGGCGGCTGGGAGCTTAAAGCGGATCTGGTGATCGCAGGACTTGGTATAAAGCCGGACACTGAGATCGCTTCAGATGCGGGTCTGAAGGTGACAAACGGTATAGAGGTAAATGAGTTTCTGCAGACATCAGACATCAATATTTTCTCTGCAGGAGACAACACAAACTTTATCTATCAGGCTCTCGACAAGAGAATGAGAGTCGAGCACTGGGACAATGCTGTCAGTCAGGGACGTCATGCAGGAAGAAACATGGCCGGCACTCTGACTGAGTATTCCTATATGCCCTACTTTTTTTCTGACCTGTTTGAATTTGGTTACGAAGCGGTAGGGGACCTTAATTCAGAACTGGATATAATTGCTGACTGGGAGAAGCCTTTTGAGAAGGGGGTCCTTTATTACCTTTATCAGCAGCAAGTACGGGGCATTATGCTTTGTAATGTGTGGGGAAAAGTCGGGGATTCCCGCAGGATCATAAGAGATAAAAAGTGCGTTTCGGAAAAAGATCTTAAAGGGGCGATTCCATTTAACTGATTATACCTAAACTTTTCGACAGGGTCGGTGTGCTATGCAAGTTCCACTCGAGATCACTTTCAGAGATGTAGAGAAGACAGCAGAAGTAGAGGAGTTGATACGTCGTAAAGCGGCAAAACTGGACAAAATCAGTGATCATATAAGCAGCTGTCGTGTAATAGTTGAAAAGCTGCAGAAGCATCAGCAAAATTCTCAACCTTACCGGGTGAGAATTGACATGACAATACCGCCCGGCCATGAACTGGTCGTAAGCCGTGATGCTTCAAAGTCAGATCTGCATCAGGACCTGGGGGCAGAGATTCGCTGGGCTTTCAATGCAGCTGAACGGCAGCTCAAGGAATTATTAGACCGGATGAACGGGGATATTAAGATTCACCAGTACCAGCATGTTCAGGGCATGATCGAGCGGCTGTTTCCGGAAGATAAAACCGGCTTTATCAGGACAATTGATGGCCGGGAAATTTACTTCCATGCAAACAGCCTTGTTAATCGGGGGTACGGTGAACTGAAGGCTGGAATGGGGGTAAGGTTTTCCGAGGAGATGGGGGAGAAGGGTCCGCAGTGTACCTCAGTACAGGTAGTGGACGTGCAGGAGTCTTATTAAAAAAAAAGGCCGCTTTAGGCGGCCCTGAATTTTCAGGAACGTGGAGGGCCGAATCTTTTCTTGAAACCGCCGCCGCCATGGAAGCCACCGCCACCGCCGCGCTGTTCTCTCTCGCGGGCCTCGCTGACAGTGATTTTTCTGCCGTCTAATTCTTTTCCGTTAAGATTGGAAATTGCTTCATCGGCATTTTCCATCTCTACAAAACAGAATCCGCGTGATCTTCCGGTTTCCCGGTCTGTTATGATCTTGACTTCCTGTACTTCGCCGACCTGAGAGAAGAGCTCTTTTACCTGATCTTCACTGGTGTTGAATGGAAGATTGCCTACATACAACTTCTTAGCCACAAAGAACCTCCATGAGAACGTTACAGATGTTGGGAAAAAGGAGTATCATAAGCTCCGGACTTACTAATATTAGTAAATAAGTTCAACACATTCAAAAAGCAAGGAAATTCGTCAAAACAAATTTCTGATCCTTTTCCAGCCTTCTTCGGGAATGCTGGCCCCCACCACCTGACAAACTTCATAGCCGCATGCGGAGCCTAATTCACCGCACTTCTGCAGGGGAAAACCTCTGGTGAGTCCGTAAAGAAATCCGGAAGCCCACAGGTCCCCGGCGCCGGTTGTGTCTATAGCGGTGCCGTCACCCATCGCATCAACTGCAAAAACAGAGCCATTGTATGCTATAAGACTTCCTTTTTTTCCGAGCTTAAGCACAGCCAGCTCACATCTCTGAGCCATTTCCTGGAGTGCTTTCTGGTGATCGGAAAAACCGGTGAAAGCCCGTGCCTCGTCCTCATTAGCAATAAGTATATCGACATATTTTGAGCAGATTTCTTTCAGGATATTCCCGGTAGCCTCTACGACAGTAAAGCTTGCCAGGTCCAGAGAGATGAGTGCGCCAGATTTTTTAGCGGCCTCCAGAGAAGCCATCATGAGCTTTTCATTAAAAAGCAGGTAACCTTCAATATGTACCAGGACGCAGTTGTTGAAAAGTTCTGCAGAAACCTCATGTGGCGCGGTTTCCGCAGATGCACCAAGGTAGGTAAACATTGACCGTTGAGCATCAGGGGTGATAATTGACAAAACCTGTCCGGTTGGTGTTTCAGATTTCATCAGCACGGGTTCCACATTATGGTTCCTGAGCCCTTTCTCGAAAAGCAATCCTAATTCATCGATACCTCTTTTGCCTATGAACCTTGCATTGCCACCCAGTTTCCCTATCCCCAGAATTGTGTTGCAGGCTGATCCGCCGGGAATGACAGCTGCATCTTTAAAGGACTTCTGAAGGGTCTGCTGAATGAAGTGATGTTCGACAAGCTGCATGCCTCCTTTTGGGGCACCTGTCTGTGCCAGAAAATCATCATCTTCAAGTAAGCAAATGTCAACCAGGGCTGAGCCTATAGCGGCGATACAGTTTCTGGGGGGTAATGCCTGAAAGGGAAGGGTCATCTGAACTCCAATCCGGATAAAAAGTAAGTTGAACTGTAAGTGTTAGAAAAAAACAAAGTTCTATAAAAACTGACATTTGCACCCGGTTAAGGGCGGGTTGCACTTATCCCTTGTGGATAAAGACTTTCACAAATCGCGGATGTACCACCAGTGTGGTGCACCCGCAATTTGTGAAAGCCTTTGTGCTACAAGGTCTAAACACGCTTAGCCTTTCCCGTATGCATGGGTCAGGCAAAAAACACCTACTGTCAGAATGTCAAAAATAGTAAATGACGTCTGTTTTCAGAAGTATTTTAGGAATATGGAGCATTTCTGATGAATAAAATGGCGTCACCTTCAGGTGAATATGATTTAATCGCCAGGTTGAAGGCGGTGCTGGGCAGGCAGTACTCTGGACAATGGAATCTGCTTATTGGAGATGATGCCGCGGTGCGTTTATGCGGAGACCAGCAGCTGGTTGCAACTGCTGATATATCGGTGGAAAATGTGCATTTCTCGTTGGAATACATGGATTTCGAAGAGATCGGCTATCGGGCAATGGTCTCTAATTTAAGCGATTGCGCCTCTATGGGTGCGATCGCAGATGCTGCCCTGGTTCAGATTACATTTCCCTCCAGTACTCCTGATCCGGGCGGTTGTCTCGAACAGATTTACAGGGGTTTTGCCCGGGCATGCAGCAGGTGGAAATTTCCGGTGGCTGGAGGGGACCTATCCTCCGGATCTCACTGGGTAATCGGTATCACTCTTCTGGGAAGGGTGCCGCAGGGATGCCGGGTTCTGAAGAGAAAAGGTGTTCAGAATCAGGACCACTTGTGGGTTACGGGTCAGTGCGGTGCCAGTGCAGCGGGACTTGAGGTATTAAGAAAGTGGGGGCGCAATTCGATTCCGGACAGGTACAGGGAACTCTCTGCCGCTCATATTGAGCCGCTGCCAAGGATAGAAAGTGGCCTGGGGCTTGCCGGGTGCAGTGAGGTTCATGCAATGATGGATCTTTCAGATGGTTTATCAAAAGACTTAAGAACCCTTGGCTATGAAAACCGCATGGGAGTAGTAATACAGGCAGACCCTACACTTATTTCGGAAAAGATGGTACAATTGAGTAATGTGCTGGGAGTTTCCTGGCTTGACTGGTTCCTGCACGGGGGCGAGGATTATCATCTGGTGTTTGCCGCATCACCGCTTTTTGATCCTTTGCTGATTGATGATCATGGGGGGTTCATAAAAATCGGTTATTTTACCGATAAACATGATGGAGTAATGCTCGAAAGAGACGGTGAGGTGACAGAAGTACCCAGGGGTGGCTGGGATCACCTTAAAATGCAAAGCTGATTTCATACATTATGACGAACGGATAAATTGACGTATGCAGATGGAGCGCCGCCGGAAAAAGCTTGGGGAAATCCTGATCTCTCAGGGTCTTATAACCGATGAGCAGCTGCTTGTTGCACTCAAGGAGCATAAACGTACCGGAATCAGTATCGGAACGGTACTGGTGAAGCTGGGTTTCATTACTGATGATGACCTGTCAAGTGTTCTTGGACAGCAGATCCATCTTGACCAGAAGAAGCGAATCGGAGAAGTGCTCCTGGAGCAGGGGCTGCTCACTGAGGAACAGTTGCAGCAGGGCCTTGAGGAACAGCGTAAGTCTGGGATGCAGCTTGGTAAGTGTTTTGTAAAACTGGGCTTCATATCTGAAAACAAGCTTGTTGACGTGCTCAGTGCTCAGCTGGATATCCAGCATGTTGTCCTGGAAAACTTCAACTTCTCCCGACAGCTTATCCGCATCATCCCGGAGGAAATGGCAAGAAGGTACAAGGCGATCCCGTTATTTGAGCAGGACGGGATTGTCACTGTAGCAATGGCAGACCCTACAAACCTTCGCACCATTGATCACCTTAAATTTAAGACCGGTAAAGAGATAGAACCGGTCATAGCGACAGAGAAAAGCATTGTTGAGGCAATAGAGAAAAACTACTCCGCCGGTCTTGAGGACATGACACAGATTCTCGGCGAAGTGGCAGGCACTATTGAGCTGGATGTGATAAAGTCCGAAGATGATGCCGAGAAGCTTACCGATGAGGAAGGGGCACAGGTTGTCAAGGTCGTCAACCTTATGATCAACCAGGCAATCAGTGAAGGTGCTTCAGATATTCATGTTGAGCCTATGGAAAAATATGTACGCCTCCGTTATCGTATTGATGGTGAGCTTAAGGAGAAAAATCCCATTCCTCTTCAATTGCGGGCTCAGATTATTTCCCGTCTCAAGATTATGGCCGGGATGGATATTGCCGAAAAACGCAAACCGCAGGACGGGAGATTGCAGATCAGGTTTGAGGGCCGGGAGATTGATCTTCGCGTATCCACATATCCGGTGATGACCCGAAACAGAGGGGTAAACGAGAAGGTGGTGCTGAGAATTTTAGACCCTCATTCAAAAAACCTGACCCTGGAAAAGCTGGGCTTTCTGCCCAGGACCATGAAGAATTTTGAGGAGATGATAAGGCGCCCGGACGGGATAATTCTTGTTACAGGGCCGACTGGGAGCGGTAAGAGTTCGACACTTTATTCGGCTTTACAGAAGATTTACAGTATTTCCAGGAACATTGTCACTATGGAAGATCCTGTAGAGTACCATCTTGACGGGATCTGCCAGGGGCAGATCAATGTAAAAGCCGGTTTTTCCTTTGCGGATGGAATGCGATCAATACTGCGCCAGGACCCCGATGTCATAATGATTGGTGAGATGCGTGACAGAGAAACTTGTGAGATGGCAATACAGGCATCTCTGACGGGACACCTGGTGTTTTCAACGCTTCATACAAACGATTCAGCCTCCGCCTATACTCGTTTGCTTGATATGGGGTTGGAGCCTTATCTGATCACATCGACGGTTATCGGTGTGCTGGCACAGCGGCTCGTGCGTAAGATCTGTCAGAAATGCAAGGATGCTTATACGCCGGATGCCGAAGTGCTCACAAAAATCGGAGTCCGTCAGGGACTCCAGCTTTATAGAGGGAAAGGCTGCAGTAAGTGCAACGGAACCGGATACTCAGGTAGACTGGGGCTTTTTGAACTTCTTGTGCCAGATTCCAATATTACCAAGTTAGTTCTTCAGCGTGCGCCTTTTGAACAGATAAAGCAGTACTGTCTTAAAAGGGGTGATTTCGATTCACTAAGGCGCGATGGTTTAAGGAAAGCACTTGAAGGAATGACAACAATCGAGCAGGTACTTGGAGCAACACAGAATGATTAAGAATGGAAGTTCTCTTGTAGACAGGCTGGTTTTGAATCCTGTTCAGAGAGATGCGGTAGTATATGACGGGGGGCCTGAGCTGGTTTTTGCGGGAGCCGGAACAGGTAAAACCCGCGTTCTGACATCAAAGATCGCCTATCTGATTGACAAGGGGGTTCCTCCGGGGAAAATATTTGCGGCAACATTTACAAACAAAGCAGCCCGCGAGATGCGCACCAGAGTCGAGGATCTTACCGGGATGCCCGTAGAGGGCCTGTGGATAGGTACGTTCCATTCCCTTTGTGTCAGGATCCTGCGGCGTGAAGGCAGGAGTTTAGGTTATGTGCCGCATTTTACCATCTATGATAGCAGCGATCAGCTTTCGCTAATGAAGAAGGTGCTCAAATCTCTTGAAGTAGATGACAGAAGTATGTCACCCAGACAGGCGCTGGGAATAATTTCCAATTACAAGAACGGCTGTATAACATCTGGAGAGCTTGAGGGGAGGGTTTCCGGCTTTTTTGAGCAGGAACTGCTTAAGGTTTACAAGACCTATCAGAAGCTTCTTAAAGAGCAGCAGGCGATGGACTTTGATGATCTTCTGTCAAATACGGTTTTCCTTTTTCGGGGAAATGAAGAACTATTGAGAAAGTATCAAAGCTTTTTTGATTATGTACTGGTTGACGAATATCAGGACACAAACGCGGCCCAGTTTGAACTGATTAAGCTTCTTTCAGGCAGACACAGGAGAATATTTGCTGTAGGCGATGATGATCAGAGTATCTACGGCTGGAGAGGCGCAAAAGTTGAAAATATCCTCTCGTTTGAAAAACAGTTCCCCGATACAAAAGTTTTCAAGCTTGAGCAGAATTATCGCTCCACAAAGGCAATACTGAGTTTCGCCAACTCAGCTATTGCAGAGAACCATTACAGGGCCGCAAAACAGCTCTGGACTGACCGCAGCGGGGGAGAGCAGGTGACGGTTCATCGTTACCGTGATGATCGGCAGGAAGCAGATACAGTCGCAAAAAGAATCGCTTCTTCGGTAAATGGTAAACTCCGGGGTGGTGATATAGCTGTGCTGTTTAGAACAAATGCACAGTCCCGTTCTTTTGAAGAAGCCTTTCGTAAACACAAAATTCCCTATGTTCTGGTTGGTGGAACCGGATTCTATGAAAGAGCCGAAATCAAGGATTGCCTGGCATATCTGCGCCTGATTGTAAATCCATGCGATAATGTCAGTTTTGAAAGGGTGTTCAATGTTCCTGCCAGGGGACTTGGAGACAAGGCTCTGGAATCGCTTTCTGCCGCTGCGGCGGAAAAAAACAGCTCTCTTCTGGAGACTCTGCTCAGTATAGACGCTTCGCTTTTAGGAAGCCGCTGTCAGAAAGGTTTTTCTGATCTCAAATCGATTTTTGAGCTGCTGAAGGAGAAATCGGGCTGTTCTCCTCATGAGGTTCTTCATTCGGTTCTGCATCTCTCAGGCTATATGGACATGCTTACAAATGAGGGTTCTGAAGAATCGCTTGGGAGAGTTGAAAACATAAATGAACTTTCTTCTGCACTTGGGGCCTGGTCCGGAGAGAATCCAGAGAAGAAACTGGCCGACTTTCTGGAAGAGGTAACTCTTATCAGCGATGTTGATTCCTGGGAGCGAAAAGAGGATGCTGTTAATCTGATGACTCTTCATTGTGCAAAGGGTCTGGAATTCAAACATGTTTTTCTTGTGGGTCTTGAGGATGGTATAATACCTTCCAGACAGAACATAGATGACGAAGTGAAAACCGAGGAAGAACGCAGACTTCTTTACGTCGGAGCAACAAGGGCAATGGAAAAGCTTGAGTGCTCCCATGTTGACCAGAGATGGCGGTTTGGTGATTTACTCCGCAGTTCTCCATCAAGATTTTTAAGCTCAATTCCTGAGGAACTTTTCCAGTTTAAAGATGAAAGCAGCAGCTTTGGTCAAATCCAGGCATCGTTTCAAAGCAGGACACCGGTCAGGCCGGTAAATACAGTACGGCAGACAGAAATGCCTGAACGGCCATCCTATGATGATTTTTCTCAGGACACGGTGGAGTACCGTATGGGGCAGCATGTGAAGCATAAGGTTTACGGCCGCGGTAGAATTCTTCAAATAAGCGGATTTGGTGATGACATGAAATTGACTGTTTTATTTAACGATGGCGCCAGAAGGAAATTGATGGCCAGGTTTGCAAATTTCGAATCGATCTGAAAGGGGAACTGATGATAGATCGCGATGCAGTACTGCACATTGCCAGGCTGGCAAGATTGAATCTCACAGAAGAGGAAGTCGGTAATATCACAAATCAATTAGGATCAACTCTGGAATACATCGATCAGCTCAATAAGGCTGATACGGAGAATGTAGAACCTACAAACTTTGTTTCACCTGTTCACGATCCGCTCAGGGACGACACCCTTAAGGCATCATTGACACAGGATGAGACGTTGCAGAATGGACCAGTCGTTAAAAAAGGCCATTTTGCCATCCCTAAGGTGATTGGCGGTTGAAGATGCCGGGTGATGTTGTTTGCATAATACCAGCCCGATACGGTTCTTCAAGGCTTCCGGGGAAACCGCTTTGCGAAATAAATGGATTGCCTTTAATAATGTGGGTTTACAATTGTGCAAAGCATTCAGGTGCTTTTGACCGCATCGTTGTAGCCACAGACGATAAACGGATAGGTGATGTGGTTTCATTTCACGGTGGAGAATGGGTTATGACCTCACCGGACCACCATAGGGGAACTGACCGTGTTTTTGAAGCCTCCAGAGGACTGCAATGCCCTTATATTGTGAACCTGCAGGGGGATGAACCGCACATTCCGGCAGAGGTTCTGATCGGATTTGTACAGGAATTGAAAAAAAACGATGATAACTCCTTGCTTACCGTTGCTTCTCATGCTACAATGAAAGACAGAGACAATCCAAATGTGGTTAAAGTCGTACTTGGTCACAGTGGAGATGCTCTTTATTTTTCCCGTTCCCCGATACCTTATGATTGTAAAGGGGAAGGCTCTTTTTTGAAGCACAAGGGAATTTATGGTTTTACGGCAGAGAGTCTGAGGAGGTACTGCGGGTTTCCTCAGGGTGAACTTGAGAAAAGGGAAAGTCTGGAACAGCTGAGGGCTCTGGAATACGGAATGAAGATTCGCTGTCTGATTTATGACTTCGAATCCACAGGGATCGATACCCTTGAAGACCTTCAGAAGTTTCGTTTACAAGTGTCAATGGGATGATTGATGAAGAGCGATCAAAAAAAGGTTCTCGTAGTAGACGATGAGGTGTCTATCTGCGAAATCCTGGCTCAGTTCCTCAATAAAAAGGGTTATGAGGTTTTTACAGCCGCCAGCGGTGAGGAGGCCCTCGACATACTGAGTGCTTCGCCTGTTGACCTGGTTGTAACAGATATCAAGATGCCAGGCATTTCCGGTGTCGATCTTCTTAAGTACATAAAAGAGAATCAGCAATCTGTACCGGTTCTTATCACTACCGGATTTCCTACACTTGATACTGCTATTGAAGCCCTGAAACTTGGTGCATACGATTACCTTACAAAGCCCTTTCATCTTGAGGAAATTGGCGAGAAGGTCAAGCGCGCCATGATCAATAAACAGCTTGAAGAGGAAAATCTTCTTTTCTCCAAACTGGTTTCACTTCACGAGGTTACAAAGATCCTCGCGTCAACACTTGAAATTTCAGAACTTAATACAAAATTTCTCGATTACTCAATAAGAATGGCCAAAGCAGACTGCGGTGCACTTCTTTTTTCTGATGCGTCCAATAAGCTTGTTATTTCAGAAGCAGCGGGTCAGTATCATGAAAAATCGTACTGGATGGGACAACCCTTCGTGGCGGCTTCAAAATGGGTCGCCAGGCAGCAGGAGCCCCTTGTCCTTGAGTCTGGAATGGAGTCACTTCCAGTCGGGTTGATCCCGATACCATCGGATCTTCAGTCTTTTATCTCGTTTCCATTGAAAACACCTTCACGCAACATAGGCGTTTTAAATCTGGCGAGAGTGGCAGGACGGGATCCTTTTTCAAATCTTGACCTCGAGATAATAAATGTTCTGGCTTCACAGGCCAGTATTTCGATTGAGAATGTAAGGCTGTACCAGAATATCAGGGACAACTATCTGAAAACTATAAGAGCGTTTGCCCTTGCAGTGGAAGCCAAAGACGAGTATACACATGGTCACTCAGAAAACGTGATGAAATATACAGTTGTGCTTGCCAAAACTCTGGGCCTTGCCGAAGCCGAACTGGAGCTTGTGAAGTATGCGGGACTGCTGCATGACATTGGAAAAATCGGCATAAGTGAATCAATTCTCAATAAAGCCGGAAGGTTAACACCGGAGGAATTCGAAGAAATCAAAAAACATCCGGAGCTTGGGGTGCGAATAATCTCCGATGTACCATTTCTTAAAGCTCTTGTTCCTCTGGTACTTCATCATCATGAGTATTACTGTGGTGGTGGATATCCTACGGGAATAGCCGGTGAGCAGATACCTTTCGGGGCTCGTATTCTGAGTGTTTCGGATGCTTATGAGGCAATGACCTCGGATCGTCCTTACCGAAAATCTCTACCTCAGGAAGTCGCATTCAGTATATTGGAAAAAGAAAAAGGACGGCAGTTCGATCCACGAATTGTGGATTCCTTTCTGGAAATTATGCGGCCAAATGGTAAGTAACCGAAAGGAACTTTATGCCACTCTGCCGGGATCGGAATTCTGCAGGGTGTCTTTCCGGTTTCTTATATAAAGCCTGCGGTCTGTTGAGGCGGCCTTTTTTTCTCGTGTTGCTTTGGTGTACAGGTGCTGGTTTATGGATTGTGTTATGGGCTGCTGAATGCCGGGACCAACACCAGCGCGTATTGTTTGAGATCATTGAAAACCCTGCTAAGACCGGCTTAATAGCTGAAGATCAGTTTCCCGTGAAAAATTCTGTAACTGATGACAGTTGTATAAACATCAATATGTCAGAATTAAAGGAATTGACTCTTCTCCCTGGTATCGGTCCGGCTCTGGCTGAAAGGATCGTTGTGTACCGGGAAAATGGTGGTTCTTTCACAAGTATGGCAGATCTTGGGCGGGTAAAGGGAATCGGTCCGGCAAAGCTTGAAAAGATAAAAAACAGGGTTTGTTTTTAGCGTTATTAAAAATGATATTTATAATGTAACAGAAGATTATGTAGTTCAAAAGACTCTTCAAGAGAAGTCGTTACAAAGAATCAGTACAGAGATGTTCTTAGCGTAATTTTCAGCAGTCAGGTTTGATTTTCCGAATATATGAAGAACGATTTCAGATACATAAGCGGGTTGGATATTCAGAGTGACTATATCAGTGTTGCACAGTACTCTTCTGAACAGGATGCTGTTCTGCTGATAGCGATTCAACCGATATCTGCCGCAAAAAGCCCTGATCTGCTTACTAATGCTGAAACAGAACTGAGGGGGCTCAAAAACAAGTTCAAGTTCCACAGCCCGAATGTTGTCTGCTCGATTCCATCTGAATATGCTATTATCAAGCACCTCTGCGTTGACAGTGATGAGCCGGACTTAAGGGAGGCGGTTCAATGGGAAATCGCTCAGCAGGTGATTGGAACTGTTGAGCAATACTCGTTTGATTTTGAGGAGTGCAGAAATCCTGACGACGATTCCAGAAGAGTTCTTGCGGCAGCCTACCGCAATGACAGTGTCAGGAATCTTTCTTCGATGCTTAAAAATGTAAAGCTTAATCCCGTTGTTTTAGATCTTGACATTTTTGCGCTTATCAATGTTTATGAGGCCAATTACAAAGAAAATCTTCACTTTGATACAGTGCTGGTTCACAGTGAGGGAGAGAAAACAAAACTGGTACTTACAAAAAACGGTCAATATCTGGACTGCGAAATATTCGAATACGAGTATGATTCTTTAGAACCTGCAACTTATCTTCAGAGACTTCAGGGAGAAATTAACCGCTTTGCAAGCATCAATAATATCGATGACGGAGAGGGCATTTTGCGGGTAATGTTTTCGGGCTCTTTATTCAGTCAGCAGGAATACAGAGCTTCAGCCAGGGGCTTCATGGGAAGCGGCGAGATTCTCAATCCATTCCGAATTATTAGTTGCAAAGCTGGAATAGATGGGGAACGGCTGGCACAATATTCACCTCAACTGGCTGTTGCTGTAGGTCTGGCGCTCCGCGGGAACGACTAATCTAAATGGTACGTATCAATTTACTTAAAAACCCCAGCCGCAGTAAGCAAAAAAAGAAGCTTCCTGTAAAGGCTGTTTCCTCAGTTGCTTTGATTATTGCAGCAGGGGTGTGTATAACATTTTTTGTTAAGCAGCAGCTATCACAGCGTCCCAAGGCTTCAGCAAAGGAACTTGTCTCTCGAAAAGAGGTTGAGGTGACAGCTTACAAACCACCTGCTCCCGTAAAATCTAAAATTATCGAAGAAGTTGTGCGTGAGATGAATGATTCCGATACCCGTAAGGGAATTTTAGAGATTCCTTATCAGGAAATGGCTTTTTCTGAAAGGGTCAATTATGAAGTTCTTTTCGGAAAACGGATTTTTGAGATGCTCAGCCGGGCAGTCCCCGACGGGATCGGATTGAAGACTCTTGAGTTGGAAAACTTTCAAACTCTTTATGCTCTGGGCATCAGCAATAGTAAAGAAAGAATTACCGAGGCGTTCAACACGCTTCGTCAGGAACAGATGGAATTGCTCCCAAAGCCCCACTCCTATATTGCTTCTGATCAGGGGAACGGATATCGATTTGTGGTAACCTGCAAGGCCGAGCTTGGAAATGATCACGCTGATCAGTTTCAAGCCATGGATCATCTTCTCTCCAGAGCCGAACTTCCTGTAGTGCTTAAAAAAATATCCGATCTTGCGGCAAAGTGTGATGTAAAGTTCAAGCCTGACCCGCTTCAGCTCTCAGCAGAGAGGGTGGGGGCTTATCGAAGATTTGTTTACCGCTTTTCCGGAACCAGTACGTATAAGGATTTCGTACGTCTGGTACTGCGTTTGCACAATGATAAAGTGCCTTGTGCCTTCAAGAAAATCACGATTAAGGCAAAAACCGAATCGCTTACTGATGTAAGCGCAGAAGTATTGCTGACATTCAAAGAGTAACTGTACCATGAAGCTTCGGATCATATCCGGGAAGTTAAGAGGCCGACTCCTTTATTTACCGGATAAGGGAAACGATTTCCGTCCGACCCTGGAACGTACACGGGAATCGGTAGCGGAAATTATAAAATCTAATCTTCCTGATGCTGTAGCAGTTGACCTTTGCGCCGGAAGCGGGGCATTTGGCTTTGAGATGCTGAGCAGGGGATGTGCAAGGGTTGATTTTGTTGAGAAGGATTTGCGCAGGGCCGCACAGATCAAATCCAATGCTGAAAAACTGGGAGTTACAGAATCCTGCAGAATTTATACTCAGGATGTAAAGGCTTTTTTAAAGAAATCTGGTAGCAGGTATGATTTGATTTTCTACGATCCTCCTTATGGCATGGAGGATTTAGCCGGGCTGGTACCGGAAATCATCAATCTGCTTGCGCAAGATGGCATACTGGTTTATGAACGCAGCAGAGCGGAGCAGTGGAAAATTCCTATTGTGCCTTTTGATTCACGTGTGTTTGGCGACACTGTGGTTGAGTTTTACAGAAGAGAGGAAGCCTGTTCTTCGTAAAAAGCAGAGTGTCATTATCAGTTATAAACGGCTTCAGCCATTGACATTTTAACCTTCACCATGCCTTCTTGCTGCCTTTTTTAAACTACACCCGTTCAGCACATTAAGTATTTTTGCATAATTAGCTGAAGTGAGTGTATATAACTTGCGGGCTTAATGATGCGGATAATAAAACACAAGGGCGTGTATTCAGAATTGAAAGGTCTATATGAAAACGGCGATGTATCCCGGGACATTTGACCCGATCACTTTCGGGCACATTGATATTGCAGTCAGGGCCCTGCAGATTTTCCCCAGGGTGATAGCGGTTGTTGCTGAGAACCCTGCCAAAAACACTCTTTTTTCAGTTGATGAGAGACTTGAGATGGTCAGGGAGGCTTTTGAGGATAAACCCTGTATCGAGGTAATAAAGTATTCCGGTCTCATAGTAAACTGTCTTCGTGAACACAATGCATCGGTGCTGATAAGGGGACTTCGGGCGCTTTCGGACTTTGAGTATGAGTTTCAGATGGCGTTTACAAACAGAACTCTTCTTTCCTCTTCTGAAACGGTTTTTCTTACACCCAGTGCAGAATATATATACCTCAATTCTACAATGGTCAAGCAGATCGCAAAATTAAACGGCAATGTAACGCCTTTTGTTCCCGGATTTGTAAAACAGAAACTGATTGAAAAGTTTAAACCCGGAAACTGATCGGAGCAGCATGGCTCAGATGGTGTCTTTTGGAGTGCCGGGAATGACCCGGGCAATTAAATCCCTTATCATCATTAATGTCGTAATTTACATATTTCAGATTCTTCCCGGTACGGGCCACATTATCAATCGGTGGTTCTCGCTTGTGCCATATCTGACTTTTCTTAACGGGCAGCTCTGGCGAATTTTTTCCTACATGTTTCTTCATGGATCTCCCTTCCACATCCTTTTCAATATGCTTATGCTTTGGATGTTTGGAAGTGAGATTGAGGATCTGTGGGGGAGTCGCCGTTTTGTCGTTTTTTACATCTTGTGTGGTGCAGGTTCCGGATTATTCAGCATACTGAGTCTTTTCAACCAGGTCTCGAGCATTACACCTGTTATCGGGGCATCAGGAGCCGTGCTGGGAGTGCTGACCATTTATGCCTATTATTATCCTCATCGTCAAGTTCTGCTTTTCTTTGTACTTCCTGTCAATATTCGGATTATTGTGCTGGGGTATGCCCTTGTATCATTGTTTGGCACTATAGCTCCAGGCAGTGGTGTCATCTCTCATCTTACTCACCTTGGTGGAATAGTTGTGGCACTGGTGTATGTGAAATTGTATCCTTTGATAACAGGCTGGTATGAAGAATTCAGAGCCGGCAAAGAACAGAGGCGCAGGAGAAGCAACGCCGAAGATCAGGCTAAGCGGGCCAGGTACTTTGAAGAGAATGTGGACCCGATACTGGCCAAAATTTCCAGAGAAGGAATGGGCTCTCTTACCGAAGCAGAGAAAAAAATCCTGAAGAATGCTGCCAGATCTGATAAAGAGCGGCTTAAGAGAAATAAAATTATTCCTTTTGATCCATTCAAATAAATGAGCATAAACAATCAGTATCTGGAATTTGAAGAAACAGGAACGCAGAAGCTGACCAGATCAGAACTTCTGCAGCTCTATAATGATGCTGTCCGGCAGAATGCTCAGCTTCAGCAGGAAAACCGGAACCTTCATCTTACAGTCGAAGAACGCAACAGGGAGATAAAGCAGGTTTCTTATAACCTGGAACGGGTCCGCCTGGATCTTGAAGACGAGATGGAGAAAGCCCGGCGTGTACAGGAGGGGCTCCTGCCAAAAGAACTTCCCCGCATGGTTAATGTAAAATCCGCCTCAGTTTACATTCCCACTGGAAAAGTCGGCGGAGATCTTTACGATATAATCATAACAACGCGCCAGAAAATAGCTGTTCTGATATTTGATGTTTCCGGACATGGTATACCTGCAGCCCTTATTGGGGCAATGGCAAAAATGCTTTTTGCACACTATATCGAAAAACTGCAATCACCTGCCAGAATATTTGCAGAAGTAAATAAGCAGCTCTGCAGATTCATTAAAACCGAGCAGTACCTTACCGCTTTTCTGGGTATTATTGACCCGATAAAGAACACAATGGTTTATTCCAGGGCCGGCCATGTTCCGCCAATGGTTTATAAACCCGGAACCGGTACACTTTCGAGACTCGATGCCAAAGGTTTTTTTATCGGACATTCAGCTTTACTTGGCGTCGCAGAGTATTGCGATCAGACTATACGTCTTGATGCCGGAGATAAGGTGCTTTTTTATACGGACGGTCTGACTGAGGGGTGCAGCCCGGAGGGTAAACTTTACGGCGGTGAAAGACTCATGAACGCTTTTAAAAAGTATGGCTCTCTTGAGATTAATCACCTTCTGAGCTCATTAGTGAAGGATCAGGGAAAATTCCGTGGTAAGACACCGCTGAGAGATGATTTCACTCTTCTGTGCATCGAGGTCGGTGACTCGGATTTCATGCTTGCTGATTCCGGCTTTCAGCGCAGTGATGAACCTGACATACTGGTGATTAACACGCTGGCTGAAATTGAAGAGAGTTGTGCCGTTATTCTCAAGGAAATGGACCGCTGCGGATATAATGACAAAAGCATACGGCAGTTCAAGATTTGCATTTTCGAGATGCTCACCAATGCCATACTTCATGGCAATGATGGTGATCCTGGTAAAAAAGTCATTATCTTCTATCAGGTTACCACACTCGCAGTTACAATAAATGTGATTGACGAGGGAAATGGCTTTGATCCTGCAATTCTGCCAGATCCTCTTCTTCCGGAGAACAGAATGAAGGATCACGGACGGGGCGTTTTTCTTATAAAGCACTACCTTGATCAGGTAGAATTTAATGCCAGAGGGAACAGAATACTGGGACGTAAATTTCACACCGGGAAACAATAATGGACTTGTTATGCAATAGAAAAGACGGCGTTGCGTTTATTGCGCTTGTTGGCCAGTTCTGGCAGAGAGAGGATCTTCAGGCATTTGAATGTGCTGTAAAGGAATCAATTTCCGGGGGATGTCGCATAGCTGTTATAGATGTTGATCACCTCAGCTTCATTAACAGCATGGGGCTGGGGATGCTTGCCAGGTCTTTTTTGAGATTCAGAGATTCAGGCGGAAAAATGATTCTTTACAGGCCTCGTTCCTGTGTACTTGAAGTCATTGAAATCTCCGGTTTCAAAACATTCATGCCAATAGCATCGGATGAGAAGGAGCTGGAAGGTCTGATTCAGGGAAGTGATCGAATTCTCTGAAATCTAATTGCCTCTGCTTTATGCACAAGGGTAAAGTGCAATTCGCCCCGATCCGGGGCATAAGTTAGAATCCCTGCATTATATCCGCTTTCAGAGCAGATGCCGGAAAAGCTCTGGCTATTTGCAGGTTAGTGTTTTGTGAGAGGTCTTCGAAGTGGATTTTGCCTTCAGGCAAAATCTCTCCCCGGGCATCGGTGATCACCGAAACAACAGGTTTTGAAAAAGATGTCGGGTTCGACCGGACTACTTTGCCAATACACTTATTGCTCAGTTCAACAATGCTGCCCACAGGGAAGAGTGAAGTGCTTTCCAGGAATGCCTTTGCAAACTCTCCTGATATGAGGCCCTGACGGGTCATATTTACAATTGTCTCCATTGCCTTGTACTGAATGCTGGCTTCTCTGTAGGCCCGGGGGGAGGTGAGCGCTTCGTATACATCGGCCACAGATACGATCCTTGCGTAATTATGGATCATCTTGTTGCTGCGCATCCTGGGATAACCTTTCCCGTTGTCCCTCTCGTGTGACTGGTAAACTATTAACGGGACAGCCTGGGGGAGCCCTTTGATATTTTCGACAAGATGAAGCCCAAGCAGAGGATGCTTTCTGATTTCATGCCAGTCATCGTCTCCGAGTGCATCTTTTTTAAAACGAATCTCCTTTGGAATCAACAGCATCCCTGCATCATGGAGGAGGGCACCCATACCGATCTCGATAATCTGATGCTCGTTGTAACCGTAAGATGCTGCGATGCAGATTGACAGTATGCAGGTGTTCAGGGAGTGATGATAAATGTAGTCGCCCTCAGTTGGCTTTGTTGTGGAAATATTCAGGAGAATATCTCTGTCTGTAAGGTAAATATTTACAAATTGGCAGGAGAGTGACCTTATTGCCTCTGCCGATACCAACTCGCCATCCACCAGGGAATCAAGAATTGTTCTTGTTCTGAAAAATGCCTGCTGATAAATTGTCGTTATGGCTTCTTTATACTGTGGTGAACGTTCCCCATTTTTTATCTGGCATATGCTGTCTTTAAGCATCGGACCGACAGGCTTGTCAGGAGATTTTCCATCCTTGATTAGATTGTCAAGCTCGAGTCCCTTATTATCTTTTATCAGTTGCAAAAATCCATCTTTACCGCGTTTTAAACCGACAAGTTCCGGAAGACGGGCTTTCTTGAATTTCTCATTGTCAATTTCCTGTACTGAAGGCTCAGGTTCATCCTTGAGGTAAACTGCATCGATGCCACGTTGTTTCAGTCCCTCTATGTAATCCCCGGTAAGCGATGTACCTGCAGGGATTATCACTGCGCCATCTTTTGTGGTGTAGTCGTTACTGGCAGTTGTTCCGGCATTAAGTGTTGAAAGCAGAATCTCTTTCATGTAATTCCTCTCAGAATATCCTTATCTCCTGTCCTCTAAGGCAGACTGTTTTCGGGCCGGTTATCTCTTCCCTTAAAAGTAAATGTCGCCCGCCGAATTTAAAAAGAGTTCCCGAAAATGCTCCCCGATTAATTTTAATATTAGACCTGGAAAAATTAAAGGCGATCGCCTCTATGGCTTTTTTTCTCATCTCGAGCTCTTCCAGATTCTCTTTATACCTGTCAATAGCCGTTGAGATTTTGGATACCATTGCAGTTGTATTTCCGGGTGGCTTTTTTGTGCCTGTCTGAAGCTGCTGATACTCTTTTTGCGCCTTGATAAGTCTGGCAAGGTTGGCTTTGAGCTCGTTTATCTCATTTTCAGCTTTAAACAGGTCATCTGTTTTTGTAAAGTCAACACCAACTTCCAGAATCGTCTTTGTACCGCTGCGGTTTCCGACTGTATTGACAATTATCTGGTCACGTGCTGTCAGCGCTCCGCCTGCTGCAGACAGTGGGGATCCATGTATTGTTATGGTATTTCTGGCGAAAATGCTGCTATTGATGACTTCACGTGCAACATTTACACTCATCCAGCATCTTACCGTCTGGTTTTTGATAAAACCCAGATTGACGTTCCCTTCTGCTGTCATGCATCCTTTTCCCTGACCGATAAAACCGTATCTGCAGAGAGCACTTCCGCCTATCGTCAGATTTGAATCCTCGATTGTTCCACAGACCTGAAGATCGCCCCCGCACTGGACATCAAAACCCGACTTTACATCACCCTTTACGAGTACATCTTTTTCGTATTTGATATGACCCGTGGAAAAATCGACATTTCCCTCAACTGTGAATCCCTCATTGACCTCTATTGAATTACCGTTAAACCGTACTACGCCTTCAATATTCGATAAGAGGCAATCCGGGCAGGCAGGATCAATTCGTGTGTTTGCTCCAGCAGCCAGTTTGGCGGGTTTGCCGTCAGAGGCATCCAATACTCCGCCTGTCAGGGTTTTTCCAGCGACTCCCTTTGTTGGGGGGCACACTGATGCGAGTTTCTGATCTTTTGAAACAGATGTAATGATATTGATATCTTTATAATCTACCCTTCCATCAGGATTGAGTTTCGGTTTGAGAGATGTTTCCGTATTGAAATAAAATTTCAGTTCGCCATCTTTTCCATCTACCGGAAGGGTACCTCTTGCGATTATGACCGGCTCTTCCGGTATTCTTCCTTGTGCAAAACCGTCAGCCAGTTCTGCAAGTCCCTTCTCGTCGATGCCATGTACTACTCCATTTTCAAGCAGTTGGGAGTGGATATCCTTTGCGGTAGGCATCGAACCACCGTGAAAAGCAGGATGAACGAGTAATGAGGCAATCATCTCATCGGGGCTGATAGAGATTTCAACAGATCCGTTAAAGCTTATTGGAAGTACACTTATAGTGTCATTTTCCTGAACTGTAATTCCACTGATATTGGCAATTACCCTGTTTCCATCTTCGGACAGATAAACGCCTTCTCCTGGAAATAGCAAAGTTTTCAATAACTCCTTTGTGTGTGCAGGCTGGTTCCTGATGTTTCTTCCTGTAACCGAAGCCGTACCTTTCTGCTTTACGGCTATGACAGTTCCCGCAGAGGTTCTCTGGAGATCAGAGTCCAGGCCTCCAATCTGCCAGAAAAATTCTGCTTCACGCAGACGATTAATTTTAAGGGAATCTGTAACAGACTGTATTTTGAACTGTATAGCGCCTTCTTTTGCCGGTTCAGGGGGAACACCTATGGCTACTGAATCAAATTCATATCTCTGTTTTGATTTTTTCCATGCAGAAACAGCCTCTGTAAGCTTGCTTTCGTTTACGCCGAAAGTAATTCCGTTTTTTCTGAGCTCCTCATGCAGCATCTTAACAGTAATTTCTGAGGAATTTACACTCATGGGTTCTATGATCAGTTTCGCTGACATCAGATCCTCTGAAAGTTCGATTCTTATAAATGGCTGAACTGCATTGAGGCTTTGAGGAATGTTCCGGCCGTGAGAGCGGGAAAGATGTCCCGGTGTATTTTTATTTCCATCAGAGATGAGCACGAAATAACACCCCGGTGTAACAGTTATTCAGCAAAGTTCTGGATTTATTGCTGAAATGGCTGTAATTTATAGTGTTCCCGAGTGCCCGCAGGCTCTGAAAACAAGGTATAAAAAACATAACATGGTATCTGAGATCAGTCAACATATTTCTGCCACTCCAATTTTTTCGGGCCCCGTAGTGAGTGTAGCTTTTCCAATTGCTATACCTGGAATTTACGATTACAGAATCCCGGGAGAATTTTCAGGCTGCATAAAGCCCGGGACGCCTGTGTTGGTTGAGTTAAAAAACCGCCAGACATGGGGTGTGGCCGTACTACTAAAGGAGAAATCAGAGTTCCCTGATCTTAAAGAAGTACTTCAGGTCAGGGAAGGACAATGGGTGGATGGAAACCAGACTTTAATTAAGCTCTACAAGTGGATCGCATCGTACTACCAATGTGATCTGGGCAGGGTTTTTCGTCCGCTTGTCAGAAAAGGGCTGATATCTGCAAAATCCAAAACTGTGCAGGTTTATTCTGTATGTAAAAAAGACACTTCGGAGTTGAGTGATTCCTACAGAGATATTCTTCATCAGCTTTCAGCCTGTGGTGAATTCCTGCCGGCTGATGTCATAAAGAAATTTGGATTAAAAAACTCTGCCGTCAGTTACCTCTACAATAAAGGGTACCTGGAAAAAAGAGAAAAAACAGTTCTGCGTGAAGCCGATGAACTTTCCATTGAAACCTCAAGTGATATTGTAAAGCTTACTGGAGAGCAACAGACGGCGGTAGAATCGGTATTCCAGACTTTTGATAATCCGCAAAAACCATTTCTGCTTCATGGTATTACCGGGAGCGGCAAAACTCATGTTTATATCGAGCTGGCAGAAAGGGCGATGAGAGCTGGAAAAGGAGTAATAATCCTGGTACCAGAGATCTCTCTTACACCGCAGACAATTCAGAGGTTCAGGTCTGCGCTTGGTGATGTGATAGCGGTTATCCACAGTCATATGTCCGATGGAGAGCGCAGGGATAGTCTTCAGGAGATAGTAACCGGTAATAAGAGGGTGGTTATAGGAGTGAGAAGTGCGATCCTTGCTCCCATGCAGGATATTGGGCTTATAATTGTTGATGAAGAGCATGATTCAAGTTACAAACAGAGCGATACTGATCCAAGATACAATGCCCGTGACGTGGCTGTAATGCGGGGAAATTTTCAAAAAGCGGTTGTAGTGCTGGGAAGTGCTACCCCGAGTCTGGAAAGCTGTTATAATGCCCTGAACGGGAAATATCATCTTCTGAAACTCTCCGGGAGATTCGGTGCAGCATCGCTGCCGGATGTGGAGATTGTGGATATGGGGGCAGAACACAGGGAAAATAACTGGACCCCTTTTTCACGCCTGCTGGTTTCGGCGATTAACGATTGTCTTGACCGCAAACGTCAGATTATTCTGCTTCTCAACAGAAGAGGGTTCTCGACTGTTCTAATTTGCAAGGATTGCGGTCATACTTACACGTGTCCCAACTGTTCGGTGAATCTCCGTTACCACCGTCAGGACAATACTCTTAAGTGTCACCTCTGCAATCACGAGCAGCCTGCACCTGAAACATGCCCCAAGTGCAGGGGAGAGCAGATTAAATACAAGGGTACCGGCATTCAGAAAATCGAAGAGGCATTGAAAGAGGAGTTCCCTGCTGCTCGGATTATCAGAATGGACCAGGATACAACCCGCCGCAAAGGCGCTCATGTGCAGATACTCGGGAAATTCGGAGACGGAGAAGCTGACATTCTTTTAGGGACGCAGATGGTTTCCAAGGGGTTGGATTTCAAGGGCGTTGCACTTGTGGGGGTAATAAATGCCGACACAGGGCTCAATTTCCCTGACTTCAGAGCATCTGAGAGGACTTTTCAGTTGCTTTCACAAGTCTCGGGAAGGGCCGGGAGATCAGACAGCAGCGGAATTGTTGTAATTCAAACCTATTTTCCACAGGATGCCGCAATATTATCGGCCCGTCAGCATGACTATCAGCAGTTTTATGATACTGAAATCAAATTTCGTCAGGAATTAGGGTACCCGCCTTTTGGCAAATTGACAAGGATTGTTGTGTCAGGTAAGGAGGGTGATGAGGTAAGGAAAAAAATCGGGGATATAGCCGGGCAGTTGAGAAGATTGGGTGGCGCTGAGCTGCAGGTGTTGGGGCCATCTCCGGCTGTGCTTGAAAAGATAGCCAATGAGGTCAGGTATTCGATACTGATAAAGACACGGTCCCCTCAAAAAATGAACACTGTTCTGGCTGAGGTTCGCAGGAAAAATTGCCGCCTCTCCAGATCGTTGAAGCTTATGATAGATGTTGATCCAGTGAATATGCTTTAAAAGGGAATGTGATGGTAAACAGGTTTAAATCATGCAGATAGAACCACAGGCGTTTCTATGCAGGGCAGGTTCTATTCTTAAAAATAAAAAGGTTGGAACCATAACAAAAATCCTGCTTACAATTCTCTTTGTATTGATTGTAAATAGAAGCATAAAACATGGGCAGATTGCAGTGCTTTTTGGACGGCTGGATCCTCTGTTTCTGGCGGGAGCGTTTCTATGCGGTTTTGTTTCCCTGTATCTGCAGATGCTTCGTTGGGCAGGAGTGCTGAAAGCTCAGGGGTTTTTATGCGGGAAACGGGTAGCCCTTAAAACTCTGTTATGGGGAAACCTGCTGGCATTTATTACTCCCGGACGACTCGGGGAGTTTTTCAGAGGGTTTGAGCTTGATAAATCCCGTAGAAGCGCTTCTGTGATTGCTGTGATTATCGACCGGTTTTTCGGACTCTTTGCAACCATACTTCTGGGCTTTGCTGCAGCTGTTTTTTTTGTTCTCTCAGGAAGGTCTCTTCCTTTGCTGTTTATAATCATACTGACAGTTTCGGCTTTGTCTGTTCCGGTGATTTATTTCCTGATGAAATCTGGTTTTGTAAACAGATCAGTGCGGTCAAAGAGAGTGGTGACTTCGCTGAATTTGTTTGTGAATGATCTGATCAGGATGAAGTGGAACAGCGCAATTTTTCTTTCTATAGCAGCACATCTCTTTCTTATTCTGCAGACTGCACTTCTTTTCAGGATGTTTGGAGGGCAGTCGCTGTTTTCCGGTAGTCTTGCAGCTTCTCTGGCTTATGCCCTTATGATATTTTTACCCTTCTCCATAGCCAACATAGGAGTAAGAGAGTATACCTTCGGATTGTTTCTTGGAATTTCCTTGAATCCGATCCATTCAGATTATGTTTCTGTAGTAGCGCTCGGAGCGTCAACAATAATATTGGCAATGAATATCATTCTCCCTGCAATGGCGGGTTTAACATGGGCTTTATTGATTGGTGAACGCCCCAAAGAGCAGAAAAAAGTAGAACCGGTGGAAATTAAACCAGAAGAATATTTATAGATGGAAAAAGTGATCGATAGATTTGAACACCTGTTTCGGCTGAAACTTGAGAGCTGGACGCCATTGAGGAGCGGATTGCACGATTATTTCCCTCAGCATGAGATAGACTGTCTGGACAGGGCTGAAAGAATGTTTCAGGCATCTCAACGAAAAATCATTTTCCTTTCTTTTGAAAACCGTCTCGTTGAACTGGGAGGGCTTGCCGCTGTTACCAGGTACTTGCCACAAGCTCTGGTTGAGACTGGTGAGCAGGTTATCATGCTCTCACCTCTCCATTCAACAGAGAGAGCCAAAGCAGCTCTTGAAAACGGAGAGCTTGAAGAGTGCTTTCCGCTCACAAACTTTCATCTCTGTGCATACAGTGGAAAAATCAGATGTTATAAAGACCTCAAACAAAAAATCCCGACATATTATTTGAACGTTGAGAAGCAGTTTACTGCTGGAGAGAATCCGTACGGGTACTGTGAACCGGAATTTCTACTGCTGGATTCCCTGGTATTCTCTGCAGGCGTTCCTTTTGCTCTTAAAAAACTTGGCATTACAAAGGATATTATAATCCATGCAAATGACTGGGAAACTGCGCCTGTTGCCGTTACAGCAAAATATGCCGTGATAAGCGGTCTTCTTGAGCATGCAAGAACAATTCTTACACTGCACAACAGCTTTGATACGGAGATAAGAAAGAGACGTAAGCAGATGTTTTTCGGCAGAGAGCTTCCGGGGGACACGGTTCTGCAATGTTCAATTCCACTTTTAAGCGGGCCATTGACAACGGTGAGCTCTGCTTTTGCTCATGAACTTCGGAATGACCCCATACAGAAAGGTATCTTTGTAAATCATCTGCAGGCTTGTTTTTCACGCAACCCGCCTTTAGGAATTGAAAACGGAATCTTCGGGAACAACAGAGGACCATTTGAAGAAATCATTCTAAATAATAAGAAACAAAAAGCATTCAAAGAACTGATTTCCGAAAAAACGAAGTATAGAAAGCAGCTCCTTGGGGAATTAAAAAATTCTGATGACACCCGGATAATCGGCGGGTTCAAATTTCGAAAAGATGATTCATCGATGCCGTTGATCGTAATGCTGGGCCGTCTTGATTTAACGCAGAAGGGTTTTGATGTCATATTTCATGCCTTCGAGCGGTTGCCCAGGGGAAGCGCAAAGCTTCTTTTCTGCCCATCATCAAATAATGGTCCTGAAAACCTGGCGTTTTTCAAGGAGATGGAGAAACGGTGCAGCGGCGATATAGTGATACTGCCATTCAGGATTACAGATGCACAGTATACACTCTTCCTGAGGGGCGCCTCGTTTCTGGTGATGCCCTCTTTTTATGAACCGTTTGGTTCTGCAACAGAGGCGTTTTTGAATGGAACCCCTGTTCTGGCCAGGGCAACGGGGGGATTGTTTACACAAGTTAATCCTCTGAACGATATGGAAATTCCATCGGCTTATAAAAGCATCATACATTTCGACAGATCCCTTTTTCCTCCAAACGGAATCCTTTTTCGGGAAAAGGCGGAAACTGAAAATCAGGAAAAGCAGTGGGGTGATCTTTTAGGACTTGCACCGGAGATGAGAATCGCCAATCCGGTTTATTCAGCAATGGTCAAGTCTGCACATGATGCACTTGGTATAGCAATTGATACATTTTCTGACTCGCATAAATATGTATCTTTAGTATTCAATGGTTTAAAACAGGTAGAGGGTTTCTCCTGGAAGAGTGCTGCGGGCAAGTACAGAAAAGTCTACGATGCAGTTTCTTACAGGGGTGCATAGTGTTTGTTTGACAAAAAGATCTGTTAATTCTATAATTATCAATAGAAGAATTGTCTTCAGACCATTTATGGAGGTTTTTTATGACGACAGGTATTATCATCGGAGTGGTCATCGGGATCGTTGTCAGTTCAATTTACTGGGCGCTGATTTTCAGCAATAATAAGAAAAAAGTCAGGAGAGCTCAGGAGGAACGGGATAAGATAATTGGTCCTGTTGCCGAAAAATTGGCCGATATCGATGCCCTGATGGCATCTTTCAGGTCTGGTCTTGTTCAGGATGAGGAATTCAGAAAGTCTCTTCCGCTGAAGCTGGAAGCTGTGAACAGACTTCTAAAGCCCAATCTTCATAAGCTGGATGTTTATTATGTAAAGTATGTCGAAAACCTGGTTAGAGATTTTAATCGCTTAGCCTATCGCAGATCTGACAAAGCAAAAGAGATCGCAGAAGTTATGTCGTCGATGGAAGATGTTTCTTATGGCGAATTTCAGGAAGAATCTATTGAACAGGAAATTAAGCCAGATGATGAGCCGCGTTCTGACATCGCTCAGTCACTAATCGGTATTCAAGCTGTCGAATCCCCTTTAAGCCAGCCAAAAGAGGAGGAGATGGAAATTTCTCTGGACTTTTCGAAAATAGATGCTGAGGAAAAGGCAGAGGTCAAAGATAGCGATCTGGTGTTTAATTTTGAACAGCAAATAACAGATATCAATGAAGCTGAAGTAATAGCTGAAAGTAAAGAACCTCAAGAGATAGTTGAGATCAAAGAACCCGAAGAAATAACTAAGATAGATGAAGCCGAAGAGATAAGGGATGCAGCTGTCGGGGCTCAGGTGCAAGAAGAGGAGATCGGGCAACAGGTCACAAAATTCGAAGAAAAAACCGAAGAAGCGGAAGTCGCTGAGTCGTTCTTTAAATCTCTGGAAATTGATGAGCCTGAGCAAGCAGTTGAAGAAGAGCTTTTCGAAGTGGAGAAGATAGAAGAGAGGCTGCAGGCTGCTCCAATAGAAGAGAAAAAGATTGAAGTTGAGGATGAAGAGTTTGCTATGGAGACAATAATGGATCTGGATATGAGCAGGCTCCCCCGTTCACCTCAGGATTTCCCGATTGAGCTTAAAATTCCATCGTCTCCTGCACCCGCAGAGGTCTCCGATTTTGAAGAGAATTTTAAAGAGATTGAGGCCACGATCTCTGATGAAAGTGAGCCAGAAAAGTTTAACCTGAATATTCCCGAAGCCGCACCAGCAGAAGAGCAGTCTGAAAATCTGGAGCTGCATAAGGAGCCTGCTGCGGCTCAACCTGCAGAGGAGATGGAATTTGCGTTTGATCTGCAGGATGTAGTGCCTGATGACGATAT
>Ga0123335_1000722_pt1 | contig 55817 bp, 51 predicted proteins | sample BiotimSIPDNA_2_FD_89707 | JGI IMG/M metagenome (GOLD analysis project Ga0123335, IMG submission 89707) | Anaerobic biogas reactor microbial communites from Washington, USA - Biogas_R2 time_0 SIP DNA | ecosystem: Engineered > Bioreactor > Anaerobic > Unclassified | place: Washington, USA...
CCCGTTTCCCTAACTTAAAGATACTATTTTTGATTCAGTCAATTCTTCCGACAAAGCGGTAGAAAATCTCGATTTCCTGTTCCTTATCGCCGTCATCGCCTTTGACGGATTCATGCACGACGATCTTTTCAATCAGTGCGTTGAGCATTTCGGCGGTCAGCTCGGTGGGATGGGCGTACTGATGAATCAGGTCAATCCACTTGCTGACATCCACGGTGGTCTGCTGTTCGGCTGCAAGCTCGGCCTTTATGCGCTCGATCTTCGGCAGCAGCTCTGCCTGCTCGGTCTGGTACTTCCCGGACAGCGCATTGAAGTTGTACTCCGTTATGCGTTCCGCCGCCCAGTCCTCATAGAGCTTTGCAAACAGCCGGTCAAGCTCTTTCTGCCGTTTCTCCGCCCGGTTCAGTTCCGTCTCCCGCGCCCTCGTTGTGCGCTGCTGCTCCCGGTCGTTGGCGTGAAGCAACTGGCTTTTCAGTACATCCTCGCTGATGTCCGCCTGCTCTGACCAATACTGGATACGGCTCAGAACATAGTCATAAAGCGTGTCGTAGCGGACGTAGTGCGCGGTGCAGTTTGCGTGTTTCGGTCCGTGCTGGCGATAGGATGTGCAGTTGAAGTAACTGTACGGCTTGCTGTTGCTGCGGTTTGTCCCAAAGCTCATCGACCAGCCGCAGTCGGCGCATTTGACAAGTCCTGAGAAGATATGCGTCTGACCGGAGGACTTGATCTTCCTGCGGCGGTTGGCGATCTGCTCCTGCACCTGCTCAAACACCTCTTTGGAGATGATCGGCTCATGGGTGTTCTCCACTCTCAGCCATTCCTCCGGCGGCTTGCGAACCTTCTTCTTGTTTTTATACGAGATGTTGGTCTGAGCGCCGTGGATGCTATTGCCGATATACGTCTCATTCTTGAGTATGCTCTTTACCTGCGCTATCGTCCATGCGTATCGCTTTTCTTCCGGTGCGCCTGCGTAGATGTTAGTGAATGTGCCGTAGCGGGTGTAGTTGAGCCAGCCGGGGGTGGGAATCTGCTCGTCCAGCAGGATGCCCGTGATTTTAGCAGCACCAGCGCCGTGGAAAGCAAGGTCGAAAATCTTCTCCACTATCCAGCGGGTTTCCTCGTCGATGATGAGCCTGTTCTTGATCTCCGGGTCGCGCTTGTAGCCCAATGGCGCGTAGGAAAAGATGCGTTCTCCGGCTAAAAACTTGGCGTGCAGGGAGTTTTTGACCTTGCGGCTTGTGTCCTTTGCGAACCATTCATTGAATAAATTCTTGAACGGCACAAAGTCCGAAAGCCCCTTTTCCGTATCCTCGTTGTCAGAAACAGCGATGTAGCGGATGCCCTTTTCCGGGAACACGAACTCCAGATAGTAGTCCATCATGATATGCTCACGACCAAATCTGGAAAGGTCTTTGCTGGCGATGCAGTTCACTTTTCCTGCTTCCACGTCAGCCATCATGCGCCGGAAATTCGGCCTATCGAAGTTCGTCCCACTCCAGCCGTCATCGATATATTCGTCATATACCCGTAGATTATTTTCCTTTGCAAACTGCCGGAGAATGGTGCGCTGGGTTTCGATGGATACGCTGTCGCCAAAGTTCTCATCGTCGCGGCTCAGTCTCATATACAGTGCGGTATTGTATGGTTGTTTCATTTAATAAAATCCTCCTGTTCTCGAAACAACCCACGCTTACAATACTTATGTTGAAAAAATTATACCGTAAGCGCGGGCCAGATTCAATGCTTATTTGTTAAATAGCGGCGATAAGCGGAGATTTTTCGTCGTTTTTTGCAGAGAAGCGGATCGCGTCCTCCACGATTGCGCCGTAGCGTCTGCCCGTACCGGCAAAATGCTCCCTGACCCGGATGCGGGTCTTGCCGTGGTAGAAGTAAAGCACACCGGTTTCATCCTCTGCGTAAAAGATGGGAACAGCAGGCTTTGCGCTCATAATGGCGTTGTAATAGTCCTCCCAGTATTTCTTGCAGAAATCAAGAAAGCTCTGCGGCGGGTCAAAGACCGGATCAAAGTAGCTCTCGTGGTCAAAGACCCTGCACAGGTCGATGAGCACATCCTCTCTGTCATCCATTGCGGCGCGGTTGATTTCCTCGATGTTGATAATTTTTCCCATAGGAAATTCCTTTCTCATAATTCCATTTCGTTGTTGTGTTTGCGGGTCTGCACGACAGACTGCTCCTGCGGCCTATGCAGTTTTCTGACGATAGAATGATCCTTCTGCGGATGCGGCTCACCCAGCAGCTCGGATACCTCCCGGTCAGCCTGACGGAAGCGGTCAGCGTCGTAATGTTTACCGAAGGTGTCCCTGATCTTCTCCCGGACTTCTGCGGTCATATTGCCGCGCAGCTCCATACGGGCGGTGTGCAATTCGTTTGCGTCAACGGCTTTGGACTGCTCTTGCAGCGCATGGTACTTCTGCACCTCTGCATCCAAAGCGTCGGCTGCCTTTGTTGCAACGCCCTCCAGACCGGCCTTGCTGGCGTTCAAGGCGTCAAGCTGCTGTTTGACCTCCTTCATCCCGTCAGGATCGCTCTTGCCGAAACCGGCGATCAGCATATCCATCTCGCTTCTCAGTTCCTCCATGTCCTCGGTAATTGTTGCCAGTGCCTTTTTGATTTCAGCACGGCGCATGAGATTCAAAGGATTCAACGTTTTCAACTCCGCTGTCAGTTCCTTTTTCTTTCTGGATTTTTCCCGCAGCAGCTTCCGTATCTCCAGATACCGCGCATAGTCCGGCTGGATCGCCTGAATACTCTCGTCCAGCTTTTTTGCCGCGCCGGTATGGTAGAGCCATGAGTAGCGCAGCAGCAGAATACCCTTGCGGGCGGTTTCCAGTGCTTTGGCAAGTGCGGGAACGGAGGTCCTGATCGCGTCCGTCAGCTTCAGGATTTCCGCACGAAGGGCGCGGATCATCCTGTTCTGCTCCCGTATCTGCCGGTTGATCTCACAGCGGAAAGATACGACGCCCTGTCGTTCCAGCGCACGGGCAACGGGACCTTCGTGAACGGTGGGGATGGTGTCCAGTCCTCGCTCGGCGTTGCTGCGGTGGTCGATGCGTTCCGCAAAACCGGCGCGTTCCAGATAACGGTTGGATACGTCAGCCCATGCCGCACGCCATGCAACAAGCTGTTCCTCGCTGTTCCAGCGTTCGGAGATGGGATTCTGTCTGCCGTAGCGGGTGCTTTTCGGATGCTTGTCCGCTCTGACAAGGCCATGCGCTTCTCCTTCGGAGGGCGGCAGATATTCCTTCTTCTTTTTTCTTACATAGTAGGGATACTGCTTCTCCCAGCCATCAGTCTGCGCAGCCTTGAACTCTGCGGCGGTGAAACCCCGTTCCTCGCCGTTTCTGACACAGAGGTATTCCTTCTCCGTCTTGTACTGCCAGCGCCCTTGCTCATCCAGCGGGCGCACCGTCAGCAGAATATGGGCGTGGGGATTCTGCCCGTCCGTGTCGTGGATGGCAGCGTCGGCGCACATGCCGTCCGATACGAATTGCTCTTGAATGAACGCCCGGATCAATTCGATTTGCGCCTGTCGGTCAAGCTCTCGCGGCAGGGCCACGATGAACTCCCGCGCAAGGCGGCTGTCCTTTGTCTTTTCGTTTTCCTCTACGGCGTTCCAGAGCTTTTCCCTGTCCTGCCATTCGGGTGGAGCCATGGAGGGCAGGAACACCTGCTGCCAGACAAGCCCCTGCTTTTTCGTGTAGTCGTGCTGTATCCCGTCGTAGTCGTTATACAGACGGGAGCAGCTCATATAGGCGGAAGCGGCCACGGCGGAGCGTCCTGCGCCCCGGCTGACCACCTTCGCCTCCAGATGATAGATTGCCAAACGTTCTCCTTTCCGCCAGCAAAGGGTCATTGAAACAGTGACCCTGCGCGGCTTTTCCAAACAAATGGTCTAAGCTTTATTTAGACCCTTTGCGCCCTTGTTTCAGGTGCTTAACAATGAGCAAGGGTGTGCGTTGAACTCACACCCTTTGCGTCCTCTCGTCCCGGCTTTTTGTTTCTTTTTCGCAAAAAGAAAAGGGGGTCGCCTCAAGCGACACCCTATCTGCGGCAAAGCTGCCGGTGGCAGATTTACGCAGGCAGGCGGCAGGTGGGTTACTTATAGTAACCTACCTCACAAGCACATCCATGGTTGTGTTCTGCCGTCTGCGCAGACGATGACAGCAGCACCCGCAGGTGCTGTGGTATTGTCTGGAGGCTGCCGCAGCAGCCGCAGTCCCCCTCGGAGAGCGCAACGATGCCGCAAGGCATACCACTGCCCGCCTTTGGCGGGTGGTGAGTAAGTTGCGCCCTTACGGGACTAAGTTTCCGGCTCAGCCTGCGTTTTCTTCTCTTCCTGACAGCTTCCCGATCAGGTATCCCTCCAGCTCGGACAGCCCAACAGCCTGAACCTCCGGCAGCACCTTCTCCAAGATCGCGCCCTCCTGAATGAGCCTGCGGGTACGGGCTTTCCGTGCTTTCTCCTTCGCCCGCATCTGCGCTTCCTCCAGCCGATGCTGTGCCTGAAGCAGCTTCTTTTCCTCTGCGGTCATTGTGGTCATAACAAAACGCTCCTTTCGTGGTAGTAAAAACCGGCTGAATGATACTGTGGTTGGTATCAAACAGCCGGTTTTTGGTGGTACAATATTTCTTTCCTTTGTGTGTGGCATCAAACGCGCCGGGTTTGCTATCATAGCTGCTATCAAAAATGGCAGCATTGGTATCAAAAGCTGTCCGCGAAGTCCAGTGCAGCGTCCATATCCGCTGAATCCTCCGGTTCTTTCGGTGCGCTTGAAGTGGCTGTGCTTTGCAAAAGACGGAGAAGCGGAGAAAGGTCGGCGGGTGCTGCTTCCTGCAAGCTCTCTCGGATAATATTGCGGATTTCCTGAAGAAAAGCATCCTCTTTTTCTCTCGTTTCCAGATACGGATCGGCGGCAAGCTGCTCCTGCCTGCCGAAGAAGGCATTGACGGCGGTTATTACGGCGCGATTTACGGAGCGGTACTGCATTCTGTCCAGCCGTTGCAGATGCTCCCACGCTTCTCTGTCCTCCGGCTTGTCCAGATTCAGTCGCAGGGTGATTGTATAGATGTTTTTCATACGATGCCGCCTGCCTTTCTCATGCGGCGCTCCGCCAGCAGCTCGTAGCCCTTGGCGGTGGCACAGATGTCATCGTTGAAGGTGACGCGCCCCTTTTCGTAGTTCCCGAAATTCTTCACAAGGCAGCTTCCGCCGCCTACCACATGGAGCTTCATCAGCTCCGGGTCGTATTCATGTTCCCGAAGCCTGCGGAAGATGCCGGACACATACTCTGTCGCTGTTTCCCGGATGGCGGTCAGGTAGCGTTCGGCAATGTCCGCCTTGCCGTGGCGCAGGACGCGCTCGATAACAGCATCGTCCAGCACCTTGCCGAACTGCCGCAGCACGCTCTCCCTGACGGCCAGCATACACTGATGGGTGCCGAACTTCTCCGTATAGCACTTGTCGGCAACCGGGCGGCGCTCGTTGATATACATGACGTTCATGGTGCCGTTGCCGATGTCGCAGAGCATATTCGTCCCTGTGAAGTCCCGGAGATTGGCAGCAACGGCGGCAAAGCCCTGCGGGAAGATGTCCGCTCCGGCAAACTCCACATGATAGTCCGCGTCCCGGAAGGTGAAGTCAACGCTGTCGTTATGGAGCAGATACGCCCGGAAAGCGTCCTTCTGTTCGCTGACCCATGTGAGGGGCAGCCCTGCGGCAAGGTGGATGCGGGCGGAGTTGATTTTTCGGATGTTCAGCTCCCGTCCGATGGCGGCAAGGGTGAGGATATAGTAGTCGCTGTCCGTCATTTTGTCGGCGGCAAACTCCTTGTGTCCCCCGCCGATGGTGTAGTATTTGTTCTCATAGATCAGAAGATCATTCTTGAAGGTCGGCTCCCTGTCGTGGGAGGTCACGCCGGTGCGGAAGCAGGTGTAGGCGGTCTTGATGTTGCCGTACCCGTGGTCAATGCCGATGATGATGGGATTGTTGTTCAGATAATTCATGCTCGTTCCTTTCTGCCGCTGTGCGGCTGTCAAAATGGTTGATTTTCTTACTTTCTTTTCTGCCAGACGATCTCGTACCCCAGCGCGTCGGCAAGCTGAACGGCCTCCGTGTAGCGCAGGGATTCCCTCTGGAGTTTGTTGGACAGGTTGGATACGCTGTCAGACCAGCCGTGTTCGTCGTGCAGTAGATCGACCACCTCCTGCATGGTGCAACCGGAACGGACGATATAGGACTTGATCTCGTTTCTTAGATTGGATTTCATCATTTTTTACCTCCATATTTTTGTGTAATGGGTTTTCGTATCGGTGATTTTGGTGTGCTGCGGAATGAAAAATGTGCCGTGCCGTAAATCCGCTCAGATTTTCGCCCATGATGCCCTGTTCATAACAGCACCCTATCGGCTTCATCGTTCTGCGTAAGGTCATGCGGAACAGCAGGATATGCCGCAGTTCGGTGCAGTCTCTTTATTGACTTGTAAATCACCCTTTGATGTACTACGTTCTCTCTACGGCATATTTCTTTGCGGTTTTCACAAGCATTGATTTTGAGACTGAAAAATTGAGCCGCCCGTGTACGGCTCTGTACGGCAAGGCTGGCTTGTGTACGCTTCTGTACGTCCTGTACGCCGTTTTTCATGTGCTGGGCGGGCTTTTCGGGTCTTGGCGCAGGCTGTTTTTATTCTTTGCCGTGAAGTATTTCACGAAAAGGATAAGCGCTGAACGTATTTTGAGGATGAAGTTGAAAACTGCCGTACAGAGTGTACGGCGTGTACGGCAATTTTGAAGTCCGCTCTCCATTTTTATTAGGGAAGCAGCTTCAGCACCTCCACGCCAACAAAGCCACGCACCCGCTTGCAGCCAACGCGAATATTGTTGGTGGCTTCCACGTTGTAAAGACGCTCATTCTGCGCCAGCTCGGAGCTGAGACGATTTGCCGACATTGGCTTCTGCGCGTTGTCCTCGCACCAGCGCTGATACGCCTCGTACAGTGCCTTGGAGCTGGCCTCGCTGTCTGCCTTGAAGCGGATGTAGCCCTCGGATTGCAGAAACTCGATCACATTGTTGCTGCTGCGCTTGACCGTCTCCATATTCTCTCTGGCCTTGCCGGAAATGCTGAACTGATAGTTGTTTCCAATCAGCCGGTGCAGTCCATCCAGACACCAGAGAAAGACCCCCTCGCGCTCCCGTTTCAGCTTGTCCACCAGATAGGGATCATCCGCTCTGCCTGCGGGCCGGTCTTTGGTGGTCAGCACGATCTGGCGGCGAAAGAAGCCGTCAGACTTGTCGTGCAGGGCGGTCAGCGCACCATTGCCAAAGCAGAGAAAGCGAACATAGAGCTGGCTCTGATAGCTCTGGACTCCCTTACGCTCCATATCCATCTTGCACTCAGAGGTTACGATGGACTTGATATAATTGGTCTTGGGCAGGGCGCTCATATCCATATCGTCGTCCACCATCAGGAGCTTGTTCTCCAAATCCGCACGGCTGAACCGGTTGCTCTCCACCTTCTGAATGCTGGTGGTATTCATGCTGTCGCCCAGCAAGGAACGCATGACAAGACCGATACGGCTTTTGCCCTCGCCGCCTTTGCCGATCATCAGGAGCATCTTCTGCCCCTTGGTGGTGGGCAGCAGGCAGTAGCCGAGGAATTCCTGCAAGGTTGGGATGTCATCTTCTTGCAGTAGTTCGGATAGAAATTGCAGCCAGCGGTTCGGCGCGGATGCGTTGGGGTTGTAGGAGACAGTCAGGCGATTGTTGCAGTAGCTCTTTTCCTCACTGAAACGTCCGTCCATGAAATACGTCCCGTTGGCAACATGGATACGGTCCGTCTCAATGGGCAGCGGCGGCGAATAGGCTTGCAGCTTGATGCTGGCAAGTAAGTTTGCCACGACCTTGGACAAGCCGGAGGTCAGACAGCCTGAGATTTCCTCTAAAATCAGGTTGCCGATCTGTCCCTCGTCCTCGATCAGCCCGTCCACGGTAAACAGCCTCCCACGAACACATTTCATAGGGTGCTTGTCCAAAAACTGCTGGCAGAACAGCACCTCATTGATGCGCTTGCCGTCAAACCAGTCGGGCAGACTGTCCTCAAACGGCAAGGTCGTTCCGGCGTTTTCTTTGTTTTCCAAATTCTATTTCCTCCCTCCGTTTTCCCTCGGTGTATTCCTGCAACTGCTTGATCCTGCCACTGTTCCAGAACTCGCGGACGGCGGCTGTCCGCTGCTCCGTGCTGCCGAAGATGAACACGTCGCATAGATGCTCGATATGGCACTCCATATGACAGGCTTCCACAAAACGGCCGTCCAGCGGCTCGTCAGGGGTCTTTGGCGCATACCGCACCTTCCAGTCCCGAAGCAGGTGCAGATAGTCCGTCAGCACAGAAAAACACAGCCGCTCCGTTTCTCGGAACTGCTGTGTCAGATGGCACGGTATTTCTTTTGCGTGAAGTGGTGGCGCATATTCCCCGGTCTGCAAGGGGATGCCGAAGTCCGCCGCAAGCCGCCCGGCGGCGTCGCGGGCATTCAGCCCTGTGAGCTGCGCCGTCAGGTCGATCACGTCCCCGGTCTGTCCGCAGCCGAAGCAATGGAAGTGGTCGGGGTACAGCTTCATGCTGGGTGTGCGGTCGTCATGGAACGGACAGCAGGCCATGCCGCTGCGATTGACAGGCAGGCCGTATCGCTCTGCTGCCATCTGCGGCGTGACCTGCCCCTTGACGGTTTCGTATAGATTCATGTTTCCTCCGTTCCTGCTCGTAATTAAGAGCGTGTAATGTGGATTTTCGGTAGCCGCTACCGAAAACGTTGCTAAGGACGCTCACCGAATGAGCACCCTTAAACGCCTGATACAATTCCGCCTGATGCTCCTGCTCCCATGCGTTGTTGCTCCACATGCTTTTTCATCACCCCGCTTTCAATTTTCCCAATCAGACGGACGGGTTTCATACCCCTCTGTCTGTATTATGTTCAAATCGTGAAAAAACAGGCGAATCACACGACAAGCCCGTTTCAAAAAACAGGACAGGCTCTTTCCCTATTCACATCTATATGGTATAATTAAAAAAACACGACAGGAGGGCGAGAAATGATAACTCCCATCAACGAGCACAATATGCTGACGCTGGATTTCTGGCGGGACACCGTGACCTATGAGGGAAAGACCGTGCCGACCGGCACTTTGGGCTGCGAGACGCTGAATATCCCGGACGAGGTGATCGAAAAGCTGAATGAATTATGCCCCCGTGTGAACCTGCTTCTGAAAACCATGAATCAGCAGACGCCGAACGCCGCCCTGCTGCCGGATGCAGGGGAAGCGGCAGTGGAAATCCTGACGCTGCTCCGGGACGTGCCGCCTTTTGACTGTCTGGACACGGACTTCTATATTTCCAACATCCCAAAAGCGTTCACACCGGAGGGATTACAAAATCTTCAGGAGTTCAGTATAGCCGTCACCATGGGAACGCTCAATGCAAAGCAGTTGGAGGAATACAGTCTGGGCATCCTGCTGGGGCGCATCGTGCCGGTGCTGGGACACCTTGCATTCTCCCTGGCGGAATACAAGAAGGGCATGGAACGGTTTGCCCTTATGCTGGACGCGGAGGGCAGCGACCGCACCCCGGACGGTCTGGCAGAATTGTTCAGCAGGTCCTTTCCTGCGGAGTTCAGCATGAACGAAGCAAGTCAGTGGATGGCGCTTACCAATGAAACCTCCCAGTACCTCTCCGTCCTGCATCCCGGCGAGGACAAGGCAAAGCTGGTGAAGCGCATCCACTACGTTTCCTTTGTGGGGATGCTCCGCGCCGATTTCTTCGAGGGTCTGTGCGTGGGTCATGCGCCGAAGAAGTGCCGCATCTGCGGCAAATGGTTCCTGACCACCAACGCAAGGCACACAAAATACTGCGGCGGCTTTGCTCCCGGCGACAAGCTGGGGCGCACCTGCCGTCAGATCGGGAATCTGCGGGGCAGGGAGCAGCGGGAGCTTGCGCCGGATCATCCCATCAAGAAGATATACAACCGGCGCATGAATACCATAGATAAAAAGCTGGACAGAGGGACGCTGGATCAGGACGCTGCCGCCGTCATGAAGCGGCTGGCGAAGCGCAAGATGCAGCAGGCAATCAGCGATGTTGCCTATGCACAGGGCAGCTATGCCGCCGAGATGGAGCAGGCAGCGCTGCTGGCGGAAGCAAAAGCGGAGATGAAACGATAAGAGGATAGCCACTGCGGGAAAGGGGGTGCGGACATGAAAGACAAGCGCGACGAGCTGATACCTGAGCAGCTTTCGGGCTACACATGGGAGCTGTCCGGTTATGCGCCCAAAGTGCCGTTCTCCAACTCGGACAGCCTGACCATGCGGGAGGTGCGGAACGCCTTTCAGCTCACGCCGGAACCGCCGGAGATGGCGCTGAACAATTATATACGAGAAGCCGTCCGGCACAAGAACCTTGCCTACTTTTCCTTCTTTCTGCACCGCTTTGAAAAGCGGCTGAACGGCGTGATCTATCGCTTCCTCACCCGAAACGGCATTGACCGCTATGACCCCGCCCGGTTTCTGGACTACAAGCTGGAAGTCCTGCAAATGCTGCTGTTCTGCCTGCCGAGGTTCGACCCGGAGCAGGATACGGAGTTTCTGAAATATGCCAAAAACTATATTCGGAACGGGCTGCTGTTCTGCCGCGCTCTGGAGGAAGCAGGCTCCTTTGGAAGCATTGCGGAGTACCAGCGTGTGCGGCATATTGGGGCGATATATACCGATTCCGGCAAGAGCCGCGCAGAGGTCGTTGCGGAGTTTGCGGAAAAAGCCGGATACAAGGAGGACGGCGCAACGGCTGACGAGCTGCTGACCGTCGCCCGGCACAACCGGAGCATCGTTTCCCTTTACCGCACGGAGCAGGACGAGGACGGCGAGGAAACCGGAGAGGACGTGACCTGCGACGATAGCTGGAACTATGCGGACATCCTCTGGAACGGCGTCCGGGCAAAGGCCGTAAAGAGCGCCTTTTGGGAAATGGAGCTGCGGGAGCAAAGACTGCTGGAGGGTCGGAATGCCGTCTGCATGGCCTGCGGGCGGGTCAGCCCCATGTCGAAGCAGAAATCCTTTGAGGAACTGGCGGTCATGTTCGAGGGCAGCGGGGCAAGCGGCGCGGAGCGCGCCTACCGCCGCGCTTTGGACAAGCTGCGCCTGAAGCTCATGGAGAACGGCATGGTGCATACCGTGACCTTAAAACAGGTGAAAAGCACGAAGAAGAACAAAAAAATAGCCGCCGCTGTCTACCTATATCAGGCGGACAACCACGGCGAATGGGGAGAGATCAGATTTGACTTTATTAACGGCATGGCGGAGATCGGCCGGCTGGCAGAGTGGGACACGATAAAGTCCAACGTCTTTGCAAAGACGGCGATACGGTACATACAGAGCTTGCCGGAGGTGCGGCTGCTGAAAGAGGCTGTTGTGCCGTTTGAGATGGAGCACCCGGAGAAGCCCATTCCTCCGGTCAAAGAGTCAAAAGCACCGAAAAGCAATGCGCTGCACACGATTTCTCTGCGTCAGATAGAAATTCGGAAAACGGATGAAACAATTACCGCCGCTGTCTACCTGTATCAGGTGGACAACGACGGCGAATGGGGAGAGATCAGATTTGACTTTGCAACCGGCACGGCAGAGATCGTTCGGCTGGCGGAGTGGGACACGATAAAGTCCAATGTCTTTGCAAAGACAGCAATCCGGTATATCCGGAGCATACCGATAACCAAGCATCTTGATTTGATTCGTTTGACTACACATTCATCTCCGGCTGAAGATTCACAGTCAGTTCGCCGTTTTCCGTCTTGCTGACATGGAATTTTATCGGGTTTTCTTTTGCCCATTGCGGGTCAGCAGCCGCCTTTTCAGCCCACTTCTCATAGAAGCGCACCAACTCGTTTCTCAAAAGTGCATTGGCTTTCTGCCTAACCTCTGCGGCCTAGGCCAGCGTCTTATATGTGCCGAGGAAATGCTGCTTTTTCTGAAATACCAGTTTGGCTACATATCGGCCCTTAATAGAATAAACGCCGCGAACGCCGGTTGTGTTGTTTTTGGGAATCGTATTACTCTTCCATGCGTCGATGCTGGTTCCGTCCACATGAGTGAGAAACCCGGCTAACGACTTATCGTGTTCCCGTTTCTTACAGCCGCAGCTCTGCTGTCCGCAATACATCAGGTTGTTGTAGGAAACGTCGGTCTCATTGCCGCAGTCACAACGGCAATGCCAGATCACGAAACCCTTTGTATCTCTCTTTTTCGTGGAGTATTGCGCAGTCAACCGGCCAAAGCGTTGCCCGGTAATGTCAGAAGAAGCATAGTTTTTCACATTTTTGCAGCCGCAGTTTGTTTTACGTCCGGATACCAGCTCGCTGGCTGTTGCTTCACAGGTATAACCGCAGCTGCACAGACATGTCCAGTACGCTCCCATTTTGGTGCGCTTTCGGCTTTTGCCTACAACCTTCAATTCGCCAAAGGTCTTGCCAAGCAGGTCGTATGCCGTTGCCTGCTGCGCCCGTTCTCGCCGCAAGCAGCCACAGCTGAGAGAACCCCCACTTTTGAGAGAACGCTCCAGCACATACCGCTCTGTTCCGCAGTCACAGAGGCACAGATACTTTTTCTCGCCTTTTGCTGTGGTAATGTATTGCTCGGATACGGCCCAGCGGCCTACTCGACGACTATCTATTGGTTTAGTCTCCATATATTTGTTGCGCCGCCTATCGCTCCATGGGGATTATAGTGGGTGCTGGTTCGGGAAAATGAACCCGGTTACAGAACACGGTCACGCGCGTCTTGCCGCCCTTGGTGCAGGTATAGAGGACAAGATCATAGCCGCTGTTCTGTACGGCGTCCACATCGCCGGGATTCAGTGTTTCAATCTTTTCAACAGAATAGGTGTTGATTATGCCCTCCATATCCGTAAAGATCACCGTATTGCCCTCCTGCAAGTCCTTCAGCCGCCCAAAATGGTTCTGATAGTTATGTGCGGCAATGACCAGATCATCCGTGCGTGAGGAACCGAACTGACGGCATGGAGCGATCTTCAAGCGGTTATAGTCCCATTCCGACATGACCGGCAGCTTCAATTCCAGTGCGGGTATCTCCACATACCCCACATACTCATAGCCGTCCAGCTCGACTACCGGCATTTCCGGGTCAAGGGGTGTGGCGGAGGGTGTGGGCATGGTTCCGGGTATTTCCGTCCCGGCCGGCGTTGGCTCGCGGGTCGCCTGTGCGTCGATCACCGCCTCGACGTTTGCCAGCAGGCTCTCGGCTTCCTGCCCGGCTTTCGTATCCTCGTAGCGGTTATAAAGGAGAAGGAGCAGTGCCGAAAGGATCAGCACTGCTCCCACTGCTAACATGGCAATGCCCGTTTTCTTAGGCATTTTCCCGTTTCTTCTTACCCAGCACGACCGCCCCGCCGAGAATCAGGACAAGTCCCGCGCCGCCAAGCACCCAGATGGGCCAGTTGAGCTGACCGGTCTGAATCAGTGTGCGGCTGTTGGTAATGGTCACAACGCCGTTATTGACGCTGTAATATGGTGTGTAGCCCCTGGGGATATTCGTTTCAATGACCTGCCAGTTGCCGTATGCATTCAGGTCTTTCCATGAATAGCTCCAGTTGTTCCATGCGCCAAGGCGGACGGAATCATACGCCACATCGCCGTTGTAGAGCGTAACAGTTACGGAATCGGGACGTTCCTTGAGATTATCGTTGCTCCAGACCTTCCGCACCGTGATATCCAGAGGCTCGCTGGGTGTGGGAGGTGTGGGAGGCGTAGGTGTATCCTTGGTGTTGGTGATGATCGTGGTATTGCCCTCTGTCTTGTAGCTCACCGTGTATCCGCTGGGTACGCGGGCTTCCTCGACCGTCCAGACATGGCCCTCTACCAGCTTGTCAAAGGTGTATGTCCAGCCGTTTTTGGCATTCAGAACCTCGGATTTTTCCACCTTGCCGTCCCGGAGCAGGTTGACGGTCACGCTGTCATTGGGGTGATTGCTGTTGCCGTCCGACCAAATCTTACGGACGGTGAGCTGGCTTTCCTGATAGGCTTCCACATGGAAAATCCAGTCCACCTCACCCACGCGGTTGGCGTATTCGTTGCCAAGGTCAGCGGGAACGGCCAGCTCCACTTTCAGAGTGGCCGTTTCGCCGGTGCGGAAGGTGCCGAGTAGCTTATTGGTTCTCAGTCCGTCCAGCTCATCCGGGGAAGCTTCATAGATCAGCTCTGTGCCGTTCCAGACCTTCATGGAGAGCTTTGAGAGGAAATCGCTCATGGTAGCGACGGTCTCGTCGCGCTGCCCGTCGATATTGGCCTGATCCTTGCCGTCCTTGTTTTCAAAGGCTTCGCTGTAGGTCAGGGGGTTCTCCGTTTCGTCATGGGCTTCTGCCCGCATATAGAGGTTGACGAAATCGCAGTCGGTTGCGGCGTTCTTGAATGTGATGGTTTCCGTCAGCGTATCACCGGGCATGACGTTCTTGAAGTTCTGGAACAGATCGGTTTCCGTGTACTCGCTGCCGGGTTGAAACTCAAAGCCGGAGGAGAAGCCCGTAAAGGTGATGGAGGAATCTGCCGCGAAAGCCGTGGTCGCAAAGCTCATCACGAGCAGCAACATCAGAATGAACGAAATTGATTTTTTTGCTATGTGCTTCATTTTCTCTCCACCCCCTTAGACATTCGGTACATTCAGACTGCCGTCTGCGCCAATCGAGAATCCTGCGCCCCAAGCAGCCTTAACGGCATCTTCCGGAACGCTCTGGATGGCCTCGGCCATCACGTCAACAGCCTGCTTGCCGCCATCCGTATCCATGTAGGAGCCGATCAGCGTCATGCTGTCTGTCAGGTTGGTTTCCGGCTTCTGATTCGGTGCGACGGGTTTTGTGTAGTAGTAATAATCGCCATACTTCACCCAGCCTGTGCCCAGCGTAAAGGTGGGGAGGGATGCGGTGCCGCCAATGTGCTGCCCCTGGTCGTTTGTGCGGTAAGTCACCAGCTTGATGCGGATAAAAGCATCGATTGTGCCGGTATTCTTCACGTTGACATTGGATTTCACGCCCGTGCTGCCGTTAAACGTTTCCATCACTTCGCAAGTCACCTTGGTGGGAAGGAATTTGTTCTGAATTGGCGCGTCTTTTGTGCTCAGCCATGCAAGCGTGCCGCCGATGGCCAGCGCCAGAAGGAGTACGGTCGCAATTACCATGGTCGTCAGGCGGCCAGTACGGAGCGCTTTCCCGTGTGCCGGAGCTGCTGCCTTGCGGTGCTTGCCTTCATATCTGCCTCTATACATCTTCATTCCCTCCTTCCTCAGTGATTCGTGCCGAAGATGTTCCGAACAACCTCACTGAAACCATTCAGCCACTGATTGTTGTTCTTCGTGTTGACGCAGGTAATGCTGCCGGTGGGATTCTGTGCTGTCAGCGCAGCGCTGCCGCCGTTATTGGCAGAATAGCGCCAGCTCCAGCCGGCGTTCTCACTGATGGTGTAAGTACCGATGGGCAATTCAACAAGCGTTTCCGTGCTGTTGCCCCATACAGTCACTTCGGAATACTTCTCACCATCCTTGAGAACATCAAACACATAGGACTCGTTATCTGCGCCGCCCTGTTTAGTAATGCTCAGCGTGCAGGTCTGGATGTGGATCAGGAACGCAGGAGTACCGGGCGTTGCCGGGTTCTCCCAACCGCAGGCGGTGGTGCAATCCTGATGTACGAACGTGGTGTGCTCGTTCACATTTTCCGTCCCGATCTTGACCGTAGCCGAAACAGGAACATCCTGCTTGGTGTACTTGCCGCCTTCAAGCTTGCTTTCATCCGGCGTGTAGGTGATATCCAACGTCGGCTTTGTGCCGATCATTTGAACACCATCGTCCGTTGAATACTTGCCTCCGTTTTTCCACTTTTCAGAATTGGCAACATAATTGCTGCTGTAATCGTTGTTTGCGGGCACGGTCTCGCCGTAGTAGGCGGTGGAATCCTTGAATGTCAGCTCCGGTTTGAAGACGTAGATGTTAGCAGCAGGGGTGTTTTCACCGAATTTTTCCGTTGCCGGTGTGCCCGCGCTGCCCGTTGAACCGGTAGTTTTGGGCGTTACGGTGACTTTGATGGTGTAGGTCGTATCGTCGGTCAGAGCTTTCAGGCCGTCAGCCGGAATCGCGTTACCATCTTTGTCCTTGACCGTAACGGTGATATCGACGTATTCGGTCTGCCAGGGTTCAAGGCCCCAGGGCTTTGTCGTATCGCTGGCTTTGCTGAGATCAAGCGCCACACCGCCGACCTTGACGGTCGCGCCGTTTTTGAGCTGCTCAGCGGTGACTTCGCCCTTGAGGTAGACATTCTTGTCCTTAGCCGTGACGGTCACATCCTGAATGGGGACGTTGACGGTGGGTCTGTCAAAGGTCAAAAGCGGATTCTCAGCAGTATTGTTCTCATAAATACCGGCACTGGTGTTGGTGTACACTTCGTTGCCTCCCAGGAAGCCCGCCTTGGGCTGTACCTTGAAGCTGATGACCAGCTTGTGGCCGCGATAGGTCGTATTGCCATTCTCTGTCACCGTGCCGACGTAGTTCTCGGAGAAGTTAAAGCCGGTGACGCTCACCTGATCGCCGCTGATGGATGCCGTCGCGCCCATTGTGCTGTTGTTATTGCTCCAGGTGTAGTCGTCGTTAGCGTTCTTTCCGGTGCAGGCATAGGTCTCCACTGTGATATTCGCCGCCGTCGTTCCAGCCGGGAGCGTGAACTGCGGGGAGATGATGTCCTTCACAACAGCATCGGAGGTCAGAGTGGAAGTCGTACCGCCGGTTTCGATCTGGTCGGAAATCTGCTGGAAGATGCTGTTCAGCGTTCCAGCATCCGCAGCGGAAAGATAATAACTGGGAGACTGCGGCGTTCCGTTGTTGGAGGAAACCTGCTGCATGAACCAGTTGGCCTTCTCCGTTTCGTTTCCGTTCTGATTGCCTGCGCTGGTCGCGTCCGCACCAGGGAATATGCCAATGCTGTATACTGTTGCTCCATAGGTGTTTTTTGCAGTCTCAGCCTGAGTAATCGCACTGTTCGCCGTATTGGAATCATAACCGCTCCAACCAGGAACACCATCTGAAAATACAATTACGACACGATTCCGCGTTTCTCCCTCTGCTATGGGATTTGCACCGAAAATCCCGTTGCCCATCTCCAGGCCAAGATTTGTAAGCGTGCCGCCATCCGCAGAAAGAGTTCCGATGGAAGCACTAACATTGCCAACTCCCGTGGAGGTGTTCATATCCTGAAAGGCGTTCCCATATTGCCCTTGTGCGGCACTTCCGTATTTATATTGATTGCTGCCTACAAAAACCTCTGTATTGCCGTAATTATAATTGGTGCCGTTATAGTATTGTCCACTCGCAAAGCCAACCACGGCAATACGGTGATTGACATTATCGGCAGGGGTACTGATGTCGCCATCTGCACCTGCCGCCTTTGCCGCGACGGCATTGGCGAATGTAGTTGCTGCATTCTTTAGAGCATTCAGCCTCGTGCCGCCAGCACTACTGCTATAATCCCTGCGATAAAACTGCGTGTCAGGACTGCTCCCATCCCCAAACGACTCTTCTATAACCGTTGTGACTCCATTCAGAGTATAGGAATAGGTGTACTTCTTTACGGACTGATAGAGAGGAGCATATTGCCCAAAGTTTGGAATGCTACTGTCTCCGGTCGTATAGAGGATTTGCTGACCATCCATCGTATACCAGTATTCATCAGCGGAAAAGAGATGTCCTTCTCTCCTCACTGCGACGGACTTATACTCTCCTGAAACCAGACAGTACAGGCTGTTTTGATTATCATAGTATTTCCTGTTGCTCCAGCCGGAAATAGCGGTATATACCATCTTCTGTTCTACGGAAACGGCAATATACTCGTTATTATTCAGCTTGTGCCACAGGTTCTCGCTGCCACCATTGTGCCTGAGCGGATAATACTCGTCATTATGATAGTTGCGACTGTTATATCCTCCGGTTCGGTATGCCGTGTATGTATAGCCACCTATCGGGTCGTTCATCGAGCCAGACTGGTCGATAACAAGAACAATATCAGTGGGGATATCCGTTTTCTGCTCCGTAATGACCGTAGAGCCGGTGGCGAAGGCTTCCAGCATGATGGTGTAGGAACCGTCAGCGTTGGCTGCCGCCGTCTTGCTGATCTTCATGCCACTGTCGGGCTCATTGTCCGCATAGGCTCTCGTGCCGGGCACGATCAGCGCGCAGAAAAGAGACAGGCACAAAAGCAGCGATAGAATCTTCGTCTTTTTCATTCTCTGCCTCCTTAATTGCCGCCGGTGACGGGTTCGCCAAAGGGCGCAACATTGGTATAGTTCACCGTAGGACGGTAAATCTCACTCTCCACGGGAGGTTCGGATTCCTCAATAACGATGGCGGGCAAGGGCGCGGGCATCAGCGAGTCCATGTACGCCTCCACCTGTGCGACCTGCTCCTCCGACAAAGACTTCAGTACATCCTCCGGGGTTGCCTTGATAATAGCCTCGATCTCCTCCAGCGTCTGGCAGGCCATAAGCCGGTCAAACAGGTGGCAGGGACATTTGCAATCCTCGCCGGTGCAGCCCTCTGTGCAGGTATCGATATGCTTGGAAGCATTAGATACGGGCTTCACATACAGCGGGCAGCCCTCCTTATGCGTCTCGCCCTCGGCTGCGCCGCAGGTGCATTCCTTGGGAGCCTCAGTCTCGGCAGGCTTCTCCGTTTCCGCAGGCTTTTCCGTCTCGGAAGGCTTCTCGGTTTCGGAGGGCACGGGGGTCTCCGTCGGCTTGGGCCCCTCCGTGGGTGTTGGCGTTTCCGTTACCTCCGGCGTGGGAGTCTGGGTTTCTTCCGTGACCGTAAGCTCGCCGTTTGTAGCGGCCTGATCGGTAGAAAGCGCCAGCGTGCCGGGAAGCACTACTCCGATAACCAACACAAGGCTGACAATCAGTGCGAATCCTTTTTTGTTCTTCATAGCGCTGCCTCCTTACGAATTGGGCCAACCCTTGGCGTCCATAACGGTATCGCCGTTGTTGGCGGTCTGCACGGCCTGGGCGGAAACATCCACCGTTGCCGTGGCGTTCTGGTACTCGTTGCCCATGTCGGGCTTAAATGTTACAGCGGTGAAGATGGGCGCGGTGACTTCTCCGGGCTTCAGGGGCTTGGAATAATAATAGTAGCCGTCCTTTTCCGTCCAGTCGGCGGTGTTGAGCGTCAGCTCCACCAGACCGGTATCCGGCGTACCCTCGCCCTGAAGCTGGATGTTCTTTTCGACCTTTACCCGTATCCATGCGTCAGATGCACCGGTGTTTTTCACCTCCGCGATCTTGGTGACGGCGGCATTGGGCATCACGCCGGTCAGGTTTTCAAAGGGCTTGGTTTTCTCCATGTCCGCCCATTCCTGCACGGCGATTTCCACGCCGCCGGTGGTGATGACGTTATGCGCCTTCCCCTCGGAGGTGAAGTACGCAAGGGTTCCTGCGGCAAGCGTGGCGATACAGATCGCCAGCACCGACAGAATCAAGAGTTTTCGCTTCATAGTCCTTAACTCCTCTCAAGCTGGTTTTTGCCATATCACCCATAAGGGATATGAAAGCAGGTTTCTATGATCGTGTCAGACCATATGAGAACATCCGGTCTTGCCGGGTGCTCTCATATGGCCTGCACCCCGAAGGGTACAGACCACATAGGTGGAGGGGAATAGCACAGCCAATTGCAAAGCTGTGCTAAATTAGATTACTGCCAGTTGGAAGCGGGAGTACCCCAGGGATTGTAGTTGGCACCGAAAGCGGCCTCCATAGCGGCGGCAGCATTGTCAAAGCCCTCGGCCTGGCAGGCAACGGCGAACACGGGGCAGGAAACGCTGTTCCAATCCCAACCATCGTCCAGAGTAACTTCCTTGCCAAAGGCGTAGCACTTGCCGTCCTTGATGTCGAAGGTCTTATCAAGGTAAACGCCCTGCACGAACTGCTCGGTAGTGGCATTGGCGTCAACAGGCTGATAGTAATCCGCGAAGTAGACATTGTACTTGATGTCATCGATGGTAGTCTCGAAGTAATTCCACTTGTTACCATGCTTCCAGTTCCATTCAACGTCATAAGTAGAGATAACATTGCCGTCAACGACCTTGTTGCCAAAATTGAAGTGCAGAACGTTCATGCCGGCATTGAAGGTTTCATAGCCATCGTCAAGCGCGGAGGGGATGGCAAAGTAGGCACGGATATAAGCCTTCTCAGAACCGGTGTTCTTGATGGTGACCATCTTGTCCACATAGTTCTTGGCAATAGGCATACCATACTCGTCCTTATCGCCTTGGGCAGAGCCGACGATTGGGTACAGCTTCTTGTTCTGCTCAAAAGGCACAAGGCCGTTCTCGCCGCGCTGCTGCTCGATCAGCTCGATTTTTACATTTCCGACTGCAAACGTGTTGGTGGCTTGATCGGTGTCGGTGAAGTAAGCCAGAGATGCGCCCACGATGGCAATCGCTACGAGAGCAACACACAGGAAGATGGCGGTAAGTTTCTTTTTCATGCACTTTTACTCCTTAGTAAGTATCTGGTATCGTTTCTGCGCCCATGCGCAGAGGGTTGCTTAGGGGTTGGTGGGGTTCACGTTTGCCCATGCTTCAGCAGCGGTAAATTCCGTTGTGGCGTTCTTGTGAAGCTGAGAAGCGTAAGCGGTAACGGTCAGCTTCGGCAGCGTTTCCGTTGTAAGGCCATCCATCATCGCCTTGGTGACTTCGCCCTTGACAGTGACCTGATCGCCCTTCAGTACGCTGTAGGCTGTGCCGATATCGGCGGTCTGAACCTTACGGTAGTAGACATTGGTTTCACCGGGAACCAACGTCCAGCCTTCAGCCATCTCATAAGTCAGGAAGGTATCGAAGTTCTGGGACTTCTCAAGCTTCACAAACAGGAAGCACTCTTCGGAGCCAGCCAGGACAGTCGCCTTGGGGTTCTTGCTGATGGTGTAGCCCGGAATCATTTTGTACTCCGTGCCGGTGGTCTCTTTCAGCTCGACCTTGATGTCGCTGGTGGTAAAGGTATTCGTTACCACATCAGACTTCGCGGTCAGCCATGCCAACGTACCTGCTACAACGCCAACGACCAGTAGAGTCAGCGCCAGAACCAGCGCCAAACCTTTCTTCTTCATGTTGTTTTCCTCCTTTCTTCGGGTATTTGCGATTGGGTTTTTATTTCAACAGACAGCAGAATCCATACGCTCCCCCTCATCTGTTGGAATCGTGCGTGATGTTTTTAATCAAAGGCATCCCAAGCAGCTTCTGCGTTGGCAAAGCCGTCAGCCTGAATGGCGTAAGCATTGACGGTGATGGTCATGCCCTCGATGGTTGCAAGCTGCTCATTCGTGATAGTGCCGGGAACGGTGATGGAATCAAACAGAGCGTCCAGAGCGACATCAGCAGTGGGAGCACCAACAGTCTCTTTGTACCAGAACTCGTAGGTACGGGTGTCTGCGGTCGCATCCTTGGTGTTGTCCTTGTAAATCCAGTTGGTAGAATCATAGCCGTTGAAGATGCTGGTCAGGTCTGCACCGGTGGGAGCGAAGATAGCATCCAGAGCACTGGCCTTGCTGAAGGTGACAGTCATCTTGACATAGCTGGGTTCGCTGCCTTTAAGAACAGTGACCATCGGATCCTTGTTATAGGTGTGACCCGGCAGCAGCTTATAGCTGTTTTCTTTGACGCGATCAGCGCCCTCGACCAGAGTACCGTCAGCATTTGCCTTGGCTTCGTCCAGCTTGATTGCTACGGAGCCAACCGTGAATGTGTTCACGACCTCATCGGTAGAGGTCAGATAGGCCATTGTTCCGAACACTGTGGCGATCACGAGGACAACTGCGCACAGTGTCAGAAGCAGAGCTTTGCTTCTTGTTTTCATTGATGTTCCTCCTCGAATGATTTTATATAGGGAGCCTTGCGGCATTGCCCTCAATGTTACTGCTGAGCAGAAACTTCTTCGCTCAGCTGCTTCATGTGCTTGCGGATCGTCTGGTATTCTCCTCTCGTGAGGGGGCCTTCCGCCAGCCGCGCATCCAGCTCCTGAAGTTCTTCTTCCGAAAGTAGCGTTTCCGCCACCTTTCTCAGCCGTTCCGTCCGTTCTGCGGGTACGGGTTCGTCCGGGTCATGCTTGCCAGCGCTCTTTTTCCGTTTCTTCTTTTTCTCTTCGTCCTTGTCGCTGGCAAAGACGTCCGGGAGAAAGACCAGAAGCAGTAGCACCGCGCCGCCGGAGATGGCAATATACATTCCGGGCGGGTGCTGAATGTAATCTGCAACATAGCCGAGATACGGGATGGAGAAGATCGGCGTGCCGATCACGTTCTTATAGTGGACAAGACTGCCGTCCTCGGCTTCGTTGGCGTCGCCCTTGGTGCGGAAGCGGATCACGGTGGGGTCTTCCTCGTCCGGGACGATACCCACGACGCGGTGCGTGGCCACAGTATTCTCGTCCAGCATGAACGTGATGGGCTGTCCATCTGTTATGGTGTAGGGGTCAACCTTTTTCACATAAATCAGCGAACCGGTGTGATAGGTCGGCTCCATGGAGCCGGATAGCACGGTGAATACCTGCAATCCCACGACCCTCGCGCCAACCAGCAGGAGCGCCAGGAGCACCACCAGCGCGACCAGGATACTGCTGAGCACGTTCCAGATTTTCTTGAGCGAGTTATTCATAAAGCTTCTTTCTTATCCTCTTCTTCTAAAACTTCAGCCCTGACGTTTGGCACAACAAAGCTATAAATCTGTTCAAAAGCCCATTGGGTCGTCTCCTCACTGTTTTCCATCTCGCCGTTCATAACTCTGGAGGCAAAGAACAGCATTGTGGAGAAGACCTGATGAATGAGCATGTCCATGTATGTGCCGGGCTTGAAGGACTTGCTCGCCTTCTCGATCAGCGGCTTAAAACATGCAAGATGCGTTTCGTATGCATGAGCACGGCAGCTTGCGGAATAATAGTACCGAATGTAGAAGATACAATCGGCAGGCTCATTCAGGATGAAGTCCCAGCTTCTCTTCCAGAGGATATAGGCCCGCTCTTTCCACGAGAGTCCCGGCATGTGCATAACAGGAAGCGTCTTTTGCAGAAGGTTGGCAAAGTTCACATCTTCCATGTGAAGTGCCGCGCTGAGCAGGTCATCTTTGCCGGAGAAACACTTATAAATATATGCCTCGTTCAGCTTCGCTTCGGATGCAATGGCTTTGGTAGTGGTTTTCTCCAGGCCATCCCGCGCTACGACGCGAACTGCGCTGTCTATGAAGACCTGCCGCATCTCTTGTACTTCCAACTGCACACCTCTTTCTGGAAAATAAGCGGGTACTTATCCTGTCCGGGAAAAGAAAGCAGAACATCAGCACGCGCCGATTGATCTGCTGGTTTTGGCGAAAAATCATCGTGGAGTTCATCACTCGACGGACAGACGGGAATTCAATCCACGATCCGAAACTTCACATCAAACCTCCTTCATATCAAAAAAGCCTTGGGATTCGGTGCTTCGTGGAGTTCATCACTCCATGACCCTTACGCCCTATAATATTTTTAACAGATTATAGCACTTAGCTCGGTAAAAATCAATAGGAAGAAGTGAATTTACAGCAGTTTTTGAAAAAAGAAATCGGGGCATGGGTGTGAACTTGAAATTTTGTGCCCGATTCCTGCTGCTGACACGTTCGACTGACGGTTTATCGCAGTCAAATGCGCAGTCCGAAACAGCTTGGTGCTGTTGGTAGAATGTGAGTTGCCACAACGTTTTCAAAAAATTAGGAGGTTCTCAAGATGGCAAAAGGCGAAAATATTTTCAAACGCAAGGACGGCAGATGGGAAGCACGCTATATCAAAGGCTATGAGCTTTCCGGCAAAATCAAGTACGGCTTCTGCTACGGCAAGACTTATCGGGAGGCCAAGGAAAAAGTGACCAAGTGCAAAGCGGCACTGGTCAACGGGAAGCCGATTCCAAGCACAAACTCCCGGCATCGCTTTTCGTTCTACTGTGACGAATGGCTGCGTATGCGAAAGCCCAAAGTGAAGGAGTCTACCTATATTAAATATGATACCGCTCTGCGGAAGGACATCAAGCCGAAGCTCGGTGGCTGCTTCCCCATGGGCATGACGACCGGCCTGATCGACGAGTTCACCGAGGAGCTGCTTTTCGAGGATGAGCTGGCTCCGAAGACTGTGCATGATGTGCTTGTCGTTCTGCACGGTATCCTGAAATACACCGCGACATTTTTCGCCGGAGGATTTCCGGCTATCGAGATCAATTACCCAAAGCCGGGGAAAAAGGAGATGCGGGTGCTGTCCCGCGAAGAGCAGACACGTTTCGTTTCCTACCTGCTGGATGATATGGACACCTGCAAGTTCGGCGTGCTGCTGACGCTGTTCACGGGTGTTCGTATTGGAGAGCTTTGTGTGCTGCAATGGGGCAATATATCCTTAAAAGAACAGACGATCCGTATCGACGCCACGCTTCAGCGGCTGCGCGATACCAGCGCCGCCGGCAGCACACGGACAAGGATCGTGATCGGAACACCCAAAAGCGATACTTCCATCAGGACGATTCCCATAACAGACTACACGGCTGAACTTTGCGGGAAGATGAATCCCCACAGTTCAGCCGCTTACGTTTTGACCGGCACGGAAAATTATATGGAGCCGCGTGCTTTGCAATACAGGATAGAGAAATATACCCGCGAATGTGGCCTGGAGGGCGTACATTGCCACACACTCCGGCATACGTTTGCAACGCGAGCCGTGGAGGTGGGCTTTGAGATCAAATCCCTGTCCGAGATCCTCGGCCACGCCTCCACGACAATCACTCTTGACCGCTACGTCCATTCTTCACTAGAACTGAAGCGGGACAACATGAGCAAACTGACCGCCGCAGGGTTCTGATCTGCGCAGTCAAACTTCTGTGTCATGCGAACGGGAAAGCGCCTGATTTCGCAGGATTTTCAGGCATTTTCACGCTTGGCTTGGTGGAGTGACAAACTCCACGAAAGATTTGGCAATCCGAAACCAGCGTGTGCGCAGATATCAAAGCACCTACAAGAGTAGCTGACGAAAGTTAGCTACTCTTTTTTTTATAATTATATCGCGCACTGTTGATGCAAGTCAACAGTGCGCGCTTAATTTTATCTTGAGTTGTGGATATAATTTAACAGAAAGTGGGGTGAGCAAATGCCGCAGAAAGAAATAATCTTGCAGGAAATCGGAAAACGGATCTTGGACCGTCGGAAGCAGCTCGGTTTGACACAGGAGGCACTTGCAGAAAAGGCCGAAGTAACAACGCAGTTTGTATCATATGCAGAATCAGGCAAACGGGCAATGCGCCCGGAGAATCTGTTGAAAATCTCTGAAGCGCTCGGCGTAAGCGCTGACTATTTGCTCACCGGAGATATGATTGACAAGGATTCATTGCTGCTATCTGAAAAACTGCGGATGCTCACGCCAAAGCAACTGAGGCTCATTGAAGGACTGCTTGATACCTATATTGCCTTTTGTAATGAAACGGCAGCTGATGACTAAGCATGATTGCTCGCTGTAGTTCATTAAAATAGCAAAAAGCGCCTTAGCGACGAGACATCTCGTCTGCTAAGGCGCTTTCTTTGAATGGTCAATCTTCTATGGTGCTATGTTCATGGGAGCTTTTGCAGTATTTCTCGATCCCACCGTTCAGTACAAGGTCAGCGTATTCCAGAGGCTTGTTGTAAGTCAGCCAGTCCAGTTCAGCGCGGTCAAAGCGGTTGTCTGCAATCTCGTTTTCCACTGCAATACAATCAATGGAGATCATGATACCGTCTGCAAAAAGCAGCTCCACGCAGGCAGTGTCGATATTATATTCACAAGAGATTAGTTTGCTCATGATGAAATCCTCCGTTGTGTTGATATGGTTTTCAGCAAAAGCTTTTGTAAGCGTGGGTTTTGGTGGTTGGTATGTCAGTCTCCTTAACTTTGGGAAACTCCCCGCTCCCATTTGGAGACAGCGCGCTGCGTCACTTCCGCACCGTGACGCGTCAAAAAATCGGCTGTCTGGATCTGGGAGAGGCCTTTCTCCCGGCGAAGCTCCCGAAGCTTGTCGCTTATTGCCATATCCCGCCTCCTTCTTGTTCATCCGTCCGGGACCGCTCTCATGCACCGGCCCGGAGGTGCCGGCCTTTTTTCGGGCCGTGAATCCTTTTATGCCCGCCCGCATACAGTATAATATACGCATACTGCTTTTACAAGTATTTATTTTAAAACTTTCTCTTATTTAGAGTATTATTTATCTTGTATTCTCTTAATAAGCGTATTACAATAGCGGTGTGAGAGGTGACCGCCGCCGTGGAGCGCACAATACTGCATATCGACATAAACGGCTGCTACGCCAATATCGAGTGCCTGCACAGGCCCGAGATACGCGACAAACCTGTCGCCGTCGGAGGAGACGTGGAGGCTCGCCACGGCATAATCCTGGCCAAGAACGAACACGCGAAAAAGTTCCGCATCAAGACCGGCGAAGCCATCTGGCAGGCAAAACAAAAATGCCCCGATCTCATCGTCATCCCCCCCCACTTTGACCTTTATCTTCGTTTTTCCCGTCTTGCCCGGGCGATATACTCCGATTACTCTGACCGGGTAGAACCCTTCGGGCTTGACGAGGCGTGGGTGGATGTGACCGGAAACACAGCCCTCACAGGTACCGGTGAGGCGCTTGCCCATGAAATACGCAAACGCGTCCGCTTTGAGCTCGGCATCACGGTCTCGATCGGCGTGTCGTACAACAAGATATTTGCCAAGCTCGGCAGCGATTACAAAAAGCCGGACGCCGTGACCGTGTTCACGAAAGAAAACTACCGCGATGTTGTCTGGCCCCTTCCGGTCTCCGACCTCCTGTATGTGGGCCGCGCCACCGAGCGCAAGCTGAGATATTACGGCATCTATACCATAGGCCAGCTGGCGCAGACTAGCCCGAGAACTCTTCACGGCTGGTTCGGCAAGGTGGGGCTGATCCTTCACATGTTCGCAAACGGCGAAGACGCCTCACCCGTCGCGCACACGGGCGACGAGTCTGTTATAAAAAGCATCGGAAACTCCACAACGACGCCGCGGGATCTTGAAAATGAAGAGGACGCAAAAATCATCTGTTACATGCTCTGTGAAAGTGTCGCCGAGCGCATGCGGGAGAGCGGCTTCCTGGCGCGCACGGTACAGATCACTCTGCGCGACAAGGACCTGTTTTCGTTCGAACGGCAGATGAAACTTGAAACGCCGACCTGTCTCGCTTCTCAGCTGCACAAGGCGGCGATGGAACTTTTAAGAGCCAATTACGGATGGCAAAAGCCGCTTCGCTCGATCGGTGTGCGCGCGGCCGACCTGATGAGCGCCGGATCGCCGGTGCAGTTTACGATGTTTGAAGACCCGGCAAAGATCGCGAAGCTTGAACGGCTTGAGCGTACGGTGGACGACATACGGCGCAGATTCGGGCATTACTCGATCGTCCGCGCGGTGACGACTTCGGATAAGACGCTTACAAACATCAACCCCAAGGACGACCATACCATCCACCCCGTGGGATATTTTAAACCCGCGTGAGATCTGACTATCTTTGAAAGGAACAGCCTTCAATGTCAAACGAAAAGGTCTACGTCGGCGTAAAAGCCCGGTTTGAACCGGACGGGCGGCTTCTGCCCCTGTCCGTCACATGGGAAAACGGGCGCGAGTATGAAATAGACCGCGTTTTAAGCGTCTGCAGAGCGGCGAGCCTCAAAGCGGGCGGCGCCGGGGTGCGCTATACCGTGCGCATCGGCGGGAAGGAGACATATCTTTTTCTTGAGGAGGATAAGTGGTTTGTAGAGCGCCGCATACCCGGCGAAACCATAAAAAGGGGGAGCTGAAGATCGCTCCGTCCCTAAAGACCGCTATGCTTTTTTCCGTCCCTTCCGCTTTGAGAGATATAATGCCGCGACGGTCAGTATGAGGGATGCCCCCATTAAAACGGAGGGTATCCTCAGATCATAGCCTGCCCCCTTCAGATAATTCCGGTAACACATAAAAGTGGCTGCCTGCGTCAGCAGTGCCGCCGGCAGAAGCTTAAAGTCGACCCACACGAGTGCGATCGACAGCGCTTCCGCCATAAAGTAGTAGCGCTCGTGCATGTGGGGGAGTAAAAACGGCACCCCTATGCAAAACGCGAGCGCGTAAAGGCAGAGCGTCTTCTTACTCATTGCGCTCCGGCGTGCCGCAGCCGGTACTAAAAGCGCCGCGCAGAAAAGCGCCGCCGCAATGATCCCGAAGGTCGAGGCTGTGTCTACATCCGCCGAGCCGAAAAACCCGAACACAGACGGGGCATTAAGGTTCAGGTAATCCGAATAGGTCTCCAGCTGGTCGACGTACACGTTCAGGATCTCACCGAGCGGCTTTCCGAGCAGTACGGCGGGCAGTATCGTCACAGCATACGCCGCCGGGAAAACGGGCAGCCACCTGAATTTCAAGCGGCCTGTCAGGAGCAGCAGCGCCCAGAACGGCATAATAAAAACGGTCTGAAGCTTAAAAGAAACGGCGATCCCCAGCATGGCCAGGGACGTCGGCACGCGATCCTCTATCGCGAAATAAAGAGCTCCCAGGGCAAATGCGGCGTATATGCTGTCGCACTGGCCCCAGTAAGCGCCGTTCGTCACTACCGTAGGCAAAAAGAGCACCGAAAAGAACGCGGCCGAACGATAGGCCGCGGAGCTCTTCATCGCTCCGGCTATCTTCATAGCGTAAAAAGCGGCCACGAAATCAAACGCGATACTCAGGAGCTTGATCAGGAACAGGTCGGACAGGGGCGAGTATGAGAACAGGGCCAGAAAATAAAGATACGTGACGTTGTAGTCGCCGACCGAGCCCGCTATACCGCGAAACCCGTTATTTTCCCGAAAATACTGCATCCATTTGGACAGAAAGGTCCTGTAATCCCAGCTGATCCGGTCTATGAACGCCAGTCGAACGCAAACGGCGACAGCGCACAGCGCCGCAAGCCATATCAGGCCCTCGGAGCGCTTTGACGCGCCCGAGGAAAGCATGAAACCAAACACGAAAACCGCCGCTGTGAGCCCTCCCGCCAGGAGTTTCTGCCATACTCCGGAGAACAGGTCACTGCGAATAATGAAAGCGGCGCAGCAGCCGCAGGCCAGGAGCAGCACCAGAGCACCGATCACCGCAGCGCCCCTCGTTTTTCGCATACAGTCCCTCTTTTCTTCTTTCGTATCGTCTTTTATTCAAAAGTCAACAGAGGGGCGGTGCGGCAAACACAATCGCTGCATATTGCCGCACCGCCCGAAAAGCCGGAAGTGGACGCTATAAAGATAACTCCGTACGGCGGATCAGATCGTTTTGCCCGTCTTTGTGAAGCTCAACAAAATACGCCGAGAATCCCGCTACGCGGACTATGAGATTCTGATATGAGACGGGGTCCTTCTGCGCTGCGCGCATCGTATCCGCGCTGATAACGTTGATTTGCATTTCCATGCCGCCGAGGAGGAAATACGTCTGGATGAGCGAGATCAGCTTCCGGACTCCCTCTTCGTTGATCACAGCGCTCGGATGAAATTTCATATTGAGGAGCGTGCCGTTCGGGAAAGCTTTCTGCTCAATTTTTGAAACGGAACTCAGGACTGCCGTAGGCCCGTTTTTGTCCATCTGCTGAACGGGAGATATCCCGTCCGCGAGGGGCTCTCCTCTGACGCGTCCGTCGGGTGTCGCGTCGGTCATCTTTCCGAAGATGACGTTCGTCGTAACGGGGTACAACCCGGCGCTGAATCGGCCGCGCGGGCCGGTGATGGAGTTTACGGTCGTAGCGAACAGGTCCGCCGCCCACTTCGCGTACTGGTCGCAGTAATCGTCGGCATTGCCGTAGTGCGGGGCGTCGTTTATGATCGTCTGCCGCAGGTCCTCATATCCTACCCAGTTTGCACTGAGGGCCTCCCAGAGCTCGCGGGCAGTGCACAGCTTTTTGTCATAGACCATGTATTTCGTAATGCCGAGACAGTCGGCGATATTCCCTATCGCGATGCCCGCCATCCCGGTTGAGTTATACTTTGCTCCACCGTACATTACGTCCATGCCTTTTTCCATGCAGCCCTCCATCGTGGCAGACACCACAGGCAGCGGCAGTACCTCGCGGGCGACATATTCGAAAGAGTTGATGCAGTTGGCGTGCCAGCGTATGAACAGCTTCATCTGCTCGGCTGTCGCGTTGAGCACCTCGTCAAACGTCTCCATTTCGTACAGGTAACCTGTCTGGGCGCCGACTCTGGTGCTTTTGCCCGGCTCGCCTTTACGGTTGGGCATTCTGTTGTATCCGTCGTTTATCGCCAGCATAAAGGCGTTCGCCAGATTCAGATAGCTCTCGGTACCGGTACCCCCGCAGGCCGGCCATTCGGTCCCGCATCCGGCAGGCTCAACGCAGCCGATCAGGCAGTAGTCGCGGGCGTCCTCGAGCGAGAGACCCCGGCTCATGAGCGCCGGGATTATGACATCGTCGTTTTCGAAGGTCGGTACCCCGCCGGCGAGCTTTGACGTCTCGATAGCGGCCTCCCAGAGCTCCTTCGGCGTACCCTTGTGGATGCGCAGCGACTGCGGAGGATCATGCAGAAGCAGACGCCCCGAGGACTGAAGCATCATGAAAGTGACCGGATTCGTGGCGTCCGTGCCGTCCGGTTTGACGCCGCCCAGCGTCATGAGCATACCGCATGTATAGCCGGGGTTTGACATTGTCGCTCCGTAAGACCAGGGCTTATTCATTTCGGCTACCTTGAGATAGAACAGGTCCAGAAGCTCCTGCGCGCGCTCATGGGTCAGGGTGCCGGCGGCTATGTCCGCTTCATAATACTCGCCGAGATACTGGTCGATGCGCCCGAAGCTGATGCCGTGCATGTTAGCGTCCAGGCAAAGTGCCGTCTGATAGAGGTACAGGCACTGCAGGGCGTCCTGGAAATTGCGGCAGGGATTTACCATGATCCAGTTCAGGCAATCCGCCATTTCCGCGAGCTCCTTTTTGCGCTCGGGGTCAGTCTCTTTTGCGCACAACTCCTCGGCGAGAGCGGCATAGCGTTTCGTAAGAGTGATTATGCCCTCGCAGACTATCGCGATAGCGCGGTAGAAGTTGTACTTCTCTATCGACGTGCCGTATATGCCGGATTCCTCGAGAGTCCGCACGTGTTCAAGCGCTTCTTCCCTGATAGCCGCGAAACCTTTTTTTATGGCCCGCCTGTAGTTTGTGCAGAAATGGCCGACAGGTGAGGCTGCCTGCCCCTTCACGTCGAACATGGTTATGCCGTTTCCGGCGTGCTCAAAATAACCGTCGGGTATATAGGCGTCGCATTTTGCGCTCATACACTCTTTAAGCCAGAAGTCGCCGGTTTTCAGGATATAATCCCTGTCCTCGTCGGATATGATATAAGGGTCGATATCTCGCGTCGAGATAAACCCGCTTGCGACCTCCTCAAGAAGCCAATCGATAGAGTTCTCGGGATACAGGGCGCAGGCTCTGTAAACAGAAGATTGCGCTCCGACAATGACCTCGCCTTCGTCGATACGGACCGGTATGTGCTCGCAAATGTTCCTGAAATTTTTCGCCCGTTTTAATATACCTGTCAACTCGGGGTGTGCCATATAGAATTCGGTGATAAGTCTGTACCGGGCCGTGCATATGCGCGGCTTTGTTGTACGGTACTTTTCACGCATTTTCGCCACCCGCGGTGTAATCGGACTTAGCTTATACATGATTTATGCCTCCTTTGGGATGTCATTACGATAAACTCCTGTACTTTTCCCGTAAACCGGGAATATGAAGCGAAGGTCATATACTGTCGCATCGATGCTGCTTGCCGCAACTGTATCCCGCAAAGGAAACTAAGCGCTCGCAGGACAGGGTCCGCGCTCCGTCTGTCATTGTAATGCAAAACGAATGAATGTACGGTGACATGGTTACACAGACGCCCCGTTGTTATAACAAATATACCGCTATCAATATATTATAGCAAACTTTGCGGCGTTTTGAAAGCCCGTAAAGCTTTTTTGGAACCGGAATATTAGCGTCCGGCGGCAAAAGCGAAAATGAAACCTGCCTCTTTGAAGAAGGATCCGGTCCTGTCTTCACCGGCTCGGTCCCGAAAGTGTTCACTCCACCACGATCTCCTGCACCCACTTTGCCCAGTAGTAGCCGGTCAAGCCGGGAAAAACCGCCCGCAAGGGAAAGCCGTGGAGCACAGGCAGAGTCTCATCCTCCAATTCGTAGGCCAGGAAGTTCCCGGGGGCAGCCGCTTCCTCCAGGCTCAGCGTTGTCTTATAGCCGTCGGCACTCCTGATTATGATCTTGCCGGCGTCGGACTGAACGCCTGCCATATCGAGGAGCTCCTTGAGAGATACCCCCGACCAGGTCGCGGTATCGGTAAAATACCCCTCGCACTCAAGTACCGCGGTAGCCGTCATCTCAGGCAAAAGGAGCAGCTCGTCGTAGGTCAGGCTCAGCTCGTTATCCACCTTTCCGTTTATATTGAGTCGAAAGGTTTTTATATCGACCACCGTCGGCGTCCCTGTCATATGCAGGCCGGTCTCCGGATCGACCTCGAGATATCCCGGCACAACGGCCGGCATGGTCGGTTGAACGACGGACCCGGAGGGGCCGGGTTCATCGTTCGTCCGGGCAGTTCCCGGGGCGCAGGCGCACAGCCCTATCCCGATAAGAGCAGCCAGCGCCGCTCTCATTGTCAGCATCCCCAGCCTTCGAATTGCCGGCCAAGGAAATAATACCATTTTCCGCAACATTTTCTACCCCTTCCATGCCCGGCTTAAGTCTGCCGCTGCACATGCATTCAATTTCTGTATATATTGTATCAATTTCGGCGCCGGAGAGTATTATATTTCTGTGAATTTTTACGAAGATCCGCTCCGGAATAAGACTGATGTCAAAACCGGTAAAGCGTTTTCGGGCAGCCGGGCACGGGAGCGCCGTTGTAATAAGTCTGTCAGAATATAATAAAGATCCGAACCGAGCGCCAGGCAGGCCTGCCTGTTGTTCTCGGTTCGGATCTTTATGTTTGGTGCCGCTGACCGGACTCGAACCGGTACGCCGTTGCCGGCGGGAGATTTTAAGTCTCCGGTGTCTGCCAATTCCACCACAGCGACATATATCAACCTGCGGGATCATCGGGCTGGCAGCGACATACAAACGCTCGCCCGGAACACTTGAGCTAACGCCGCAGCGGCTCTGCCGCGCGGGCTGATCCCTTAAGCGATAAAGCTTATACATGATACAATGTGATTTTCTTCGTGTCAATACACACGGCATGCGCGGAGGCCTTTCGCGCGCCGAATGACGGCGGCCGTATCCCACACCCCGCGCTTTCCGTGAGTACTCTTTTATTATGTCCGCCCGGATCCCCGGGAAGTCCCAGCGGATAAAAAGGCTCCGCGCTACGTCTTTACTTTACGGGAGGAGCGCCTGCGGCCTCGTTCAGTTCCCGGGCGGCCTTTCGCACCTGCTCGATAGCCGCAATGTCCTGAGAAGCCGGGACTTTGTCCGTATCGAGAGAATATATCGTCGCCAAAAACGGCCTGCGGACTTTCAGGAAACTCATCATGACCGTCGCTGACTGAGTCGGTATCACGTGTGTCCCCGGCATCGCGCCCACAATGATAATGACCCCGTTCTTCGGTTTTATGTCAATTTTCTCTTTCCGGAAGATCCGGCCCGCAAAGTAAGTCTGAAACCTGCTGACGATATTTATCGTAGGTCCGCTCAGGCTGGAAAACCAGGTCGGCGAAGCGAGTACGATATTATCGCACTCTTCATAGTACGGATAGATGTCCTGCATATCGTCCCGGATACTGCACCCGGGATTTTTCCAGCAGTATCTGCAATCGATACACGGAGAAATATTGCTGTACATTGAGATAGTTCTTATCTCGCCGTCAAGGTTTTCGATCATCTCTTTCACAAGAGCTTCGGTATTGCCGTTTTTTCTTGACGAACCGTTGATGATGAGGGTCTTCATTTTATCACATCCTTATCCGGGTCGGATCCCCGCCTGTGTTTGATTTTCGGGTCGTCCTTATCTGCCGGTGATATATTTCGGTCTAATGAAAACTCGCGCCGCATTATTTTTTATATTTTAGCACATTTCAGTCTTTTCAGGAAGACCGATAATCCGAAGTCGCCGCGCCCGCACCGTTGACATGACATGATATAATTAAGTCATAAAACTACATTATATGATAGGTGGTCTTTATCATAGAAACCAGACCTTACGTCCCCTGGGACCTTATGGAGCGCTTCTTGACGGACGCCTTTATCGGTTACGGAGTGCCCCCGCAGGACGCGGCCATTTGCGCCGACGTTCTTCTGGAGAGCGACCGCCGCGGCATCGAGAGCCACGGGTGCAACAGGTTCAAGACCATATACATCGACAGGATCGCCGCGGGCATCCAGAATCCGGTTACAAAGATCGATATCATCAGGGAGACACCGACGACAGCCGTCCTCGACGCCAACGACGGAATGGGAATGGTCGCAAGCCACAGAGCCATGTCCATGGCTCTGGACAAAGCCGGGCAGTACGGACTCGCAATGGTCGCCGTGCGCAATTCCACGCATTACGGCATCGCCGGCTACTGGGCTTCAATGGCAACGAAAGCCGGTATGATCGGGATAACGGGGACAAACGCCCGCCCCTCGATAGCGCCGACTTTCGGAGTGGAGAACATGCTCGGCACCAATCCTCTCACAGTCGGCTTTCCGACAGACGAGGATTTTCCTTTCATGCTCGACTGCGCGACATCCATCACGCAGCGGGGAAAGATCGAATACTACGCGCGTATAGGCAGGGACACGCCCGCCGGCATGGTAATCGGCCGTGACGGCAGCGCGATGACGGACAGCGTTCAGATACTCAAGGACCTTACGACGGGGGACGCCGCTCTCGCCCCTTTGGGCGGGATCGGTGAGGAGCTCGCCGGCTACAAGGGTTACGGGTATGCGACCGTAGTAGAGGTGCTGTCCTCCGCCCTGCAGGCGGGAAGTTTTCTGAAAGCGCTCAACGGGCTGGACGCTCAGGGCAAAAAACAGCCCTACCACCTGGGACACTTCTTCCTTGTGATCGACCCGGAGGCTTTTCTGGGCCTTGACAGCTTTAAGAAAACGTGCGGGGACATCCTGCGCGGTCTGAGAGCTTCCGCAAAAGCGCCAGGCTGCGACAGGATCTATACTGCCGGCGAGAAGGAATACTTTGTCTGGCTCGAACGCAAGGATCTCGGCGTCCCCGTCGGAGAATCCGTTCAGAAAGAATTGCTTGCCGTGCGCGACACGCTGGGTCTGCCGTACCGTTTCCCGTTTGAGAAATGATCCGCCGTTCGAGCATATTGTACGGCACATGACAGCAGCAACGCAGACAGGGGCCTCAAACCGGGGGCGGGTGATAATACCGTGCATGTATTCGGTATGATAGAAGCGGTCTTTGATATATGCTATCTTGTCTCGGGCATAGTCACAGGCCTTGTATTACTGTTAAGTCCGAGTGTCGGTGCGGGCATTCTTGCTGGCGTTATGGCGCTCGTGCTGATAGCGGGAGACGCGTTTCATCTGGTCCCCCGGATGATCCTGATCTTCACCGGAAAAGAAGAAAAACTGCGGCCCGCTCTGGGGCGCGGAAAACAGATCACGTCGATCACGATGACATTCTTCTATATTCTCCTGTGGCAGCTGGGCGTCGTGATATTTGCTCCTTCGGATATACTGGTATGGTCGTGCATCGTATATGCCCTCGCTCTCATCCGCGTCATACTCTGCCTGCACCCCGGGAACAGGTGGACGGAGCGATATCCTCCCGTCGGTTGGGGAATTGCGCGCAATATCCCGCTCCTTTTTCAGGGCGCGTGCGCCGCAGCGCTTTACTTCGTTTGGCGGTATAAGGTGCACAGTCTGAGGTTTGTCTGGCTGGCAGTCATCCTCAGTTTTGTTTTCTATCTTCCCGTTGTGCTCCGGTCGCATAAAAATCGTAAAGTCGGCATGCTCATGCTGCCAAAATCCGCCGCCTACATATGGCTGCTAACGATGTTTCTGTCGGCATAGATACACAGACACCTGAAACGTAAACCCAATGTTTTATTTTAAGACGAAAGGAGCGCTAATATGGACAAGTACAAGAAACTTACTAACGAAGTCGGAGCTCCCGTAGCCGACAATGAGAACTCGATAACCGCAGGCCCCAGAGGCCCGGTAGTCATGCAGGACGTATGGCTGATGGAGAAAATGGCGCATTTCAACCGCGAAGTGATCCCCGAGCGCCGGATGCACGCGAAAGGATGGGGAGCGTACGGGCATCTGACGGTCACCCACGACATCTCCAAATACACGAAGGCCAAAGTGCTTCAACCCGGAGCAAAGACCGACCTTTTTATCCGCTTTTCAACCGTAGCCGGCGAGCGCGGCGCCGCGGACTGCGAACGCGATATCCGCGGCACTGCCGTAAAGTTCTACACCGAGGAAGGAAACTGGGACCTTGTCGGCAACAACACCCCGACGTTCTTTATCCGCGACGTACATAATTTTGCGGATCTGAACAGAGCCGTCAAGCGTGACCCGCGGACCGGGCGCCGCTCGGCTCAGAACAACTGGGATTTCTGGACACTTCTTCCCGAGTGTTTCCACCAGGTCACCATCGTTATGAGCGACAGGGGTATCCCCGCCTCGTTCCGCAATATGCATTTCTTCGGCGAACACACGTTCTCTTTTTACAACGAAAAGAACGAGCGCGTGTGGTGCAAATTCCATTTCAAGACCCAACAGGGCATTAAGAACCTTACAAATGCGGAAGCCGCCGCGATCAACGGCATGGACAGAGAATACCATGGCAAAGACCTCTTCGAGGCCATCGACCGGGGCGATTTCCCCAAATGGACAATGTACGTTCAGATCATGACCGAGGAGCAGGCCAAGAACCACTACGAGAACCCATTCGACATCACAAAGATATGGCGCCATGCGGAATACCCCCTCATTGAAGTGGGCGTTCTTGAATTGAACCGCAACCCCGACAACTATTTTGCCGAGGTCGAACAAGCCGCTTTCACACCGGCTCACGTAGTTCCCGGTATCGGCTTCAGTCCCGACCGTTTCCTGCAGGGCAGGCTGTTTGCTTACGGTGATGCCCACCGCTACCGCCTCGGCGTAAACTATAACCAGATCCCGGTAAACCGCGCGAGAGTCCCCGTGAGCGACTACCACCGCGACGGCGCGATGCGGGTCGACGGGAACTACGGCGGCACACCGGCCTATACTCCAAACAGCTACGGATACTGGTCCTCTCAGCCCGAGGTCATGGAACCGCCTCTCGACCTTGAAGGCGCCATGTACCGCTATGATCCGAAAGACGACCCCACCGACGACTGCTTCCGTGCGGGCGGAGATCTGTGGCGCATCCTCACAGAGGATAAAAAGCAGCTGCTCATTGAGAACACAGTCACGGACATAGCCCCTGTCACGGAAAATATCAAATACCGCCACGCGGCGCACTGCTACCTTGCCGACCACGAGTACGGCGAGCGCTTCGCAAAAGCCGCGGGCCTGGATATGGACAAGGTAGTCGAGCTGTCAAAGCTCAGCAATGACGAACTGAACAAAGCGACCACCGGGTGCTGCAAGTGCAAGTAGGATAACGACACGGAACCGGGGGACACGATCCCGATCGTCCCCCGGTTTCGCTTCGTTCGGCCCGGGATAAATTTATGCGGAAACGGAGCCCCGCCGGGGACCTGTTGAAAAACAGGTTCCTTGTTGTATCTTATCCGGGAACCGGTCCGCTCTCCATGCGCGAACGCGGATGCGGCGAAAGCCCCCTGTCCCGATCTTCCCGGTTCAGGCGGCCCGGCAGTCCTTTTTTTCAGGATCTCCGACCGAGACGATTATCTCCTTTACCACTTTACACTCCCATACGAAACAGTTCTCCGAATCGCTTTTTTTACTTAAATATTGCGGCAGGCGCGCCGAAAAAGTCGTCCGCAGGCTCAAAACTGTTGTTATTCGACAGCAGCGCTGATACTATTATAGAAACGTATTCGTTTTTGCGGTGGTGATCAAAATGACAGACAGAGTAAGAAAGATGAAAGACGCTCTGAAGATAAATAAGTACCCTCTCTGCATAGAACAGTTCAAACTCGCCATTGAATCCCTGGACAGGACAGCCGGAGAACCCATGCTGCTCAGAAGGGCAAAACTCCATGCGCACATACTGGATAATATTACGATCTTCATTGAGGACGGGGACCTCATCTGCGGCTCCGGCGCAAGCAAGCCTTTCGGGCTTGAAATGCAGTACGAGTACGGAGTCTGGACAAAGGACGAGGTCGAATCGCTGAAAAGCGATATCTATACCATCGCTCCGGAGGACGAGGAGGAGCTGTATCGCCTCAACGACCGGTTCGCCAGCAACAGCCTTAACAGCAACCTTATAGGTGAGATGTCGAAATCCCTGGGTATGGATGACCGCTTGTGGCCGTTTATGAAATCGGGCGTTATCCTTCCGCCGTGGAAGGACCGAAAAGGCGGCTCGGGCGGCGGCTTTGCCATGTCCGGCTACGGGCTGGGGCCCGGTTTTTTCCTCGTGTGCGTCGATTTTGAGAAGATCCTCCGGTGCGGGGCGCAGTCTATCATCGACGAGGCCGGGCAGTGCCTTAAAGACCTTCGCTACACCCACGGAGACTCCATAGAAAAACGCAATTTCTGGCAGGCGGTGATAATTGTCTATCAGGCGTGGATACGCTTCGCAAACCGATACGCGGCGCTTGCCGACAAGATGGCCGGGGATGAAAAAGACGAGCTGCGCAGAGCCGAACTTCTTGAAATGGCGTCGATCTGCCGCAAAGTGCCGCAGTATCCCGCGGAGAACTTCCGCGAGGCGATACAGAGCTTCTGGTTTACTTTCCTGATGGCCCTGCCCTCACCCACAACTTCTGCCGGCCGGTTTGACCAGTATATGTACCCCTACTACAAGAGCGATATCGAGTCCGGCCGTATCACCGATGATGAAGTCGTCGAGTACCTTGAGATCCTGCGCTGCAAGGTCATGAAGATTAACAGGGTCTCGGGCAAGGCCAACCGGGCAAAGAACGCGGGGCAGGCAAAGTGGTACAACTGGACCATAGGCGGAGTCAAAGAAGACGGGTCCGACGCCACGAACGAACTCAGCTGCCTGATCCTGGAATCGGCCAAGGATACCCTGCTGCCGCACTTCACGATCACGCTCCGTGTACATAAGGACACACCCCCGGCACTTATGAAAAAAGCCCTTGAAGTAGTCCGGACGGGGATCGGCATGCCGGCTTTTGTCGGCGACAACAGCTATATAAACTTTTTCGTCAACAACGGAATGCCCCTGCGCGACGCCAGAGATTACTGCATGACGGGCTGTGTCGACGGCAACATACCTGCAAGGTCAAGAACGCAGGTTGTGACGTTCTTTATTATCAGCCAGGCGTTCGACATTTTTATGCACAACGGCTATTGCCGTTATACCGGGGAGAATGTGGGTATCCCTACAGGAAATGTCGAAGATTTCGCCACTTTCGACGAGTTCTTCTCCGCATTCAAAAAGCAGTTCAAGTACCTGCTGAGTATGGCGGCCGAGCGCAATAACGTTGAACTAATCGTTCAGCGAGACCTGTTCCCGGATCCTTTCCGTTCCGCTCTGATGCAGGACGGCGTAAAGGACGGAAAAGACATCCTGAATAAGGAATTCGCGATAGAAAACAGCAGCTGCCTCGGTGCGGTCGGAGGAGTCAACGTCGGAGACTCTTTATACGCCGTCAAGAAGCTGGTATATGACGAGAAAAAGTACACCATGACAGAACTCCTGCGCGCGCTGGACGCCGACTGGGTCGGTTATGAGGACATGCGGCAGGACTTCATCAGAGCGCCGAAATACGGCAATAACCTCGCCGGACCCGACCGCTGTGTCTCCGAGGTCTACGCGCTGTTTGCCGAATCCTGCGCCGAAAACAGCACCGCATACGGAGGCCGCGTCATTCCGAACGCCATATCGATCTCCGCTCACCAGCCCGGAGGAGCGGTTACCGGCGCTACCCCCGACGGCAGAAAGGGCGGGGATATACTCGCAGACGCATCGTTGTCCCCGGATCACGGAAAAGACACCCAAGGCCCGATCGCAGTGTTTCAGAGCGCTATGAGAGTCAACCAGGACCCCTATCAGGGGACGCTGCTGAACATGAAGCTCCACCCGACATCCCTCAAGACCGATGCAGACCTGATGAAGCTCGGCTCGATGATAAAGACATACCTGACAAACGGGGGCAAGCACGTGCAATTCAACGTAGTCGGCAGGGCGGAGATGGAAGACGCGAAAGTACACCCCGAAGACCACAGCGAACTGGTCGTGCGTGTCGCCGGATACAGCGCATATTTTACTCGTCTCCCCGTCTCGATCCAGGACGAGGTGATCAACCGTTCCGAGCAAAAGCTGTAGAGGCGAAGCTGAGCATGGGAGCCGAAAATTCCGGCTGAAAAGACAGAACACACTGCCTTGAGTACGCAAAGGAGAAAAAATGACGCAGGACTATATGGATATAAGAGCCCCTGTTTTCAATATCCAATCATACTCGATACATGACGGACCCGGCATCAGGGTGACCGTGTTTATAAAAGGCTGCCCGCTTAGCTGTCTGTGGTGCGCTAACCCCGAGTCGAAACACCCCGGGCCGCAGCTCATGACTTACAGAAGCAGATGTACCGGGTGCGCAAGGTGTCTGCCCGTGTGTCCGAAAGGCGCTGTCACGATGGCACAATCTGATGGAAAACCATATGCCGAGACGGACAGGGATCTGTGTGACAACTGCGGATCGTGTGTTCCCGCCTGCCCTTCGGGCGCCAGAGAAATATCCGGTGAGGAAATGACTGTCCGGCAGGTATTGGACAGAGTTCTTGCGGACAAGCTGTTTCTGGACGATTCCGGAGGAGGCATGACCATAAGCGGCGGGGAATGCCTTTTGTACCCCGACTTCACCGAGGCCCTGCTCTGTGCGGCGAAGCAGGCGGGCGTGCATACCGCCGTGGAGACCAGCTGCTTTTCAGGCAGAGACACAATAGACCGGATCTTCCGCTATGTGGACCTGGGACTACCGGATGTCAAACACATGGACAGCGCTGTACACAAAAAACTGACCGGCGTACCGAACCGGCAGATACTTGACAACATCGTCCATATCCGCAGCGATCTGAATGTCCCGGTGAACATCAGGGTACCCGTTATTCCCGGCTGCAACGATTCTGACGAAAACATCACGGCGACCGCTCTGTTCACCGCCGATAAGCTGGGGCCTGAAACACCGATACATCTGCTGCCATACCACCGGCTGGGAGAGTCAAAGAACGAGAGCCTGGGAAAGAAAATGGACCTCTCGATCGAGCCGCCCTCTGACGAACACATGGAGCGGTTGAAGTCTTTAGCCGAAAAATACGTCCGAAACGTTCAGATAGGCGGATGATAGTCTCATTTTTCATGACAATATCGGATGTTGCCGACAGGAGCGGAATATAATGACTGAACCCGGATCTTGCCTGATCGTTACGTTGAACGCTCAGAACATTCACAAATCGCCTGCCGCATGGTGCCTGAAAGCGTATTGTGACAAGGTGCTGCCGCGATTTCGCTGCGAGGTGCTGGAAGCCAGCATAAATGACCGCCCCCGTGAAGTGCTGCGCCGGATAAGGCTGTTCGGGGACGGGCCGGTATGCTTTTCCTGTTACATCTGGAACATCGGTCTCGTCGGGCAGATAGCGAAAGCGCTCAGGTCTCTCGAACCAGAACGCGTGATCGTTCTCGGCGGCCCCGAGGTATCTTTCGAGGAGGACCTCGGGCGTTTTCCCTTCGCCGACTATATCATAAAGGGACAGGGAGAAGCTGTTTTCGCAGACCTAATGTCTAAGCTCTTATCGCCCGATCCGCCCCCGCGCGGAGTCCTGATCGGAAGCGATGATGATTTTTCCGACTACCCGTCCCCTTTTACGGACGAGTATTTTGCCTCTTTCGGCAGCGGGCACAGCCTCCGGATAGAGAACCGGCTTCTCTACTATGAGAGCAGCCGCGGCTGCCCTTTTAAATGCGCTTACTGCCTGTCCTCAGCCGGACACGGCGTCAGTTATCTCCCTCTTCAGAGAGTCAGATCGGAGCTTGAGCTCCTTGTCGAAAAGGGCGCAAAGACAATAAAGTTTGTCGACCGGACATTCAACGCGAACGCCCCGCGGGCTGCGGAAATACTGAGGTTCGTCCAAGACATGAAGACCGATTGCACTTTCCATTTCGAGGCGGCGGCCGATCTTTTCACGGAAGAAGTGTTCGACATAATCGCGGCCATGCCGCCGGGGAGAGTACAGTTTGAGATAGGGATCCAGACGCTGAACGCCTCCGTTCTTGACAAAGTAAGGCGGGTGACGGATACTGTCCTGGTCACAAGGAATATCCGGCGTCTTACAGCGATGGGGAACTGCCACATTCACGCGGACCTGATAGCGGGCCTCCCGGGCGAGGACTTGTCCTCCTTCATCCGCTCGTTCAACAGCGCGATCGGCTGCCGGGCGCATATGCTGCAGCTGGGTTTTCTCAAGATGCTTAAAGGGGCGGCTATCTCCGACGCTTCCGTGTACCCCGGATATATCGTCGAGGAATATCCGCCCTATGAGATCCTGCGCAGCGACGCGATGAGTTTTGAAGACCTGGCCGCCCTTCACCGGGTGGAGCAGGCGCTGAACCGCTACTATAACAGCGGCATGTTCCGCTATACTTTAACTTATGTTTTCGACGAGGTGCGTATCGAACCTTTCGCATTTTTCCGGTCAGTCCGGGAATACTGCGACAGCGACGCCCTGTGGCGCACCGATATGCGGCGCACATATGAGGTCCTGTACGACTTTCTGGCGGATTCGGGTCTTGACAGAGAAGATGTTGCCGCGAGGATCCGCGCCGACTGCGCCGCTTTTCATTTTAAGAGCGTACTGCCGGGATCCATTGCGAGCCGGGAAGACAGAGCCCTTGAAAACCGGGTTCGCGCGATCTGCGCCAGAGAAGGTTCGAACCTTCGAAACATAAAGGCTTATGACATCGGCTCGCACTTCGGGACACGGGTGTTCTTTTATGACATCCGGGACCCCGTTACAAAGGAATTTTATTCGCTGCCCGCAGATGAAGATCTTGACCGTAAACTGCGGCAGCTGATCTCAACCCGGTCGGAGACCGCATAACCCGAAAGAGGAATACGCTCAGATGGCAGAATTCACATTATTGAAAACACAGGACCGCGCGAGGCGGGGAAGGTTTACCTGCGCCCACGGCACGGTCGAGTCTCCGCTTTTTTTCAACGTCGGAACGCAGGGCGCAATAAAAGGCGGGCTCTCCGCAGAGGATCTGAAGAATATCGGCTGCCAATTCGAACTGTCGAACACATACCATCTCCATCTCAGGCCGGGGGACGAGGTCATACGCGGCCTGGGCGGGCTCCACAGATTCATGGCATGGGACGGCCCCATTATCACGGACAGCGGCGGGTTTCAGGTCTTCTCGCTGAGCGAGCTCCGCGGCATAAAGGAAGAAGGCGTCACCTTCCGCTCGCACATCGACGGGCGAAAGCTTTTTATATCACCGGAGAAGAGCATTCAGATCCAGTCAAATCTGGGTTCAGACATCGCTATGGCCTTTGACGAGTGCGTGGCAAACCCTTCGCCGCGGGAATACGTAGAAGAATCCTCCGCAAGGACGACCCGCTGGCTCGAGCGGTGCGTACGGGAGCTTGACCGTCTCAAAGCCGCGGGCGGCTGTATAAATACGGGGCAGGTCATCTTCGGTATAAACCAGGGCGGCACGTACGGCGATATAAGAGTTGAGCATATGAAGCGGATCCGCGAGCTTGACTTGCCGGGTTATGCCATAGGCGGCCTTGCCGTGGGAGAACCCGTGCAGGTGATGTACGATATCATCGATGCCGTGCAGGAGCATATGCCCTCCGACAGGCCGCGGTACCTTATGGGTGTCGGCACGCCCTCAAACATCATCGAGTGCGTGGCGCGGGGGGTCGATTTCTTTGACTGCGTCATGCCGTCGAGGAACGCGAGGCACGGGAAGCTCTTCACGTGGAGGGGCACGCTCAATATAAAAAACGCGGGATATATCGGCGACAGCTCGCCTATCGACCCGGGCTGCTCATGCCCGGTATGCAGCCGCTATTCGCGCGCCTATATAAGCCACCTCATCAGGGCGGGCGAGATCCTTGGTCTGCGGCTCTGTGTTATGCACAACCTGTTTTTTTACAACGAGCTTATGGCAGCTATTCGGGCAGCCATCGAACTGGACGAATTCGACCGTTTTCGCAGGGAATACTCTCAGCTTCTGGAACAGAGAATATGAAAGGTAAAAATAGTTGTACTTTTCGCCAAATATATCTTGATTCGCCAAAATAAACAAAGTATAATATTCTCTTAGTGAACACAGGACATTTATGGGAGGAAACAACATGCCAGGAGGATCCGGATACTCGTCTATCATCATTTTTGCCGTAATTATCGTAGCTTTCTATTTCCTGTTGATACGCCCCGAAAGCAAGCGCAAAAAACAGGTGACACAGATGCGCAGCGAGCTTGCTGTGGGTGACGAGATCACAACGATCGGCGGTATCACCGGCGTCGTGTGCGGTATCAAAAATGATTTGATCACGATAGAGAGCGGCGAAGACCGTGTACGGATACAGATTATGCGCTGGGCAATCTCTTCAAGGGGACCTGTCGACGTGCCGGCCCCCGCAGCTGCGTCGACTGAAAAAACGGAGGAGAAAAAGAAGTTCTCTCTTTTCGGAAAGAAAAAAGATGAGGAATAAGTGATCCCTCAGGCAGCCTTTTAAGCCCCGCGCAGCTGAAGCCGGGCCCCGGGGCGGGAAACCCGTATCCCGGAAGCTTGAGCGTCAAACAAAGATAAAGTTCGTTACGAACCGGGCGCGATGCCAAATATGCATCGCGCCCGATCTGTTTATCCGGATATTAAACAACGCCGCAGTACAGGTAACTCTAATATCTCCGTCTTCTCTTCTTCCGGGTCGCGATCAGCCCTCCCAGCAGGGAGCCCGCCATGATAACGCCGCAGATCGCGGGGAAATCGGAGGAAAATGAAAAGGTACTGAAAAAAACGGCACCGGCGACGATCAGGACAATAACGAAGATCCCTCCGCCAAGTAGAGCGAACGCCATTTTTTTCGAAGACGCCGCCGCGGCGGTCCGTGAAGCCGAAACAAGGGAACTGACCCCCGTTATCAGAAGGACCGCGGGCAGGATCTTTTCCGGGCTCAGAACTCCTGCATGGACCGGTATTGCTAAAACCGCCAGGAGAACGATGCATGAAATAATGGCTGCAGCGGTATTTTTCAGCGCCGCAACACCGGCGCTTTTCGAAACTTTCGAAGCATTTACAGCAGTTGTTGGCAAAATGTGACCTCCCTCCGCGCACAGTGACTATAATACATACCCATCAGAATTCTATTCCCACGTCTGTCCGGTTATGACGGGAATTAAGTCTTCTTAACGGTGTCGTATAGTCCGGGCGGAGACAGCGGTCATCTCAGGCAAAAAGGCCCTGGAAATCCTCCGGTGAAGGAACGTCCCCAATTTCGGCCGCATAGTGGGCTTTCAGGATCTTCAGCCCGGAGTCGACTATGAAACAGGCGGGGAGCTGCTCTTCGATCCCTTCATAATCCCCGTGCTTTATATCCGTAGCGGAGCGGAGATACTTGATCTTGAACTCGGTGAGTTTCCCGAACGCGTCCTTCATGTCTGATACGGCTTCAATACCAAGCTGTTTATACAGCACGGCTTTCTCATCGCAGATGATGTCGAACGGTATATCGAACGGGCACTGTTTTTTTATGCTCTCGGGCGTTGACTGCAATACCACTACGAGGCTGTTGCCTCCCGAGGTTATGAGTTCGTAATTATTCGCGTAGGCTTCAACGTCATACTGGCTGAGAGAACAACCGTAATAACGCAAAAAAACGAAAGCAGTCTTTCCCGATTTCGATACCAGTTCCCGTACGGACCGCTCTTCTCCGGAATGAGTCAACACCCGGGCGTCCGGAAACATATCCCCTGCCGAAAGCTTAGCCATTGTTTACCCCCTGTTATTACACCTGCCTGTTCCGGCGGTGCAAATTTTATCATATTTATATCAGCGCTTTAATGAAGTGTCAATACCGTATGCCCGGGCTCCGCGCTCTGCCTGCAGCCCGTCTTCGGAACAGGCCGGTCTGAATCTGAGTATCCGCACCGCGAGGCTCACGCCCTGCCTTTATAAACGGAGGGTCTGACTATAATAAACGCGGGAAAGGCCCTCCGGGGCCTTCCCGCTCGCGATCTTCAGTTCTGAGGAGTTTTTTCAAACGCTGCCGAGCAAGACGGGTTGAAGCTGCCTGCCCTCGAGCGCCGCCTCGGCCGCCGGTTTTAATAGCGAAAAATCAGACTGGAGAGAGTTTTGTTTCGTATCCGGTCCGTCCTGCCCGAACGGTACAAAATAGATGTTTTTCCGCTGAAGCAGCCTGCCGATATTCTCTGCATTTCCGCCGAGCCCGTCATTCGTCGACACGGCAATGAGGAGGGGGCGCGCGTTTCTCAAGTGCGCTTTGCACGCCATAGTCACGGTAGAGTCCGTTATGCCACAGGCGAGTTTTCCAAGGGTGTTGCCGGTACACGGGGCTACGATCAACAGATCAAACAGGCCCTTCGGTCCTATCGGCTCCGCCTGTGCGATCGATGTTATCGCTTTTTTCCCACAAGCCTTTTCAAATTCAGACATGAAATCCGCCGCTTTTCCGAATCGCGTATCGACGGTGCAGACCGCTTCCGACGCTACAGGAAAAAGGTCATACGTTTCCTTCAGTTCGTGCAGCAGAGGTATGATGTCCCAATATGTACAGAAGGAGCCGCAAACCGCAACCCCCACAGGCTTTTTTTTCATCTGTCACCGCTCCTGTTCATTCAATATGCTGTTCGCTCAGCATATTATATATTGTTTTTTTTATGATAGCCGCCGAGGTAACGCTTGCAACGTTGCCGGGGAGCGACAGGGCATGAATGATCCGCAGACCGCGCGACTGGGCGGCCTTCTTATCTATTCCCCCGGGCTTGGATGCCAGGTCAATAAACAGTGTCTCGGGGTTTGCGCTGCGGAGCGCATTCTCACCGATTATCTGTGCGGGAACAGTGTTAATGACGAGCTTCATACCAGGTATCTCAAAAGCAAGTTCATCTACGGACACGGCCCTGCACCCGTACGCCTCGGCCCAGACTCTCTCGGACGATCTGCGGGCCGCCACGGTTACGACCGCTCCAAGCGCCTTCAGGCGGTCAGCCAGGATCCTTCCGACGCGGCCATAGCCGACGACCAGCACGTCGCTTCCCCAGATAGTTACGGGGAGTTCCCTCATTGCGAGTTCAATCGCGCCTTCGGCGGTGGGTATGGCGTTTGCCACCTGGAGATCCTCTCTGCTGTAGTAATCCAGGAGATTTATCGACAGTTTGCGGGCGAGGCGCTCCTCCTTTTTTCCGACTTTCCCCGCAAATACGATCTCACAGCCTTTTATTGCTTCAAACAGCTCCTCGATAGTACAGGCGTTCCCGCTCGCAGCGTTCAGATAGTCACCGTCTGCCAAAGGCAGGGGAAGTATCGCATAGCGCGCGCCCTGCGCCGCCTGTCTTAGTGATGAGTATGTCTGAGTCGTGCACAGAGCGTATGTGCTCACCGTGTGTCCGTCTGCAGCGAGCATCGCGGCGAGTTCGGCGATCCGCCGGTCCCCTCCGGCGACGAAATACGCTGATATGTCAACCACTTAACCGCCATCCTTTCCGGTACAGTTTGGCGCCGCGCGGTGCGCAGCGCCTCCCATTGCATCATATTCATCCAAAAGTCAGGTTGTTCCGGGGGGGAAGCGAAGCGTTCCCATACAGCGCGTCCCGGGCGCAGGGCGAAAGTGTACAATCACCCGGCATGCACCACCTGCCCCGTTCTTTTCTTGACATGCCGGACCGGAGTAAATATACTGAAACGGTAGGCAAAGCGTATGAGCTGTTGTTAACCCCGGATATGAAAGGCTGTAAAATGAGCGACGTCAGAGTTTATAAAAGATTGGCGCTTGGACTTGCAATGGCGATAGCTGCGGTCTTATTTGTCGTGTTCTTATCCGGCAAACTCCTCAGGCTCTTCGCCCCGGCCCTGCTCGCGCTTTTCGTCGCCTGGTTAATGGACCCGATCGTCAGGTTTGTCAACAGAAAGACCTCTTTCGGGCACAAGATCAGTGCGATAATCGTCACCGTATTATGTTTTATTATTGTCGGCGGGATAATTTTCGGACTTGTCTACGGCCTCATCTCGGAACTTCTGGAACTATCTGCCAATCTCGATTCAATCATCGGCTCCATCGAAAAGTTCTTTTCCAGGGTGCTCGATTTCATCAATGAGCGCGCGGAAGCGCTGCCCGAGAACATGAACATTCAGCTTCGGACAGCCATCAATAACCTCATGAACAGCATAAGCGTGAGCTCGGCCACTCTTGCTGCCCGGATAACAAAAAACCTGAGCGGTTACGCGCTCAGGCTCACTTCATGGATCGTCTTTGCCGCTGTTTTTATCATCGGAACATTCATGTTCTCATTCCGCATACCGATGTACAGGGCAGGTCTCGCGCAGAGGACCAGATCGAATCCCAACCATCCCGTCAATCTGGTGACAAGGGTCCTTCGCTCCGGTCTCGGAGGATACATGCGCGCGACGCTGATACTCGGCGGTTGGGTGGCCGCATTGTGCATGATAGGCTTCTTTATTATGGGGCAGCCGTACGCGGTGCTTCTCGGCGTATTGATGGGCATATGCGATATACTCCCAAATTTCGGTTCCGGAACCGTCATGCTGCCCTGGGCTGTGATAGCTCTTGCTACGGGGAACACCGAAAAGGCCGTGATGCTGGGCGTTACCGTAGCCGTTGTGGGCATAACAAGAAATATGATCTACCCCCAGGTGATGGGCAGCCAGACCGGCCTGTCCCCCCTGCTCACCGTCATTACGGTCTTTGTAGGCTGGAAGCTCTGGGGTGTTCTCGGAATGATCATCGGCCCGATAATCGCTCTGATCATCGTCAAGGTGTTCCAGAGCGGGATCTTTGGCGGCGTCGTCTCCGACCTGAAAGTCCTTTTTTCCGATATATCGCGCAAACTCACGGGGCTTGGCGGGGATTACCGGTAATAACGGTATAATGATTCGAATATGTCACCATGCCCGGCTTCGCGCCGGGCGATTTCTTCACATATCGCACCTGAGTTACGTCGACAGCGGCTTGTCCCCCCGCCCGGGAGTGCTCGGCGGCAAGCGCCGCCGCGAGGGCAACAGTCTGCTCGTCGGGCTGCCCGCCCCGGCAGCGAATGATCACGTGGGAACCGGGGTAATCCTTGACGTGCAGCCAAAGATCGTCCTTGCGCGCCAGACGGAACGTCAGTTCGTCGTTCTGCCTGTTGTTGCGGCCTATAAGTATCTCATAACCCCCGTCTGACAAGACCCTGTGAGGGGGCGCAGAAGGAGGGTCCTTCCGCCGTGAGGCGTCTTTCTTTTTTGTCAGCACCCCGCTTGATTCAAGCTCGATGCGGATCTCCCTGAGTTCGGAGGGGGACGACGCCCTTTCAAGCTCGTCCAGAACGCTGTCAAGGTAAATCAGCTGCTCTTTTCCGGCTTCGACGAGTGCAGTCAGATGCTCGATTGCTTTGCAGGCCTTCCTGTATTCACGAAAATACTCCGCCGCGTTTTGCTGCGGGGTCTTCAGCGGGTCAAGCCTGACGCGGCGCAGCGGCGCACCGTCGAGCGAATAGTCGGGCGCTTCCAGAAAGGTCTCCCCTTTTTTAAGGCGATATATATTGCTTATGATCAACTCGCCGTCTTTTCGGAGCTCCTCGCGGTCGGCGCACCGCGCAAGGTCGCCCTGTCTGGCGGCGATCTTGCGGGCTTCCCTCTCCCTCGCCGAGGAGACGGCCTTTCTCAGGTCTCTGGCCGCGCTCCTGAGGAGTTCCAGCGATCCCCTGCGGACATACCAGGCGTCGAGTAAAGAGCAGAACGAGTCAAACCTCTGCGTGTATCTCGCGGAGCCGTACTGGGTTATATCGATATAGCAGATGTCCTGCGGCATCTGTCCTTCAAGTATCATAACAGGGGTCAGCCTGTCTTCGAGTATGTCCCGGCGGAGAGATATCACCCCGGCGATGATCTGCTCTGTCTTGTCGCCGGCTTCCATATCGGGATCCGCTCCGGCGCGGCAGCAGACCTCTCCGGCCACAAGCGTTGTGATGCCGCCCAACGCGCGGTATATCCCGCCCGCAGCGGGAGCGCCGCGTTCAAATTCGTTATTCAGAGCTTCGACGATCTCCCTCTCCTCCATCAGAGGGAAGAATTTCTTCTCCAACGGTTTCGGAGGCTCGTAGTACAGCCCCGGGAGCAGTCTTCTTCCGGACGGGTCGTCGGGCGTCACATGCTTAAGGCAGTCGATGATCAGGCCGTTCTCCTGAGCAAGTATAAGATTTGTGCGCCTGCCCATCAGTTCCGCGATAATAAGTTTTTGCGTCCGGTCTCCCAGTTCATTGAGGCACGCCATGCGGAGCAGAACGATGCGCTCGCCCGGTTCCTGTTCCACCGATAGTATGCGCGCGCCGGAAAGATGCTTGCGCAGCAGCATGCAGAACATCGGCGGCGTCTGAGGGTTCTCTCTTTTTGCCTGAGTGAAATAAAGCCCCGGAAAATTCGGTGACAGTGAAAAAGCGAGTTTCTCCCCGCCCTCTCTCCCTCTGACCGAAAATATGACCTCGTCTCTTGACGGCTGGAACACCCGCTCTACGGCCGCGCCCTCGGTTTTCGGACGTATTTCCCGGATTAGCGCGCCGAGCAGCACGGAATCAAGTGCCATCTCCGGCTCCTTTCATCTGCGCGGGGCCGCCGTCCCGGGGTTCATGATCCCATAAGAACCGAAACAGCTCGTATGCTCTCTCCTGGCGGCCTGTCATCCAGAGCCAGCCGAAGAGCGTTTCGAATCCCGTTGCAGCGGCATAGTCGGCATGCGAGACATTCTTCGGCTTCGAGTGGTAATCGGTATTCCTTCCTCTCCTGCAGACGTCCTTTTCTTCATCTGTCAGCCTGGACATCAGGAGCTCCCCCGCGCGCGCCTGTGCAGCGGCGTTTACGCGGCGGACAGCCTGCTTATGCATGGTGCTGTTTGTGCACCCTCTCTCCTTGCAAAGGCGAATGCGTACAAAGAGCTCGTATACGGCGTCGCCCACGTATGCAAGCCCGAGCGTGTTGATGCTTTTCAGCTGATTGCTATCCAGAGTCTCTCCGAATATCCCGTTGTCAATACCTATTTCGTTCGCCATATCCTCTTCCCCGAAGCTCACAGGTACATGTAAAGGTCGCACTTTATCATGCCGTTATAGAGTTTGCGCTTCTTGTCGGCTTTCCTGCCGAATGAGCGCTCAAAATCCGTATCGGCGGTGAGGACATAGAACTTCCACCCTTCGAACGCAGCGCAGCACCGTCCGAACGCCTCAATAAGTTTGGCGGCCTCGCTCCGCGCCATCATCCTCTCGCCGTACGGGGGATTGGCTATGAGCGTCCCCCCCTGCCGGCGCGGCGGAAGGCTTGCTGCGTCGCACCGCGAAAAGTCGATAAGATTGCCTACCCCAGCCTTTGAAGCGTTGCTGCGGGCTATTCTGAGCGCGTTTTCATCGATATCACTGCCGAAAATCTTATATTCTCCCTTAAACTCGCGGCTGCGCGCCTCCTCCCGGGCCTCGGGCCAGAGTTTCTTCGGCATCCAGCGCCAGTTCATCGCGTCAAACGCCCTGTTCAGTCCGGGTGCGCGGTTCAGGGCCATAAGCGCAGCCTCGATCGGTATCGTGCCCGATCCGCAGAACGGATCAAGGAATTCGCCTTTTCCTCTGAAACGGGCAAGCTCTACGAGCGCGGCTGCCAGAGTCTCCCGCAGCGGCGCGGCAGTGCCTTCTGCCCGATATCCCCTCTTGTGAAGAGCCTGGCCGCTGGTGTCTATATATATGTCGACCGTGTCGCGCAGTATCGTAAAGCGTATCTGGTATTTCTCCGCCTTCTCCTCCATCCACTCCGTGCGGTATTTGCTCATAAGGCGGGAAGCGACAGCCTTTTTAATGATACTCTGGCAGTCGGGCTCCGAGTGTAAGGCAGAGTTCACGCACGTCCCCTTTACGGGGAAACACGCGTCTACAGGGATGTAGCGTTCCCAGTCAAGTTCGCGGGTCTTGTCAAAAAGCTCCGTAAACGTCACGGCATTAAAGGTGCCCGCCCGGATCAGCAAACGCTCCGCAAAGCGTATATTCACTGAGGCCTTTGCGATATCCTCCTTGCTCCCGGTAAAGAGGACGCGGCCGTTTTCGGCCCGCACGTTGCTCATGCCGAGCTTTCTCAGCTGCTCAGCGGCGAGCCCCTCGAGCCCGAAGAGACACGTCGCGCACAAATCATATCTATCCATAATTACGTTACATCCTTTTTCCCGTGTTCCCGCTTTTCCCCGGAAATTGCATTTTGATCGAAGTCAAGATCAGGAGGAATACGCAGCTTTTGCGGATATGTTATTATAATGCACCGGGCGGCGCAAGTAAACCTTGTTTAGCGATCACCGCCGCGCTGACTTTTATATAAAATTAATGGTTGACATGCATATACTGCGCTGATATAATAACAAGGCTAATAAAGCAGGAACGGTTATCCGCCCTCACCCCAGGGCTTCGCCCGAAGGGTCAACAGTGATTATGATACGAAGCCGTATCAGGGTTGTGTTGCGCGGATGTTTATTGCATTCGCGCTTTTTATTCGCGATTTTCCGTTTCTGCGCAGCGTCACCGGAGAGGGTTGCGGCCATTTACACGTATTATTATTGGGAGGTGCTTTCTTATCAGCAGCATGAATCATCAGATCAATGAAGAAATCCGGGACAGGGAGGTTCGCCTTATCGGAGCGGACGGCAATCAGCTGGGTATCATGTCGGGCGCTGCCGCTCGTCAGCGCGCATACGACGAGAATATGGATCTGGTAAAGATCGCTCCTGCTGCAACGCCGCCTGTTTGTAAGATCATGGACTACGGCAAATACCGTTTCGAGCAGGCCAAGCGGGACAAGGAAGCGAAAAAAAACCAGCATATTGTAGAAGTAAAAGAAATTCGTATGTCACCGGTCATTGACGTCAATGATTTCAACGTCAAGCTGAAGAACGCACAAAAATTCCTGAAAGAAGGGGACCGCGTAAAAGTCACAGTACGTTTCCGCGGCCGTCAAATGGCACATACAAGCATCGGCGAGGATCTGCTCAACCGCTTTGCGGAATCCTGCAGCGAGATCGCCGTGCTTGACAAAAATCCCAGCCTTGACGGGCGCTTTATGACGATTTTTCTTTCCCCAAGATCGCAAAAAGACTCCAGGCAATGACCCATTCACCACCCGCCTGCCGAGGCGGAACTACGCGGAAGGAGAGAACCGATGCCCAAGATCAAGACGCACAGCGGTGCAAAAAAGAGATTCAGCCTTACAAAAACCGGCAAGGTAAAGCGTGCACACGCTTATAAGAACCATATTCTCAATAAAAAGAGCACTAAGCGCAAAAGAGGACTTCGCCAGGGAACGTATGCCGACGTGACGAACGAGGGCGCAATCAAGCTCATGATTCCCTACAAATAATACACAAGTCAGGAGGCTATGAACTATGGCTAGAGTTAAAGGCGCTATGGCGACGCGCAAAAGAAGAAAGAAAATACTGAAGCTTGCCAAGGGTTACTGGGGCGCCAAGTCAAAGCATTTTAAGATGGCCAAACAGGCCGTTATGAAATCCGGCGTATACGCCTATACGGGCCGCCGCCTTAAAAAGCGTGATTTCCGCAGGCTCTGGATAACCCGCATCAGCGCAGGCGCCAAGGAAAACGGTATGAATTATTCCACTTTTACCCACGGGTTGAAGCTTGCCGGGATAGATATGAATCGCAAGGTTCTCTCAGAGATGGCAATACACGACAAAGCGGCATTCGCGCTGCTGACCGAGAAGGCGAAGGCAGCTCTTTAATTGATTTGATCACGATAAGACAGCTCCGGCTCTGCCGGGGCTGTCTGCGTTTCAAAGAACGCTTGTTCTTTGAAACATACGGGGAGAAGACCTCGCCGCTGCGGCAGCCCGAAAGGTAAGCTATCCGACGCACATGTCGCCGGACAGCTTGGTATTTATCAAATCTCAAAAAACGGTCACGCACACGCAACACGATTTTTGTAATTCGCCGCGTTGCGGCAGAACAACGGTCGTAACAGCCTGCTCTTTTGTATGATAATCTGACAGAGCTCCGGCTCTGCCGGGTGTCCGTAAGACAGTAATTCCGAAGAATTATTGAATTTGGCATCTATCAGGCAGGATTGGGGACGAAGGAGCCGAAGCATTTTCCACGATGCTCCGGCTCTTTCATATTTTGATGGGCTCAATGTCGTTCATGAAGCATTTGAATATACAAGCTATAATCTACGTTTGGAATGGCCGTCAAAAGCCGGATAAATTGCATATTTGCCAACAGGAGCGCCCGGACAAGGTATGTATCGTCCGAGGCGTCTCTATTTGAAAACCGGCGCTTTTCTCAAATCAAGAGCCGAGGAAAACCATCTAAAATGGCCACTCTTACCAATACTGATATTATGTATCAGCTCATATTGCAGACCTCTATTGCTTCGGCAACGCGTACAGTTCGTCTATACTCATTCCGAAAAGCTCCTGTACGTTCGCTTTGAAAATGTCCATCGGCACATTCATAAAATCATCACCTAAGGCTTCGGTAAGCGCGGCTCGTAATGGATCAATGTCGTTCGGGTTATACTCATATTTATCCTCGACAGGATAGTAGGTGAATACTGCCTTAGCGCCGTCTTTTTCCATGGAGATGAAATACATGTTTGTATCCTCAAAATATAGGATCTCCGTCCGGTATCCCTTTACATTGGGTTCAACAAACGATATGCTCCAGTCAAGCGTATGCCCGTCCTCGACATCCTTATCCCATTCCGGTTTGTGTATATGAAGCTCTATGCCGTATCCTTCGTAATAATAAGTTCCCTTGTAATCGAGAAATTCGAATCCGAGTTTTTCATACGGGGATGCCAGCACTATATTTTCATCAAACGGCATATTGTATAGAGTATCAATAGCAATTCCAAGCGCCTCATGAATTGTATTGTCAAAGAAGGCAACAGGGGTAAGCAATATGTCCTCACCATCCGAATCCCCAAACGCCTCCCGCACGATCGGCTCCATGACGGCGCGCTCACAACCAAAGCTGCTTTCCGCAACATCATAGACATAGGTGTAGTTTTCTTCCGTGTTTACATTAAATATCCACACGACATAGGCGCTGTGTACGGGATAGAAGCCGACTGCATTCTTATAGCCGGTCTCCGCTCCCGTAACAACGCGAATGCAATTTTGCCAATCCGGCTGCGGCGGATCGCCCCATTCGCCGTGATTCAGGCGTATGTCATATTCGCTCGTTTCGTACAACGCCAGCTTATCGCCATCGTTGAAGGTAAATCCGAGCTCTGCAAGCGTGGTCGGCGGGGGCAAAATTTCAAAATCCCTTCCTTCCAGATTTGCATATATGCCATCAAG
>Ga0123335_1000723_pt1 | contig 55794 bp, 40 predicted proteins | sample BiotimSIPDNA_2_FD_89707 | JGI IMG/M metagenome (GOLD analysis project Ga0123335, IMG submission 89707) | Anaerobic biogas reactor microbial communites from Washington, USA - Biogas_R2 time_0 SIP DNA | ecosystem: Engineered > Bioreactor > Anaerobic > Unclassified | place: Washington, USA...
CCAACAAAAAATTAGTTAAACTCTCTACATCATTAAAATATTGTGAATAGTTTTTACCTGAAGCTGTAGTAAAACTTATATATGGTGAGTCATTACTCGAAAAAGCACCAAATATATCATAACATATCAACACATTATTATAACAATATGCCAAATTATTCCAACCTTCTGGGTACCCCAATAGGTCGGCAGTGTTCCATTTGCCGACCTCTTGATGATAGTTTCGAATAAGGAATACGTATCCAAGGCCGTCCACCATCGGCTTGCCTGTGAACAGAGCGGCATTGACGTTTGTCTCGCCGAAGGCGGTGATAGCAGACATTCTGACCTTCCCTTCGTTCACTGTACCGAGCGACGTGCCAAGCATATCGTTGAGCATTATTCCGTCTAAACTTGAGAGTACAGGAGCTCCGCCGCCAGGATGCGGCTCGTTGATGTAGGAGTTGCCGTTGCGCCGGACAAGCGCAAGCCCGTCCCATAGGAAATCTTCCTGCCTGTCCGCATATTTGGCCGAAGCCAGCTGCCCGTCGACATGATAGCCGTAGGCAGCGTAAGGGCTACCGTCCTCCGTGATGGAGGTCACCTTGTCAAGCCAGCCATAGCGGTAGGTCCTGCCGCCGTCGCGGACCATGCGACCAGCGGCATCATAGTCGTACTGCGTCACCTTGCCCTCGCATTCGGAGGAGACCAACTGGTTGGCTGCATCGTAGGTGAAGACCGTCGTCTTCCCGTTCACGGTCTTTGAGAGTATGTTGCCTGCGGGATCGTAGCGGTATTCCTCCTGAGGATTGCCGTCGGCGTCCTTGACGGACAGAAGCTGGCCACGGCTGTCCTGGAGGTAGTTCTGCCGTTTCCCATTGATTTCTCGCCCAACAAGGGTTCCGTCCTTGTCGTAGAGGTACTTAAGCGTGGCAAGAGGCGATGCGGCATCTCCCCAGGTCTTGGTGTCAAGCAGTCCCAGTTGCGTGTAATTCAAGGTTACAGACAAGCCATTCAGCGACTGCCCGACAACGCGCCCCTGTGCATCATACTGGAACTGGACGCTTTTGCCATTTTCAGCAATTTCAGCCAGCCTTCCGAAGGCATTATACCGCCGTTTCTCAGTTGTAATGCCTTTGGCATCCTTCATCGTTCGCGTTAGACGCTGTCCGTATGTATTGTATGTGTAGGAGGTCACGACGCCTGATTCATTCTTCTCGGCAAGTCGTCCCCAGTAGTCATAGCGATAGCCTGCCCTCCGATTTCCGCGTGTCCGAGAAACGATGCGTCCCCAGTCATCATACGAGATGGTCTCGACCTCGCCAGGGCCATACGTGATTTTCACGGGGCGGTCGAACTTGTCGTATTCGTATGAGATTCTGCGGTCGGTCTTTCCGTTCTGGACGCTGGAGACGGATTTCAGCAAACCGAACTTGTCGTGAACGTAGTCTGTCACTTGCCCGACGGCGGTTCTTCTGCTGTCAAGCCCGAACGCCGACCAGTCAAAGGCGATTTCGTGCCTGTTCTGGTCAAGCACCCTCGAAAGGTTCCCCGCCGCGTCAAAGGAATAGGCGATGGAACTGCCGTCTGGCAGAAACTCCTTGACGACGCGCCCGAACCCGTCGCGCTCGAAGGCGCGTCTGCGTCCCCTGTGGTCCGTGTATGACAACGGGCGTCCGCCATCGTCATATTCGACTGCGAGGAAGGAGATGACATCTTTGCCCAGAACCTTCTCCACCCTGCTGACCAGGCCTGAGTCCAGACAGACAAGGCGAGTCACGACGCCGTTCGCGTCCGCAATGGCAACGGGGCGGTTGTAGTTGTCGTAGGCAATGGACTGCAGCGCAACGCCTGTCGGCCCCACGACTTTCTCTAAATAGCCGAATTCATTGTAGGAAAGCCTCACGGTGCCGCGTCCATCTGAGACCTCTACTGGCTGTCGATATCTGTCGTAGGACAGCCGTGTCGTCGCGACCGCCTTTCCGTCGGCATCCAGCAGTGACTGCTCCAGGAGTTCGCCACGTCCCCCGTGCCGGAAACTCATGACCGGTTCGGAGGCGGATTCCGAATTGGCACGTCGTTCAACTCTTGCCAGATTTCCGTCCATGTCATACGAGAGAATGGTCTCGTTGCCGATGAGATTGACAAGCGAGACCGGACAGGCTGTATCCTTGTCATATTGCCAGACCGCGACGTCGCGCCCTTTCCAGTCCACCACCTTGCGCGGCTTGCCAAGATAGGCCACGTCGTGGCGCATATAGTAGAACACCCGCGTGCGCCGTCCTGCTGCATCCGTCAAGGAAAAGACACCTTTCAAGCGGTCGAAGTCAAACTGGGTCATCTGGCCCTTGCGGTCCGTAACGCTGACTTTCCCAGGCTTCGCGTCCGCGTAGGCATAGTCGAATTCGCCGTCCCGCAGAAGACGGCCCGCCACCTTGCCGTTGTGCTTCACACCGCTCTTGCGGTCTCTTGACTTCAGGTTTGTCTGGCGTTCCTCGATAGTCTCCGTCTCGACAACGAACTCCTCCTTGTATTCTCCCTGGACGATTTTCTCAAGATGGGATTCACCATACTGGAACTCGACAGGCGACAGTCCGTCAGCAATGATTTTCACCAGCCTGGGCACGGTCGGAGTCGCAACCTGCCCCGAAGCGACCTTCGGGAGGATGGAAGCTTGCAAGTCCCTGTATTCAAGAGATGTCGTCACGCCATTGACGGAAATGCGGGTTGCCAATGCGCCATTGTATGAAAGCGCAATGAACTCCCGCCCGTTCTGTGAGACGGCGACCAGTCTTCCATTCCTGTCGTATGTCCATGCCTGGCTTCGCCCGGAGGGGGCTTCAATGCCTACAAGCCTGGCTTTCGAGTAGCGGAAGGTCCATCCCCTTTTCTCATTCAAACCAGTGAAGGTCCACTCATCTGCCTTTTCAGGGGAATCCCCGGAAAACGAGGCCGACCATTCGGTATGCGGAAGGATTTTGTCTTCCTTCAAGGTAAAAAGAAACTGCTGGTTCCAGGGCGTCGTCCAGCGCACACCGCCTTTTCCGAAGTAGGCCCTGCTCTCCAGCTGGGGGGAACGCCAGCCATAGCCGAAGATGCCCTTGCGCTCGCTGGAGGATTCATAGTTGATTTGCACGGGAATCCTGATTTCGGGGGAGAAGTTCGCGACTCCTATGGTGCGCGTCACAACGAAGCCGTTTTCCGTCAGCGACGCGCGGCCCGCCAGCATGGGATTTCCGACAAAGGATATGGCATTGCCGCCAATGGCAAGCAATGCGGAGGAAATCGCGAAAACAAAGAGCAAGGAAAACCTTTTAACCATAACGCACTCCTTAAAAGCAGTCACTGAATATGTCTCAAACAAGGAACATTTCAAGATGCAACAACCGAATCAATGATTAGAATAATAACGATTTAAGCATTTGCAAACAGAGAAGTTGCTTTTTTCTTCCGCAAATCTTGTTTATTGACTGTTATGATTGCCGCGACAGGGGCGAGGAACTCCACGAGCCGACGCAATGGTGCGACCGATGGGTTCTCGCCCGCGAGGCGTTCGACCGCTTCTGGGCGGAGTACTGCTACCTCTTCATGGACGGCGGGTGGTTCTGCTCTGACGGCGGCGGCTGGACGCCCGTCGCCGACTGGCTGGAATAGCTCGGCAAGCGAAGCCAGCATCATAAGCAACGCCAACGCCATACCCAGAACGCGCCTGACCGGCGCGGCCTGGCGTTGGCGAATGCCGATTCTATGTGCCTTGCTTCTCATCTGCCTTGCCTGTTATGTTCGCGTTGCCTAAATCTATGCTGGAGGTTCAGGTAAGCGTGAAACCGAAAAATCACTGGACTATTTGACTATTTGTCGTCTTCCTGAGGTGGCTCCTTGCTTTGGTTATGGCACAAATTTAAAGTTAATTTCTGTTCCATCTGGTAAATTATAAATTTGTCTTGCAAATTCTGATTTTAATCCTAAAAAAAGCAGTTGAGTTTTGGGCATGAATTGGGGCGCAAGAAACAACCTTCAGTTTGCATGAAGGCTTGGCTTTTCGCTTTTTGTCGTTTTTCCCTCCCCGCCGGAAGCCTGGCTACCCCGGGGTCGCCAGCGGCAGCATCAGCTGCCTTCCGATCTGCGGCGGGAAATGCGTGTTTATGAGGTTGTATTTCCTGAATGCATACCACAGGACAAGCTTCCACCGCTCCTCCCGGCTCAACTGCGTCGCAGTTGCCATCTCGTTCGTTTTCAACATGATAGCTGTGTACGACTCCCTGGCCTTCCCCTGTCCCGACGCGCTGCAGACGAGGTATTTCCGACCGCCATGCGTCGACAGCCGCCCCACGACCTGCTGCGGCGCCGGCCTCGAGGTCTTCGCCTCGCCGTGCCGTTCCGGGTCGATCGCCCTGCTGAAGATGTTCCACAGGTTGGCCACCAGCGCGACCAGCGCGGCCATGACGCCGCAGCGTTCCAGCGACTGCGTCGTGAAGCCGCACCATCCCCATTGGTTCTTCATCTCGTCGAAGACGTTCTCGCAGTTTCCCCGGTCGCGATAGAGCTGGGCGAGCGAAAGGACCTGGTGGTCGAGGTCCGTCACCAGGACGTGCCAGTCGTATTCGCCCCGGTCGCAGGGCGGCAGGACTTCGACGTCCGGGAACTGGAACTCCAGCTGCCTTTCCCCGGCCTCCCTCCCGGCCTTGCCCGGCGGAGGCGCGGACTTGCCGCGCCCGCGCCTTCCCCCGGAATCCGCGTCCCCGTCCTGGACGCGCCGCCTCACGAAGACGGCCCGCCTTGCGTGCTTCCAGCCGTCAAGCCGGAGGCTGGCCTCGCAGCCTTCCCATCCCTGCCTCGCGTCAACCCATTCGACGCCCGGCGCGAGGCATTGCCGCCACGTCCCGACGACCGACGGCGAACGCCTGACCTTGAACAGGTACTTGACGCCGCTGCTCTCGCAGGCCTCCATGACGCTGTCCACGCCGAAGCCGACGTCGCCCCTGACGAACCGTGGCTTGAGGTTCCCGGGAAGGACGCGGAGGAAGCGCTCGAGCATGCCCATCGAATGCGTGCCCGAGGTCCGGTTGCCGGGATGCACGACGACGCCGAGGACGAGCCGCAGCTCCGCGATGCACATCGTGTGGTAGCAGTGGGACGGCCTTCCGGGCTTGTGCGGGTTGTAGCCCAGGACGGCGCCCTCCTGGTTCCCGTAGAGCGGCTTCACCGTCGGGTCGAGGTCGAGGACGTAGTCCTGGTCGAGAAGCGGCGCGTCCAGGACGGGGTCGTGGTGGAGGACGTCGAGGTGCCTGTACCTGGAATGCCCCTCCAGGATGCCGCTGAAAAGCGTGGCGAGCACGCTGCGGACCGGGGGCGCGTTGTTGCTGGAATAGCGGAGGGGGCAGCTGTCCACAAGACGGTCGAAGGCCCCGCCGACCTGCGCGAAATGGCTGAAGAAGGCGTTGTGGCAGCGCGGCGTCACCAGCGTCGTCTCGTCCCACCTGCACTGGAGGGCCCCGCCGGGGGTGTTGATCCACAGCGGTTCGGAATCAGGCGCGGGCTTGCAAATTTCCGCAGGGGCATTATTTTTCATGTTGGTTTTCATGCTGTCTCCTTTGTCTTTTCACTTTGGTCGGTAAAATTTCAGGGAAAGATAGTGTGAAAACCTTTTTTTTCAATGCATTTCACCAACATGGTGAACGGAGCAATCTTCCTAATGCCTTTTATAATCAATAGGTTATGAATAATATCCAGCTTCAACTGTTTTTTTTAGGATTATGAAAACCCTTCGGATTCGTTCGAACTATCGTCCGTGTCCCACCCGCATGGATTGCGAACGGGCAGTCCGTGCCAAAGACTTAGCGCCGTAGGCGCCCGACCATGCTTAACCCCGGGCTTCAGCCCGGGGACAGGATGACCCCATGCCGGGCGCCTTGTAAAGGCGCTACAGAAGACTGAATCATTTCAATTCACCAGCATGGTGAACGGAATGAACTTTATAACCAATTGAAAATCAACCAATTAGAAATAAAATCTGATTTCAACTGCTTTTTTTAGATTTAGAGCTTCGCGGCTTCGGCTTGGATTTGCTTGAGATGACCTGATCCGACAAAGCTCTCTGCATAGAGTTTGCAGATGTTTTCTGTTCCGGAAGGTCGCAATGCACACCATCCATTCTTGGTGACGATCTTGAGACCTCCGATTGAAGCGTTATTTCCAGGCGCTTTGGTAAATGCCGCTTCGATTGGATCGCCGGCCAAGGAATCAATGCCAATTGTCTCGGGACTCAAGGATGAAATGTGCTCTTTCTGCTCTGGCGTAGCTGGGGTGTCGATTCTGGCATAGTGGTATTCGCCGAATTCAGCCACGAGCTTCTTGTAGTGCTGCCCTGGATCCTCCCCAGTCTTGGCGGTGATTTCCGCTGCGAGCAAGGCGAGGATCATGCCATCCTTGTCAGTCGTCCAGGAATCGGCATTGAATCTGAGGAATGATGCTCCAGCACTTTCCTCGCCGCCAAATCCGAGCCGCTTGTTGGAAAGTCCCGGAACAAACCACTTGAATCCAACTGGAACCTCGTAAACTTGACGACCCAACTTTTCGGCGACTCGGTCAATCATGGAACTGGAAACCAGAGTCTTGCCGATTTTGGCATCGGCAGGCCATTGCAATCGAGTTGTGTACAAGTACTGGATCGCGACCGCGAGATAATGATTCGGATTCATCAATCCGACAGACGGGGTGACAATCCCATGACGATCGAAATCCGGATCGTTGCCAAAGGCAATGTCGAATTGATCCTTAAGTGCAATCAACCCCGCCATGGCGTATTGCGAGGAACAATCCATCCGGATTTTGCCATCGTGGTCAACGGACATGAAACTGAAAGTCGGATCCGGAAAATCGTTTTTTGGAGTGATATCCAAGTTGTATCGTTGTGCGATTTTTGCCCAGAATGCGAGTCCCGCCCCGCCGAGCGCATCAGCGCCGATACGGAGCTTTGCGTTGGCGATCGCCTCCATGTCGATGATGTTCTTGAGGTCTTCGATGTATGGGGTAGCATAGTCGTACTGGGCGACATACGGCGACTTGTCAGCTCTGGTCCTTGTGATCCTCTTTACATTTCGATTGTTGCTTTTGAGATACTTGTTAGCCTGATCAGCAATCCACTTTGTTGCGTCGGTATCAGCTGGTCCTCCGTGGGTTGGGTTGTACTTGAAGCCACCATCTTGGGGAGGATTGTGCGAGGGTGTCACGACAATGCCGTCGGCTTGTCCTCTTGCACGATTTCGATTATATGCGATGATTGCATGTGATATCACCGGCGTCGGGGTATAGCCTCCATCAGCGGCGATTCTCGTAAAGACTCCATTTGCCGCCAGGACTTCGACGGCGGTATTGTGTGCAGGTTCCGACAGCGCGTGCGTATCCATTCCGATAAAGAGCGGACCATCGACGCCTTCTTTTTTTCGATAATCGCAGATAGCCTGTGTGGTCGCTGCGATATGCGCATCGGTGAAGCTTGCGTTTATTGAGGTCCCACGATGTCCCGAGGTTCCAAACACGACTTTTTGGTTAGGGTCGTCCAGATTTGGGAATTCGGAATAGTACTTGGTTATCAGTTTAGGGATATTGGGCAATAGCGTTCTTGGGACTGGTTTTCCCGCCAATTCTGAGTGCATAGTGGTCACTCCTGAGAAATGAATTACGATCCGAGGATGGCTTTGATGTCATCCATGTTATCTTGCTCTTTCGTGAAGTAGAAATCCGGTGTAGCTGGAATCGTCTTGCCGTCAGCCTTTGCACGCAATGCGCCGCCACCTGTCAGGTTGACGAGGATGTTGTCCTTCGGGTTGATGGTTTTCTCAGCTACTGCATTAAAGAGCGAGGCCAGGCAGACTTCCGCAGCCTTGTCCAGATCAATTCCCTCGAGATCCTGGAAGAGTTCCCCAGCCCGTTTGGCCTGCTCATCTGTCGGGACATAGAAGAGTCCAAGTGATTCAGCAAGTGCGTCGAACAAGCCACCTGTGGGACCATATGGTGGTTTTCTGTTGCTGAGGACTGGCGAATAGGCTTTCCTGGCTGCGGCGCGTGCTTCTTCCTCTGGGATTTCAGGTAGTGTGCGCGACTGTTTCGCCCAAGCGTCAGCCATAATCGTAAATGATTCTGCTTGCGAGAGATGCAATCTTGGCAGGTGTTGTCCGAACTGCCCATCCGTAATCAATCTCCAGGCCATTTCCCAGGCGGCGATAGCGCCCGTGCCGGAACCGACCGCTTGGAAGTAGTGATCAGGAATGGCGTTGATCGCTTCCGTTCCGGCGAGCATCACGGTGCCCATTCCGTCACGGCGAGCGACGTTCTTGGCGCCGCCTTCGGGAAAGAAAGGCTCCAGTTCGCAAATATGGTTCGCCAGCTGAATGGCATCGAAATAATCTGCATCCTTCAGCACGACAAGCTTGACGCAATCGGCTTTGGGGATTGTGGTCCACATTTGCGGAAGTGCGAATTCGGGTACGACGACCATCGTGTTGATCTTGAACTGCGATCCGTATTCGAGGAAAGCGCGTCCTGTATTGCCCGCCGACGAGATGACGATTGACCTTTCTTCGGTTTCCGGGAGTCTTGCAAGGACCGAAGCGGCTTCGAGTTCCTTGAACGAGGCGGTCGGCATGCCGGCATTGCGTTCCGGCCAATATCCATTGAATGCGAAGTAGAGGTTTTCCAGTCCGAGCTTTTCGGAGATAGTTTCGTTTTGGAAGACGATAGTTTCCGGCGAGCGCTCGAATGTCTTTCGGATCGGGAGCCAATTTTGGTATCTGTAGATTCCCTTGACAGATGTGACCGGTTCGAACCCGTCCACGGAATAATCGGCTTGCAGCATTGCCGAGCAGTGTTTTTCATCGCAATCCAAGAGGAATCCTTTATCGATGTCATCGAAAACCTTTCCGCATTCGACGCATCGCAAGGTGTAGCTGAGTGCCATAGTTCTCCTAATCCTTACTGATTTTGCCTCAAGAGTTTAGATTCACCCTTCGGCGGAATCGTCGATCTCCAGAGCTGCCAATTATTTGGGAAGACCTTTTCCAGGAAGAGCCAATCCCTTCCGTTTTCATGGATATCCGCCAAAGTTGACCGATGTGTCGGGAAGAATCGTCCATCCGGGGGCGGAATCAGAATATGGAGCTGTTCCTCTTGGGCTTGGCGAATGAATTCCTCTTCGGAGAAGAAAAGTTTTGCGACGAATCGTTTTTCTTCAGGATCGGGATAGAGAGCGGGAAGCCTTGAACCGCAGACAAGAATCCTGGAATTCGGCCAGTACTTGTCGATGAACTCGATCAGTTCTTCTTGGCTTGGTGCGTCCATCGTCTGGCCTTCCGAAATCGGCATCGTGGTGAAATGCTTGATTTCACGTGAATCGATTGGATACGTGGAGTTGACGTTGCCATGGACGCAAGCGATGGCCAAGGCGATCAGAAATGCGATTCTGACTGCGATCATCACACTCTTGGAACTTGAGTCAGCCAAGTACACCAAAGTTCCGGCAGTGATGAAGAGGATAACCCCGAAGGGACCCAGACCTGCAGGTCCAAGGCCCAACCGAGCCGAAAAATAGGCAGTCAATGGAATGACGAAGACGGCGGGCAGCAGGCAACGCGCCGTCGAACGGTGCGTCGTCTTCATCGCCAAGATCAAATACGTGGCGACCAGGGCGATGATCGCGTGGAAATCGTAGGGCATCGTCGGATGCTTGATCGTGGCTTGGGAACGATTGAACAATTCATGCAAGCCGAAAAACATATCGTTGAAGATCAATGAATTCCAAAGGAACCAAAGGGCGATGCAATAGAGGATCGGCATCCAAATCAACGTACGCAAGCCCCGATGCTCAGACCAATCGCCGCCGGCCTTCTCTTTTTTCTGATACGTGAGCACAATTAGGAATGCAATGGTCAGCACCAAGGGCCCCGGTCCCGCAAAGGCAAGCAATCCACTGGAAACCGCAACAACGAGCAAATCGCGCATATTGCCGGTCTCCTGCCAATCTTTTAAATGGCAGATGGCGACGGCTGCAGGAATGGCGGAAAACCAGTTGGGATCCAGATTAAGACCAAGGTTGCGAATCAGCGGAATCGCGGGAGGCACGACCACAATCAAAGCCGCCAAGATCCACTTGCGACGATCAATGGCAAGCTTGACAAAGCAGACGACCAGAATCGCTTGGGATATCGAGCACAAAAGCAAGGCAGGATTGCCTCCGAGGAATTTCGAGACCAGATTGGCGGCAAGAAGCCCCAGCGTTGGCAGCAGAGGACTATCAAGATTTCCGATGAACGCCTGACGTCCCCAATCGTTTCCTGCCAAAATTGAGTCAACGATGCTCTGGTGAATCGTCAGCGGGACATTCGAGACGCCGCCGAATTTGGCTCTAACGATAGCCAGGACGAGAACGAAGAATATCCAGAAAAATGGCGGTGTCCGCAGCGGGGCAACTGCTTGCCTTGTTGTATCAAGTGATTGTGACATATGATTACTCGTTGGCGAAATGCTTGGTTTTTTCCCAGTGATGGGGATTGGTGAACAGTTGGAGGAAACCTTTCCAAGCGGCGATGGAAATCATCAGCCAGTAGAATGGCATGATGATGCCGATTTTCGCCAAATGCCCCGCTCCGCGACGCACGCAGGCAATTGATGACGTGTACGCGAAGACGAAGTTTCCAACAAACAGGCAAAACGCACCCATGGCAAAGACGGGAGCCGGGAAGAACTGGGCAACGCCAGCCGGCCGGAAAACCAGCCAAATCAAGGTCATCAGCCAGTAGAATGGATTGATCAGCTGTGAAAAGAATGAGCCACCAATCAGCAAATGGAACTGAATGCTGTTCCAAAAGCCAAGGCTACGGTGCAATTTGAAGAATTGCCTGGTATGGACGAGGTAGGTTTGGATGTACCCCTTGACCCACCTGGAGCGTTGCCTGATCCAGAATCCCAGATCCGGGCAGGCTTGTTCCCAGGTCGAGGAATCCAGGACCCTGGTACGATATCCGTCAGCGAACAACCTCAATCCCAAGTCGCAATCTTCCGTTACATTGTATTCGTCCCAACCGCCGACTTTTCTAAGGACGTCAAGCCTGAAGTGATTGGAGGTACCTCCGAGCGGGATTGGCGCCTGCAGGCAGTCGAGTCCGGGGAGACAAAGCCCGAACCAAGTCGCATAGTCCGCGGTAAAGCACTTGGTGAGCAGGTTTTGGTTGGGATTGTAGAACCCTAGCTTTCCCTGGATGCATGCGATGTTGTCAGGGCATCTCGCGAACGCATGGGCGGCTTTTTTCAGTTGGTCCGGATCGGGCTTGTCTTCGGCATCGTAGATGACGAGATAGTCTGCATCTCCGTCTTCAATGCCGACGTTGCACGCCTTTGGCTTGGTTCTTGGATAGGATTTAGGGATTGGTATGATGACGAAAGGCGGCTTGAGGTTGAGGCTTTTGGCGACTTCCATTGTTTCGTCGTCATCCTCCTCGATCAGCAATCTGATATCGAGCCTATCCTTTGGGTAGTCGAGATTCGAGAGTCCCTCAACGAGATGCGGGAGGATATCTCCTTCGTGGTACATCGGCAGGATGACCATGTACTTTGGCCACTCCTTGCCGTTCGGCGGATGCTCAAGCTCGCTCGGTTCGATTTGAATCTCCCTTGGCTTCTGAAGCGCCAGCTCGATAATCAGCATCCTGTAGAGCGTCGAGGCCAAGTAGAAAAGGGTAAGAACGACATTGATGACAAAGATTTCTGTTTTCCAGTCAAATATCCCCCATACAATCAATCCGATCACCAGAAGTATCAGGAAGACTTTCTGCCATGGGCAAAGCACTAACGTAGCCTGTTGGAACCCTCTTGGTGCATAGGGTTGGTTAGTATCGTGAGTTGTCAGATCATACAATTTTGGCATAATGTGTTGGCTTATCTGTAAATGGATTCGAGATTTTCGGCGATGTTCTTGGTGAGCCAGAGACGTGCCGCGTTATTCGGAGTAGCCAACCCGATGGCATCCGACTTGTACCAATCCTGGGTGTTGACGTTTTCCTTGAGTCCCTGTGCGTGAAGATCGATGACAGGTATTGCAAGCCTGACCGCAAGCTCCTTGGTGTAGAGGGCGGCAAGTCGTGCAGTTTCGCTGTCGGTTTTTGGATGCGCAGGCAAGGTGACCAGGATCGGCTCGATGCCGTTGGCGAGGCACGCCTGGGCCGCAAACTGAAGCTGGCAAACCATTTCCAACGGCGTCAAGCCAGCAATCAAGCCAAGTTGACCAACGGCAAGAACGACTGTCTTCGGCTTCAATTGGATGGCCGTTCCCAAGTTGGCCAGGATGGCGAGCTGAGAATCGGTTCCAGAGGAATTTGAGACGCTGACGTGGAACAGGGTATGCAATCCCTTGCCTGCCAGCAATTCCGCCAAAACACTTTCCGGGCGAAGGGTGGCGCCAGGCGCATTTCTGGCTGCGATGAAGTCGTCAAGCATGACGATCGAGCTCTTGAAGCCCGTGCTTGACCTCTTGCCCGGCAGCTCTTCCGGCAATGGATCGGCGATGCAGACGACCCTTGCGGCATCCAGGTCAGCTCCGTCAAACAGGGACTTGCCTTGTGCGGTGATTGGGAATCGCGCGTCTTTCGGCCTGAAGAATTTGATTTCGCCTGCCTGGCAAGGGATCGCCATCTCATAGAGTCTCACCGCGATGTTGACATTGGCGGCATTTTGCGGCAGGTTGAATTCGAGTTCGTAGATGTCGTCCTTGGCTTGTTTTGGCTTTACTGCGCTTGTGCTAATCTGTTGCCCTTGTTCGTCTTCGAAGGTCAGCATGAAATCGAGTTCCGCTGGTTTTGGGAATGATCCTGGCCAATTGAACTGGATTTTGGCGTTGATCGGTTCTGCCGGGTTGACGAGCGGCTCCAGTTCCTCGATTCTTGCGGTAGCTGGAATACTCCGTCCTTTCACCCAGTGCTGTTGACCTTTGAAGAGATGCCCTTGGATGCTGATGTCCGGATAGGCGTGACCAGTCAGGAAGATTCTGGTTGCTTCTTTTTCATCCGTAACTGGAGTTGCTGGCTCGCCGGTTGTTTTCAGCACTTGAACCTTGGTCGCATCTCCGATGAAGCGATAGCTTGAGAGGGTTTCGTATGGCGGATCTCCCACAGTAGCGAAGGTGGCGGCGCCAAATGGCAGGAGCGTAGAGAAGGCGGTCAGCTCCTTGTCAGCTTTCCGTTCAGGTTTCAACGTAAAGGGACGCGCAGACGGAATCAGCCCAGCAGGCGGATTCCCATGTCCCTTTTCGCCCTCTGTCTTGATCAGAAGTTGCGGAATATTTTGCCCTTGCCCCTGTACGGCGAGGAACTGCAGGGTATGCAATCCAGGAGCGACCTTGACAGGTTGGCAGAAGCGCCCTGCCCCTTCCGGACGAAGCTCGATGTCCGCTTCCTTTTCCTTACCTAAATCAGGTTGCCAATTTGCGACTGGAAACCCGTCCAACAACACGGTCCATGCCACATGCGTCTGATCCGCTCCAAAACGGATAATTTTTTCGGCATCGACGTTCCACAGCGCTTCCCAATGCATAATTGCACAGACAAAGGTCTGTTCCCGCGGATGGGACCATCCTGGCTTATCAGGCACGCCACCCAGTGAGCTGACGGCGATCGGCGGCAGCTGTTCACGTCTTGACTGCCTCAGGTTTCCGAACAGCCGCATCATTTCGGCGGCGGAATGACCGCGTGTGGTCAGGCTTTGGACACGTCGATCCAAAACTACGGGTTGTCCTGCGTACGGAACGGCTTTCGGATCAGGCTTCGCAAGCAAGTACAGGCTCGCCACAGGAGATGGTTTTGCATAGGTGCTCAAGGCGACGCTGAGCTTCGTGGCGTCAACGGATGCGCCAACCAGGCGACCGCCGACCAACACCGGGGATGCTGCAAGCACAACCCCCTTGTCGTCAAACGCAACGACATGGTTGACCCCCTCGGACAAGCTTTCAGGGATCGGCACGAACAAGCTGGGCGCTCGCTTGTTTGCGACGCTGAAGCGAATTCTCGCCTCGGCATCAGCCGCATGCCAGGGAACCGAATCCTGCCCAAAAGCGAGGCAGAACGGAATCAATATTGCAAACAATGCGCTTTTTGCGTTTTGAAACAACATAATCCTTACTTTTTAGCTTATCTTGAGTTTTCCCTTGTGGCGATTGCGCAGCCATTGGGCTATTGCCAAGAGAGAAAACTAGTTTACATTAGGGGAATTCGACATTGAGCAACGAACTAGGGTAAAAATTAGTAATTTAAGGGTAAAGCAGTATGCGTCAATTATTTTTAGGAATTATTATTTTATTTGCGTTTGTTATCTTTGGTTGTTCCCGTCGCTCTGGCGAAGGAGGTTCGCAGTCTTCCCAGACCACATTGAAATTTTGGCATATTATGAACTACAGCGGACCGAAGGAGGTATTGGAGCGTGCGGTGAAGCGTTTCGAATCCAATCATCCTGATGTAAAAGTCCAGATACAGACTTTTGAGAATGACTCCTACAAGGTCAAGCTCGCCAACGAGATGGCTTCCGGCAATTCACCCGATGTTTTCTTCACGTGGGGCGCCGGAGGGCAGACCTCGGAATACATTCGTCAAGGCAAGGTCGAATGCCTGGACAATTACTCAAAAGAGAACGATTGGGAAGGGAAGTTTATTGACTCCGCTCTGTCAATCTGCCGTTTGGAGGGGAAATTGTACTGCCTTCCCCTGGATCTGTCAGCCGTGACCTTGTGGTGCAACAAGGATCTGTTCGAATCTCATGGCCAGTCCTATCCGTCAACGTTGGACGATCTGAACCGCTTGGTTTCCGTGTTTCGCGACAAATCGATTACTCCCTTGGCCTTGGGCAACATGAAGAAGTGGCCTGGCGCATTTTACTTTTGCTACTTGGCGAATCGTTGCGGCGGGACGCAATTGTTTTTGGACGCGGCATCCGGATCCGCTTCGTTTGCTGACGAATCGTTCATCTTGGCAGGTCGTTATCTTCGCGACTTGATTGACTTGAATGCGTTTTCGATTGGATTCAACGGATTGGAGGACGATGTCGCCCGGGTCTCGTTTGTGAACGGGAAATCCGCGATGTACTTGACCGGCACGTGGCTCGTCGCTCGCGTCAAGGACGAAAATCCTGATTTCATGGCATCGATGGTGCCGGTTCCCTTTCCGTCAGTTCCGTCAGGCAAGGGGGATTTGCGCACGGTTTTGGGCGGTGTGAACTGCGGTTTTGCCGTATCGTCCCAGAGTGCCCATAAGGATTTGGCGGTTGAGTTGTTGAATGCCTTGACGGACGAGCAAGTGATCGGCGAATGGTGCGAGATCGGTCGCATTCCCGCCGTCAAGACCACGCCTGAGCAAGTCGCGAAACTTCCGAAGCCGACCCAGTTGGCGCTGAAACTGCTGGACAATGCAGACACGATCCAACCATATTACGACCAATTCCTGCCCGCAAAGCTCGGCGTCCAACACGCCAATACGACGCAAAACATCTTCGCAGGCACGATGACCCCGGAAGAAGCAGCCAAGGCAATGGCCGCAGCCGCAGAAAAATAACCCTTCAACCCAAAAAGGTACGCAACCGGTGAATAGCAGATTGACCCAACTTCTCGACACGTTCATCCCGATGGGAGTCCCCTGGTACAATTGCGCCGTCACGAGAAACGGAATCCGCGAATACCAGAAAATGGATGGCTTCCTTGACCCGGAAAAAACGCAACCCGTCCAGGGAAATGAACGAGTCAATATCTACTCCTGCTCAAAAGTGATCACCTGCGCAGCTGCACTGCAACTGCTGGAAAAGAAGCTGTACAAGCTGAATGACGAATTGAAAGACTACATGCCTGAATTCGCCTCGATGAATGTCCGCAACATCGATGGAACAGTACGCCCGGCACGTACACAAATCACGATCGAAAACCTCTTTACGATGACGGCGGGATTCTCCTACAACCTGAACACGCCAAACCTGAAGGCGGCAAGAAGCGAAACCAATGGACGCTGCCAAACCCGAGAAAGCATGAAATACCTGGCACAAGATCCGTTGCTCTTCGACCCGGGACAACGCTGGGAATACAGCCTCTGCCACGATGTCCTCGCAGCATTCGTCGAAGTGATCACCAACCAAAAATTCGAGGACTACGTGGAACAGAACATCTTCAAGCCATTGGGCATGAACGACTCCACATTCCTTCTGGATGACAGCCAGCTGGATACCGTCGCGCCACAATACGCCTTCGATGCAAACGCAAAGCTGGCACGGGAACGATCCAAGACCATCGATTTCAAGCTAGGCACACAATACGCTTCGGGCGGAGCCGGTTGCATCTCCACCATGGATGACATGGCAATCTTCCTGGAAGCCCTGAGGATTGGAGACACAATCCTGAAACGGGAGACGATCGACCTGATGACGCAACCAAGATTGAACGAGGAGCTGAAGAGGTCGTACTGGATCAATGTCGAATACAACTACGGCCTTGGAGTCCGATGCCCCGAACCCGACAACGGGATAGTCTCGGATTTCGGCTGGGGCGGCGCTGCCGGTTCGTTCCTGGCTATTGACAGGGTGCGAAACATCACGTTAGTCCACATCCAACACCTGCTGTCGTCCCCAAACCAAGATAAGAGAATCGTGCTTTTGAGACACGTCGATTAATAAATTAAGGAGAAAACAATGAGACATTGTCTAGCGGCTCTGATGCTATTGGCCACGGGTGTTATCCATGCGGATTTCAAGCCCGAAGTTGTATCGGTGAACCTGTCCCACAAACGATTTCGTCCCGGTGACATGGCAACGATAACCATCACGTACAAGAATGCCGGAACCAAAGCGGCAAGTGCTCAATTCCGAGGATTTATGCACATTGAAAGTACAGAACTTCAATGCGAAAAGATCATCGCCCATCTGGACCATGAACTTGGCGACCCCCCGACAACGCTCTGGGAACCCGGCGACACCGTCGTCGTCGGACCTATCATGGTCTATGTTCCCCCCAAAACCCCGGATGGCGAATACAGGCTGCACTTTGGGATCTTCGACTACCAGGGAACAGAAGGACGATATGTGGACTACGATGCAGGAACTGTCACCATTGACAAGAACGCGCCGAAAATCACCCTGGAACCACCACCGCCGCTCCCGAATAACATCGCTTCCGAAAGGCTGAACACGCTGAAACAAAAGCTCGATAATGCAAAGCTCAAGATTGAAACCGATGAACTAACCTTCAGATTGGCGGATGACGCCAGCGCCTTCGACCTCCTTGACAAGCGGGGAGGCGCATTCTGGACCTCAAACCCAGAGGCCAAGGCGTTCGGATACATCAATTGGATCGAAGGCGACAAGAACAACCTAACGCAACTGCTCCCCTTCACGTCAATCGCACAAACGTCGCCGACGCAAATCACGCTGGCCAAGCTCGTCAAACCAGACCTGATCGTCAACGTCACGATACGCACGGTTGACGAGGCTCCAAAGGGGTTGGCGTTTGACGTGGAATGCATCGGCAATCACAAGCAAGTCAAGCGTGTATTGCTATTTCACAAGGCATTTCAGACGACGAACAACGAGTCCGGCGCATCGACGGTCGGCTTCCGTACGGGCGAGCGCTTTGATACGCTTCGCTCAAAATCTCCCGGCACTCGTTCTTGGCCAACGTACAACGGTGGCTCAACGATGGCGATGATCGGCCAGGAAAAGGAAGGCTGCGGCCTGCTTCTCTCCTGGGATCATCCGCATACTCAAACGGAATTTGCGCGTAATTGGAAATTGGATTCCCGCATCCTGCCCGGCACCGTGGTTCATTCGTTTTCGTTCACCTCTCTCCAAGCCGACAAGACCACGTGCTACGTGCGCCCCTTGGGCAAGGCAAATTATGTCGATATCGCCAAGGCATACAGAAGCATCGTCCGCAAATCAGGCTTGGCGATGACCTGGGCTGAAAAGAAGGCGAAGCTCGGCATCGATGTGGAGAAGATGCACGGCGCGGCCGATTTCAAGCCCTTCGTCTTCAGCCGTACGGTACCTGAATCCGTCTATAACAGATCTGGAAAGCTCGAACAATGGGTCGCTTACTCGATGCCCGAGATTGCCCAATGCGCCGAACACCTGCACAATGACCTGAAGATCGACCGTGCGATGATGGTTTTGGCGGGCTGGATCCATCGTGGCTATGACAATCAGCATCCTGATCCGCTCCCCGTCGCCCCCGAGCTTGGCGGCAACGAAGCACTGATCAAGGCGTCGAAGCGGATCAAGGACACGGGATTCCTGTTCGGTCTCCACGACAACTATCAGGACATGTACAAGGACGCACCATCCTGGAATCCGGATATGATCGCCAAAAACGCCAATGGCACGCTGCGCCTAGGCGGTAATTGGGCCGGTGGCCAATGCTGGCTGGTCTGCGCCGAAAAGCAAGTCGAACTGGCAAGAAGACCGGAAACCAATCTGCCGATGATCCAAAAGCTCTTCGGACCAACCATCTACTTCATCGACACAATCTTCGCGGCGCCACTCTACGATTGCCATGACCCAAACCATCCCCAAACACGCTACGATGACATGATATGGAAAAGCAAGCTCTGCGAGCTGGCGAGGAAGCACTTCGGACTCTTCGGCTCCGAGGAAGGACGCGAATGGGCAGTCCCCTACGCCGACTACTTCGAGGGAGTCTTCTCACATCGCGCCAATATCCGCAATCGGGAAAGCAAATTCTTCTCGCATATGGGTGGCGACCTGGTGCCGATCATGGAAATGGTCTATGGCGATTGCGTCAATCTCTACACGCATCAAAGCGACCGGGCAACGCCAGGACGGGACGACTACATCCTCGCATGCATTTCACACGCCGAAACACCACTCTATCACTTCGGACCGCATATCTATTTCAGCCAACAAAGCCTTGAAGGAGAATACGCATTCCAACTCCTCAAGCCGACGGTCAAATCCCTCGGAAACAGGAAATTCTCCGTCACTTTCCAATGGAAGGTTCTGGAACCCGTATCGTTCAACGTTAATTCTTTCGTCCACTTCGTACACGGCACAGCCACAGACAAACCTGATAAAATCGCCTTCCAAGACGACCATCCCATCACAAGAGAACCCGTCAAGCCTGGACAAATCATTACATCCACTCGTGAAATCACCGTCCCGGAAGGATATGACAACGACATCATATGGAAAGTCGGACTCTTCGATGCAAAGACAGGACGGCGACTCACCTTCACTGGCTTTAACAACCAGGCCTCTTCAAACTTCAAAGTGGCTGACCTCGCAGTCAACAAAGACCAAACGATAAAGGTCGATTTTGTCAAGGAAAATCCGCAGGAATCCAATTTCGCACGTGCCGACAATGGTTGGGCAAAACACCTCAATCTCACCGATCGATTCATCAAAAACACCTATGAAGTTACCTCTTGGATCGCCAGGCTTTCTGCCAATTCACCGATGACCAACCATCGGTTCCTCGATGATGACAAGGATGTTGAATTCACCGAATTTGGAACGATGTCCATCTATGTGAATCAATCCACAAAGCCCTTTGCCCTGGAGCTCCCGCAGCTTTCCAAGGACACGATCATCCTTCCCCCGGCAGGAGGCTTCCTAGCCTACTCACCAACTTTCCTGGCTTTCCATGCCAGCTCCTTCAATGGACACAAATACGACAGCCCAGTCCTCTTTACTTTCCGATCGCTTGACGGTCAACCCCTCCAAACAAGCAAGCAACTTAGGGTCTTCCATGGCTTCGGAGACGAAAACACAACGCTCTTCAACAAGCCAATCGCCGTCGAAACAGAGGCAATTCTAAACTTCTAGTTTTTACCACAAAAATGCTCGCAAACAATGTGGCTGGTTTAGGTACGAGCACCCCGGGTGCTCGTACCTAAACCTGTCTTGCTCCGAAGCAGGGCAAAACCGCCCGGCCCGCCCAACTGGGGCTTTGTCATGTTTAGCCGCTTTAGCGGCGACATCGCTTTGAGTACGAGCACCCCGGGTGCCCGTACCTGCGATTTGTGCAATATGGGTTAAAACAAAAGCGGCTGGAATCATCTCGACTCCAGCCGCTTGTTTTGTTTTTTCGGGTAAAAAGTTTTTTTACTTCACCAAATAGAATCCAAGATTGTTTCCATTTGCACGTTCTGCTCCGCCGGCTTGGTGATTTAGAATTTTCACATTGTCCTTGGCATTGCCCTTGTCTTCCTGCCAGATTGCCAGCGTCGTCGAACCGCCTCCATCCATATTCAGTCCGTCATAGGCACCGAATTCCTTTAGCAACGCAGCCAATTCGCCAGTTGTCGCACCCATTGAATAATCCTTTTGCCGACCATCTACTGTTATGAAATAGATATATCGACGGTTTTTGGACAAGCCATAACCCGTACGAGGATGGCAGGACTTGTCACCGGCCGCACCAGCAGTCACCTCGCCCTTGTCCAGGATCACCGCAAAGCCAGGAACCGAAATGAAGATCTTGTCATTGGGAATCTTGCTTCCGGGATAGCGGAAATCAACGCTTCCGTCCTTCAGCACAATAAACGAGGGGCGTCCGCGATCGTTGTCATCCAGGACTTCGCCTTGTGAAATGAACAATCCCATCCTTCCTGCGTACTTGCTAGCCCCGCAACCCCAAGGTCCCCAAGGCGATGCATTGACGCCAAGCACCATCTTCTTGCCGGCGACCCGGTTTTCCTTCAGGAAGTTCCTGGTCGTCTGCCGCTTCGTCACCACCAGCGGGGGCGTCTTGCAGCGTTTGCACGCAGGATCATGGTCAGGCATCGGCTGATTCCACAACTCGTCCTTCGTCGAGGTGCATACTCCATACAGCCCCGTTTGCAAATCGATCCTGACCACGTTGATCTTCATCAAACGCGGCTCTGTCCGCTCAAGGAACACATGGTGGATCCCAGGAAACAATTCCTTGCTGCCATCCCATGGGGATTTCGATTCCTGACCGAAAACACCCTGAACAAACAGGACAAAACTGACAAACGCAAACAACCGAATCGAACGCTTCATGCTCTTGCCCCTTGGCTTAAATTAAACCTAAAAAAAAACAGTTGGCACCTTATGATTGTAGTGCCTTTACAAGGCACGGTCTTCGGGTGGTTTTCCCGCCCCAGGCTAAAAGCCTGGGGATAGGATGCCCCCCATGCCGAGCGCCTTGTAAAGGCGCAACAGAAGACTGCTGCATTTCAATTCACCAGCATGGCGAAATGAATAAACTTTTTAACTATTTGATAATCAGTCAATTAGGAATTAAATCCAGCTTCAACTGTTTTTTTAAATTAAAAGCCCGATATCAATGACTTTACTGTTTCGTATTCCTCAGCAACAGGAAATTGCGGAAACTCGCGCTTCACATTCTCAGATGGACGGAACAAGATCCCCAAGCCTGCTTCCTCGAGCATCGAGGTGTCATTGTATGAATCGCCCATCGCAATCACATCGAAATTCAAATTTTTCAATGATAGGACGGCATGGCGCTTTCCGTCCAGGATTCTCATCTTGTAGTCGATTACATTATTTTGCTCATCGGTGACCAATGAGTTGCAGAACAGTGTTGGCCATCCGAGCTTTCGCATAAACGGTGATGCGAATTCGTAGAATGTATCGGAAAGGATGATTGCCTGGTATCGTTCTCTCAGCCAATCCATGTACTCAAGCGCGCCGGGGAGCGGCTCCATCGTCTCAATCACGGCCTGGATGTCACGCAGCTTCAGGCCATTTTCCTTGAGAATCTCAAGGCGGCGCTTCATCAGCACGCTGTAATCCGATATGTCGCGAGTCGTCAAACGCAATTCGGGTATTCCGGTCTTTTCGGCAACCGATATCCAGACTTCAGGAACCAACACACCTTCCAAATCCATCGCAACAATCACAGGTCTCTTCGCCATTTTCTTCCGTTTCCTAGATAAGTTCACATAACATTTCCGACCATCATCGTCAAACGTCAATAGGCGACAATGATGCCGAAATCCGATGCCAATCGCTTGAACTCACGCTCCATCGCCGCCTTTTTCGCGGCATCCGTGCACAAGATGATCGCAGCACGCAAATGGAGAATCTTCTGAGCAGCCCACGATTGAGCTATTTCACGACCACCCTCGGGGCATTCGTCGTACTTGCGACGGAATACCAGGTCACGACGCTGGTTTTTGGCGTCGTATCCAGACAAGGTCAGCACCAGCTCCGTATCATCCGAGTCAAATTGCCCATATAGTTCCAGGGTTTCTCGCCGGTACAAGTGAGGCAAATCCCTCGGATAGATAGTCCTGCTCACCTTTCCTTCCGCCAGGTACTTCATGTCACGTACGATCAATGAGGTGTAGTTGCTGATGTATCGAACAAGATTCTCGCGGAAATCCTTCAAGTCATCCACGTGATAGTTGTGCCCTCGGTTCAAATATCCCATGAAATCCAGCAAGGTTCGATTCGCATTCCTGCCCGCGCTGAAAGGATAGATCGATACGTTTCCCGGATTCACGCCAACCATAGCACGCAAAAATTCGTCGTTCTCGGTATTCTTGACCTTTGTCGTGCCCATCATGTGCACATCTATCGTGGATTGGCCATCCGTCAACACAAATATGTTCATCGGACGATTCAAATCGCCGTTGCCTGCCTGCACAAAGGGACCGATCCCGCCAAATACATCCGTCAAACCCCGGCGCATCAGCCGCTTGATGTATTCCGCCGCCTCCTTCCGATTCTCGTCATTCGCCTCGACAAATCTCGGAAACGCGCTTTTCGCATGGCTTGTGAACGATACGACATTGAAGCGATCATTTGGATTCAAGTATGTCAACGCCTCGATTGACGCGGACTTGAACTGAGATAGCTTGCTCGTCGAAATACTGTTCGAATGGTCGATGATGATCATCGTATCCTTCGCTATGTCGCCCATCGCGTCACTTCGGCTATTTGCCTTGATCGATGCCCTGAAGAACCCTGATCCGCGGCGATCGCGATATACGGTAACATTAACGTCAACAAAATTATCCAACGCAATGACCTTTGGCAACATCGGGTCCGTATCTGCTTTCAACGTCTTGTCCGCCGTCGTTGTCAAGGGCGGCAACGCGCCCTTCCCCGGCAACGGAGCCAACCCCGTCAGCAAATCGTCATCAGCGCCTTCGCTTAATTCCTTCAGGATATCTTTTCCCAATTCACCCGGAACTCCAAACTTAGGACGAGTCCCCAAGCTCAAGCCAACATTGTAGGACACGCCCGTCTCCGAGGTCAATTCTCCATGGGGCAGCAAGCTCGGAAGGCTCTTGAACGATACGTCAACACGCTCCATCGCAGGAACCGTCGCCCTGGGCAAAGCTTGACGAGACAATGGAAGACTCTCCATCTTGATCTCGATGACCTGTGGACGAGGCGCCGTCGCCAATACCTTGGACGGAACCGTTTGCGGAAGCTGCGGCTGCAACACCGCCTTGTCAACGCTTACGCCTTCAAAGCGCAATTCAGGAGTTGGCGGAGGCTTGATCAAATCCTCGCTCTTGAACATCTCGCGCATCATCTCGGTCACATTGCTATATAAACCCTGAGGGTCTCCAGTTCCAGTTCCACCCTCAACCCCAGCTTGTCCTTCATTCTCATTGCTCTCTTTGCGCTCATCATCCTGCTTGCGCTCAATTTCACGCTTCGTCAATTCTTCCAATGGAATCAACTTCGTCGAGACCTTAACAATTCGATGCGGTACATTCTCCTCAAGAGGCAAACTCTTGAATACGTAATTGCCAAAAAAATACAATATCAAGGCATGAAGCAGCAATGACAATATCAACGAAATAAATAAGTAGAAAGGTAATTTTTTCATTCCGTCATCACGGTCTTTAGCATTTTCGAAGGTTTTTTCCATAATGTAACCCCGCTCTCGCTCTTTTTACAGTATATTTATGAATTGACCTGTTTTCCAATATTACCTATTATAACGAACGAGCAAGCATTTTTAGTTATGAAGTCGCTGTCGCGGAATGTATTTGTCAACACGGCCTGCATCATGGCAAGCCGCGTCTTTGGTTTGGCACGAGACATCGTCCTAGGTTGGTACTGGGGCAGCACTGAAGCCGCACAGGCCGCCTTCAATGTCGCCTTCGCGATCCCCAACATGCTCAGGGCATTGTTCGCGGAAGGCGCTTTCAATGCTGCGTTCGTCCCGATGGTCGCAAGCAAGCTCAAGGAAGGCAACCACAAAGAAGCAGAAGACCTTGCCTCGAAAACCATCACGCTACAATGCATCATACTCGCTGCTGTCGTTGCCATTGGAATCATCGCATCGTGCATTGTCGCGGCTTATCTCCCCTCGACAACCGAAAAGCACGTCACGCTCATCTTCAAAATCCTCCCCATCCTGCTCCCATATGCGATTTTCATCTGCATGGCGGGCGCCTTCGCCTCCATCCTCACCTGCCTGGAGCGATTTGCGGCTCCATCACTCAATCCCGTCATCTTCAACATCATCCAAATCGGCGCCGTCGCAATCCTCTGGGCCGTCGGCTCAACCAGGCACGAATTCAAGTCGCTCCTGATCTTCTGCGGCAGCGTATTCTTCGCTGGAGTTGTCCAAATGACATTCCTCTTCTGGATGTGCCGGCGCAACGGATTCAATGTCAGGTTCGTTTCTTTCTGGAAAAAGGAAAACGCTTTGATTTGGAGGGACAGTGAAGTTAGAACCCTGGTAACAAGAATTGTTCCTGGGCTAATCGGTTCGGGCGTCTTTCAACTCAACGCCCTTTTGGACAAGGCATTGGCGGTCTATCTTGGCTCCGCCGCAGTAGGTTCATTGGGATATAGCCAGCATCTGGTCTATCTTCCCATCGGCATCTTCGGCGTGGCAATGAGCATGGTCTGCCTCCCGCAAATGGCAAAGGCAACCCAGGATGAAATGTCCGACTGCTTGGATTACGCCTTGCGTCAAGTCCTGTTCATGACGCTTCCTTGCGCGACATTGCTGGCGGTGCTCGCCGAACCGGTCATTGTGATGCTCTTCCAACGAGGCGCCTTCAATGCCGAAGCCGTCCGGGAAACTGTCTGGGCGCTTTGGTTCCTTGTACCTGGGCTACCGGCATTCTGCTGCGCAAAAGTCGCCGTCACTACCCATCACGGGAGAAAAGACACCAAGACTCCCGTCAAAATCTCCATGTACTGCATCGCGCTCAACCTTGTACTCAACCTAACACTTATGCAGTTCCTCAGGCAAGGAGGACTCGCTTTGGCTACGGCAATCTGCTCTTGGGTCAATGTCATCACACTTCTTACAATCGATACGAAAAAACTCCCCCATTGGAACTGGAAAAGCACACTCAAGGCAGTCGTCAAACTCACTGTCGCAGCAATCATCGCCGCCCTCATTGCCGTGGCACTCGACCGCGCCTTCCTCCCAGCCAGCCAAAACCTTGGGCGATTCTTCGGGGCGTTCGCACGAGTTGCAATCGGGGGATTCCCAGGACTCGCAACCTATCTCGTTATAGCTAAACTCCTTAAATGCAATGAACTCAATGAGTTGCTCGATGGCATCAGAAGACGAAAAATGAAAAAAGCGTAAGAGAAAGGCGATCTTCGAGTGAATTTTCCCTAGGAATTGATAAAGGCAATTGCCAAACTACATTACCTTAGTACCTTTACGTTCCAATCCATATGATACATTAGGATCAAAACATGCCAATTTACGAATATTCCTGCAACGAATGCAATCACAAGTTCAGCCATTTGCACAAACGACTTGGCGAACCACCGCCACCATGCCCAAAGTGCAATTCGGATAATATCAAAAAGGCATTCTCTACCTTCTCCGCCAGTTCGAAAAGCTCGGCCTCTTCCTGTCAGCAAGCAGCACGATGCCCAATCGCTCAAGGCTCATCAGGTCATCCATCTTGCGCAGGATGCTGCCCCCATAAACACTAAGAAAACAGGTGTACTATGGCATCTTCCATCACAAAAATTCTCCCAAACAAGCCACATTGGCTTGACCAAAGACTTCTCAATGTCAGGCATAACGACTTCGCATGGAGAGCAACACCAGCAAAATCCATCGAAGAGTGGGAAGAACGAAGAGACTTCACAAGAGCTCAAATCCTGCTTGCGGCGGGATTGGCGCCAATGCCCGAAAAGACACCACTCGAACCGGAAGTCTGGGGAAAGGCAAACTACTGGGGAATACAAATCCGCAAAGTCAAATTCCAGTCAATGCCAGGACTGATCTGCACAGGCAACCTCTACCTGCCTGGAAAACTTAAAAACCCAGCGCCAGGAATCCTTTGCCCCCATGGACATTGGTCCGAAGGGCGTATCCACCACGATGAACTCGGCTCGGTCCCGCTACGTTGCATCATGCTCGCCAGATTGGGATTCGTCGTCTTCAGCTATGATATGATCGGCAAGTGCGATAATAACCAAATCCTGCACAGCTGGCCCATCGAACTCCAAAAACTCGCATCGCTTAGCGGTGTCTCGCTCTTCGGACTCCAAACCTGGAACTCCCTTAGGGCACTCGATTTCCTTTGCGCACTGGAAGAAGTCGACAAGGAACGAATCGGATGTACAGGCACCTCCGGCGGAGCATCCCAAACATGGACCGTCGCAGTCCTTGACGAACGAATCAAGGTCATCGCTCCAGTCTGCATGCTCTCCTCCCATTTCCAAGGCGGATGCCCTTGTGAAGAAGGACCATTGCTCAGAATCAATGGAGTCACCTCTTTCGACGTCCTCTCGGCTTGCGCGCCAAGACCCGTATTCCTACCATCAGTCGACCAAGACTGGACAAACCTGAATCCTACCTACGAAATCGAGGCGCTCAAACAAGTCTATGCCCTCTTCGACGCCGAAGACGCAATCCTGAACTACCACAAAAACGAACCCCATAACTACAATCTCGACACTAGGGAGCACGTCTATCCGTGGTTCGCGCATTGGCTCCTCAACCAATCGCTGCGGGAAACAATCGCAGAAGATCCAATCCCAATGCCAGCAATCAACCTTCTCTTGCATAACGAACAAAAAATCGAACCTACGCTCGATTCTACAAAGACGGCTATCGAGGAAGCGAAAAAATTCCTCCTTCAAGATGCAATTCCGGAATTCTCCGACCAGGAAAATATCTCCGAATACGCCGCCGAACGCATTCCGCTGCTCGGTGAAATCATCAACAACGACCTGGAACTCGCAGATATCGCAGTCAGAGTCACATGCCCACAATGGAAACTCAATAACGCAACCGCTTACGGCAGACTGATCTCAAGGCGAGAAGAAGGTGACGTCATACCTGCAGTTTGGGTTGTCCCAGATAAACAAGTCCCCAAACCCGTCACATGCCTCCTCATCTCGGACAAGGGGAAAGCCGATTACTTCAAGGGCGGCGACCAAAGCATCCTCCTCGATATCCTTATCAACAACAATTGCGAATGCCTCGCCATCGACTTGCTCGGTTCAGGAGAAACCGCAGGAGCCCCAGAAAAATCGCCACGAGACGAAAACGATCCGCTCTTCTTCGCGTTCAATCAATCACTCTTTTCAATGAGAGTCCAGGATATCCTTACGTCTCTTTCCCTGCTCAAAGAACAGGGAAAGGAAAAAATCGTGCTCATCGCCTCGGGAGAAGCCGCAAGGGCAGCCGCAGTCGCAGTCGCACTCGCAGAACCATTGAAGGCAATCGTGCTGAATCTCGATGGCATTGACGACTCAGAAAAAGGATGGTCAACCCCACTCTCGTTCCAGCCGATGATCCTTAAGGTCGGTGGAATCAAGGGCACCCTCTCGATCATCGCACCAAGACGACTGATCATCTATCGACCGCAAAAAGATCTTGCTCAGCACCTGACGTCAATCTATGGAGCCGCCAAAAAAACAACAGCGCTTACCATTGATAACGATAACTTCATCCGTTCAGTAGAAAAGGCAATCCGATAACAAACAGGCACAAAAAACATGGCTACAATCGCAGAACTCAACAAACTGTTCGCAGTCGAAAATCACGCCAAAATCGTGAGCGGCAAAGGTCGCCTCCCAACCGTGAAGGTCAAAAACCAAGCCGCAGAGGCCACGATTTCATTCCTCGGCGCACAACTTATCTCCTTCATTCCAAATGGATTCACCGAAACAATCTGGCTTAGCAAAGCCTCGAAATTCGTTGACGGCAATCCAATCCGAGGCGGAATCCCAATCTGCTGGCCTTGGTTCGGCAAAAACCAGGACGACCCAAACCTCCCAATGCATGGGTTCGCCAGGCATACTCTCTGGGATCTCGAAAACATTTCGCCGATCGACGACAAGACCACGATGGTCATATTCGTTCTTAAACCTAACAAAGAATCATGCAAACTTTGGAACTACGACTTCACGCTCAGGGCTATTTTCACCATCTCGGATACCCTCGAAGTCGAACTCGTTACAACAAACAAGGACTCGAAGCCTTTCACGATCTCGCAAGGTATCCATACCTACTTCAAAGTCGATAATATCGCAAATATCTCAATCGATGGATTCCAAAAACTTAAGTATTTCGACAAGGTCGGCGGCGCAAACGACATCAAGAAGCAAAAGGACGAACCTATTGTGGTCAACCAGGAAATCGACGCCGTATTCCTCAATGCCAAAGGTCCTTTCACCGTCAGCGACCCGATCGCAAAACGAACCATCACCATTACAAACAAAGGCTCCAACTCGGCCGTCGTCTGGAACCCATGGAAGGAAAGGTCTAAAAAGCTCTCCGAATATACCCCGCACTCTTACAAAACCATGATCTGCGTAGAAACATGCAATGCACTCGACGACGCACGGGGCGTCAAGCCCGGGCAATCTCATTCCATCAAGGCGTCCTACTCGTTCGATAAGCTAAACTAAACACAGGAAACCAACATGAAAGCCGCAATCTCCCAACTCGTGCTCCCTAATCTCTCCATGCCTGAATTCTTTGCGCAAGTCAAGGAAGCAGGGTACGAATCAGTCGAACTGAGCCTTAGGCCAAACGAAGGATCCCCGTTCAATTTCAATGTGACTGACGCGGACCTCGACGGTTTCGTCCAACTCTCAAAAAAATACAACCTCCCCGTCGATTCCATTACCATCTCAAACTCAAAGGGCAATCTCTTGCTCCCGACCCTTGAGGCCATCCCCTGCATTCAGGAAACCGTCTGGGGACTCGAATGCGCCGCCAAACTGGGCGCCACTGCCGCCCTCCATACCCTGGGACGCTTCACCCCGGAACTCTACTACGAAGACGCCTACAAGAACGCCGTCCAAAACCTCAAGATCATCGCTCCTGTCGCCGAAAAGCTCAATGTCGCCCTTTCAGTTGAATTCGTCTGGTCCGGCTTCTTGTTCAGCCCGGTTGAAATGAGGCGCTTCCTGGACGAAGTCGGCAGCACCCATGTCGGGTTCTACTTCGACCCCGGCAACATGGCTGTTTTCCAATATCCTCAGCACTGGGTACGCGCGATTGGCAAGCACGTCAAGAGAGTCCACCTCAAGGACTTCAAGGGCGGTCCGCTCAACGGCGTTTGGACGAGGCTCGGCGAAGGCGCCTGCGATTTCAAGGCAATCTTCGCAGAATTGAAGAAGATCGGCTATGACGGACCGCTCGTCTCAGAAGTCGCAACCTCGCTCGCCTCGCTTAAGGATACGGCAGACGATATCAAGAAGCTGATCAAACAATACTGCTGATAAGGTTGGTTGATTCACACTCTACCCTCCCGCAGCCAATGCCAAATTGGTTGCGGGAGTCTTCAAGCACAAAAGGAAATAATTACCGCCATGATTGACAAGCCACTGACGTTCCTTTTCGACTTCGACCACACCAATAACACGACGAGACCTTACGTGATGAAGGAATTCGCCGAAAACGGAGCCGAAGCACTCGTCCTGACAGATACTCTGATCAGCCAAGTCATTCAAAACCCAAGATTCGCACCAGTCCTCGAAAAAAACATCAGCGACGCAGGACTCACATTCGTCGACTCGCATGCGCCATTCGGAGTAACTGAAGACCTGGATGTGCCAGACCCGAAACTCAGACCACTTATGCTCGATAGACTCAAGGTCGCCATGAGAGTCGTAGCCGACTTCGGCGTCGATACAATATGCATCCATACCGGCAACACATCAAAGCAATTTGAGCAATACTCGCTGCAGGATCTCGACGAAGCAATTATCCACTCCCTCGAAGAACTCCTCCCAATCGCCCATGATCTTAATTTGGTCATCTGCATTGAAAATATCTGGTTTCCGACAAATACTCCAGAAAAACTCCTTGATATCATCAACTACTTCAATTCAGAATCCCTCGGAATATGCTACGACTCGGGACACGCCAACCTAATGGCAAAGGACAGGGGCTTCCAGGACAGCCATCCTATCCAAGCGTGGCAAAACGTCGGACCAATCCCATATGATGACAAAATCCTCGAAAAACTCCTTCCACATGTCGTCATTTGCCACCTCCATGACAACAATGGCCAATACGACAGCCATCTTACACCAGGAGATGGAAATATTGACTGGAGGCACATCATGCCACTCCTTGCCAAAGCGCCTAGGCTTAGATCAATCCAATCAGAGGTCATACCCGTGATGGTCGGAGCGCCAATCGCAAAAATTTGCCGGACATTCGAAGAACTCATTGAAATCGCATAACCTCGCAGTAACGAAAATTGATAAATTAAACAAAATATGGGGAAACTTAGTTTTTTTCTAAAAAATCTTTTTTCCTCTCTTGTTTTTTTCTCGAAATTTATTATCCTATATATAATGGATTAACAATTTTTGGGTCCATGCATGCAAGTTCAATATAAGGAGAAACACAATGAAGCACGCCTTAAGGTTCACGTTGATCGAATTGTTGGTCGTCATTGCCATCATCGCCATCCTGGCGGCCATGCTCTTGCCTGCATTGGCCAAGGCACGGGAAAAAGCACGAGCGATATCCTGCGTCTCAAACATGAAACAAATCAACCTGGGGCTGAACATGTACCTGGGTGACAGCAACGATGTCTTCCCGAGATCTATCAACAACTGGCCAAGATCGGATGCCACTCTTGCAGGCACATGGCACCAGGCAATCCATAGCTATGTCGGCGACAAGAAATTGTTCAAGTGCCCAAGCAACTCCTCCGGACTTGTAGTCCAATACGAAGACACGACCAAAGAACACAAATTCCCGCAATCCTATACCGCACATACAGGTGGCGGAACTGTCGCGAACATGACAGCCGCAACAGGAGCTAAATTCCCAATTACCCACAATGGTACGATGTGCGCACTCCCAGACATCAAAGCAGCTTCGTCGCTGATCCTCTTCGGGGAAACAAGCCATCGACAAGACCCCTACTTCTGGGCATCAACTGGCGGCGCGGCGCCAAATAATATCCACTGGTCAATGATCAATCACGGCGGCACCACCAACTTCGCATTCTGCGACGGACACGTCCAGCCAATGAGACCACAAAATACATATGGCAGCATAAACATGTGGTGCACAAAGGCATCAGACTCAGCTCCTGATACCCTCAGAGCCATGATGCAAGAAGCATACAACTACATGGTGGCAAACTAATCTTCCCACACTCTCTCAAAAAAATCTCCGCGTCCCTGAGCAAAGAGATGCGGAGATTTTTTTTGACTTGATTCTGTACGCGTTACTTCAAAGCTTGAAGCACCCGCTTGTCCATTCCTTGATGGTCTTACGACCGATTTCGCGGCATCCCAATGCCGTGTATCGAGACAAGATCCCCTCGTACTGCTCGGTCAAGATTCCTGACAAAATCAGATGCCCGGGACGCTCGACATATGTTATGACCGCTTCGGCGTAGGCATCCAAGACGACGGCAAGGATATTCGCTACCACGAGCTTGCGAGGCTTGCCCTCATACGATGCCAAATCCGCTATGGACAGATTCACGCCTTCGACCCCTGCAATCTCCATGTTCTCGCGAGAGGTCGTGATGCATTGCGGATCGTTATCGAAAGCATCGCAAGGATCATAGCCCAGCAATCGTGCGCCAATGGAAAGGATTCCAGAACCGCATCCCGCATCAAGGAATGAGCAGGTGCCGTGTTCCTGCGCCAATTCATCCATAAACTGCAGGCAGGCCATCGTTGTTCCGTGATATCCCGTACCGAAGCACATTCCGGGATCCAGCGCCAGCACCAATTCGCCATCCTTGGCATCATAGGTCTCCCAGCTTGGCTTGACGACCAGACGCTCGGACGCCTTGAATACGTGGAAATGACGCTTCCAGCTTTGAGACCAATCCTCCTCAGCCATTTCAACGGATCGACAAATGACGGAATCCGAAAAAATCTCCTCCCAATCCGCAAGACCAGACTGGATTTCAGCGCAGATTCGCTTCGCATCCTGATCGTCAGCCCCCAAAACATACGTTGTCCCCCTGCCCGTCTCCTTGTTGGAATAGGAAGATGGGTCGAAGCCCAATGCCGACAGCGCCTCTTCAACCAATGGCACGTCGTCAAGATTGCTCTCCAATTCAACTAAAAAAATCGTCGATGACATTCCAATCACCCACTCTTCGATCAATGGCCAAATGGAGACATTTCACGCAACGCCTTGATGATCGGCGGCGTCTTTTCCAAGATCACATCAACATCCTGTTCCGTGTTGTATCGACTGAAACTGAAGCGGATAGACCCATGCAACATGCGATAGTCAAGGCCCATCGCACGCAATACATGGGAAGGCTCCAGCGAACCAGACGTGCAAGCAGAACCAGAAGACGCGCAAATCCCGCCAGCTTGATACAAACGAAGCAATATCGCCTCGCCTTCAATGTATTTGAAGCAAATGCTCGACGTGTTGGGCAATCGATGCTCGACATCGCCATTGACCGCAGGATCGGGACAGGTCGCCAGCAAACCGGCCTCCATGCGGTCGCGCAACCCCTTGACGTAAGTCTGCTCAACCTCCATATTCTCCCGAGCCAAAAGAGCCGCCATGCCAAGACCGGCGATGCTCGCGACGTTCTCCGTCCCAGCACGCTGGCCACGCTCCTGATGACCACCAGTCAAAAATGACCAGTAGGGAGTGAAACGACGAACGTACAGCGCACCAACCCCCTTGGGAGCATGCAACTTGTGACCGCTCAAGGACAAAAAGTCAATCGTCGTCGACGACAAGTCAATCTTCACCTTCCCCACTGCCTGGACTGCGTCCGTATGAAACAATGCGCCGCGAGCATGGGCGATTTCAGCTATCATCTCGACAGGGTAAACATTTCCGATTTCATTGTTCGCCCACATCACCGAGACCAGCGCCGTCTCATCGTCGATCGCATTGTCAACATCGGCGAGATTAAGCCGCCCATGCTTGTCAACCGGCAGATACTCCACTCTGTAGCCTTGTTGTTGGAGCCGCTTGCACACTTTCAAGACTGCAGGATGTTCCACGGCAGTAGTGACGATCTTGCGTCGGTTCTGCTGTGTCGCCAAAGCGCTTAGGATTGCGGTGCTATCGCTTTCCGTTCCGCAGCTGGTAAAAATCAGTTCATCTGCGTCACATCCCAGGAGTTCCGCCAGGTTTTCCCTGGACGAAACGATGATCTTCGAGGCAGACCCGCCGAATGGATGGGCGCTGGAGGGATTGCCGTACTGATCGGTCAAAAACGGAACCATCGCCTCGAATACTTCGCGTGCGACACAGGTCGTCGCATTGTTGTCAACATAAACTAGCATGGCTTGCCCCTCCCCTTACTTGACTTCGACCACGTTGATGGCGGCAGAGACCTTTTCCCTCAATTTGGCTTCCACCCAATGCTTCAGGGTTTGTAGCGCCGATGCGCATCCCGCGCATTTTCCCGTCAACCTCACCATCACGGTATCGCCTGCGATATCGACGAGTTCGGCGTCACCGCCATCCGCCTTCAAGCCATCTCGGATAATGGAATCGAAAACATCCTGGATCAACGCGATTTTCTGGAGGTTGGTCAAGGGAACTGTCGTTCCGTCTGCACCGCTTTTGGGAGATGCCTTGCCCAGGATATCATCGAGAATCAGCTGGATTTCATCTTTGCATCCACCGCAGCCGCCGCCTGCCTTTGTATAATATGTAACCTGCTCAACCGTTGTCAGATGGTTGGATCTGATCACATTGCGGATTTCGGCCTCGGTAACATCGAAGCAGTGGCAGACTATCCTGTCCTCGCCTTCCTCAACAACCTCGATGACAGGTACATTCCAATCAGGACGCGACTTGGCCAAATTCTTCATGGCCGCCTGGAACGCCTCCGAACCCATGACTGAACAATGCATCTTCTCCTCGGGAAGCTCGCCCAAAAAATTCGCAATGTCCTGATTCGTCAGCCTCGAAGCTTCTTCCAGCGTCTTGCCCTTCAACAATTCCGTCAATGCCGATGCGCTGGCGATCGCGGACGCGCAACCAAATGTCTGGAACTTCGCATCCTGGATGGTTTTCGTCTTGGGATCGACCTTCAGGTACAACTTCATCGCATCGCCGCAGACGATGTTGCCTACCTCGCCAACGGCGTCAGGATTGGCAATCGCGCCAACATTCCTCGGATTCAAAAAATGATCCATCACTTTTTCAGTGTAATCCCACATAGTTCACCTCAATGTCATTGAACGTTTGCCAGTCTTTCGGAATTTTGTGTAATCTAATCAACCTAAAAAAAGCAGCTGAAGCTGGATTTTGTTCCTAGTTGGTGAATTGAAATGCGTCGGTCTTCTGTAGCGCCTTTACAAGGCGCCCGGCTTGGGGGCATCCTACCCCCGGGCTAAAGCCCGGGGTTAAGCATGGTCAGGCACCGACGGCGCAAAGTCTTTGGCGCGGACCGCCGTCCGCAATCCACACGGGCGAAACCACGGATCGGACAAGGACGATAGTTCGGACTTGATGTCAGGGCTTGTAATACATTGCGCTGTAAGCGCTTAACGATGCTTAACCCCAGGCTTCAGCCTGGAGACCGTGCCTTGTAAAGGCACTACAATCATAAGGCGTCAACTGCTTTTTCTAGGATTAATATAAGCCACCTTGCACCGGTGTACAACAAATTCACTTGAAATCAGCGGGCATTGCAAGCATCTGGTACATCATCGCCCTGGCAATCCGATAGTGACCCTGTGCGTTGGGATGCAACAAATCCGTCTCGCGATTGTTGAAAAAACCACCATGGGAAGACGTCAACGGATGCAAGCCGCTGACACGATACAGATCAATCAAGTTGACAGCCCAAATGTCAGCAGCCTGACGCAACATCTCAACGTAGGATTCGAGGTAGATTCCGATGTCATTCGGAAAGCTCTCCTCCGGCTGGATGTTGTCGCCGCCAAACGTGGCAAATCCACGATGGATTGGGGTCATCAACACAATCTGCTGCAACGGAAATTCCTGCCTGAGATACTCCATGACAGCATTGATGCGACCGCAAAACGTGCCCATGTCCTTGTTCAGCTTGCGACGCTCCTTCGTCATGATTCGACCATGGGAATTCACCTCTTCCTTGCCCAGAGTCCACCACGAACCCAATGGAATGCCACCATTGAAATCGTTGGTCCCGGCAAACACGAAGATCGCGTCAACATCATCGGGATGCTCAGCCTTCAATCGCTTCGCTTGAGCCAAAATCCCGCTCATCTGCTCGCCGTTGATGCCATATACCAACGACTCGATACCCAAAAATTCAGGCAGGTAATTCCAGTAGTTTTTCGTTGTTCCGATGTGGTTCTTGTCCGTGATCGAATCGCCGAGGAACGCGACTTTCTTGCCTTTCCATTGCGATTGAACCGGCTCGGCTTGAATGCCAACGCAAGCCAACGTCATTCCAATGCATAACATCCCTGACATAATTGACTTCATCTTCCTTTTCCCGTTTGCCCAGATTACATATCAATGCCCAACTCTGCGAACAGCCTTCGATTGGCGTCAATCGCACGAATCTGACCAATCAATTCATCCATGTTCCCTTCAAGAATATTAGTCAAATCGTACAAGGTCAACTCGAACCGATGATCCGAAACGCGATTCTGAGGATAGTTGTATGTCCGTATCCGCTCGCTGCGATCGCCGGTGCCGACCTGGGATCGACGTTCGTCCGCATTCTTCTTGTCCTCTTCTTCCTGCTTGATCTGCAACAACCGAGAACGCAAGATACGCATCGCGATTTCCTTGTTGCGATGCTGTGACTTCTCCTGCTGGGACGCCACGAACATGCCCGTCGGCAAGTGGGTCACACGTACCGCCGAGTCCGTCGTATTGACGCTTTGGCCACCGTGGCCGGATGAACGGAAAACATCGACCCGCAACTCCTCGGGGTTCAACTCGAAGTCAACTTCCTGAGCCTCGGCCAAGACCGCGACCGTGACTGTTGATGTGTGAATCCGCCCCTGAGCCTCGGTCGCAGGAATCCGCTGGACACGATGAACTCCGCTCTCAAAGCGAAGCCGTGACCAAGCTCCGTCACCACGCACGGTAAAGGACACTGACTTGATCCCGCCCAAAGGCGTTTCGCTCAAGTCCATGACCTCGATCTTCCACCCCTGGTTCTCGGCGTACTTGCTGTACATCCTGTACAAATCCGCCGCAAACAACGCGGCTTCGTCACCGCCTGCGGCAGGACGGATCTCAACAATCACGTCCTTGCCCTCGTTCGGATGCGTAGGCAAGATCAACGCCTTGATTTCACCATCCAAGCGCTGCTCTTCGTGCTCAAGCTGCTCCATGTCAGCCTTGACCAACTCCTTCAAGTCGTCGTCGGCTTCTTCAAGCAATTCACGATTGCCAATCAAATCATCCTGGACTTTCTGATAATCAGCCCAGGATTGAACCAAGGTCTTCAACTTCTGGTACTCGCGGTTCAAGGACTGGTATTGGTTCTGGTCCCCCTTCTCAAAATCAAATGCCGATATGGCACGCTCGACTTCCTGCAACCGCGAACTCGAACTGACGATATAGCTCTCTAAATCCACTGGAAATCTCCCCTGTTCATAACATACCATCAAGATACAAAAGGACTAAAAGGCTCAAGCAGCCCTTTAGTCCTTTCTCCAACCAATCCTAATGGAATGCTATTTCTGGGCAAACTTCGCGTATTTGCGGTTGAAAGCGTCAACGCGACCTTCCGTGTCAACCAGCTTCTGCTTGCCAGTGAAGTACGGATGGCACTTGGAGCAAATGCCTACCGCTGTCTTGTCAGTCGTCGAATAAACTTCAAACGTATTTCCGCAAGCGCAGCTTACGACGCACTTGACGTAGCCGGCTTGCTTGTTGCCGCCTTTCTTCGGTGCTGCTTCTTCTGCACCTTTTGCCTTGGATTCTTTTTCTTTAGCCATTGTTCTGTTCCTCTTGTCCTTTTTTGATGTCCAGCGGGCTTGCGTTACCGCTGGACCTTGTGTTAATGGTGGGACACCTATAATTAGTTCAACGCAACCTTGCGCCAAATTACATTTCCGCCAAGGCGGCCTTGCGAGACAGGCGGATGCGACCGCGATCGTCAATGTCAAGTACCTTGACAGAAATCTGATCGCCTACCTTGCAAATCTCTTCTACATTCTTGACACGATAATCGGCAAGCTCGGAAATGTGAACCATTCCCTCGGTCGCAGGCATGAACTCGACAAAGCAACCGAAATCCTTGATCGTCTTCACAATGCCCCTGTAAATCTTGCCAATCTCAACTTCGCCAGTCGATCCCTCGACACGATACTTGGCCTCATCCAAGGCCTCCTTGTCAACCGCGAAGATCTTGACGGTTCCGTCGTCCTCGACGTCGATCTTCGCACCAGTCTCATCCGTGATGCTGCGGATGTTCTTGCCGCCAGGACCAATCAACGCGCCAATCTTGTCAGGATTGATCTTCAAGACAAGCATCTGAGGCGCGTAAGGCGACAGCTCGGGGCGGGCCTTGGGCAGGCAATCGGCCATAATCGCCCGGATCTTCTCACGAGCGGTCTTGTTGATCAACAACGCTTCGTACATGCCGTCCAAATCCAATCCGGCAATCTTCAGATCCAGCTGGAATCCCGTGATGCCCTTGCTAGTCCCGGCAACCTTGAAGTCCATGTCGCCGTAATGATCCTCGGAACCCAAAATATCAGTCAGGAACATACGCTTGCCAGCTCCAGTGACCAAACCAACGGAAATGCCGACAACCGCGTCGGAAACCGGGACGCCTGCATCCATCAATGCCAACGAAGACCCGCAAACAGTAGCCATCGAAGAAGAACCGTTCGACCCCAAAATCTCAGAGGTCACGCGAACCGTGTAGGGAAACTCCTTGGGCATCGCACCGAGAACCGAACGCTCGGCCAAAGCACCATGACCAATCTCGCGACGACCCGCAGAACCATAGCGACCGACTTCGCCAGTCGAAAACGCAGGGAAGTTGTAGTGCAAGATGAATGACTTCTTATCAGCGCCGCCTGTCACAACGTCGTAGTCCTGAGCATCGCCGGACGAACCCAGCGTGGTGGTGACCAATGCCTGCGTGTCACCGCGCTTGAACAATGCAGAACCATGGACACGCGGCAAAACGCCGACTTCGCAAGAAATCGGACGAACCTCGTCAAGCTTGCGACCATCCTGCCGAACGCCTTCGTTCAAAACCAAGCCGCGAATCGCCTTCTCCATCAGGATTTCCCAGACCAAGCCGAAATCAGGCTCCGTCCCGTCTTCCTTAGTGAACTTCTCGGTCAGCGCATCCTTCAGCTCTTGCTTCAACGCATCCTGGGTCGCCTGGCGCTCCAACTTCGAAGCACCCGTGACAGCAGCCGACAAGCGACCGCCGAGAACCGCTTCCGCAGCAGCCAGAAATTCAGGTTCAGGCAAGTACGGTGTGTAAGCCTGCTTTTCCCTGTTGATGCGAGCAGCAAAAGCCTCGACCGCATCGCACTGCTTCCGAACGATGCCGTCAGCAAAGACCATCGCGTCGCGCAAGTCTTCTTCGGAAACCTCTGAAGCACTACCTTCAATCATGATAGCCTTTCCAGGAACACCAGCGTAAACCAAGTCGATGTCACTGGATGCTATCTCGCTATTCGTCGGATTCGCAATGAATTCACCGTTGATGCGGCCGACGCGGCAGGCGCCAACGCAACCATGGAACGGAATGTCGGAAACCATCAATGCGACTGAAGCACCGAAGATCGACAAGACATCCGCCTCGTTCTCGCCATCCGCGCTCAACAGCGTGGAAACAACCTGAACTTCGTTGATGAAGCCTTCAGGGAACAACGGACGAATCGGACGATCTGTCATGCGAGCCGTCAAAACCTCCTTCTCGGTCGGACGACCTTCACGCTTCAAATAGCCGCCAGGAATCTTTCCGGCAGCCGCGAAACGCTCGCGATATTCAACTTGAAGCGGGAAAAAGTCAATCCCGGGACGGGGATCCGCAGAACATACCGCGACCAATACAATCGTGTCCCCTTGGCGTACCGTAACGGAACCATTCGCCAACAAGGCCATCTTGCCGGTCTCAATGTCGATGAAACGACCGCCGCCTAAATCAATCCTACATGTTTCAATACTCATCTGTTCACCTCTTCTCTTCGCTTAAAACACGCCATAAAATCCTGAACGTGCCACCTTTGAAACACTGCGGAATTGCGGATTGGAGCGCCAACGCCCAATGCCAAAATGATTTTGGCGATCCAAGCCGACGAATTCCACAGCTTTGCCTTCTGTGCAAAAGCACCGCGCCTGGTCAAATAGGTTTTAACCCATTCGCCAGGCGCACACATCGCGTCAATTATCGACGCAGCTTCAAACTCGAAATCAACGCCGTGTAACGGTCGTGATCCTCACGCTGGAGGTAGTTCAGTAGCTTGCGACGATTGTTAACCATCGCAATCAACCCGCGACGGCTGCTGTGATCCTTCTTGTTGGCCTTCATGTGCTCGGTCAACTCGATGATACGGTGCGTCAAAATCGCTACCTGAACCTCAACGGAACCAACATCATTCGCCGAACGCTGATACTGCTTGATAATCTCTTGCTTCTTTTCCTTGTCCATAATGCCTCAATTCTACTCTGTCTTCGCTACCAAACCATACGGGATTGTTAATCCGCCTTACAGTGATGATCCAGTCAAACACCGCGAATAACGAAACTATTAATGTAATTCATTATCGCGCCTTGTCAAAAGATTATGAGATTTTTTATCCCGCCCGACCCGAGCCTGAATGATGAATGATGAATGCAGAATGATGAATGATCTGTCAGACCCGCCTGGCTGGGGCTTTGTCATGTTTAGCCACTTTAGCGGCGGTCCCAGTCCCCATGGTCCGACCAGCCTGGCTGGGGCCTTGTCATGTTTAGCCGCTTTAGCGGCGAATGGTCCGACCCGCCTGGCTGGGGTTTTGTCATGTTTAGCCGCTTTAGCGGCGACTTCGCTTGAGTACAAGCACCCTGGAGTGCCCGTACCTGTTACAGAGGCTCGATTTGGGTATTTGCCAACAGCTCCTCGGCAACGCCAAAATCAAACACCGAAGGCGTATCGGTCAAACATGACGCCGACGCGCAAGCCAAAGCCTCCGCAAAAATCCCAGGCATTCCCATGTGGTCCACTTGGGGATTTTCCGCCAGTCGACGGGAAACGATCGCCGTGGCGCAATCACCGCCGCCGATGGGACTGACGATTCGCTCCAAAGCCGGAATCGTCAACCTCCACGCCTGCCCGTCGGCCGAGACCAAGGTCGCCGGTCGCGGTCCGTCCGTCACGGCCAACCAAGACAGCCTGGGATGAGAAGCCAACAAGGCGCGTGACTTGCCGAGGACATCCGTGCCCTCAGGCGACAAGCCAGACAATTCGTCCGCATTGATCTTCAGGACGGACACGCCCGCGTCTAGAACGCAACCAATCTCCTTCGCAACATCCAGCACAACGGGAATCCCGTTCTCGGATGCGCAACGGGCAATCTCAGCATAAAACTCAATCCCGACTCCAGGCGGAAGACTACCGCAAATCGATACAACCCCATGACGGGGAATCTCCGCAGATAGCAACTCCCGCATCCGCGACAACTCGTCCCCGGATATCGTCGCCGAAGGCTCGATCAGCTCAGTCGCAACACCACCCGAATGGTCGATGACCGTGTAGCAACAACGAGTCTTGCCGACGCAATCGACCGTCAACCCGCGAACCCCAGTCTGGGCAAACTCACGCTTCAAACACTCACCTGTATCGCCGCCGACAAATGCAGCCACAGATACAGGACGACCCAATAGGCGCATCACGCGAGCGACATTGACACCCTTGCCACCACCCGTCTCGTGACACTCGTAGGCGCGGTTGACAGAACCAAGGCGCAAACTACGAAAATTCAATGTCTTTTGCCAGGCAGAATTAAGGCTCACAGACAAGACAGGTTTAGGCTCCATCGACAATTGCATCGCTAGTATTCCTCTCGATTTCAATCTACTTTATTACGTATGGTAATCCGCGTTGATCTTGACATAATCATACGTCAAGTCGCATGTCCATACTGTATAGCTTCCCGTGCCTGCCCCCAAATCCAAATCCATCTTCCAGCACCGCTTCTTCAGGACTTCAACCAAATCCGCCTCGGGCGTACCGGCTTCCATCCCGCCACGCACAACGGGAACACCGTCGTAGTCCAAATTGACCCGATAGGGATCAAACGAAATCCCACAATAACCAGCCGCGCATAAGATCCGACCCCAATTGGGATCCGCACCAAACCAAGCCGTCTTGCACAATGCGGAATTCGCAATCGATTCCGCGCAGATCTTCGCGTCAAGATCAGATGCCGCGCCACGAACGTTGACTTCAACAAACTTCGTAACGCCTTCGCCATCCAAGACCATTCGACGCGCAAGGTCGCCCAAAACCTCAATCAATGCCTCCCCAAATAGATCGCATTCAACCGTCCCCAATCGAATGCACTCGTTGCCGGCAGCGCCATTCGCAAGCACCAGGACCGTGTCGTTGGTGCTGGTATCCCCGTCAACCGTAATCCGATTGAAGGACATCCCAATAGCCTTTGCAAGGCACGCATTCAACGCATCGCGTTCAATGCATGCATCTGTCGTCACGTAGCACAACATCGTCGCCTGAGGCGGCTGAAGCTTCAATTTCGGGGCAATCATCCCGGCGCCCTTCGTCATGCCCCCGAGACGAATCGTCGCTCCGCCGACTTCCAGCGCCGCGGCAACGCTCTTCGGCACCGTATCCGTCGTCATGATCGCCTTTGATGCATCCAATCCACCCTCTGGAGACAGGGCTTTGACGCACATCCCGACCCCCGCCTCTATGATGTCCATCGGCATTGGAACCCCAATCCGCCCAGTTGACGAGACCAGCACCTGGGATTTATGCACCATCATCATGCTTCCTGCCAGTTCCGCTGTCCGTTCTGCATCGCGCAACCCCTGCTCTCCCGTGCACGCATTTGCATTCCCGCTGTTTACAACAACCAAATGAACGGGATTCCCAGACGATACTATCTCGCGATCGTATTCCACAGGAGCCGCGGCAAACAGGTTCGACGTGAATGCGCCTGCGACAACGCAAGGACGGGGACTGTAGATCATCGCCATGTCCGCCGCACCGCTGCGCTTCAAGCCACATGCTATCCCAGATGCCTGAAAACAAGACGGAGTTGTTACACTCCCATGCTCAATCCATTCCATTTTCATAAACTCCTATGATGATGCATTTCACCAAAAGACAACATGGCAAAAAAAGCCGCACCCGACATGACTCGGACGCGACTTCATTCCCCCCTGCCCTACTTTACGCCGAGGTTTAACTGAGCACAATCCCGTACTTCTCAGCACTCTCGCGCAACTTGGCCAACAACAACGCACATGAAGGCATCCGCTTGTCACGACGCATGATCGTGCAACTCCTGATGGCTTCCGTGATAAGAGGCATCTCGGACAACGCCGGGATATCCGCCACCGCTGGCGTTTCCGTGTGCTCCAAGTGATATCGGGCTTCATCGCGGCAATGCTTCGTCACCAGTTCATCCTGAGGCTGAGTCAATGGACGCCCGCCTAAGAATACGCTGAACGCAATGCCCAATGCAAACAAGTCCGAACGCTCATCAACCATTTCTTTGCACACCTGTTCCGGTGACAAGTAACCACCTGTGCCTGTGATCGCACGAGGATGGTGGCCGGCCAATACCGATACGCCAAAGTCAATCAACTTGACCTTCCCGCTGACCAACATGAAGTTCGAAGGCTTGATGTCCAAGTGGATAACCCTCTTCTTGTGCATGAACGACAACGCCTGGACAGCCTGGTAGATGACGCGGATCTTGTCCTCTATCGGCAAGACCTTGCCCAATATCTTGTCACCAAAATCGTGTCCGCTCAGATACTCCATCAACAAGTCGTAGCCTAGCTCAATGCCAAACCTACGGACGCGACGCAATGAGTAAATACGAACAATCGGCATCGCATTGTCTTCATTCAAAATCTGAGATATCGCATACTCGTTCTGAATGTGACGAGTCTTGGTCTTGTACGAGACATTGTCCAATTTCTCCTCAACACCCTTGGAGGCAGAACTCCCAAGCCACTTGTTCCATCCATTGCGGATCGACTTGGAACAGAACGTGAACGCACCGCAAACAGCACGGTACAATACCGCCTCTGCACCGCGTGCCATCACTTCCTTGATTTCGTAATCGTCAGCCTGAGCAGCCTCAAAAGAAGCACGTATTGAACGAATATCGTCACGACGATCCATATACCGGCGCTTTGACAAATTCGTGGTCGAGGTGCGATTGGTACTGCTTTCGTTCCTGGTGGTATTGGACTCCAGGGATATCTCCCCGCCTACGCCAAGAGCATCCAAATCCAATACACGCGTCTTGATCTTGCTAGTCAGAACAACCTGCTCCGGCTCGACACGCTCTTTCTCCTGCTTGCCACTATCATTCGGATCAGTCATCGGCTTACGCAATCCTTAATATTCTCGGTTTCTCTCACTTTCCGGTCCTGGCTACAACCACGCGCCCTCAGACTCAGAGCTTGCCAATACGTTTCAACGTCGCAAGTACGTCGTCACCTACTCCCTTCTGCTTCCCGGCGCGCTTGGCTTCCTTGTCAAAATTAACTTCAAGCTTTTCAAGGACAACGTGCTGCTCCAGTGACTTCTGGACCTTCGCGTCAGCCAATTCCAAATTCTTCTTGTTGAAATCGTCCAATAGCTCGTAAGGCTTCCGAGAATACAAACGAGATACCGTAACAAACGGCTTCGTCAAATCAGGATTCTCGACAACACTGTAAACCGGAGGAATCTTGCAGTCGACAAAGTACTTGACAATGTCGTAGAATATCGTGTGATCCTGACCTGATGGAACCTCAAGTAAGAACATCGCCTCAATCGGCTCCTCGGCCTCAAGCAATAAAGGATTGGAATTCGCCTTCAACTGATTGCCAAAGGATTTCGATGGGTCGTAATCAAAATAGTTGAAGTGGTTGAAAAATGGCTTCGCAATGAACGCAGTAAAGTCCTCGTGGTCAATGTGACTCTCCAATAACTTCATGTTCTCGTTCTTGTCGGGAATCGACATGAATACCTTTAATGAATTCACTATCATTTCATTGTATTGCTCCTCGGCAATCTTTTCAGTGAATTTCGTTTTGTTGCTGAAAAGGACAATGTTCCCAGTGCAACCCTTGTCAATCACATCGGCCAAGGGACCGGTCATGAAGTCAATGCTGTTGTTGACATACTCGGCAGACTCCATCCCGTCGTAAGGAAGGATCAGACAAAAGAAAGTCCGATCCTGGACAGGTATCGTGCTGCCCTGATTCCCCAACTCGTCGTCAATGTTCGATATCCCTTGCAATATCCCCGTCGTGATGCCATTGCCAGTGCCACCGCCGGTGGAACTGAAAACCATGCCCCCGACAACAATGTCCTGAAGACGACGGCGAATCGTCAAATAAGCGTCGTGACCAATCTCGGGATCCTTGCGGGACCCGCGAAACTGACCCAGGGTCGATTGAACAGGGGCGATGATGCGCTCACCCCCACCCTCGACCTTCTCCAACTCAATCCTCGAGACATTAACCAAGATGGCTGAATCGTCCATCTTCGCGGCTATCTTGCCGCCAGCACCGCCAATCCCGATTACATTCATGCCTGATTACCCTCCAAAAAAGACGAGGATTTTACGCTGAAACCACCCAGGACAACCAACTGCTGCAAGGCACGAGCACCATGCTTCGTGATGTAGATGTTCTTACGATTGCGCTCCTCGCGTATGTCGATGAAACATAACGACCATAAAGCCTCAACCATGCTGACAGCAGTCTGCTTCGTACGAGTAATGCCAACGTGCTTTAAATCGTCAAAACAATTCGTGATGTTGTACTTGATACCCTTGTCCTCACCCTGAGCACACCAGTACAATATCAGAAAATGAGACTCGCCAAGACGACCTAGCTGGTCCTTGAATAAATCTACACTGTCATCATTGATACGTGCCATCAAGTAAACCCTAATAATTTAGGTACAGGTAAGAACAAAACTAAAGAAGAAAATCAACCAACAATAATTATACTACACTTTTATGAAAAAACAACCCTAAATAACCACATAATAAATCACTTCGATAAAAAATTTAATTTATGTAGTGTAGTATAGTGCAGTTTAGTGGAGTATAGTTAAGTTAAGTATAGTGTAGTTTGAATTGGGCGGGAAAAAGACAGGGAAAAGTAACGACGGAAACAATGCGAAGAACAAGGGCGAAAGAGTCGCAAAACAAAGCGGTCAGTGTTGGTTGCTTCCGTACGACTCTACACAAAGCAATATGATGGTTTCAAGGGATTTGCTACATGCCTCGCCCTGCTCCTAGGCAGGTCGAATGACCTTGAATCAGGCCACCAATGGCTTATATTAATAATGTTTTAGAGGAATCTTAGAACAGCACAAAAGTGCTGTCTTTAACCGTGAAATTACATCCCCTCAAAAGTCCCCCTGGAGCGTACCAAACCTCTGTCCGGAGCCTTCCAGGCCACCTTTTGGAGACTTGTCAAAACCCACATTTTAAAGGCCTTCGTATGTCATCACGCTATTGTATTGGGATCGACCTTGGAACCACCAACACTGTCCTTTCCTATGTCGATACGGAACAAGAGAATCCCCTACCCCAACATTTCGCCATACCCCAGCTAATCACTCCAGGCGAAATCGGCAACCTCAACCACTTGCCATCCTTTATATATCTGCCTGAAAAAGATGAAATTGATCCAAAACTCCTGAAGCTACCCTGGTCCAAAACCAGACATGATCTTGCTATCGGAGAATTTGCCAGGGACATGGCTTCGACCTCGCCGTCAAAGGTGGTCAGCTCTTCGAAATCCTGGCTCTGCAGCGACAGAATCGACCGCCATTCAAACTGCCTTCCAGCCATATTTGACGGCTCGGCAACACGCCAAATCTCTCCTGTAGAAGCTGCAAGGCTAATCCTTGAACATCTGAAGGACGCCTGGAACCATACGATGGCGGCCAAGGATTCAAGCCTCCTGCTGGAAAAACAGGAAGTTGTGATTACCGTGCCTGCTTCCTTCGATGCCGTCGCTCGGGAGCTAACCGTTGAAGCCGCCACTCAAGTCGGACTTGACTTCACTCTGCTTGAAGAACCTCAAGCAGCCTTCTATGCATGGCTTGCTGAACATAACGAGGATTGGCGAAAACATGTTTCCGATGGCGACGTCGTGCTTGTCTGCGACCTTGGAGGAGGTACTTCCGACTTCTCGCTCATCGCCGTCGTGGATATCGATGGCGATTTGACATTGCAACGACTTGCCGTCGGAGAACATACCCTACTGGGCGGTGACAATATGGATCTTACCCTTGCTGTAGCAGTAAGCGCTAAATTGAAAGCAGAGAAGGGGATCCAGCTAAACCAGCGCCAGTTCATAGCCTTGACCCATGCCTGCCGCAAAGCAAAGGAAGCACTGGCATCAGGCAATACGAACGACCAAGAACTTGTGATCCTAGGTACAGGATCAGGCATCGTGGGAGGTACGATCACCACCAAGTTCTCATACCAAGAACTTAATGATGTGCTCATAGAAGGGTTCTTCCCGGAAACAAGCATCCACGACAAACCTGTTGAAGGGCGAAAAACCGGGCTCCGTACCATTACACTCGAGTACGCAGCAGACCCTGCATTTACAAGACACCTCGCAGCATTCCTGGACAAGCATTCATTCAAGGATGCCGATGGAAACCCCATGCTCCCTGGAGTCGTGCTCTTTAACGGTGGAGTCACAAAACCGGATCTCTTCAGAAACAAGATCATCGACACGCTCAAAACCTGGAACTCAGCCACACAACAAGATATACAGGTGCTGAGTTCAGACAACGCCGATCAATCGGTTGCGACCGGAGCCGCCTGGTTGGCATATGTCAAGAGAGCAGGGGGGATCAGGATCAAGGCAGGTTCGCCACGATCCTACTACATTGGAATCGAATCGCCAATGCCTGCGGTACCCGGCTTCCAACCGCCGGTCGACGCACTTTGCGTAGTCAATTTTGGTCTCGAGGAAGGCTCGTCGGTCAAAATCGACGAGCAGGGCTTGGCGCTCGTTGTAGGGGAACCAACCGAGTTCAGATTCTTCTCCTCCACGACCAGGAACCAAGATCAAATCGGCGATCGATTTGATGCCGCAAACTGCGATGACATTACCGAAATGCCGCCGCTTCAAGTAACGCTGCCAGCTGACGAAGACCAAAAGCATCCGACGATGGTCCCAGTGACCCTGAGGGCAGACCTGACAGATATCGGTACACTGCAAATATGGTGCGATTCAAAGCAGGACAATAACTCCTGGAAACTCGAATTCGATATCCGATGACAAGACAAACCAGCTTTCATTATTGAAAACCACACTTGCAGAAAAAGACACCTGCGATATTCATTAAAATGAGTTTTGAAATCCTTAAAAAAGACCCTTCCAGCTTCGCGCGTCGAGGCATCCTTACGACCCATCACGGCACGATTCAGACCCCTGTTTTCATGCCCGTGGGAACCGTTGGAACCGTCAAGGCAATGACTCCAAAAGAGCTGGAGGAAATGGGTGCCGAAATCATCCTGGGAAACACCTATCACCTGAATTTGCGCCCGGGAATGGACATCGTCAGAGGCGCAGGAGGACTCCATAAATTCATGGGATGGAACCACCCAATCCTCACTGACAGCGGCGGATTCCAAGTCTTTTCACTTGCTAAGCTCGGCAAGAAAACCCCGGACGGAATCCACTTCCAATCCCATATCGACGGATCGCCGCTCTTCATGGGACCCGTCGAATCCATGGCAATCCAAAAGATCCTAGGATCGGATATCGCCATGGCTTTTGACGAATGTACCAAGTACCCGGCAACCTGGGAACAGGCCAACGATTCGCTCAATACGACCCTCACGTGGGAGCGCACATCGCGAGAACAGCCACGTGCAGAGGGCCAGCTGGTCTTTGGCATCGTCCAGGGTAGCGTCTATGAAGACCTGAGGGAAAAGTCGATCCTGGAGCTGGAAAAGCTGGATTTCGACGGCATGGCGATTGGCGGGGTCTCCGTTGGGGAATCCGAAGCCGAAATGAAGAAAGTGATGGAAATGTGTGCACCAAGATTGCCAGTCAAGATGCCGCACTACCTGATGGGAGTCGGAACGCCAAGACAATTGATCCTGGGCGTACTCAATGGCATCGACATGTTCGATTGCGTGCTACCAACAAGAATGGGAAGAAACGGCTCAGCGTACACGTTTGAAGGCACAATTCCAGTAAAGGCAGGGCGATACAAGGACGATTTTACACCAATTATGAAAAACTGCACCTGTTATACATGCAGAAATTTTACAAAGGCCTATATTAGACACTTATTGAATGCTGATGAAATCCTTGGCTCCAGGCTGATGACGATACACAACCTCCATTTCTTCCTTGATTTGATGAGGCAGGTCAGAATATCCTTGGAGCAGGGCACATTCCATATCCTGGCAATGGATGTCCTGGAAAAATACCCCGAGGCAATGGGAAAACCCATCGACCCCGAAACAAACAAAATCATTACACAACATCAATTTCCATAAGGAATCGTTCAAGCTCTTACCAGAAGGAAACAACTTATGAAAAACTTGACGCGACGGGATTTCCTCAAGATATCCGCTGCAACCGCAGCGGCGGCACCATTGATCTCAGCACCAAGCCTCTACGGCAAATCCGCCAATGACAAGATCAATGTCGGAGTGATCGGAACAGGAGGAATGGCGACCGGGCACCTCAGAAGCATGCTCAACATGAACCAACTGAAGGTCATCGCAGTCTGCGACGTTGACGCCAGAAACATGGAGCGCGCCTACAATATTACCAACGAAAGATATGCCGAAGACATGAAATCCGGCGTTTACAAGGGATGTACGAAATACAAGGACTTCCGCGACATGCTGGAGCGCAGAGACCTTGACGCAGTACTCATCGGCACACCCGACCATTGGCACGCAGTCCAATGCGTCATGGCAGCCAATGCAGGCAAGGACATCTACTGCGAAAAGCCGCTGACCCTGACGATCGGTGAATCCAGGGATATCATCCACAAAATCCGCCGGACAGGAGTCGTCTTCCAAACTGGCATGCAGCAGCGAACAAGCTACGATGGCAAGTTCATCACAGCCGTCGAACTCGTCAGAAATGGAATGATCGGCAAACTGATTTCCGCCCATGTAAGTGTCGGTGGTCCTTCAACGGTATGCAATCTCCCTGCGGAACCGACTCCCGAATGGTTGGATTGGGACATGTGGCTTGGTCCGGCACCATACAGACCCTACAACAAACTACTGCATCCAGGGCGCTGGAGATCGTATATCGACTATTCCGGAGGAGTGCTCACCGACTGGGGAGCCCACCACTTCGATATCGTGCAATGGGCTTTGGACGCAGACCAAAGCGGACCGGTCAAAGTCTGCCCACCAGGACACGAAGGATGCAAAACCCTGACATATTGGTACAAGAACGGGGTTAGGGTAGAGCACGGCGGATTCGAAGGAAAGGGATATGGAATAACCTTTGTTGGAACTCACGGAAAAGTCCACGTCTGCAGAGATTGGATCCGTACCGAACCTGAAGACCTACTGCTAAATCCTTCCTCAATGCCAGGTGACCTGCAGCTCCCGGATTGTTCAGGACACATCGGAAATTGGGTCGATTGCATCAGAACACGCAGAAGACCTGCCGCAGACGTCGAAGTCGGCGCAAGATCTGTAACCGTCTGCCAGCTTGGCTGTGTCGCCTACTGGCTCGACAGACCGCTTAAATGGAACCCGCAAACCTGGCTCTTCGAAGGCGATGCCGAAGCCAACAAGTGGATCGACAGACCAAAACGAGCCCCCTGGACGCTCTAAGTCCACCCTAGCCTAACTAAAAACAGGCCGTTGGAAACACACAACCAAAGGCCTTTTTTATTGAAAAATACAATGAGGGAGATTAAAATAACGACAATTAAAGAATTCAACTATAAACCTAAAAAAAGCAGTTGACCCCATGATAACAATTTAAGTACGGGCACCCGGGGTGCTCGTACTCGGAAGAATGTCGCCGTCAAGTGGCTAAAATTGACGAATCCCTAGTCGACAGGTCGAACGTGTTGGATAAAACACAATAACGCATTCGCGCCGTAGGCGCCTGACCATGCTTAACCCCAGGCTTTAGCCTGGGGGCGGGAAACCCATCCGAAGACCGTGCCTTGTAAAGGCACTACAATCATAAGTTGTCAACTGCTTTTTTAGGTTAACCCCTTGAACCAGCCAAACAGAATGACTCTAAACAGTTTTAACTTATTTCATTTCAACATCAACGACAAAAGGATATAGAACATGGCAGCACAAGGGTATATGATCATAATTGCCATTAGCATAGCAGTAATTATTCTCTACCTACTCGTGTCGGCAGCCTTCCTGCTCTGGGGAGCAAGCCTTGCCAAAATCGAGAATGCAACTTTTGGCAGGGCAATAGGTACACTATACTGGGTGGCATAGCCTCATCGATCTTCTCGCTTATTCTCAACTTGTGGATACCCGGTTTCGGAAGAGTACTCGGGTTTATCGTTGGCTTCCTGATCTCCGCTCTTATCATGATGGGGATTTTTGACACAAGCTTTGGAAAGGCGCTTGGGGCAACTATCATCGCATGGGTTCTTTCACTGATAGTCGTAGGTGGAACAGTCATCCTGCTTGTCGTTTTGCTGGGTGTTAGCCTCCAGAGCTTCCAGCCCTGATGAGATAACTGCTTTTTGGCAAGTCAAGCTCCTTACTGCGCACCCTAACGAATATTCCGCGCCCGTTCAATGTAGGCATCCTGCTCTTTCTTCGCCAATGAGTTGAAGAGCACGTTCCACCCACAGACCCGTACTTGAAGATTGGCATACTTCTCGGGATTGTTTTGGGCGTCAATAAGCATATCAGCATCGAAGATATTGAAATGGATCGCAAGCCCCTTGCTGTCCATGTAGGTCAACAGGATGCCCCGCATCACATCAAGCCCATCGTCCCCCTGGACAGCCGAAGGATGAAGCATGACGTCGAGAGGATAATCACCAGGCATACTGGCAGAATTGATGGCGGATAGCGACTTGAGAAGCGCAGTGACGCCGCTGCGGTCAACGCCCATGGTCGGAGATAGGTTCTTCGACATCTCATCGCCGCGACGACGCCCATCCGGGGTCGCACCGGTCTTCTCCCCAAGAACGATGAATTGACGCGCATTATGCCCAGACGCACTGTGTACCCCGCCGCGAGCATTGGGACGCAAATTCAACTTGGTCCCGTAGAAGTGCCCAAGCGCCGCGGCATACAAGTCAACTTCCTTGTTTCCATTCCCGTATTTCAGCTTGGATTTCAAGATCTTCAACCGAAGTTTTTCATGACCCTCCCAATTGTTGTTGAGGATCTCGCCAAATTCCTCCAGTGTCAATTCTTTCTTATCGAACACGAATTCCTTCACGGCCATCAACCCATCCACCGCAGTCCCAAAGCCAGATATGCCAAAGTGGGAATTATTGTACACGCTGCCATTGGAAAACGCATCCCTGCCGACTTTAAGGCTGTTCTCGATCGTAATCGAAAACATCGACGATGGATTGATCACGTGCAAGTACTTCTCAAACTCGTCAGCGTTGCTGCGCATAGTGTCAACAATCTCGCCAAAGTACGCCAAGTACGCACGGTAAAACTCGCCAAAAGATTTGATTTCCGACAGTTTCAGCGTCTCAACCGGCGATTTGAAGCCCGTCACAGGATCCTTGCCGTCATTGAAGATCAATTCAAAGGGCTTGAGCGCATTGGGATGTCCCACACCTGTGTTATTGCACAGGGCGCGTGCCGCAAACTCGTAGCAGCCTGTAATATCGCATGTCCTGATCGTCTCCTCGTCGAATCCAAGGGGCATCTGTGAATGCTTCAGCCCTTCCTCGCAAACGAACACGAAGCTGCTGTGGCCATGACGAATCAAATCCAGAACCTTGTTCACAAATTCAACAGGCGTATTGCGAGCAAGCTTGATCTGGATCTTGGGAGTCGTAATGTCAAGCTTGTCGTACACATCAACAATCAGGTACGAAAGATCGTTGATCTCGCTCGTCCCGTCCGCCTTCGTCCCGCCCAAGTACAACGGATGACCCCAATAGTTGTTGATCGACGCAAATTGCATGAAAAAACATGCGAAAAATTCACGAATCTCAGAAAGGCTAAACAAACCCGAAGACAAATCAGACTGGACATAGGGATTCAACATGCGATCGAGATTCGACAGCGACCGCACCTGCATACGGTCAATGTGCTCGCAAAACATAAAGTGCAGGTATATCATCTGAAGAACATCGTACGTATTTTGCGGAGGCCCCACACGCAACCGATCCAGGCATTCCACCTCGCGAATCACCCGGGGATGATCGGGATGGTGCTTGCGACCAAAATCGATGAAACGACCAAGTCCCTCCAATACGGCGCTCATCGTAATCTCCAAACCCTCGAAGTAGGCGTCAACCTCAGCCGTCAACGTCCCGTTCTCCCGATGGATCGAACGGTATTTCCGCGCACGCTCAAGCAAGCCAGGAAAGCCAAGGCTCAACATCGCCTCGTAATCAGGCACAGAATGGTCAAAGTCAATCCATTGATTCTGAAATCCCGCCTTGTTCCGTTCCGCCATCACACGGGATACCTCGGGAAATGCCTTCGAAGCTATCTCTCCATGCCAACGACTCGTCAACGGCGCCAACGGAAGGCGATATCGATCGTAACACCCAAACCCAGGATAGCAATCGCAAGGATTGACGTCAATCTGAATCGAACGGACGACATGCTCAAAACAACGGGCCTTTACAATCGGATGAGGCAAATCGCCGACACCGTCCGCAAAGGACAATATCCCGTCGCGCAACGTCTCGTTGTCAATGCCGGCATCAGGCAAAAATACCGGATTCCGGAACTTCGACAACAAGTATTCTCGATCTTGCTGAAAAGTAGGGTAGGGCATGGAATTTTCCTTAATCGGGTTCGCTAATGCAGATACAGTTGGACATGATGATCGTATTGTCGCGGATACCTTCGCACAAGCCACGAATCGATACATTGCGCTTGGCCTCGATCAGCTTGTCAACTTCCTCCAGGTCGGCAGTCGAAAATCCTGGAACCATATAGCAACGGATCGCCGTCGTGTAGTTGAGTATCACCGCACCGTATCGATCCTTCATCTTCCCGGTCACCTGACCAGTCAACGAAATCATTTTCCGACCATACATCGGTACGAATTCCTGTCGTTTCGCCTGACTGGCGAAATCCGCTGCCGTCAACGAGTACTGCGATTTGGTACTTGGTCCGCTTTCACCAGGCCGTTTCGTCTCCGCCCGTTGACGCACGTACTCTGCGATATCGCTATCCTCAAGCTTCTCAAGCTTCGAAATCTGCGGCTTGAAAACCTGTTCCGGCTTCTGGTATTCCCTGGTGACGACCACGTCTCCGTTTTCGCCTTCCTTCAACAGCATCACTTCCTGGGCCTCGCCAGTCACCTTCGTCAATCGATGCGTCGGCAACCAAATGGCCACTTGGGTTGACAGCATTTCGCCCTTTTTGATCTGAATTAATGACGCATCATACTTCCCAGATGAATGCAAGACCTTCAAGTAAGCCCAGCCTGGATTCAAATTCTCAACCAAGAACGGCTCCGAAATATGGGCATTATCGCTACTCACAACAGACGTACCCATATACGCGCCGTCAACGAATATCTTGCAGCTAGCAGGAGTCGTCTGCAGCTTCAATGAACCCAAGATGCTCGGCAAATCCTTCTCGATATGCTCGCCTTTAGCCTCGGTAAGGGTTAACGGTACAACGACTTTCTCGCAACCACCGCTAGCCAAAGTGAACTCGTAGTTGCCAGCGGCAAAATTCTCCAACAGCAACGGAGTCGTACCCAAAAGCTTCCGTCCCAACCAAACTTCTGCCGCAGCTGGACGAGTAACGATCTCAATCGTTCCAGGCTTCAAGACCAACTTGTACGTCTTGTCGTACTCACGCTCGGGAATCTGCAGCTGACGGGTCATCTTCTCATACCCACGAGACGATAACTCCAGCGTATGACGGCCTTCCTTCAAATCCTTCAAGACCAAGGGAGTCGCACCAACCGCTTCGCCATCCAACAAAACCTCGGCGTCCGATGGAACGCTCCGTACAACCAGCAAATTCGGAGCCGAAACCAAAGCCGGCTGCGTTACTGCTGCAGGTACTTCACCCTCTGGCTCTGGTTCAACGTCAGCTCCAGCCTTGACCTCATCGACCTTCGCAGGCTCCTCCGCAGATTTCTCATCAGCCTCGGCTTTCTTCTCCTCCACAATCTTAACTTCCTCAACCGGTGGAGCAACAGATTCCGATGGCTTCAAGGAACTCAATTCCTTCTCGTCAATCAAATTCTCCTCGGTCACTCCAACTGAACGTTCAACCTCAGACGCCTTGCCACCGTCAGCCTTCCGCAAAAAGACAACGACAACCACGCCAATCGCGCACAGCAAGACCAACAAGGCAATCAACTTCAGCATAAGCCCGTTGCTGATCTTCTTGCCTGACTCAGGTCCAGCTTCCACAACCGGCGATTCAGCCTCGGGAAATGCACTGTTGACGACATCATTCGAAACCGCCGTGAACACCGGCTTTGCCTCAGGTGTCGCAGCATCGTCCTCAAGACGAAATTGATGCGAAAACACGGTGATCTCGTCACCGACCTTCACCATCATCCCCCCATCGACCTTGACGCCGTTGACCAAGACACCATTGACACTATGCAAATCCTCGACAAGCCAATCGCCATCAATACGTGAAAAACGGCAATGATGGCGCGACACACCGGCCTCAGGTATCACAAACTGATTGTCTTCCTCGCGTCCAATCGTAAACGTATCCCCATCCATCGCAAGCAATTCGCCTGGATTGGATCCCTTGATGACTCGTAGTTTCATAAATCCTCAGCCTTGTCAGATTTTAGCAAGTGACAGCGTATGATTAACTAATGCCTTCGACTCTCAAGCTTCATATTCATAACGAACATTCTGTTGAAAAGAATGACAAAAACTATAAGTCAGCTACCACCGGCAGAGCCGGTGGCTTGATATGCCCGCTCAAAGCGGTTGATGTACAGTCACCTAAAGGTGACGCCGCCTAAAGGCGGCAACGGCAGCCGCTCAAGCGAACGGCAGATTCATTTGACCGTCTTCACGCCGGTCCTGCTCCTCCTGATTCCTTATGTACTCTCGAATCAGCTTCTCGTCACGCCCCACCGTGCTGACG
>Ga0123335_1000726_pt1 | contig 55698 bp, 54 predicted proteins | sample BiotimSIPDNA_2_FD_89707 | JGI IMG/M metagenome (GOLD analysis project Ga0123335, IMG submission 89707) | Anaerobic biogas reactor microbial communites from Washington, USA - Biogas_R2 time_0 SIP DNA | ecosystem: Engineered > Bioreactor > Anaerobic > Unclassified | place: Washington, USA...
ACCTGATCGGAATGGAATCTCCTGGTTTGACCTCCAGCCTGGCAGTTGGCAGATACGTGACCGAGCTGGTTAAACAATCATTTATTAGGGAGAATCAAGTTGATGGATAAGAAAAAGCAGGCATGGATATTAGCCTTTGTACTGATAGCCGGGTTGGCCTATTTTTTTTATAACGCCGGGAATTATCTGGTTCGGGAAGACAGATTAGTTCGGTCTGACTTTATCGTGGTCTTGATGGGCAGTGGGCCCGACCGGCTCTTGGAAGCGGTGGATCTTTATAAGGCTGGGTACAGCAAGAAGATAGTTATGGTCGTTAACCATCGTCCTGGTGACCAATTATTGAAAAGCCGTAATGTATCTATCCCCAGTGATCCTGATCTTAATAAATCGGTCGGAGTGCAGTTGGGCGTTCCGTCTGCTGCTTTTGTCATCCTGCCCTGTGGAGCGGACAGTACCTGGGATGAGGCTCGCCGCATCAAACAATATCTTCAGACTAATCCGGGATCAGACAGTATGATATTGGTATCTTCCCGCTACCATACCACGCGCGCAGGAATAATTTTCGAGCGTACCCTCAAGACGGATGAGCAGCAGTACAGGGTAACAGTGTGCCCCAGTCGCTATGATACTTTCAACGAAAAGGCATGGTGGAGATCCCGAGAAGATATAGAACGCGTTATTGCAGAATACATCAAACTGGCAGCATTATTTACTGTTGAGCGCTAATTATTTATCGGTTATCTCAGGCCCGATGCGATAGCTCTCAAGCGTAGAAGAGACTGTCTCGCCATTGCTGACAAACTCCCGCCTCACCAAGCCTACTCCCTTGCCATAGTATTCATGGATAACATAATCAGGACCATCCATCCTGATATGCAGACAGCTGAAGCTTCCAGCCGGAGTATCCATCTTGGCCTGCAAGCTTATTATACTTCGCTTGATATTGTCCTCGTTTTGCCAGCTGCTCCCTTTCTTAACAGGACCCTGAATGATAACCGTATTATCATTGGAGGTAAAGCCTCCATCCAGTATGTTCTTGCTATCATAAGACTCACCCCGGGTATAGACGCGGGTAACGGCCCGGTCTGTAACCTGGTAGACAGAGGCGCTAACCGTACCGCCATTGGCTTCTCTGACCTGAGCAAAATCATTTTTAACGTATTCCACCTGTCTTTCAAAAGAGGCATATTCGTTGCCGGCCCCCTGGTAGGTCCAGGTGCTGCCCGCCTTAAGCGGGAAATAATCGCCCGGCCGGGCAGCCTTTGTTTCGACCGGCTTAACCTCCGGAGTTGTTCCTTTATTCTCATTTTCACCGTTTTTGTTATTGGTATCACATCCACCTATCAATAGAAAAAATACCAAACTGAAGAGCACCAGCCAGCGCTTTTTCATTACTTATCCCCTCCGCTGGAATATTTGTTAAATATGGACTATGCTTAGTATAACCTCGTTACTATTAATTACACATTAGGGGATACTTTTCTGGCACTTTCTACAAGGAAGAAACCGACAAGCATTTGAGGAGGAATGTCCATGCTACAGGATAAGAATAAGATTTTTCAATGGGTAACCTGGATTACTGTCCTTGGTGTTCTGGCCTGTATGCTGCTTCCTGCTTATTTACCTCGAGTAGTATTTCCAGCATTGCTTCTTGCTGCATCTTTAGTATTGGGAATTTATCTAGCTATATCTTGGAAAAATCTTAACCGTACAATGAAATGGTCGATTGGACTTAGCATAATCGTGTGGTCGATACTGGGAATTTTCGTGTTAGGGTTTAATTCATATATCAAACCTTGATGACGGCAGAAATCAATTCGGCGGGGATAATTTCGAAGCCCGGTTCTGGTTGAATGAAATTATGGTCTGAGCATTTGCTTTCTTCGCAGAGCACATAAACCGGAATAGAATGCGCACTGGCCGCCTTGGCTATAGCCGCACTGGGGTACCCGTTGACTACTGATCCATCGGCCAGCACCGTATCAGCACCCAATACCACCATATCTGCCTTTTCTATGTTGTCAGTAATTTTACCATCATCAATCAGTGTACTAGTTATACCTTGCCCGGCCAGTTCACTGGCCATATTTGCTCCATAGGCAGGCTGACCGTCCTGGAATCGTGAAACGGCAATTAAAAGGCTGAAGTCCTTGCCCTCTTGGCGGGCTAGCAACAGGCTGGCAATGATCGTCGAACTGTAACTGCTGGTGAATATGGTTCTTCCCTGGCTAATTAATGAGGCACCGGCTTTGATTAATTGGCTTCTGGATGTTTCCCATTGCTGTATGAGATCCTCGGTCAGTTTGGCTATACATGATGGCAGATCGTCGGTCAACGGTCTTTGCTTGATCTCGGCCAGGAAGCATTGCATATAGTGATTGATCGAATGCATATTGGGTCGAGCCTGGGATAGCGCAAGGGCAACTTCGGTCAGAGCCGTTAGATAATCGTCCGGGGAGCCGGAAGGCAAACCGCCAGCCGCAAGATGAAGAGCCTCCAGGGACTGCCGGGTCAGGGTACTGGCACCGTTTAGACGATCATTGCGGATAGCCTCAATCAACTCAGCGACTATCTTCATTGGACCCGCTCCCAGGCTGTATAAAGGCCAGGAACGGTAACATGATCCCTGATCTCCTCCGGTTCGATCCACTTGAACTGGTTGTGCTCCCAGTCGATCTTTATCAATTCGGGGTTCTGCACCCGGAAGCGAAAAGGATGGACCACCCACTTCTTCCCCAGACTGTCATCAGGGATTTCCAGGGTATCCCCGACCTTTACCAGTTCCAACTGTTCCTGCCCCAGGGATGCTTCTTCATTTATCTCCTGCCAGGCTTGGTCTAGAGCGTCCACTCCCGGTTCGATATACCCGCTGATTCCCGCCCAACACTCGGTGTAGCTGCCCACCTTTGCGCTGCGCTGGAGGATAAGTATCTTGTTATCGTGTTCCAGGAAACAGGTTACCACATGGGATTCCTGCATGTTACATCCTCCATATCTTGTGTCCTCGTTTGTGCTAATCATATTACGCATGAAAATCCCAGTCAACAGAATGCTTAAGCAGGATAACGAGCTGTAAGAGCCTAAGAAAAGGCATGCAAATAATAGAAATAAATGAAATAATATGTCACAATAGTTTTTATAAGACAAAAGAAGGTCCTTTAAAGCGATGGATTATTAAACACTAAGGGAGGTATACTCATGACCATGCCGCTGGAAGGCATACGGGTATTAGACCTGTCCCGGGTCATGGCCGGACCATTTTGTGGTCAGTTGTTAGCGGATTTCGGGGCGGAGGTGATTAAGATCGAAGATCCCCGGGGAGGAGACTCGGCCCGGTCTCAACCGCCTTTTATCAAAGGTACTGGCAGTATCTTTTATGTACTTAACCGCAATAAAAAAAGCCTCACCCTGGACCTAAAGAAGGAAGAGGGCAAGGAGATACTTCGTCGCCTGGTCAGAGAAAGCGACGTGCTTATTGAACAGTTCAGACCTGGCGTCATGGATAGACTCGGTTTGGGTTATGGAATACTCAGTGATATCAACCCGGGCTTGGTATACTGTGCCCTGACCGGTTACGGCCAGACCGGGCCCATGTCATCTTTCCCGTCACATGACCTGAATTATCAAAGCCTGTCTGGTGTAGCGCTGCACTATCGACGGCCAGGAGAAAAACCGTTGCTGCCCCCGATCGGTTGGATGGCCTTGGCTGGTGGGACACTGTATGCTGCAATTGCGATAATGATGGCATTATACCAGAGGAATAAAACCGGCAGAGGCCAAATGTGTGATGTGGCAATCCTGGACGGAGCTGTCAGCCTGATTGCCCAGCTGCTGGCTGAGCGGGCGGGATGGGGAGATCTTCCCCATCCGGGCAAGTTATTGTTTTGCGGTGGTTTTGCTTCATATAATATTTATCCTACCAGTGACAGGAAATATGTGGCCCTGGCAACAGGGGAGCGTAAGTTCTGGGAGGAATTTTGCGTGAAAATAGGCCGTCCTGAACTTGGTATTGCCCAGTGGGATCCCAACCGGCAGGAAGAAATAATCGAAGCGGTCACAGACTTCTTCATGACCCGGACCGCCAGGGAATGGGAAGAGCACTTTTACGGCAGCAATATTTGTGTTACTCCGCTGCTGGATGTGGACGAGGTATGTATACATCCTCAAATAATATCGCGGGATATGATCACTCGTCTGGCCGATTTTGTCAAACCGGGAGAGGACCTCTGTTTGGGTGGGGTTCCCTTTAAATTATCAGAAACACCGGGACAATTAAAAGCCAAATTCCCAGAGTTGGGGCAAGACAATGGGGAAATATTAAAATATCTGGGTTATGGAAACGAGGAAATAGCTTCTCTGCATGACAAAGGAATAATATAAAAGTCAGACAGTAAGGGACGGGGTCCGGTTGTTTGGACAGCCCCGGCCCTTTTTGTTTTCAGCCATTATTATGGATAGGTCATTCCGAACCTGAGTTTGCAGGAATAAATAAGTGGAAGTAGAAGAAAGTAATCATCATACTGTGATAAATAGAAGGTGTATTTTATTTGTATCAACGTAAATAACAAAGGTTTGAGGTGGTTTTAAATGAGCATGCCGCTGGAGGGAGTACGGGTATTGGATCTTTCCCGGGTCATTGCCGGGCCTTTTTGCACTCAACTACTGGCCGATTACGGGGCCGAGGTTATTAAGGTGGAGGACCGGCAGGGCGGTGATCCTTCTCGTAGGCAAGGCCCTTTGATCAACGGCACTGGCAGCTTGTTCTACCTGGTAAATCGCAATAAGAAAAGTCTGGCTATTGATTTGAAGCAGGATTCCGGCAAGGAGATACTGCGCTCTTTGGTACGCGAAGCTGATGTTTTGATCGAACAGTTTCGCCCCGGCGTCATGGATAAGCTGGGGCTGGGTTATGAGAGTCTGAAAAAAGAAAATCCCCGCCTCATATACTGCTCACTGAGTGGATATGGACAGACCGGTCCCATGTCGACGGCTCCCTCCCATGATCTAAATTTTCAAAGTCTGTCCGGGATGGCGGTGCTTAACGGATTGCCGGGAGAGATCCCGCTGGTACCGCCTGTGACGCTGATGGCCATGGCTGGCGGATCACTATATGCTTTTGCTGCTATCATGATGGCACTTTTCCAGCGAACCAGCACCGGAGAGGGACAATACTGCGATGTTGCTATTATGGACGGGACAGTAAGCCTGACCGTGCAGCTCTTGGCCGATCGGGCTGGCTGGGGCAGACTGCCCCGGCGGGGCGAGGGAGTATATGCCGGTGGTTTTGCCTGTTACAATATCTATGCCACTGGCGATGGGGGTTATGTGAGTTTGGCGGCAGCAGAAGACAAGTTTTGGAAGGAATTCTGTACCGAAATGGGTTACCCCGAATATCCCGCTGCCCAATGGGACCCAGCCCAGCAAGAGATCATCAAGCAAAGAGTGCAGGAATACTTCCTGACCCGGACCCGCAGCGAATGGGAAGAGCACTTCTCCCCTAGTGATATCTGTTTCAGTCCGTTGCTGGACCTCGATGAAATGTGCCAGCACCCCCAGGTTGCGGCCCGGGGTATGATAAACCGCCTGGAGGATTTCGCCGGGCCCGGTCAGGATCTGTGTCTGACTGGATTGCCGGTCAAGATGTCTTCAGGCCCGAGCCAGGTCAAAACAAGCTGGGCGGCATTGGGTGAGCAGAGCGAGGAAATCTTACGCGGATTAGGTTATGATGAAGGAGACATCGCCCGGCTGCGTGAACAGAAGGTTATCTGATCCTGGCTACGAATTGTAGGGGCGGATTCTATATTCGGCCACGATTGTCAACCAAGTCAGACCGGATCAATGATCATGCACCGACCTTTAGTATTTTCCAGATATAAAACACTATGATGATGGTCATACTGCCCAGCATAAGCGGGTTAAAGGCTGCGTGCAGAGAATGGGCCTGGCCCAGGCTGATCTGGATAGTCATCCAGCTGAGATAGGTAAAGGTCCACACCGTTATTGCTTTGAGCCAGGCTATCAGATCGAGACTCAACCGCCATTGGCCGAGCGATACCTTTTTACCTGATGATGAGGGCGAGAACCAGCGGATCATACTCATCAGGCCATAGAGCACCAGGCTGAACACCGGGAGCATAACCACCATCCCTTTGCCGCCCCAGGCATCCACCTGGCCGCCGGCTCCGTAATGCTGGGGTATCTGGTCCGGCAGTTCAGGGTAATAGAATATGACCGCAGCCAGGGCGAGGATAATGCCTAAGCAGGCCAGACCCTCCAGGATATATTCCAATATGGTAAAGGGGATTCGGGAAGGCAGTGCCGACTCTGGCTGGCTGGTCCCGGTAAGGGGTTTTTCATGTAGATCTACGCCGAAGCGGTAGATTTTTGGATTTCCGTCGTCATCAAAATTACGTCGCAGATAGGTTTCCGTGGCAGCAATGGTGGCCACGATGCCGACACTCATTACGGCAATGACTATCATCATGCCATAAGGGGCCAAGGGCTCCAGCCAGACCAGAATGCCACATATAAGAGTGACGAAGCCGGTCACCAGCAATGCCTTACCGGAATAACGATTGGCAGCCACCCAGGTCTCCGGGCTTTTCATAGACCAACCGGTACGATAGCCCGCTACCGGATTAAGATTGCTGCCTTTCTGGGCCATCAGCAGCGTGAGGCCTCCGGCCATAATAAATATGAATCCTAAATAGAGGGTGCTGAAATCAATTTTCACTATTTTGACCTCCTAAACTCAGACGGTGCAACAACTAATTAACCTGGCTTTTGATCTTCTGATATAGATTTGTGGTCTGTGCCGGCTCAGCCAGGTTAATCAATATGGGTTCCCCGTGGTTTTTTCTTGTGATGATTATGACCGGACCATGGGCGGAACGCAGAGAAAGCATACATTGGCCGAGTTTTTCCACCTGGAAATGTCCCTTAAGGATCGGTCCCGCATCAAGGCCGTTGTTTTTATAACCAATAGGCGGCAGCTTGGTGGCCAGTCGTACCGAATCAATTTCGGAATAGTTTAAAGCAGTCCCATACGCGCCGCTGATCTGCAGGCTTTTATCATGAAAGATGTACTGGGGAGGACGGGAAGCCCAATATATGCTGCCGATAACCCCAGCGGTGATGACTACGGAGAGAACGATGGCAGCAAGTACGATGATGTTTTGTTTTTTATCGTTTTTGCCGGTGGTCAATTCACCCGGAGGATTAAAACGCTGCACCCTTATCAGCATGGTTACTATCACCGCGATAAAGAAGCCCCAGGCCACATCTTGGCCCCAGACGAAGCCGGCCTGCCGGAGCAGAAATCCGGCCAGGATGATGGCGGCCAGCAGGTAGATGTAGTTGCCGACAAAGGCGCCGATGCCTTTTTCTTTCATGTATTCTCTGGCCTCGGCAGACGAAGTATTGTAACCGGCTATCAGCATCTCGCCGCCCAGGTACTTGATGATGGTAGCCAGTGCTACCAGAATTCCTATAGTGATTAGCGTCGGATAAATACTCACAGGATATACCTCCTCGTATTCCAGTTGTATTTATATCACCGGTGGGATAGTCGCAAAGGGAAGAGAAAAATGAGCAGTTTAGTGTTTAAACGTCACTAGAAACCGGTTCATATATTCTGATCCTGATAGTGACATCTCGTTTGAAAATGATAATATAGTTGAGATGATAAAACAAGATTTTATGTAAAAGAGTGTAATTGCCAAGGGATTCCGGGGGCATGATTCAAATGGAAAACTAATTAAGTGATTCTTGCTTGTATTTTTACGGGGTTATTGATATAATTTTCACTGCAGTTTGCTTACGATTGGCAATTGATATATAGAAGCGCTTAAAGTGAGGTGAAAACATTGAAGGACAAGATTCATCCCAAATACAATAGGGTAATAGCCCATTGCGCGTGCGGCAATGAGTTTGAGGTGGGTTCCACCAAGGAAGCGATCAAGGTAGAGATTTGCTCCAAGTGCCACCCTTTTTATACCGGAAATAAGAGCCGGGTAGTTGATACTACCGGACGGGTAGACAAGTTCAAGAAAAAGTATGGCTTACAGTAACGAAGTAGCAGGGTGTAATGCTCTGCTATTTTTTTCTGCATTTTGAGGTATTAATAGACGCAGATGGGGAATTTTGAATTTTTAATTTTGAATTATGAATTAAGGTTTGCACCCTACAGGTGCAAAGGGAAAGCAACGACAAATAAACAATGAAATGCGAAGCATTTCTACATGAATTAAGAATTAATAATTAAGAATTAAAAATAAAAATGGCGGTATGTATGAGCGATAAGGTACAGTATGGCGGTATGGCAGTTATCGAGGGCGTCATGATGCGTGGTCCGGATAAGGTCGCCCTGGCGGTGAGAAGGACGGATGGTTCGATTGTAGCCGAGGAAGAGGCTCTGTCGGCTTTGCCTAAAGGACTGGCTTTCCTCAAGTGGCCTTTTATCCGCGGGACCTACGTTTTGATCAACAGCATGGTTATCGGGGTACGTATGCTCAACAAATCAGCCAACCTATCCCTGGAGGAAGAGGAGGAGCAGCTGACCGGTGCGGAGATATTCTTTACAACTGTTCTGGCTTTTGTGCTGGCCATTGGTCTGTTTATGATCCTGCCTACGGCGGTGGTACATTTTACTAAGGCCTGGCTGGGGGGGATCTTCCTGCAGAATCTGGTGGAGGGGGTCTTTCGGATCGCCTTTTTCCTGCTCTACGTCTATGCTATATCAAAAATGAAGGAAATCGAGCGCGTGTTTATGTATCACGGCGCTGAACATAAATCGATATTCACGCTGGAAGCCGGTGAAGAACTGACGGTGGAGAACGCCCGCAAGTATACGACCCTGCATCCGCGTTGCGGCACCAGCTTTTTGTTGATAGTCATGGTGATATCGATACTGGTTTTTGCCCTGCTGGGGGACGGCAGCCTCTTTTACCGGGTATGGACCCGTCTTGCCGTGTTGCCGCTGGTGGCAGGACTATCATATGAATTCCTGCGCTGGAGCGGCAAATACTATACCAATGGATGGGCTCGGATCCTGATTGCTCCGGGTCTTTATCTGCAGAAGCTGACCACTCGCGAACCAGACGACGACCAGCTGGAAGTAGCCCTGGCCTCCCTGAGGCTGGTCATTCCGGCGCAGGGTGAGGCTTAGGGGATAATAGACGCAGATTAACGCAGATTTATATGATAACGCTGAAGAGTAAGTAAAAATCTCCAGTTTTGAATTTTTAATTTTGAATTAATGTGGAAATGCTTCGCATTTCGTTAACTATTTTCAGGGCAGATATAAATAAACCGCCATGCGCCCCGATACCCACAAAGTATCGTTCTAAATCAATCTGCTGAGTTGGGTCATTAGATGATGGGAAATAGCCTTTGGATGACGCTAATTGCACCTGGAGGGTGCACACCTTAATTAAAAATTAAGAATTCAAAATTCAAAATTCTAACCATAATGATCTGCGTGCGGCAATAGCCGCCTGCGTCTATTAAAAAATTCCATGGTATTAGGAGGAGCATGCAATGCTGGAGAAACTGGCCAGCCTGGAAGAGAAATATAATGAACTGAGCGAGATGCTTAGTCAGCCTGAGGTGATAGCTGACCAGAGCAAGCTGCAGAAGTATGCCAAAGCACACTCGGATCTCAGCGATATTGTGGGAAAATACCAGGAGTATAAGTCGGTCATTACTCAGCTGGAAGATACTCGTCAAATGCTCAAAGAAGGTGCGGACGAGGATTTTAAAGAGATGCTGCTGGAGGAAGAAGAGACCCTGCAGGAGCGCAAAGTCGTTTTAGAAAAGGAGATGCAGCTTCTGCTGCTGCCCCGTGACCCTAATGACGAAAAGAATGTCATCATGGAGATCCGGGCGGGTACCGGTGGTGATGAAGCTGCTTTGTTTGCCGGCGATCTCTTCCGTATGTACACCCGTTACGTGGAGAACCAGGGCTGGAAGGTCGACATTATGGATTCTAATTATACTGATATCGGCGGAATAAAGGAAATAATCTTCGCGGTTGAGGGTCAGGGCGCTTACAGTAAGCTAAAATTTGAATCCGGAGTACACCGGGTACAGCGGATACCTTCTACCGAGTCCGGCGGCCGCATCCATACCTCAGCAGCTACGGTGGCGGTACTCCCCGAGGCTGAAGAAGTAGAACTGGAGATTGACCCCAATGAAGTCCGGGTAGATATCTATTGCTCCAGCGGACCGGGGGGCCAATCGGTCAATACCACCCAATCGGCTATACGCTTGACCCATGTACCTACCGGATTGGTGGTAACCTGCCAGGATGAGAAATCGCAGCACAAGAACAAGGCCAAGGCTATGCGGGTACTGAGATCCCGCCTGAAAGAGATCATGGAAGAAGAACAGCATGCTGAAATGGCCGGCGCCCGTAAAAGCCAGGTGGGGACCGGTGATCGCAGTGAGCGTATCCGTACCTATAATTTCCCCCAGGGCAGGGTCAGTGATCACCGCATCAACCTGACTTTGCATAAGCTGGATTACATTTTAGAGGGGCAGCTCGGGGAGATCATTCAGGCTTTGACGGAGAATGATCAGGCTGAGCGCTTGAAGCAGGTGGACTGATTTGTCTGACACTTGGACTATCAAGGAACTGCTGGCCTGGACCCAGGGATATTTCCAGGATCGCGGCATAGCAGAACCTCGCTTGGAAGCTGAACTGCTCCTGGCTCATGTCCTGGGGCAGAGCCGGATATTTCTTTATGCCAATTACGAAGCCCCCAGCAGCCCGCCTGAGCGGGAAGCCTACCGCAATTTGATCAAACGACGGGCAGCCGGCGAGCCCCTGGCCTATATCACCGGTACCAAGGAATTCATGTCGCTCACTTATCAGGTGGGTCCCCCGGTTCTGATACCCCGCCCCGAAACAGAACTGCTGGTGGAACAGGTCATCGAGCTGGTTCGGGGAACCGTTGCTACGTCCGAAGAAATTGAAGAACCGTCCCCATTGAAAATCTGTGATGTAGGGACCGGTTCCGGAGCCATTGCCGTCAGCTTAGCTTATTATTTGCCGGAGAGCAGGGTATATGCTGTGGACATCTCGAGTCCCGCTCTGGAAATAGCCCGGGCTAACGCCAATCATAATGAGGTTATTATTGAATACTTCCATGGGGATCTGCTGGCTCCCCTGGACGGGGAGGGGCCCTTTGATTTTATCGTCGCTAACCTGCCTTACATACCCGAACCTGAATACCAGGCTTTGGACCGCGGTATCCTAGAATATGAGCCGCGTGAGGCCTTGCTCGCCGGGGGAGACGGCCTTGATCTTTATCGACGCCTATTGCCCCAGGCGCTTGGACTGCTGAAGCCAGGCGGGTACATCCTCTATGAAATCGGGGCTGAACAGGGTACCGCAGCAGTGAACTTGATGGATCAATTCACCGAAGTGGAACTGCTGACTGACCTGGCCGGCCGGGACCGGATTATCAGAGCTCGAAAGCAGGGTAGATGATTTGTTGACAGAATACATAAAAATAGATTGCAATAATCCTGAACCAGAACTCATCCAACAAGCCGCCAGCCTCATTCGCCGGGGAGAACTGGTGGCCTTTCCCACTGAAACCGTTTATGGGCTGGGAGCTTCAGCCTTTGTGCCGGAAGCTGTTGAGAAGATCTTTATAGCTAAAAGCCGGCCAGCAGGTAATCCCCTGCTGCTACACGTCAGTAACCGGGAACACTTGTCCGCTTTAGTTAGTGATATATCGCTTGATGCCCTATTACTGATGGAAACATTTTGGCCGGGACCTTTATCTATTATATTGCCGGCTCTACCGGGAGTACCCCGTGTAATTACCGGCGGGCAGCCCGGTGTAGGTCTGCGTATGCCTGATCATCCAATAGCCTTGGCCTTGATCGAAGCAGCCGGCCCTATTGCTGCACCCAGTGCCAATCTATCCGGGCGTCCCAGCCCATTGACCGCTGCTGATGTGGCGGCCGATCTCGACGGCAGGATCGCTGCGGTAGTGGATGGAGGTTCAACCGGCTTGGGGGTTGAGTCAACGGTGATCGACCTATCAGGGCCGCATTATCGTCTTATTCGATTGGGTGGTGTGCCAGTAGAGCGGCTGCAGGATATCCTGCAGTGCAACATCGAACTTATTGAAAATGAGAATACCCGGCTGCCCCATTACCAAACGCAGAGCAAGGTGATCCTTTGCGAAAATGAAGAAGACTTTATAGAAAAATTGGCATATTATCGTGGGCAGGGTGGAAAGGCAGCGGTAGTTAACAATAGCAGCTGCGGTATTAGAACCACCGGAGATATCGGGCACTATTATCTGGAGTTGGACAGTGGCTCTAGCCTGTACTCAATACTGAGAAAAGCCGAGCAGGATGGGATCGAGATACTTTTGTTTGCACCTCTGACCGTAACCGATGGTCTTGGTGCCGCGGTGGTTGACCGCATTCGCAGATCCGCCCGGCGCAGCGAGGGATAATTAACATGAGCAATCAATTGTTGACTATTATACTGGTAGCTCTAGTCCTCGGCTTGGATGCCTTTTCCCTTTCCATGGGCATGGGAGTCAAAGGAGTGAGCCGCCGTTATGAAATTACCTTCTCCACTACAGTGGGGGTATTCCACATAATAATGCCCCTTATCGGACTGGAGGCCGGCCTGGCTCTGGGCAAATTATTGGGGGTCTGGGCTGGGCGCGTGGGGGCACTGGTTTTACTGTATATTGCTTATGAGTTTATCACCAAGGGCTATCGGGAGATTCGTCCACGAAGCGTGAAATTTTCCGAAGGTCATAAGCTTTTTAGCGGGGTAAAGCTGCCCCGACAAGGCTGGCTTGGCATTATTATCATGGGATTATCGGTAAGTATGGATGCCTTGACAGTAGGGTTCAGTTTAGGTACTTTTAAAATGCCCCTGTTTCTAACGGTCTTAATAATGGGTGCAACCGCTGGTGTCATGACAGCGTTGGGCTTCACCGGAGGACGTTTCTTTGGACGTTTACTGGGAAGCTATGCCCAGATTACCGGGGGTATTGTCTTGTTGTTACTGGCAGTGAAACTGGCAATGTAGAGGCGGGACAGAAATGACCAGAATACTTTTGGTATGCACCGGGAATACCTGCCGCAGCCCGATGGCTGAAGCCCTCTTATTAAAAATGCTGCAGGAGAATTCTGAACAGATTAAAAATGAGATCGAGATATGTTCGGCTGGGCTTTATACCTTGAACGATCTATCGGCCAGTCCTGAAGCTATTAGAATAATGGCACGGGAGGGCCTTGATATCACTGGTCACCGCTCCCGGATACTGGACGTTTCAATCATCGGGCAAGCCGATCTGATCTTAACCATGAGCTCAAGTCATCGTGATGAGATCCGGGAACGCTATCCGGAGACAGGACCCAGAGTCTACACTCTGGGTGAATATGCCGGCTTTGCAGGAATGGACATTAGCGACCCCATCGGCGGCGGATTCGAGGCCTATCAGAAATGTGTCAGCCAGTTAAAAGAAATACTTCCTGGGGTCTGGTACAATATAACGCAGGGACAGGCAATAAGGAGAAAATAATGAAGGTAGCTATCGGCAGCGATCATGCTGGTTTTCATCTAAAAAAAGAGATCATAGTGATGCTAGAATATAAGGGGTATGAGGTGTTGGACTGCGGCTGCTTTTCGCCGGACTCCGTAGATTATCCAGATATTGCAGAGGCGGTCGCCGAGGAAGTATTGAAGGATCAATGCCCGGGTATAGTTATCTGTGGCACCGGTATCGGCATTTCCATGGCAGCCAACAAGATACCTGGTATCCGGGCGGCTTTGTGCGGCGAACCCTTTAGCGCACGCATGGCCCGTGAGCATAATGATGCTAATATTCTGGCCATGGGAGCCCGCATAATCGGAACCGGGCTTGCTATCGAAGTCGTTAAAGCCTTCCTCGATACCAGCTTTGCAGGTGAGCGTCACCAGCTCCGGGTGGACAAGATAAGAGAAATTGAAAGAAAACACACCAGATAAATTTTGATGGTGAATTTTTAATTTTGAATTATGGTGATGATAAAAGAAATGCCGAGCATTTCAACACTAATTAAAAATTAATAATTAAAAATTAATAATTTTATACTAGGAGGCTTTGCACCGTGGACTATATTGAGCAATATGTTTCGCCGGTCGACCCAGAAGTAGCCGAGGTTATTGGACTGGAAGAGAAACGCCAGAACAACAAGCTGGAATTAATTGCGTCGGAGAACTTTGTTTCCCGAGCCGTCATGGCCGCCCAGGGCTGTGTAATGACCAACAAGTATGCCGAAGGTTATCCGGGCAAAAGATACTATGGTGGTTGTGAACACGTCGATGTGGTGGAAGATTTGGCCCGGGAAAGAGCGAAAAAGATTTTTGGCTGTGACCATGTCAATGTACAGCCTCATTCAGGCGCGCAGGCTAACACTGCAGTATATTTTGCCGCATTGAAGCCCGGAGACACTGTAATGGGCATGAATCTAAGCCATGGCGGACATCTGACCCACGGCAGCAAGGCCAACCTGTCCGGCAAGTATTTTAATTTTGCTGAATATGGTGTCAGTCCTGAGACTGAGACCATCGATTATGATGAAGTCCTGAGGGTAGCCAGAGAAGTCCAGCCTAAGATGATCGTGGCCGGAGCCAGTGCCTATCCCCGGGTAATAGACTTCCCTAGATTCCGTGCTATAGCTGATGAAGTAGGAGCTTTGCTCTTTGTAGATATGGCGCACATTGCCGGCCTGGTTGCGGCTGGGTTGCATCCGACCCCGGTACCTCACGCGCATTTTGTTACTACTACAACCCATAAAACCCTTAGAGGACCGCGAGGCGGTATGATTATGTGCACTGAGGAATGGGCCAAAAAGATTGACAGTGCTGTATTTCCTGGTATCCAGGGCGGACCTTTGATGCACGTGATCGCGGCCAAGGCAGTCTGTCTGAAAGAAGCCATGTCACCCGAATTCAAGACTTACCAGAGTCAGATCGTCAAGAACGCTAGTACTCTGGCTGCAGAACTGGTTAAAAACGGCCTGCGGCTGGTATCCGGCGGTACCGATAATCATCTCATGCTGGTCGATGTCAGACCCAAAGGACTTACCGGCAAAGAAGCCGAATTCATATTGGAAGAGGTCAACATCACCACCAACAAGAATGGCATACCTTTCGACCCTGAGAAACCTACTATCACCAGCGGTATTCGCCTGGGCACTCCGGCACTGACTAGCCGAGGCTTTGATGAAGAAGACATGCGTCAGGTGGCAAAAGCCATCGCCATTGCTCTGGATAACCCTGAGCAAGCTGAAAAACAGGATGAAGCCCGTGCAATTGTCGCAAGCCTTTGCGCTAAACATCCGCTGTATGGCATATAAAGGAATTGGACAACTTAGTACTGGAGAGATATTGTATGGATAGCAAGACATTGTCTTTGCCGCGTTTGAACCAACTTAATCCGACGTTGGAATCCACTGCACTCAAACTGATGGAAGAGGCCGGGGAACTGGCTCAGGTCATCGGCAAGTACCGGGGTCTCAGCGGGGAACAGATCAAGATGGATTTGGAAGTGATTAAGTTGGAAATTGCTCGCGAACTTCTGGATGTGGCTCAAACGGCAGTGACCATGATGTTCGTAATGGAAGAACAATTTGGAGTGGACATTGAGAGTGCCTTGCAGGAACATCACAATAAACTGGAGCGCAAGGGTTATCTGTCGGGACAACCAAAATAATCAGGCGCAGATTTTTTACTTAGTTTAGAGGAATTTTGCCCTTCCCGTAGAATACACAATATCTACGTAAATTTTGTGAACTATGAAGAATAATAAAAACAGTCGAAATTTTAATGAACTAAAAAAGGATTTTGGTTCTTTATGACGAATAGAAGAAGGGGATAATAACAGCCGTTTAGGCTGGGGTAAAATATGACGGAAAATCGCAAAAAAAATAATTGGCTTAAAGGCCTGGCAGACGCAATCAATATGGTAACCACAGCGGCGGCGGCCATAGGATTGTGCGGTTATGCAGGCTATTGGTTAGACGGAAGATTCCAGAACGAAAATCACTTATATCTTATCTTGGGTGTGCTGTTGGGGGTGGCCACTGGGATAAAGAGCATGTGGGACAAGATGATGGCGAGTGAGGAACGTAGAGCGAAAGAGAGCGGCGGTAGCCATCAGGAATAGCTAGGGTACGGAAATCAGCCTTAGTCACTAGTTTCAGTGGCCCGGGTTTGGATTTTATTGTTCGGCCTTGTCAATGGTGCGAACCTGACCTCAAAATCCACTTCAGGAGGGGGGGAAAAAGAAAATGACTTTTGGTATGTGGGATGGTGTCTTTTTTAATCTGGGTCCGATTCCTGTAGACCATCTGATTTTTACCGAGTGGGTCCTTATCGCCTTGATCGGTATAATAGCTATTTCTGCAACCAGGAATATGCAGATGGTTCCGCGGGGACTGCAGAATGCCTTCGAGGCAATCATAATTTTTACCTATGATTTTTTCACACAGTTGATGGACGAAGAGCATGTTGCTAAGAAATGGGCTCCTTTGTTAACTTCATTTTTCCTGTTTATCTTATGCAGCAACTACAGCGGTTTGATCCCTGGTGCTGCACATATAGAAGGTTTCCAACCACCAACCAGCAACTGGAACGTGACCATGACATTGGCAATAATCACGTTCTTTTCTATTCATATCGCTGGTTTCAGTGAGCACGGAGCCCACTACCTATCACACTTCGTAAGTCCGAGTTGGGCAATGTTGCCGCTGAACCTGGTCGAAGAGGTGGCACACCCGCTGTCCCTCACCGTCCGTCTATTTGGCAACATCTTCGGTGAAGAAATGGTTATCGCCTTCTTAATGTTTATGGCACCATTTTTGGTTCCGTCAGCCATCATGGGACTAAGCTTATTACTGGGAGCCATCCAGGCAATAGTGTTTACAATCCTGTCAAGCAGTTATATAGCAGCTGCCGCAGGAGCAGGTCATTAACCCCATAAATTATTTTAGGCTCAAAGTATAAACAATTTGGGCAACGAAAGGAGGGAAAAAGATGGGCGTAGCATTAGGTGCTGGTCTCGCTGTATCCATAGCCGGTATCGGTGGTGGTATAGGAATGGGTGTTGCTGGTGGCAAAGCTTTTGAAGCTATTGCACGGCAGCCTGAGGTAGGAGGAGATGTTAGAACTCTGCTCTTTATCACCCTGGCCTTTATTGAAACCCTGACCATTTACGGTCTGCTGATTGCATTTATGCTGGTAGGCAAAATTTAGTAGTTTTAGGTAACCAAGATTTAGGGCGATAGAGCGGGTCATAACTTAGATATGAATGAGCTCTATCGCCCAAATTACTATTAGCACTAGATTGGAGGTAGCGAGTCTGTGAGGAGAAACAAGTGGTTCTATATATCTGCGCTCCTTCTGTCCTTGACTTTTGTCATGGGATTAGCCGCCCTCTGCATGGCTTCTGGTGGAGAACTTGCGCCGCCGGTTGGACAGCCGGCGGGTAAGACCCCCGCTTTTGGGAACTATTTTGTAATAGGTTGGACAGCGGTCAACTTCTTTGTACTGCTGGCATTGATGTATAAGTTTGCCTACGGGCCGATAAACAACATGCTGGAACAAAGAACCAATACTATCGAAAGTTCTCTGAAACATGCCGAAGAGGTTAAAGTAGAAGTTGAACAGATGAGAAAAGAGACCCAGGCAAATCTGGCTGAGTCACGCAAGGAAGCGCAGGAGATCGTAGGCCGGGCCACCAAAGCAGCCGATGACGCCAAGAATGAGATCCTGGCTAGGGCCAAGGAAGATGCAGCCAATATGAAATCCAAGGCCGAAGCTGAAATCAAATCGGCCACCGATGCAGCCAAGGCTGAACTGAAGGATACTGCTGCTGCACTGGCTTTGATGGCAGCAGAAAAAGTATTGGGACGGACCATCACTGATGCCGATCATCAGGCCATGGCAAAACAGTTTGTTAACGAGGCGGGCGATCTCTTATGTTAAATATGAGCGTCGCTAGGCGCTATGCTGAAGCCTTTTTTAGCATTGCCCGGGACAACAATAAGATTGATGAATTCCAGCAGGAGCTGGAGAAAATCGTTGCCACTATCAAGGAAACGGAAAGCCTGGAAGAGTTTCTGGCCCACTTACTGATTCCGGCCAAGGCCAAGAAGGAAGTGTTAAGCCAGATATTTGCCGGTCAGATATCGCCGCTGACCCTCAATTTCATCATGATGATCGTGGACAAGCGCCGCGAGAATTATATCGGAGTTATTGTAGATCAATACAAGGATATGGCGGACGAATCCAGGAACATCGTAATGGCTGAGATGGTAGCAGCCAGGGAAGTACCCGAAGACGAAGTCAAGTCTTTGGCCGACAAACTCTCCGCATCCTCGGGCAAGACTGTTAAATTGCAGGTCAAGGTTGACCCGTCGCTCCTGGGCGGCATCAAGCTGCGCTTGGGTGACCGAATAATCGACGGGACTGTGGCCAAGAAACTCGAGATGATGAAATCACAGCTCAAACAAGCGAAGATAGGATAGGGGTGAAGAAATAAATGAGTATCAGACCGGAAGAGATTAGCGCTATCCTGAAACAGCAGATCGAGCGCTACCAATCCGAGGTCGAGGTCAGCAATGTTGGCTCAGTCATATACGTCGGTGACGGTATTGCTCGCGTATATGGTCTACAGGGTGCCATGGCTGGCGAACTCTTGGAATTCACAGGTGGAACCTTCGGTATGGTTCTAAACCTGGAAGAAGATAACGTAGGCGCCGTGCTTTTCGGTGAATACAATCATATCAAGGAAGGCGATGTCGTAAAAGCGACCGGTAGAATCATGGAGGTTCCGACCGGAAGAGCCTTGTTGGGCCGCGTAGTAAACGCACTGGGTCAGCCCATCGATGGCAAGGGACCAATCAACACTACCACCTTCCGCCCCATTGAAAAGGTTGCTCACGGTGTAGTTACCCGTGAATCGGTTGACACCCCGATGCAGACCGGACTGAAATGTATTGACTCCATGGTGCCGATCGGACGCGGCCAGCGCGAGTTGATCATCGGTGACCGCCAGATAGGCAAAACCGCTGTTGCTATTGACGCCATCATTAACCAGCGTGAAAAGAAAGACATGATCTGTGTTTATGTCGCCATCGGCCAGAAGCAGGCTTCTATCGCCGGCATCGCCGCCAAGCTGGAAGAAATGGGCGCTTTGGATTACACCATTATCGTTGCCGCTACCGCTGCTGAAGCTGCTCCGCTGCTGTACATCGCGCCTTATGCCGGTGTTGCAATGGCCGAAGAGTTCATGGAGAGCGAAGGCGCCGACTGTTTGATTATTTATGACGACCTTTCCAAGCAGGCTGTGGCCTACCGCGAAATGTCGCTGCTGCTCCGCCGTCCACCCGGACGTGAAGCTTTCCCCGGAGACGTTTTCTATCTCCATTCCCGCTTGCTGGAACGCGGATGTAAACTGAACAAGGCCATGGGCGGCGGCTCCATTACCGCGCTGCCGATCATCGAGACCCAGGCCGGCGACGTTTCCGCTTATATCCCGACCAATGTTATATCCATCACCGATGGACAGATATACCTGGAAACTGACCTCTTCAATGCCGGTCAGCGCCCGGCCATCAATGCCGGTCTATCTGTTAGCCGCGTAGGTGGTGCCGCTCAGACCAAGGCTATGAAATCGGTTGCCGGCCAGCTTCGTCTGGACCTGGCCCAGTATCGTGAGTTGGCAGCTTTCGCCCAGTTCGGTTCCGACCTGGATAAAGCTACCCTGGCTCGCCTGACCCGCGGTGAACGCACGACCGAGATCCTGAAGCAAGGCCAATATGTACCCATGCGCATGGAAGATCAAGTCGTTGTTATCTATTGTGCTGTTAACGGATACCTCGATGATATTCCGAAGGACAAGGTAAGTGAATTCGAAGTTGACTTCCTGAAATTCATGCGCAGTGCGAATGCCGATGTACTGAGCACCATCAGAGATACCGGAAAGATGGATGATGCTACTGAACAGAAATTGATCAAGGGTATCAATGAGTTCAAGTCCACTTTCGCAGTTTAGGTGGTGAAGTAGATGGCAGGAGCAGGTGCAAGAGAATACAAAAGAAGAATCCGCAGTGTAAAGAGCACCCAGCAGATAACCAAGGCCATGAAGATGGTTGCTGCCGCAAAATTGCGCCGTGCTCAGGAACACGCGCAGGCATCCAGGCCCTATACCGAAACTCTGCAGGGTACCTTGGCGCGGTTGGCTGCTGTGTCTTTTGATGTCAGACACCCTCTGCTGGAAAAACGTGAAGATGTTCGCAAGGTGGGCTACATCGTAGTCACCGCAGATCGGGGATTGTGCGGCGGGTACAATACTAATATTATCCGCGAATGCAATATAGCAATTAGGGAAGATGAGCGCAAAGCCGATTATGGAATTATTGCGGTCGGCAGAAAAGGCCGCGACTTCTTCCGCAAGACCGGTAAGTTAGATGCCGAATTCGTCAATCTGGGCGATAATGTCAGCTATGCAGATGCTCGTGAAATTGCCCAGTATGTTATGAATGCCTATGAGAACCAGGAACTGGACGAAGTCTATTTAGTCTATGCCAAGTTTATCAATGCTTTGCGTCAGATCCCTACTGCTGTCAAGGTGCTCCCTCTGGAGACACCGGAGGCGGAGGAGGCTGAAACCAGTATTAATGAGCGGGTTATTGACTATATCTATGAGCCCAGTGCCGAAGAAATACTGCTCACTCTGCTGCCCAAGTATGTTGGCAGTCAGATCTACCATGCTATGCTGGAAGGTAAAGCCAGTGAGCATGGCGCGCGGATGACCGCGATGGGTAATGCTACTGATAACGCCAAAGAGCTCATCGACAACCTGACCATGGTTATGAACAAGGTCAGACAGGCAGCCATCACCGATGAGATCCTCGATATCGTCGGCGGCGCCGAAGCCCTGAAGAAGTAGCAGCCTATTCCTAGTGAAGAGCCGAAGCTCTAAATAAAGGAGGAAAGTAGAGAATGGCTAATGTGACTCAAGGAGAGGTAGTCCAGGTCATCGGCGCGGTTGTCGACATTCGCTTCAAGCCTGGTGAGCTGCCCGACCTGTTAAACGCTATAACCATTAAATCAGATGACCAGGATGCTAATACCAGATGTGCACCAGGTCTGGATGTAACCCTGGAGGCCATGCAGCTCTTAGGTAATGACGTAGTAAGATGCGTGGCACTGAAACCGACTGACGGAATTTCCCGCGGTATGAAAGCAACCAACACTGGTGCTGCTATTAAGGTACCGGTGGGTGAAGGTTGCCTGGGCAGAATTCTGAACGTTTTGGGCGAGCCGGTTGATGATGCCGGCCAGATTGATGCTTCAGATTACTGGGAGATCCATCGCAGACCTCCGGCACTGGTTGACCAGGTTCCGGCTACTCAGCAGTTGGAGACTGGCATCAAGGTTGCCGACCTGATTTGCCCCTACGCTAAGGGTGGTAAGATCGGTTTGTTCGGCGGCGCCGGCGTAGGCAAGACCGTTATCATCCAGGAACTCATCCGTAATATCGCTTACGAGCATGGTGGATATTCGGTATTCACCGGCGTGGGTGAGAGAACTCGTGAAGGAAATGACCTCTGGGGTGAAATGACCGAGTCTGGCGTTCTCTCCAAGGTGGCCCTGATCTTTGGTCAGATGAATGAACCGCCTGGAGCCCGCCTCCGCGTAGGTATCACCGGAATGACCGTTGCCGAGTACTTCCGCGACAATTCCGGATTGGACGTACTGATATTCATCGACAATATATTCCGTTTTGCTCAGGCCGGTAATGAGGTGTCGGCGCTGCTGGGCCGCATGCCCTCCGCCGTAGGATATCAGCCCACCCTGGCCACTGACATGGGTTACCTGCAGGAGCGTATTACTACCACCCGTAAGGGTTCAATAACTTCAGCCCAGGCCGTATACGTGCCCGCCGATGACTTGACCGACCCGGCACCGGCCACGACCTTTGCTCACTTGGATGCGACCACGGTACTTTCCCGTGCCATCTCCGAGTTGGGAATCTATCCGGCGGTGGATCCCCTGGATTCCACTTCCCGTATACTGGATCCGCAAATTGTTGGAGACAAACACTACAAGACCGCCCGCGGCGTGCAGCAGATACTGCAGAGATATAAGGAACTGCAGGACATCATCGCCATCCTTGGTATGGACGAACTGTCCGACGAGGATAAGATCGTTGTTGCCCGTGCCAGAAAGATTCAGCGCTTCCTGTCCCAGCCCTTCCACGTTGCTGAACAGTTCACCGGTTCACCTGGTATCTATGTACCGGTTGCTGAGACCGTTGAATCCTTTTCTCAGGTTCTGGATGGCAAGCACGATGCTCTACCGGAAGCTGCATTCTATATGGTGGGTAATGTCGATGGCGCCATCGCCAAAGCGAAGAAGATGGAGGCGTAGCATATGGCAGACAACACCTTCATGGTAGAGATAGTAACACCGGAAGAGATCCTCTTCAGAGATGAGGTTTCGTTTCTGGTTGCTCCCGGTACCGAAGGTGAACTGGGTATCATGCGGAATCACGCACCGCTGGTTGGAGCATTGAAAATCGGCGTACTGCGCTATAAAGATCCCAATGGTAACCAGAAGAAGCTGGCTGTCAGCGGTGGTTTTATGGAAGTTGTGGATAACGTAGCCCGGGTTCTGGCTGAAACGGCAGAACATGGCGAGCATGTTGATGTGCTCAGAGCCAAAGCCGCCAGAGAAAGAGCCGAAAAGAGGCTGCAAGCCCGCGATGAAACCGTAAATGCTCTGAGAGCTGAGATGGCTTTGAAAAGAGCTATTGCCAGACTGAAGGCAGCGGGAGTAGAATAACCAATAGAGAGCTAATCCAGCCGGAAGGAGTTTACACTCCTTCCGGCTTTGGATATGGCATAGATATAGGCTGAACGCAATATAAAGATATGAGGCCAACTCTTGGGGGAGTTGCATGAAAAACGAATTACTTAAGTACTTGATCATTGTCACGCTGTGCTACTATTTGCTCAAAGGCTTGATCTACCTGTTATTATGGCAGACCACGAAAAAAGTCCAAGAAAATGCACTGGCTGCCAAACAAAGAGAAAGAGATAGAAAGAAAATAGAGAACGAAATCTGGGAACCATCTTCGGATGATCACAAGTGATTTCCCGTGAATAATGGGAGGTAATGGTGTGCATACTGCTTTTCTGATCCTTATAATTGTGGTTCTATCGGCCAGCTTGCTTTTTGGACTGGTTATATGGTACCAGACTATCAAATTCCAGAAGAAGGCTGCAGCAGCCAAAGTACGGCAAGAAGAGTACATGCAGCTGCTTCGCCTGCAAAAAGAAGAAGAAAAAGCTGCCGCGGAGGCACTGGCACAAAAGGATGCCGCACCGGAAGGCACCGAATCCCAAGAAGAGGATGCCCAGACGGAATAGATAATAGCCAGTAATAATAAAATGAAACAGCTTGCTGGACGACTGCAGGTTGTTATAATGCAATTTCTAAATTTAAAGCACTAGATAAGCACCGAATGGTGCTTATCGTTTTTTTCTGGGAAGGTATCGCTATAATCGACACTTTCCCGGTTTCTATTTTTGAATCCAGTATACTCAACTGCGAATAAAGCGCAAGTCAAATGTCAAGAATCTAGTTAGCAGCTGAGGGGGAGAAATAATCATGCAGAAGCCACTTGCGTATTTATTAATTTTTATTTTTTTAACTCTAGCTGGCAGCATTGGTGCAGATTATACAATGGCGCGTCATGTTGCCGAAAGGTCGCCTTATTACCTATGTTTTGCATCAATCGGTGCAATTTCACTCGAATCACGTTTAGATTGCTGGGCCAAACTAAAAGCAAATCTGAATGATGATGAAATGAATATAAAGCTAACAGAAATTCTCAAACCTTTGAATCTATCACCTGCTGATGGCCGGACAAATCTGAAGCATCAGGGCTCAATCCATAAACTGCATTATACATGTCATAAAAGAGGGTTGGACTACCAGGTAGTCATTAATTGCGATGCCAAGATTAATGGAACAGATATTATCGTAACCGTAAAAACTCATGATCCACGGGCGAATCTGCAGCAAATAGCAGCTCGCCTGAAGTCTGCGGGACGAATGGATTGGAAAGCCTATTTCTTTTACAGCGGAAAAATGCCGGAACAACTTGATCAAGCAGCTCAAAATAATCTAATGAAGGTGGTGTTAAAACTCTTCAAAGCTCAGCAGATAAATCATTATCAGGATGAGCACATGACCATAGTAACCGCTTACAGCCGGGTGCTGGACTGTGATAGCATCACCCTGAACGGTCGGGACTGTAACCTGCAGGCTTCGGTTCGTAACGATACAGTGACAGATATGACATATATATATCTGGGCAGCCCATTGCTACTGGGTGATTATTAAAGAGCCCGAATGAGGGAGGTGAAAAGCCGATTTGGAATTATCAATTAAGGGTATGACGCCACTGCGGGGAGAAATAGAGATCAGCTCTTCCAAAAATGCCATTCTACCTATTTTAGTCGCTGCTCTGTTGGCCGATGAAAGCGTTACTATAAATAAGGTCCCCGATATAAGTGATGTCACCATAATAAACCAACTAATTAATTCATTAGGAGTCGCAGCACGTATGGAAGACGAGAGGGTAGTTATAGAGGGGCAGCCTAATGGTCATCAGCCGCCATATGAGCTCGTGCGGCAAATGCGAGCCTCTTTTTTGGTTATGGGTCCACTGCTGGCCCGACAAGGAAAAGTAAGGATAACACTGCCCGGTGGATGTGCAATCGGGACCAGACCAGTAGACCTGCATCTTAAAGGGCTGAGGGCGATGGGAGCGAGGATCGATATAACATCCGGGGATGTCATCGCCAGTGCTAAAAAACTGATCGGTAATCACATATATTTGGACTTTCCCAGCGTCGGAGCTACCGAAAACATAATGATGGCAGCCTGCCTGGCTGATGGCACCACCTATATTGAGAATGCTGCTCTGGAACCGGAGGTGGTTGATCTAGCTAATTTTATAAACCACCTGGGGGGCAATATTAGCGGAGCTGGCAGCAATGTTATCAGGATTCGGGGGGTGCGACGATTGTGGGGAGGCGAGTATACGCCGATCCCTGACCGCATCGAAGCGGGTACGTATATGGTAGCAGCTTCGGCCAGTGCTGGACGGGTCCTCATCAAGAACGTAGTACCAGAACATATCAAGGCAGTAACCGCCAAGCTGAAGGAAAGTGGCGCCGAGGCAGAGGAAAGGGGCAATCAGATCGAAGTTAGCCGCAAGGATGAAATAAGGCCGCTATATATCAAGACCTTACCTTATCCCGGCTTTCCGACTGATATGCAGGCGCAGTATATGGCATATCTCAGCTGCGCTGATGGCAGTAGTGTGATTACAGAATCCGTATTCGAAAATCGTTTTATGCATATTCAGGAACTGATGCGTATGGGTGCCCGCATTAGAACCGAAGGGCGTACTGCGGTGATCAAGGGGGAAAAGGAACTAACTGGCGCCAGGGTGAAGGCCACCGATCTAAGGGCGGGAGCCGCGTTACTGATTGCAGGACTTAATGCCCGGGGAACTACAGTCATAAGTGATAGTGAACACATCGATCGCGGTTACGAAAAGATCGTGGAAAAGCTCAACGCTTTAGGAGCTCAGATCACCAGACAACCAGAATCTCACTAATAGAACGTGAGCCGGAGGTATTATCCTCCGGTTTTTTCATATCTATGTAAGTATGAAGATTAGAAGAGTGCGACCATTCATCATATTAACAGCAGGTGTGTTAATCGCTTTAGCGGTAATTACATGGTGCTTCTGGGAGAGACCAGAAGCACCGAGCTACTCACCGCCTAAGATCAAGCTCTATATTAGCAAAAGTGATAACCTACTTTCTTTATCCCTGGAAGATTACATATGTGGTACTGTTGCAGCAGAAATGCCAGCTTCTTTCGAATATGAAGCCTTGAAGGCTCAAGCAATCTGCGCCCGGACTTATGCACTTAATCGATTAACCAGTGGCATAAAGTATGAAAACAATGCCGATCTTTCCGATGATATCACTTGCTGTCAAGCCTACATCAGCGACCAAGAATTTGGTGAACGCCATCCCCAAGGGACTGAAGAATACCTGAAAAAAATACGGCAGGCGGTAGCTGAGACCAAGGGACAGGTGATGATCTACCAAGGTGAGCCACTTGATGCGCTATATTCTTCAACCTGTGGCGGCAGAACGGAGAACGGCGGCGCGAAACAGCCTTATCTCAAGAGTGTGCTTTGTACATTTTGCAAAGCTTCCCCTCGCAATATTACCCGGCAGACTTTTAGCAGCCAGCAAATTAGCGCTCAACTGGGCCTGCCCCAACAGGATATGCGGGTGCAAGTGACAGAAGCCAAGCCCTCTGGGCGCATAAAGCAAATTAGCATAAATGGCAAGACCATGACCGGCGAAGAACTCAGGAGTGCCTTGGACTTGCCCTCTACCTGGTGCTCATTTCAGACTAATGGCAACAGTCTGATCATTACCAGTCGGGGCTATGGTCATGGCATAGGGTTATGCCAGTTTGGAGCCAACGGCATGGCCAGGCAAGGCTATACCTATCTGCAGATCCTCCATCATTACTACCAGAACTTTGATCTTTGCCATTTACCATACTGATTTCCGCGTGACAAATGAGTTCTTGCCCTCCCCTTCACTGAATATATTGTTAAAAAGCCAGTGAGTTAAAGGGCTTAGGCTGGGGAGGTTAGGCATGCAAAACTATATCAGGAAACGGGCGGTGAGGATTGCCCAGCATATAATCAACACCTCTGACACGGTAAGGCAAACGGCGCATGTTTTTGGTATCAGCAAGAGTACGGTCCATAAGGATGTTTCAGAGCGTCTGCCCAGAATCAATCAGGCCATGGCTGAACAAGTGAAGAACATACTAGAAAAAAACAAAGCAGAAAGACATCTGCGCGGAGGCGAAGCTACTCGGCTAAAATATGCCGGCAGTTCTGTAGAGTCGGGAATATAAACTGCCAGTTCCCCAATATAAAATACAATTATGGGCCCTGTTCTTGTAGGGTTGGTGGACAGGTTTGTTTTATCTTGGGGGTAAAAATTTCATAGCCATAACTAGTGATAACAGGTAGAATATAGTCTATAAATGCAAAATCTTCAGGGAGGCCTGTTATTAAAATGTGGTTTGAAGAGGATATCGGCATCGACTTAGGTACTGCAAGTGTACTGGTTTTCAAAAAGGGTAAAGGAATAGTACTTCACGAACCATCTGTAGTGGCGATCGATAAGAGTACCAACAGGGTCATCGCCGTCGGCGAAGAGGCCCGGCAGATGCTGGGACGAACCCCAGGTCATATCGCAGCGATAAGGCCGCTCAAGGAAGGGGTTATTGCTGACTACGACACCACCGAGAAGATGCTCACCTACTTTGTCCGCAAGATAATGGGCCGTAAGTTATTTTTCAAACCCCGGGTAATCGTGTGTATCCCAACTGGAGCCACCGATGTAGAGGAAAGAGCGGTGAGACAGGCTACACTGTCATCAGGTGCCCGCCAAGCTTTTATTATTGAAGAACCCATTGCCGCAGCCCTGGGGGCTGGAATAAATATTTCAGGCGCCACTGGTAATATGGTAGTAGATATCGGCGGCGGCACATCAGATATTGCGGTTCTCTCCCTGGGGGGAGCGGTCTGCAATGCTTCACTTCGTATCGGCGGTGATAAATTTGACGAAGCCATTATCCGCTTCGTACGGCGCGAGTATAATCTCATGATCGGGGAACGCTCGGCCGAAGAGATCAAGATCCACATAGGTACCGCCTGGGTAACTGACGCTAACCGCAACAACTCCATGGAAGTTAAGGGCCGAGATTTACTCACCGGTCTGCCCAAGACTATCACCATGACTTCGGTTGAAGCATGGGAAGCCTTGCAGGAACCGGTTTTAGGTGTAATAGAAGGAGTAAAAAAGGTATTGGAGGTAACGCCTCCGGAGCTAGCGGCGGATATCGTGAACAATGGAATCGTCATGACCGGCGGCGGATCGTTGTTAAACGGACTGGACACCATCCTCTCCCAGGAGACCAACCTGCCGGTACATATTGCCGACGACGCCATCTGCTGTGTGGCTCGCGGAACCGGCAAAGCACTGACTCAAATGAATATCCTCAGTCGTACCCAGCGCGGCCCGAGAAGAGTGCTGTAACTAATTACTAATTTTAAATTATGAATTTTAAATTAAGGAAGAAATGCAAAGCATTTCTCTTTTTTTATAAGGAAAGCGGAGCTTTCCATCCATAATTAATAATTAAGAATTAAGAATTCAAAATTCGTTAAGGTTTTTATCCATTCTCTCGATATGTATATATAGTAGGCTTGATACCTGGGGAGGATAAGGATTTGAATAGAGGTTTATATACTGCCGCGGCAGGGATGATGATGCAGATGGCCCGTCAGGACGCTTTAGCTAATAACCTGGCTAATGTAAATACCGGCGGGTATAAAAAACAGACTGCCATATCCAAGGAGTTTCCGCAGATGCTGATCAGTAGGCTGGGCGAAGCCAAGTACAATCTTCAAGGAGAGCTTGAGCCAGTTAAGCCCAAGTATATCGGTAATGTTGGGACCGGAGTCTGTATAGATGCCATTTTTACCGATTATCAGGAAGGGCGTTTGCGCAGCACTGAACAACCCACCGATTTGGCTCTGGTTGATAATGGTATTACTATTGCCGATGGAACATACAATCCGGGCTTTTTTGTGGTCAATACCCCGGCCGGAAATCGCTATACCCGCAATGGCGAGTTCAAACTGAGCAACGAAGGCTATTTGAGTACCAACCAGGGTTATCGGGTGCTGGATACCGCTAATCAGCCCATCCAGATCGAGGGTGAATTCATCGTGGATAAACAGGGGCGCATCTTGGTTAACAATGAGGAGATCGCGCAGCTGCAGGTAGTCAGTTTCCCCAATCCCAATCTGATGGAGCGGGTAGGCGACAATCTGTATAATTCCACCGAAGAGGCCACTGTGGCGGAAAACCCCAATATACTTCAGGGATATATCGAAGAATCCAATGTTAATGCCGTGCAGGAGATGGTAACCCTGATCAGCTGCACCCGCGCCTACGAATCGCTGCAAAAGATGGTGCAGGCCGAAGATGAATTGAATGACATAGCCATCAACCAGGTAGCCGCAACAATGTAATAACACTCAGACCCGCCGTACAAGGCGGGTTTTTTTATGGGGATTTTTAATTAACCACGGATGGACACGGTATGGGGGAACGATTAACCACAGATGGACACAGATTGAAAAACAGATTTACACTGATGAATTCGAATAATACGATAAGGTTGCGCTCCTCAATATTGCACAAGCTTGACTATAATATGTTAGGATTGATTCCTATCTAATAGTTTTGAAGGAAATACGGTTTGCTTAAAGAATTAATACGAGTAGAAACTAAAGCTACTGATTAGACGAGTGCTATTTGAGCAGGTATTTCAGGAAAAACCAGTGTCCATCTGTGTTGCCGCAGGCATCAGTGTCCATCACTCCAGAGTGCAACCCATGCACCCTAACGGGTGCTATTAATGACGCTGTGGTAAATTCGTTTCCCTGGAGGTACTCTTTTGGAACGTGCGAATATTTTAGGCTGTGGGGTCGACCTGGTTTCTATGGAACAGGCCGTAACGCTAATTGAGAAGATGGTGGAGTCAGGCCGACCGCATCAAGTGATCACCCTGAATGCCGAAATCATATATCAGGCCCGTGAGGATGCCGACCTGCAAAGGATCATAAATCATGCTGATCTAGTTACCCCTGATGGAATCGGTGTGGTCTGGGCAGCGGGCTACCTGGGCTACCGCAGCGCGGGCCGGGTTACTGGCATCGATCTTTTGGAGCAAATTGGGGCTAAAGCTGCTGAGCTGGGTTGGAAGGTATACCTCCTGGGCTCGGCGCCAGGCGTGGCCGAAGCCGCCGGTAAGGCTTTACAGAATCGTTATCCAGGCTTGAAGGTGGTAGGGACCCATCATGGTTATTTTAAAAACGAAGATCTGCCCGCCCTGTTGGATGAGATTAAGGAACTGGGACCGGACCTTTTATGTGCGGCCCTGGGGGCACCGGGGCAGGAGATATGGATCAGCCGTTACAAGGAACAATTAGGGGTACCGGTCATGATAGGGGTAGGCGGTAGCCTGGATGTTATTGGCGGCTTCAAACAGAGAGCCCCCGAGCTGTTTATAAAACTGAACCTGGAATGGTTTTACCGCTTGGTTTCCGAACCGTCGCGCCTTAAGCGACAGATGGTGTTACCGCGCTTCGCCGGGCGGGTACTGCGGGAGAAACATCGAAAACGTTCTTAATGGATGCAGGCGGGTGCGCCGCACGCTAATCATAATGATGAAGCAGAATTGACAAGCTGTATCAGCTGCAGGGGCAGATTAGAAATATGCACTGGAACGAGGAGGGTTATTTGTGAAAGACAATCATATATTTGCTCTGGATATAGGGACCAGGAAGATCATCGGTCTGGTGATGCAGAAGGGTGCGACGGGGTACCAGGTGCTGGATGCCGAAATGATTGAACATAGTACTCGGGCTATGGTGGATGGGCAAATACACGATGTTGAAGCAGTAGCCGCGGTTATTCAAGAGATCAAAGAGCGATTGGAAGGGCGGCTGGGATTTCCGCTAGAAACCGCTGCCGTTGCCGCTGCCGGCAGGGCTTTGAAAACTGCCCGGGGCCAGGTTCGAAAAAGGCGCGGTGTTTTAACTGAGATGAGCCGTGATGAGGTGCAGGCTCTGGAGATCGAGGCGGTGCAGCAGGCACAGTATCAGCTCTCCCAGCAGGACAACGAAGATAAAGACAACGGCAGCTACTTCTGTGTAGGTTATAGTGTTAGCAGGTACCTTTTAATGGATCAAGAAATCGGCAGCCTGATTGGACAGGTTGGTGCCGAAATGGCAGTGGAGGTAGTAGCTACTTTCCTGCCGCGGGTGGTAGTGGATAGTCTCTTTTCTGCTTTGAAAAGGACGGAGCTGGGGGTTAGCAGTCTGACTCTGGAGCCTATTGCCGCATTATCGGTAGCCATCCCTCCGGCCATGCGTCTTTTGAACCTCGCCCTGGTCGATATTGGGGCTGGGACCTCGGATATTGCGGTGGTTAAAGAAGGAAAGATATGGGCCTATGCCATGGTGCCGGTGGGCGGCGATGAGGTGACCGAGCATTTGGCCGGGGAGTATCTGCTTGACTTCAATACTGCCGAGGCAGTGAAACGCAAGCTGGACAGCGAACCCGAAGTCGAGATACTTGACGTATTAGGTAACAAATCAGTTATGAGCAGCAGCGAGGTTATTGAAGGGATGCACCAGATCACCAGTGATTTAGCCCGCGATATAGCCAGCAATATATTAGCACTCAATGGAAAAGCTCCTTCGGCCGTGATTTGCGTAGGAGGTGGCAGCCTGACTCCCAAGCTGACCAGCGCGTTGGCTGCTCATCTGGAGCTGCCCGCCAACCGGGTCGGATATCGGGCTCCTGGTAATGTAAATGATATAGAAATTACCATTGATTTCTTGCACGGGCCTCAGGGTGTCACCCCGCTGGGTATCGCCTATAATTGCTTTACTATTCCTCCGGTCCCATTTACCCGGGTATCAGTCAATGGCGCTGATATCGCTATATGGAATATGGGCGATCTCACGGTGGCTAACGCCCTGCTTAGCTCAGGAATCTCTTTAACCAATATCTATGGGAAACCAGGATTGGGTAAAACCATTGAGATAAATGGTTATGTCAAGATATACAAGGGAGAGATGGGTACCCCGCCTAGCATCAAGGTGAATGGAGAGTCGGCCACTCTGGAAACCCCAGTGCGGGAAGGCGACTATATCGAGTTCACCCCGGGAGTAGATGGAAAGAACGTGGATTTGCGGGTTAAAGATATCATGCCGTCACTGCAGGGACAGGTGATCGTTAATGGGGAAAAGACGCTGATGCAGCCAATTGTAATGCTCAACGGACGCCGCGCCGAAGCAGAGGAAGAGATCCCGGATCGGGCCCGGGTAAATTATAAGAGTGTAAACAGCCTGGCCAACATTCTGCTCCAAGCCGGAGTTGGCGAGCAATGGTTGGAAAAACGCCAGTATCGCTATTATCTTGACGACCGGGAGATGTTTTTAAATTGGTCCCCGCTGGAGGTCACCGTAAACGGCGTAAAAGCTGATATCAACGATAAGGTGGAAAGTGGGGCAGAAGTGGTTTACAACACCGGCCATTTGCAGCCTACTATCTATGATTTGTTAGGGGATAATGAACAGATGGACCTGGCCGTAAGCGTTAATGGAGAGCAGATTATCCTGAAAGGCAAAGGGGCAGGGCTAAAGGTAAATGGCAAAATAGTCAGCCCCCAGGATACCCTTGAAGAGGGAGTGAGATTGTATCTCGACCGCAGTCAGGCACAGGCCATCCTAAGTGACATTTTTCAGGTCATCGAAATGAAACCGGTGATGTCGGGTCGACTTACCATCAAGTTAGATGGCGAGTCCGCTGGTTTTACTACTCCCATCCGCAATGGCAGTGTTATAGAACTGAACTGGGACAACTAGGGTGGATAATTAACCACAGATGGTCACCGGATTTTTTCATAGTCACAACGCAGATTATTGACCCGGTACGCCGGGCAGGTTTTTTCATTATCGGGGCGGATTCCGACGGCCCACGGATGGCTCAGTATCGCGGGCGCCAGGATGGCGCTCCCAAGACCTATCCCCATTCTCTTCAAATACTCAACAGAAGAATCCCCCTCCGAGGACAACACTCCAGAGTACAATGAGGCAACTTAGCGCTTGCCATTGTGGTCGCGCTGCTACTATGGATCGCCATAAAGGGCGCTGTGTAAAGCTGTGTGAATCCCCCTCCTAGGACAACTCATGCACCCCGACGGGTGCCATTAATGACGCTGTGGCAATAAAATCGTTCCCTATCCGTGCTTGGTCAATGATAAAAGAATGGCAAATTGGCAAAGCTATTAAACATATTCTGCCTTTTCTCTCGAGAAAAAAGTAAGTTGCTTTTGTGTCGCAAGCAGTTTACAATGTTATCAAGGTCAAATAAAGTCAAAGAAGGAATCGCAGATGAAAAAAAGTTTGGCTGACAGGATTGAACAATACCTGAAGGTGCTAATTGAAAGAAGCGAAGACAAGCAGATCGAGATCCAGCGGGCGGAATTGGCAGAAACCTTTTCCTGTGTGCCTTCCCAGGTCACCTATGTTCTCAACACCAGATTTACTGAAGATGAGGGCTATCTGACCGAGAGCAGGCGCGGCGGCAAGGGTTTTGTCCGCATAACCCGCTTTCATTTCGAGTCGGATGCGGCAGTCCTGCCGAACCGGGTCGAGTTGATGAGATACCTGGAGAAGCTGATGGAAGAGGGGATAATTAGCCAGAGTGAACAGGGGATGCTCAATCATCTTATCATCTATGCCTTCAGGGATATAACTGTAGACCAGAGGAACCGGCTTTTTAAGTCGCTTCATCATGTTTTGACTGACTATTTCAATCAGACGGGTCAGTCCTAGAAGGGAGAGCCCCATGTATTGTGATGAATGCAAGAAACAACCCGCCAGTGTTCACCTTACCCAGATGTTCAATGGGCAGACTACGGAATCGCATTATTGTCAAGAGTGTGCAGCTAAAAAGGGCGCGGTCATCTTCAATATGGATACTACTTTTTCTATACCTAATATTCTAGCCAGTTTCTTTGGTCAGAATGTGCAGGGTCTGCCGGCACCAACCGTGGGGCGGACTTGTGACAACTGCGGCATGAGCTTCAATGATATACGGCAAAGTGGAAAATTGGGATGTTCAGAATGCTATTCCGCCTTTGACGAGGAATTGGAGCCCAGTCTGCGCGGTATGCACGGTAACAGCCAGCATATCGGTAAAGTTCCGGCCCGGGGTGGGGAAAAAGTAATTCTGAAAAAGAAGATTGAAACCATGAAGGCTCGACTGCAGCAGGCGGTTGCCGAGGAGGACTACGAGAAGGCCGCCCAGATCAGGGACGCCATTAAAGATATGGAGAAAACACTTGGTTAATGGAGGAGGGAAGGAACATGCACGCTGACCAGTTGCTTAACAATACTATGGTGAGTTGGATGGAGGCAGAAAAAGGACCGGTATCAGATATCGTGGTCAGCAGTCGTATCCGTCTGGCTCGGAACCTGTCCCGTTTTCCCTTCCCCCATCTGTTGACCAGCGAGAACGGGCGGGAGTGTCTTAAACAGATTAAAGAGGCCTGGGAAAAGAGTGAAAATGGCGAACTAGCTACTTTGGAGCTGATTACCCTGGACGAGCTCAACCCGTTGCAGCGCCAGATCCTGGTGGAAAAACACCTGATTAGTCCACTGCATGCTGCATCCAGTGACGATTATCGCGGGGTGCTGGTAAATGGAGACGGTTCCCTGGCCATAATGATAAACGAAGAAGATCATATCCGTATTCAGTGTCTACTGCCCGGGTTGCAGGTTGGAGAATGCTACAGCAAAGCCCAGGCGGTTGATGATGAGTTGGAAAAGAACCTGAATTTTGCTTTTGACGAGACCCGGGGCTATCTTACCTCATGTCCTACCAATGTCGGCACTGGTATGCGCGCTTCGGTCATGCTGCATCTGCCGGCGGTAGCCATCAGCGGACTGGCTAACCGCATCTTTCAGAATATCAGCCAGTTTGGCATGACAGTTCGAGGCCTTTATGGCGAGGGGAGTGAGGTCATCGGCAATTTCTTTCAATTGTCCAACCAGGTTACCCTGGGTCAGAGTGAAGAGGATATCGTCACCCATTTGACCAGCGTAGCCACGCAGATAGTGGAACAGGAACGGGTCATGCGCACCCGTCTGGAGTCCGAGATGAAGTATCAGTTGGAAGATCGGGTAGGCAGGGCCTTTGGCATACTTACCAATGCCCGGATCATCACCTCTAGTGAGGCGATTGCTCTATTGTCGGATCTGCGTCTCGGCGTGGATATAGGTATGATTTCCGGCATCAAGACCAGCGCTCTCAATGAACTGGTGGTGGGCATGAGTCCAGCCCACCTTCAGCAAAAGGCCGGCCAGGAAATGGATGGCTATAATCGTGACCTCGTCCGCGCCCAGGTCATCCAGGAGACCCTGCGGGGTGAAGACGATACCGGGGAATTAACGACAGATGAACAATGATGTAGCAGAGTTCACAGATAAGGAGTGCGGATTTTTAGCCACAGATTAACACAGATTTTTATTATCCGGTGGGGATTATAGATTTGATATTTTTATAGGAAGATTACTGTCTTGATAGTTTTTATGATAAAGAGCATTCAAAGTAATGCTATAGTATAACGCAAGCTATGGAGAACCCGAATTCTATCACACTATTACAGAGAAAAATCTGTGTTCATCTGTGGCAAAAAAATAGTTCCCTTAAGGAGGTTGGTATTATGTTCAGACGTTTTACGCAGAGAGCTAGAAATGCGGTGGTACATGCCCAGGATGAGGCCAGACAACTTAATCATCCCGCAATTGGCACCGAGCATATATTATTGGGATTGTTGCGGGAAGGCGAGGGAGTAGGTGCCCGTGCTCTTCTCAACATGGGTGTCGATTTGGAAAAGGTAAGGGATGAGATAAATCGCCTAATCGGTCAGAAGGCAGGGACTGCCGAGAGATCCTCCGGTGATTTACCGATTACTCCGCGCGCCAAGCAGGTATTCAACCTGGCCTTCGATGAAGCCAGATTGCAGGGAGTCAACTATGTAGGGACTGAGCATCTCTTATTGGCCCTGGTGCGGGAAGAAGAGGGCGTGGCCGGGCAGGTTCTTATCGGCATGTCGATCAAACTGGATGATATCCGCGAACAAGTCATGTTGCTTCTGGGCGGGGAATCGGGCTCGGGTTACAATAACAACGGGCACGGTGAACCAGTCAGCAATCAAGCTCCGCCGCCGATACCCGGTCGCAAAAAGCCGCGCAGCAAGACCCCGACTCTGGATACCTTCAGCCGGGACCTGACGGCAGACGCTGCCGAAGACCGCCTGGACCCGGTCATCGGTCGTGAAAAGGAGATCGAAAGGGTGGTGCAGATCTTATCCCGCCGGACCAAGAATAATCCGGTGTTAATCGGCGATCCCGGGGTGGGGAAAACTGCCATCGTAGAAGGACTGGCCCAGCGTATCAATGATAATCGAGTCCCGGAGATTTTGGGCAACAAGCGGGTGGTATCTCTGGACCTGTCTTCGATGATCGCAGGGACTAAATACCGTGGAGAATTTGAAGACCGGCTGACCAAAACCGTCAACGAAATCAAGGCGGCCGGTGATGTGATAGTGTTTATCGATGAAATGCATACCATGGTAGGAGCAGGAGCAGCCGAGGGAGCAATTGATGCTGCCAATATTCTGAAACCATCACTGGCTCGGGGCGAGTTCCAGTGTGTGGGTGCAACTACCCTGGATGAGTATCGCAAGCATATTGAGAAAGATGCCGCCCTGGAGAGGCGTTTTCAGCCCATTATCGTTGACGAACCCAGTATTGAGGAGAGCATCGCCATCCTGCGAGGACTCCGGGACCGTTATGAAGCACATCACGGGGTGAAGATCAAGGACGAAGCCCTGGAAGCAGCGGTGAAGCTGTCCTCCCGCTATATTAGTGACCGCTATCTTCCGGACAAGGCCATCGATCTGATCGATGAGGCATCCAGTCGGGTGCGGCTGGCCAATTATGTGCTGCCAGAGGAACTAAAGGCTAAAGAGCAGGAGCTCGCTGACATAGCTAAAGAAAAAGAAGAAGCCATAAATGCTCAGGAGTATGAGAAAGCTGCCCGGATGCGGGATGAAGAGCAGAGAATCAAGGATGAGATCGAAACGGAGCGTAAGGAGTGGCAGAACCAGCGGAGCCTGCAGATTGGGACGGTGGGAGAGCCTGAGATAGCAGTAATTGTAGCCAGTTGGACCGGAATACCGGTCAGCAAGCTGGAGGAAGAGGAAAGCGAACGACTGGTGCACCTGGAAGATGTCCTGCATAAACGAGTTATCGGGCAGGAAGAGGCCATATCCGCAGTAGCCCGCGCGGTACGCCGGGCCCGGGCGGGGCTCAAGAATCCCAAGCGACCGATTGGTTCCTTCGTATTCCTCGGCCCGACTGGGGTAGGCAAAACCGAACTGGCCCGAGCGCTGGCAGAGGCTATGTTTGGCAGCGAGGATGCCGTAATTCGCTTGGACATGTCGGAGTACATGGAAAAACATGCAGTTTCACGTATGATTGGCTCGCCGCCCGGTTATGTCGGCTACGAAGAAGGCGGACAGCTGGCGGAAAAGGTACGGCGTAAGCCCTATTCGGTGATACTGCTGGATGAGATCGAGAAGGCCCATCCAGATGTCTTCAATATCCTGCTGCAAGTTTTAGAGGACGGGCGTTTGACGGACGGGCAGGGGCGTACCGTCGATTTTCGCAATACCATAGTAATCATGACCTCCAATGTGGGGGCTGAATTCATCAAGAACAACAAAAAGGTAGGTTTCAGCCGGGCAGTGGACGAAGCTGAGAACTATGCTCAGATGAAAGAACGCATCATGGAACAACTCAAACTGGCTTTTCGGCCTGAGTTTATGAACCGGCTGGATGAAGTCATAGTGTTCCACAGTTTAACTGAGGACGAATTAAAGAAGATCGTTGATCTGCTCTTATCCGATCTGATGGTGCGGGTGCATGAGGCTGATTATGATATAGAGATAAGTGATGAGGCCAGGGCTTTGATCATGAAACAGGGTTATGAACCAGCCTATGGCGCCCGGCCACTAAAACGTGCTATTCAGCGACTGGTGGAGGACAGTATCTCGGAAGAGATCCTGAAGAAAGCTTTTGCTCCGGGGGACAAGATCCGGGTGGACGCCCGTGATGATGCCATAGTGATTGGAGGCAGCGCTCCGGCGCAGGAATAAAATAGCTTGAGAGGAGTCTGTAATAAAGACTCCTCATTTTTTCTCTATTTTTCGACGTTTTCGATAATCTTTCCTTTTGTTGGTCATTAAACAGGTGATAAATGGTATCATAATAATATGACCGCAGGCTAAAGTGATGATATATAGGAGTCTAAAATGGCCAAAATCACTACCAGGTTCGTCTGTTATGAGTGCGGATATGAATCTCCCAAGTGGATGGGCAAGTGTCCCTCTTGCAGCGAGTGGAATACTCTGGTGGAGGAAGTCGATGACAAAAGATCACGTGTCCCGGCCGCTAGCAGGGTCAGCCCGATAACCCTGGATTCTATTGGTGATGAGGATGTTTATCGTTATAGCAGCGGAATAGGCGAACTTGACCGAGTCCTCGGCGGGGGCATGGTCCCCGGCTCGGTGGTCTTACTGGGTGGTGATCCCGGAATCGGCAAATCAACCTTGCTCTTGCAGGTGGCGGCAGCTATGGCCTCCTCCGGTGCGCGCGTGCTTTATCTCTCCGGCGAAGAGTCACTGAAGCAGATTCGCCTGCGCTCCCTGCGTCTTGGTATTAACAGCAGCAATATTTTCTTATTGAATGAGCAGGACATCAACCAGCTGGATGATTATGTCGACGAAATCAAACCTGCCATGGTGATAATCGATTCGATACAGACCGTTTACACTCCGGATATTACTTCTTTGCCGGGCAGTGTAGCGCAACTGCGGGAGTCTACTGCCCGTATCATGAATATCGCCAAAAAGCGAGATATCCCCTTTTTCCTGGTGGGGCATGTAACCAAGGAGGGAGCCCTGGCCGGACCCAAAGTACTGGAGCATATGGTTGACGTTGTAATATACTTTGAAGGCGAAAAGAACTTTTCCTTTCGTCTCCTGCGGGGGGTCAAGAACCGTTTTGGATCGACCGATGAGATCGGCTTGATGGAGATGAGCGGGCAGGGATTGGTAGAGGTAGTCGATCCCTCTTATGTATTCCTCACCTCTTCCAGCAAGGATTGTCACGGAACGGCAATTGCTGCCAGCTTTGAAGGAAGCCGGCCTCTCCTAATTGAGATCCAGGCCCTGGTGGCACCCAATGGACCAGCTTATGGCCGCCGCATGGCATCTGGAATCGATGGTAACCGTTTGGCCCTGATCATAGCGGTCCTGGAAAAGAGACGAGCCTTTAACCTGGCATCCTGTGATGTCTACCTGAAGGTGACCGGAGGGGTGTTTTTAAAAGATCCTTCAGTGGATTTGGCGATCGCCGCGGCTATAGTGTCCAGCTACCGGGAGCAGGTCCTGCCGCTGGATACCGTATTTGCCGGGGAACTAAGCCTGTCAGGGCAGATCCGTTCAGTACCTTTTCTGGAACAGAGGTTAAAAGAAGTAGAACGAATGGGTTACAAACGTGTGATCATACCGGCCGGCACCGGACGCAAGAACTATGGCGGCGGTCTGGAAATGATAGAAGTTGCTAGTATAGATGACCTTATTGAGAACCTGTAAGTAATTTTGAATTTTAAATTTTTAATTTTGAATTGAGGTGGAAATGCGGAGCATTTCTATATATACAAGGTAAGCGTAGCTTCCCTTCCTGAATTAAGAATTAAAAATTAAGAATTCATAATTTCTAAATGCTGGGGGTGGTTTCATGGAAGACATATATAGCGGTAGTTTTCGCAAGTATCTGCAATTGCTGGCTCCAGGGACCTTGTTCCGTATTGGTATTGAGAATGTATTGCACGCCAATACTGGAGGTCTAATCGTAGTAGGTGATTCACCCGACCTACTAAAAATCGCCAGCGGTGGATTTAACATCGATTGCGAATTCAGCCCGGCCCGACTCTATGAACTGGCCAAGATGGACGGTGCTATCATTACAAATAGTGATGTGAGCCGTATCATCATGGCTAACACGCAATTAGACCCAGATCCAGCTCTGCCCTCCCAGGAAACCGGCATTCGTCACCGGACTGCTCAGCGAGTGGCGCGGCAGACCGGTCTATTGGTAATTGCCATTTCACAGCGCCGCAAGGTTATCACCCTGTACCAGGGGAATATAGCCTTCCGCCTGCGGGATTTGAATTCAATATTAGTACGGGCCAATCAGGCCTTGCAGACTTTAGAGAAATATCATACCGTCATGGCGCGTGAGATACAGCGCCTGGGCGGGCTGGAGTTTGAAGATATGGTAACCGTTTCTGAGGTATGCGAGGTTCTGCGGCGCAGCATTAAGGTATTGAATATTGCTGGTGAGATAGAGAACTATATCGCAGAATTAGGGAATGAAGGGCGTCTGGTCCGTATGCAGCTCGACGAAATGATCGCCAACGTGGAGGATGAAGCTCTGCTGATTATCCAGGATTATGCCAATGTACCGGATAAATCTCCCGAGGAAGTGCTCTCCAGTCTGCAGCGGGCTTTTGAGGATGATATTTGTGACTCGGTTTATATGGCGCGGACACTCTCGCTGGGCACTGCCACCAGCCACCTGGATCAGCAAGTATCACCGAGGGGTTACCGCATGCTGCAGAAACTCCCGCGTATTCCGGTCGCCATTATCGACAATCTGGTGGAGCGTTTTGGCTTATTGATCCATATCATGCGCGCTACTATCGAGGAATTGGATGAGGTCGAGGGTATCGGTGAAGTGAGAGCTCGTTCCATCAAGAATGGATTGCGTCGTATGCACGAACAACTGCTGCTGGAATATATGGGATAGGGACCACCCGCGGCATAGCTACGGTCCTTATGCCACCCAACAAAAAAGGCTCGCTCCGATATAAGGGCGAGCCTTTGCGTTTTTAATAATTAGGTCATATTGAATATCCCCAGAGCCGATGCCTTTTTATATTCCTTGATGAAAACATCGTACATACTTATGTTTAGAGTATTGCAGAGAGCAGCGGTATAAAAGAGCATTTTCCCGAGTTCGGAAGTGATGATCTCTTCGCAGGCCGGGCAGACCTGACCTTTGACATGATTATCAAGGAAGTTTTTTAAGTCCTGAAAGGTATCAATGTTATCGGGGATCTGAAGCTTTTCTGCCTGTATGGTAAGACAACCGCATCCGGTGACGGATTTGGTGACTGCCCGATTAACGCGACAACTCGATTCGGATAGCTTAGATAATATATCCAAGATGCTGCGGTGTCTGATTAGTAAATCACCAACAACATTCTGAAACTCATCACAAATCAGATCTTTCATCTCGAATTTACCCCCTTGCCCACGGTATTTCCTAAATTATAGCTTTACCCGTGACCCTTTGTCAATTGAGGCATTGATTGCTCTGACGACATAAAAGGCTGCTTTTATCTAATAATTGGGCGCCAGGGTATATTTCACCCGCGCAAATAGAAGAATATGGATATGGAGGTGCGGGAAATGAATAAAAAAATCAAGATATCCAGGACTCTATTAATACCAGCCATTATCATAGGCATATGGACCGGCTACTATTCAGGCATCTGGCTGAAAGACGACCTGATCTGGCAGATCGGCCTGGGGTCAGCGATAGCTGTTTTGCTCTACCTGGCCGGGGTATTGGTGGTCAAACGCGTTCGGGCCATGCTAACTTACCTCGATAGGGCATTGGATCGTATTGCGGTAGAATCACTGGTGGGAGGACTGGCCGGTTTGTTTTTCGGCGTCATCGTTGCCGGTCTTTCCAGTTATCCACTGTCTCAGATGCAGGGACCGTTCAGCTATGTGACCATCATGGTTTTGCTTGGTGCAGTTTTTTTCGGGACGCGGGTGGGAGCACGACGGGCGGGAGAGTTTCTCCGGTTACTGCCTTCCAGGATACAGCCTGCTGAGCCTGAGCACCTGATGCCCGGCCATAAAAAGGTACTGGACACCAGTGCCATCATCGACGGCAGGATCTACGACGTTTGCCAGAGTAATTTTTTACAGGGGCCGTTGATCGTTCCCACTTTTGTTATTGAGGAGCTTCAGCATATAGCGGATTCATCCGATCATATCCGCCGCAGCAAAGGCCGACGTGGTTTGGAGCTTTTATCTAAAATGCAGAAGCATTCTGAAATAGAAATTGATATAATTGAAGCAAATATTCCCGAAGAAAAAGAGGTTGACGCCAAGCTGGTAAAGCTGTGCAAACAGATAAACGCCAGCATCATCACCAATGATTACAATTTAAACAAGGTTTCAGAACTGCAGGGCATAAAAGTCCTTAATATCAACCAGCTGGCCAATGCGGTCAAGGTCATGGTTTACCCTGGCGAGAACATGCATGTCAATATCATCAAAGAGGGTAAGGAGAATGGCCAGGGGGTTGGCTATCTGGAGGACGGCACTATGATAGTGGTGGAGAATGCCGGTGAAGACATCGGGACTGAACTGGAGGTTACTGTTACCAGCGTATTTCAGACGGCAGCCGGCCGGATGATATTCACCCGTAAGCTTAAAGAAGAGGCGGTAAGCAGCATCAACCACGTTTTTCGGGATACGCAAGAGGTGAATTTGTATGGCTAACAACCTGAGGGTTGTTATTGCAGCGGCGGGCATAGGCAGTAGAATGGGGAGTAAGATCAACAAACAATATCTTAACCTGAATTCCAGGCCGATTCTTACGTATTCTCTGAATGTTTTCGAAGACTTCAAAGCAGTCGATGAAATTGTAATTGTGGCTCATGCCCGGGATGTGGAATACTGTGAGCAAGAAGTAGTTAAAAAATACGGCTACCGCAAGATCAGTCGAGTCATCGCCGGCGGCGAGATGAGACAAGACTCGGTTTGGGCCGGTCTGGGGTGCCTGGATAAAGATAGTGAATATGTGGCTGTGCATGATGGAGCGCGGCCGCTTTTTACGTCTCATCTGTTAGAAGCTCTGCTGGAAGAAGCCCGGGAATGGGGGGCTGCTATTCCGGGTCTGGCCGCCCGCGATACCATGAAGATGGTAGACCGTGATGGGTTTGTGACTATGACCCTGGACCGTGCCAGCGTGGTCTCCATTCAAACCCCCCAGATATTCAGCTTTCCGGAATTGTACCAGGCTTATGCCAGTGCTTACGAGGAGGGCTATATGAGTACTGATGATGCCGCTCTCTTTGAGAAATACATCGGCCGGGTCAAGATTGTGCCGGGCGAGTATCGCAATATAAAGATCACTACTCCAGAGGACCTGGTAATTGCCGCAAGTTTGATAGATATGTAGGGAGGAATAAATATGCGGGTCGGTACCGGCTATGACGTCCACCGCCTGGTGGAGGGAAGACTGCTCATAATCGGAGGGGTAAAGATTCCTTATCATAAGGGGCTGCTGGGGCACTCGGACGCCGATGTTCTGCTCCATGCCATTTGTGATGCCCTGCTGGGTGCGGCAGCGCAGGGAGATATCGGCCTGCACTTTCCGGATAGTGATGAGCGTTACAAGGACATTTCCAGCCTGGTCTTATTGTCTAAGGTGGGGGAAATACTGCATCGGCGGGATTACCGGATCGGAAACATCGACAGTACTGTTGTAGCCCAAGAACCACGGCTTTCTCCATATATGCACCAGATGCGGGAAAACATCGCCCAGGCTCTGAATATCACTCTCGAACAGGTGAATGTCAAGGCAACTACAACCGAGGGTCTGGGGTTTGAAGGAAGTGGTGAAGGGATATCGGCTCAAGCCATAGTGCTTCTGGAACGGATAGACCGAGCCAAAGAAGAATGGGCTGGTTGGGAGCTGGCTACCATAAGTGATAAGAATAATGAGCTCCGGGTACCGGGTTCACCGGCAGCCCGAAAGAGCGGAGGAGAATAAAGATGAGTCGCGTCAAAGTAAGATTTGCACCTAGTCCGACCGGGCCTTTGCACATAGGGGGAGCTCGCTCCGCCCTGTTCAATTATTTGTTTGTTGCACATCACCATGGGGATTTTGTACTGCGTATCGAAGATACCGATCTGGATCGCTCTCGCCGGGAATACGAGGAAGAAATCATCGCTTCACTAAAATGGCTGGGTATAACATGGAATGAAGGTATGGAGGTTGGCGGCGGCAACGGTCCCTATCGCCAGACTGAGCGCCTGGATCTCTACCAGCAATATGCCGAACAATTGGTCAAGAACGGGCAGGCATATCCGTGTTTCTGCAGTGAGGAAGAACTGCAGAGCGAACGGCAGGAAATGATGGGGCGCGGTGAGATGCCTCGTTATTCCGGGCGTTGCCGGGACCTTTCTGCGCCAGAGATTGAAGAAAAGCTGGCTAAAGGGTTAAAACCCACTATCAGATTTCGCGTGCCGGCCCACACGGTTTATGAAGTAGATGACCTGGTCAGGGGTAAGGTCCACTTTGACAGTGAGAACGAAGGCGATTACATAATAGTAAAGTCGGATGGCATCCCCACCTATAATTTTGCGGTAGTCATTGACGACGTCATGATGGGTATTACTCATGTCATCAGGGCTGAAGAACACCTGTCCAACACCCCGCGCCAGTTGATGATCTATGATGCCCTGAACTTTCCCCGGCCACAGTTCGCGCATATCTCCTTGATCCTGGGTAGTGACCGCCAGAAGATGAGCAAGCGACATGGTGCTACTTCGTTAATCCAGTATCGAGAGATGGGCTACCTGCCGCAAGCCTTATTTAATTTCCTGGCCTTGATGGGCTGGTCACCGGAAGGTGAGGAGGAGATCCTGGATCGCGAGCAGTTGATCACTGCCTTCACCCTGGATCGCGTAGCCAAAAATCCTGCTGTATTCGATCTGGATAAGCTTAATTGGATCAATGCCCAATATATTAAAAAGACCCCGCTGCAGGAGCTGGGTGCTATGCTGCGGCCTTTTCTGCAGGCATCGGTCTATGCTGAAGCGGTAGCTGCCCTGGATGGTTATCATTTTGCGCTGCTGATTGAGGCTTTGCGGGACCGCATCACCTGTTTGGCTGATGCCGCGGAACAAGCTGAGGTTTTCTTTGCTGAACCGGTCTATGAAGACGAGGCCAGAGCGATATTGCAGGGCGAGAACACGCTAGCAGTGCTGGAGGCTTTCCGTAAGAAGCTTCCTGAGTTTAATGAGACAGTTGAGGTCAAGCAATATATCAAGAATTTGACCAAGGAACTGGGGCTCAAGCCCAAGGATGTCTTTATGCCGCTGCGTTGCGCACTTACCGGACAGACCCATGGACCTGATCTGCCTTACCTGGTCATGATATGGGGCCGGGACGGGACCATTGCCCGGTTGAATGCAGCCTTATCGCTGGTGCATTAACCGGTGTCAGTGCCGCTGATGCCAGTGTCCGTAAACAGGCGGAATTATCGCAGGGCCTTTTCGCCAATGTACAGCAGCTAGGAGCCATGGCGGAAGATCTTGCGGCTACGGCAGCTCGTCTGACCCAGCTCACTTAATCCCATAAACTTGACACTTTGGTCCGGACCTGAATATAATAAATTTAATAGTATAAATAACTGCTGGGATTGGGATCAGTAGGCGTCGATCGCTGACAGAGAGAAAAGGTCACCGGCTGTAAGCCTTTTCAGGGTATGAAGACGTTCGAAATTGCACCCGGGAGCAGGTATGTTGAAACTATCAGTAGGCATATCCGGTGATGGCCGTTAATCATAAGAGTGGAGCCTGGCAGCAGCCGGCTCAACTAGAGTGGGACCGCGGAAGTTCAGCCTTTCGTCTCTATAGAGATGAAAGGCTTTATTTTTTGGAAGGAGGGGATTCTCTTGTTCACAACGCTTAAACAGGAGATAGAGGTTATCTTCGAACGAGATCCGGCAGCCCGGAGTATATGGGAAGTGCTCTTTTGCTACCCGGGATTTCACGCCATTGTCAATCACCGCCTGGCGCATTTTCTTTACCAGCACAACTTGTTCTTCCTGGCCCGACTGGTTTCCCATGTAAGCCGGTTCTTCACCGGTATCGAAATCCACCCGGGCGCTACTATTGGGCGGGGTTTGTTTATTGATCACGGCAGTGGTATTGTAATTGGAGAGACTGCTGAAGTTGGTGACAATGTGACTCTTTACCAGGGGGTGACCCTGGGCGGTACTGGTAAGGCCAAAGGCAAGCGCCATCCTACTGTAGGAAATAATGTCACCATCAGCGCAGGAGCCAAGATCCTGGGGTCCTTTACCATTGGTGATAATGTCAAGATCGGGGCCGGATCAGTTGTATTAAAGGCGGTTCCTCCAGGCTGCACGGTAGTTGGTGTGCCTGGCCGGATCGTGGTTCAGGATGGTATGCGCATCGAGAATGGTCGGGCCGAGGTCGATCTGGAACACCATTTGCTGCCCGATCCCATTGCCGATACTTTGACCGCGATGCAGGAGAAGATCGATGCCCTGGAAAAACGTCTGGAGATAAATGAAAGAGAGGCCAAGTACTATGCGGGTTTACAACACCCTGGGCGGAAGAAAAGAAGAGTTGAGGACTCTGAATCCGCATAAAGTCAATATGTATGTCTGCGGTCCAACCGTTTATAACTTCATCCACCTGGGAAATGCCAGGCCGCTGGTAGTATTCGACAGCCTGCGCCGCTACCTGGAGTATAAGGGCTATGATGTCACCTATATTCAGAACTTTACGGATGTAGATGACAAGATCATCCGGAAAGCCCAGGAGGAAAACGATGATCCCCTGCGGTTGGCCGAGCGTTATATTGGTGAATACTTTATCGATGCGGATCGTCTCAATATAAAAAGGGCAAGCGTTCACCCGCAGGTCAGCCAGCATATTCCGGATATCATCGATGCGGTAGGCGGTCTGATCGACAAGGGTCATGCCTATGAAGTGGACGGTGACGTCTATTTTCGAGTGCGGTCATTTCCGGAGTACGGTAAACTGTCTGGACGCGCTATGGATGAAATGCTGGCAGGGGCACGGGTCGAGGTCGATGAGCGCAAGGACGACCCGGCTGATTTTGCCCTGTGGAAGGCGGCGAAGCCTGGTGAACCTTACTGGGACAGTCCCTGGGGGCAGGGGCGCCCAGGTTGGCACATCGAATGCTCGGTAATGTCGACTCGTTATTTAGGTGATAGCATCGATATCCATGGTGGTGGCAGCGATCTGATTTTTCCCCATCATGAAAACGAGATCGCCCAGGCCGAGGCATTGACCGGACAACCCTTTTCTCGTTACTGGATGCATAACGGATTTATTACCGTAAACAAGGAAAAGATGTCCAAATCCTTGGGCAACTTCTTCCTGCTGCGTGATATATTAACCAAGTTTCCGGCGGATGTGGTGCGCTTTTACCTGATCGCCACCCATTACCGCAGTCCGCTGGATTTTGATGACGGCAAACTGGAGGAAGCCCGCAAGGCGTTGGGCCGCCTCAAGAACACCTTGCTCCTGGCGGACGAATTTCTGCGGGGAAATAATCCTGATACCACGGATCTCCCGGAAGAAAATCGCCGATCATTTGACAACATCACCGAACAGTTTGCTGAAGCCCTGGATGATGATTTTAATACCGCTCTGGCTATTGCCCACCTGTTTGAACTCTCTAGATTGATCAATAGTCACATCGCTTCAGGTGATCCGGGCAACTCGATTCATCAGGCCATAGTGGGACAAGGAGCAGATATTCTCAGACGCCTCGGCGATGTCTTAGGACTGTTCGGCGGCGCCACCGTCTTCGGAAACGTAGAATCCGAGGATGATGATATTTCCAGCTTGGAAGTGGTCCTGGAGTCATTTTTAGCTATCAGACAACAGGCCCGCCAGGATAAGGATTACGCCCGAGCTGATGAGATTCGCAATTTCTTGAGCGGGCAGGGGATAAGAATCGAAGATACCAGTGAAGGAGCTCGTTGCCGCTATGAGGCGCCTCCCGATCTTACCGCCTTGAATGCCAAGCTGGAAGAGATGCAAGGGGGCCGGTAAGGGTTTGCATACGCATGAGCGACTTGATGATAAGCAATTAAGAGAGTACCCGCCGCTTGCCCTGGCCTTTATTGGCGACGCTGTTTTGGAGTTGGCGGTTCGTACCCGCCTGGTTACCGGTGCGCGGCGGAAAATGAAAGACCTGCACCTGGAAACGGTTGGAGTAGTAAAGGCGGAGAATCAGGCCCGGCTAGTCCGGGATATAATGGGGGAACTGAGCGTGGCTGAACAGGATATAATTCGCTGGGGACGCAACGCACACAGCACTCCCCCCCGCAATGCTAACCCGGCTGATTATTCGCTCAGTAATGGTTTTGAGACCTTGCTGGGATATCTATATCTTAAGGGAGACGAGGAACGCCTGCTTTCCCTGGTCGAACAGGCGTTGCGGCAGGCGGAGTGCTCTAACCATGATTGATGTTGACCTGTTCAACCACAGAGAAATTAGTGTATTCTGGATAAAGGATTGTCATAAGGGGGAGTAAGCAATATGATCATTCTGCAGCCACAGGTACTGATACCGGAGGATCAGCTGGATGAAAAAATAGTAAAGCGCTTGGAGCGCTATGGACGAGTTTGTTACAAATCGGAAGGTGCAATGAAGCCTGAAGGCAACCCGGAATTCCTGAGCGGCAAGCTGCGCTTGGGACATGAATCGATAATAGAGCATGAAAAGATCACCCTGATGTTCGTTTGTGACCGGGGCATTACCCATGAAATAGTGAGGCATCGGATCGCCGCATATTCTCAGGAATCTACCCGTTATTGCAACTATGGCAAGGACAAGTTTGGCCGCGAGATATCGGTTATCGAACCCTATTTCTTTAAGGATGACCCCCAGGCTTATGATCTCTGGGCTAAGGCCTGTCAGGAAAGCGAAGATGCTTATATGGCACTTTTGGATGCTGGGCGCAGCGCCCAGGAAGCCCGTTCTATCTTGCCTACCTGTCTCAAGACCGAGATCGTGGTTACCTATAATATGCGTGAATGGCGCCACTTTTTCCGCTTGCGCTGTGATGCTGCATCTCATCCCCAGATGCGCCAGGTGGCCATTCCCCTGTTGATGTTGTTCAAAGAGCGTTTCCCGGCGTTATATAGCGATATCCCTTATGACAAGAGTTTTCCTCGGGAACACTACGCCAGTATAGTATTGACCAATGATTTGTTCGAAATAATATGATCCAGGCTGAATCTACAACGCGGAGGATTGGATTTGCAGGATAAGATAACGGGGATAAATGCCGTAACCGAAGCCCTGCAGGGCGGACGCAAAGTAGAAATGCTATATATAGTGGAAGGTCCGGAAAGCAAGCGTATAACGGCCGTCAAAGAGGAAGCCATCCGCCAGAAACTACCGATTAAGTTCCTCAAACGTGAGCGCATGGACGGGATGGCGGGTAATGACCGGCACCAGGGGGTTATTGCCCTGGTGGAGGCTTATGCTTATGCTGAGCTGGAAGACATAATGGCGCTGGCGGCTCGCCGCAATGAGACCCCCTTCCTAGTAATACTTGACGGGATCGAGGATCCGCATAATCTGGGAGCTATAATCCGGACGGCAGAGTGTGCAGGAGTACACGGCATAATCATCCCCAAACACCACGCTGCTGAAATAACCCCCGCAGTGGGCAGAGCATCGGCGGGGGCGGTCGAACACATGCTGGTAGTTAAGACCACCAACCTGGTGAATGCCATAAAAGAATTAAAAGAACAGGGCTTCTGGATTATCGGAGCCGATGTGAACGGGCAGCGTGATTACTATAGCGTTTCCATTCCTACCCCGGCAGCATTGGTGATCGGGTCTGAAGGCAAGGGTATGCATCGCTTGGTCAAAGAACACTGCGATCTTCTCCTGCGCATACCACTCAACGGCAAGGTCAACTCACTAAATGCATCAGTGGCCGGGGCGCTTTTGATCTATGAAGTGATCAGGCAGCGAAGCATGGAAGGCAAATAGGTTTTGTACCTGGCATCGCGGCATATCCAGATCTGATAACATGTGACTGAATATTCCAACTCCAGGCACAAAACCAGCCGGAGGTTGACGATAATCCGACCAGTGGCTATAATTAATTTGTGCCTATCTACCGATTTCACAACATATTACATGAATAAATGCCATTGGAGGCGATCCAATGTTCAGTTCTGTTGCCGTTGCGCAAAAAGCATATGTACTCTATTGCGACATGCCTGATGAAGAAGTCGTAGAATTAGCCCAACAAGGTGAACAATTTGCTGTCGAATTCCTGGTAGACAAGTACAAAAACTTTGTCAGAGCCAAAGCCAGATCCTATTTCCTGATTGGCGCCGACAAAGAAGATATCATTCAAGAAGGAATGATCGGCCTCTTTAAAGCTATCCGTGATTACAAACTGGACAAGCTGACCTCGTTTCGTGCCTTTGCCGAATTATGCATAACCCGGCAAATAATAACCGCTATCAAGACCGCTACAAGGCAGAAGCACATTCCTCTGAATTCGTATGTATCTCTCAATAAGCCCATATATGATGAAGAATCCGATCGGACCCTCATCGATATCCTCTCCACTACCAAGATCACAAATCCGGAAGAAATAATCATCAGCCGTGAAGAATTCGTATTCATTGAAAAAAAGATGGGTGAAATCCTTAGTTCTTTAGAGTGGAAGGTTCTCATGGCCTATCTTGAAGGAAAATCGTACCAGGAGATCGCGGTTGATCTTAAACGCCACGTAAAATCCATTGACAATGCCCTGCAGCGGGTCAAACGCAAATTGGAAAAGTATCTGGAAGACCGCGAGGTAATCTAACCTCAACCCATCCAAAATCAATCCCGTTCCAAAGCCGCTGAAAAATGCTTCTTAAGGCATCGCCCTGCCCCTCTATTTTACCAACGCTCAACTCCACCATCTGCAAGTAGCCTATCTTTTACCTTATGCCATGCAAAGAATGGCTAATAATTTATTACGCTATAAATCCTGGTAGGCCTGATTTTGTGCCGCATTGCTGGCAAGCACGATTTGGAATTGTAACACCAGCAGGAGGTATAAGCATAATCGTATACTAGAATGTTTCCAGGAAATGGAGGTGCGATTATGTTCAGCGATACCGGCAGGAAGGCATTAATCCTGATAGTTGACGACCAGGAAATAATCAGGAAAAAGGTAATTGAAGCTCTGGGGGTGGATAACTACGACTTCCTGGAGGCAGAGGATGGTCAGCGAGCGGTCCAACTATTTCTGGAGAAGCATCCCGACATAATTATGTTGGATGCCGTTATGCCGAAAATGAACGGATTTGAAGCCTGTCGCTTCATACGGGAGACAGAAAAGGAAGCCCATGCTCCTACGCCCATACTTATGATTACCTCGCTGAGTGATGTTGATTCGGTCAACGAAGGCTTTGCCGCCGGGGTCAACGATTTCATTCAAAAGCCAATAAATATAGATATTTTACGCCGGCGCCTGGAGCTGATGATAAAACAGCAGGATTATGATGAGAAGCTGCGCAAGAGCGAAGAGCGCTTCCGGATGATGGCGGAAAACGCCTTGGACTGTATCGTAATGGTTCGCCTGAACCCTTTCAGATACGAATATATCAGTCCGGTTATTGAGCGAATAACCGGCTACAACGTAGATGAGTTTTACCATGACCCCCGCCTGCTGAGTAAGATCATTTATCATCGCGATAGGGAAAAATTGAAGTTGATGATAAATGAAGGAATCAGTGAGCACCAGCTATATGATATACGAATCATGCATAAAAATGGACAACTGGTTTTTGTCGAGAGTCAGGTAGTGCCGGTTATAACCAATAAGACCGTGATAGGCCTGCAGATCATATCCCGGGATATATCCCAGAGGAAGAAGGATGAGATGCGCCGGCGTCTGGAGTCGACCAAGAAAGCCTTATTCGAGACGGTAAAGGCACTATCATCCACCATCGAGATTCGAGACCCTTATACTTCCGGCCATCAGAACCGGGTAGCCGAATTAGCCGTTGCCATCGCCAAAGAGATGGACCTGGACAACCCGCGTATCGATGCCGTGCAAACCGCTGCCCTGCTACATGATATCGGCAAAATCACCATACCCGCCGAATACCTCAGCAAGCCTGGGGATCTTAGCGACCTGGAGTTCAGTATAATAAAACACCATCCGGTAGTTGGATATGAAATATTACAGCCCATCGAGTTCCACCGACCCATTGCCCAGATCGTTTATCAGCATCATGAGCGTATCGACGGTTCTGGTTATCCCTTGGGTCTGGCGGGTGACGAGATTTTACTGGAAGCCCGGATTATTGGAGTAGCTGATGTGGTGGAAGCCATGTCCAGCCACCGACCGTACCGAGCAGCTTTAGGCTTGGATATAGCCCTGCAAGAAGTATCATCCCACCTGGGAGACCGCTATGATGCTGACGTGGGCAAAGCCTGTCTTCGTGTTTTTGAGAAGGGAGATTTCATGTTTTCCTCGGCGCCTTTTCGTAAACAAACCGACGGGGGAAAGCGTTAACGATCAATCATCGGCTTGACTTTGACCTGGAGAGCAATTAAAATTTTATTTGCTGGGCCGAGCTAGCTCAATCGGTAGAGCAGCTGATTTGTAATCAGCAGGTTGCGGGTTCAAGTCCTGTGCTCGGCTCCATTAATCAAGCGGGTTTTATGCAATGATGCAGAGATTCGCTTTTGTCATTGATCTGAGAGGTTGTGAAGAACAGCCTCTTTTTATTTGTGGACATATATTGAGATTTTATTTCTGCATATACCGTCGGAAAAGGAGGAATTTTCTACTATTTGCCGAATAAAACATGTTACAGCAATAAAATAGCAAGTGCGGGTGTTTTTTTCGAAGTATGCTGGATTTGTTCGGCAAATGGCGCATTATACAGGGGGGATCTTAATGGGATTTTTGAAGTGGATTGAAAACCTTGCTCGCAAAATAAACGTACAAATGAGGATTCTGGTGATATTCACTCTGGTTATGGCAGGTGTCACCGGACTCATGGGCGTATATGCTACATATGTGATGGGTGATAAGATCAACCAGACCGCCCAGCAGAAGCTGGAGTCTGACCTGGCTCTGGGTGAGCTTATGCTGAATACTCTCCATCCGGGTGATTGGGCTGTCAAGGATGGTAAACTCTACAAGGGTAATGACCTGATGGAGGAAAACTATGAATTGGTAGATGCCGTGGGCCAGGCCACTGGTGACAATGTAACCATTTTTCGGGGTGATACCCGCGTATCCACCAATGTCAAGAAGGAAGGCCAGAGAGCTATCGGCACCCAGGTCTCCGACGAAGTGAAACAAGTAGTCATCGATGCTGGACAGCCTTACCTGGGGAGAGCCCAGGTAGTAGGGACCTGGAATGAAGCAGCTTACAAGCCGATCCGAGACAAGGACGGCAATATAATAGGAATTTGGTTTGTCGGGGTCCCGGCTACACCTTATGATAATTTGGTAAACCATTTCCGGACAAGCATGATCGGCTATTCAGTAGTAGGTATCCTATTCGGCTTTATCGCAGCGTTTTTGATCGCTTATACCGTGTACATGCCTCTGCGCCGAATCTCAAAGGTAGTCCAGCGGGCCAGCGATGGTGACCTGACCCATTACATACCGGTCAGGGCTGATGATGAACCGGCCCAGTTAGCCAAGATGGTAAATGTAATGATTGAAAAGATATCCCAATTGATTGGGAAAACAGATAAGTTAGCGGTTAGTGTCAGCCACGCCAGCGAAGAACTCCTGAAAAGTTCAGAAGTCAGCGCCGCAGCTATGGAGAAGATGACGATCGAGGTTGGCGACATGAATCGCAGTACACAGAATCAGGCCAAATTAACCAGTGATTCCAAGTTATCGATTCGTGAAATGTCAATGGCCATAGGGCAATTGGCGGAGAACGCCAGGGAGGTATCAACTTCGGCTGATACTGCTACCAATCGGGCAGAAGAGGGTGAAAAGCAGGTCGGTCAGGCCATCGCCCAGATCAATATCATCAGTGATACGGTTAATTCTACTGCCGGTATTGTTGAAGGACTGGGCATGAAGTCGGAGGAAATAGGTCAGATTGTCGACCTGATCACCGCTATCGCTAACCAGACGAATTTGCTGGCGCTCAACGCAGCTATCGAAGCGGCCCGGGCTGGCGAGCATGGGCGGGGCTTTGCCGTAGTAGCAGAAGAAGTGCGTAAGTTGGCTGAGGAATCGGCTGACGCCGCGCAGCGGATTTTCGGACTGGTCAAGGAGATCCAGAATGAAGCTCAACGGGCCGTACAGGCCATGCAGAACGGTACCCGTGAGGTCCGCAATGGCACCGAGGTAGTGACCCAGGCTGGCGAGGCATTCAAGCATATAATCCAGGCGGTAAGTGCGGTCAGCATTCAGATTCAGGCTATGACTGTCGCCAGCAACAAGATGGCAACCAGCGCCGAAACTGTCATCAATTCCATCGAGCAAACCGCTGCTGCCAGTGAGACCAACACCCGGGCAGCCCAAAATATCAGTGAACTGGCCGAAGCTCAAATGGGCGGTATCGAAGAGATCAGTGCCTCCCTGGATGATCTGAACGGAATTGTAAATGAATTAAATGAAGCTATTTCATATTTCAAGTATACTGATATCATCGGGGAATCAGAATAAAGGCTGAGGATAAAGAACTAAGGATATCCGAAGGGAAGCAAGAGCAACAGAGCGCCTTGCTTCCCTTTTATTATGAACATCAATAAGAAGGATACAGTCTCCGCCTGCTTTTTTTGTTTAATTTAAACATAGCCTATTTAAAGGGTGAGCGCTAGCTGCCGAGACTACGGCTGTTCACAAACCAGTTTTTGCTTTCAGTATAAAACTTGACAACAGCCGGGACGATAGTATATTATCATAAAGCACGGTCTGCAGGATTGTTTCAGTGGATCCATTGGATGGGATACTGAGGAGTTGGCGAAAGCAGGCTTAGCAGATGGAGGGATACCCAAGCGGCCAAAGGGGGCAGACTGTAAATCTGTTGGCGACGCCTTCGAAGGTTCGAATCCTTCTCCCTCCACCATGTTATCGCGGGATGGAGCAGTTGGTAGCTCGTCGGGCTCATAACCCGAAGGTTGCCGGTTCAAGTCCGGCTCCCGCAACCATGATTTTTCATTCCCGAAGGGAATTGATATAGGGAGTCCTCCAGAGGGCAACCATGATTCGCTTATCCCCGTAAGGGGATTGAAATAGGGAGCGCCCCAAGGTGCAACCATGAAATTCATTCCCTGAGGGAATTTATTCCCGCAGGGAAATTATATTGGGAGTCCTCTTGCAGGGGCAACCGCAATTATTATCTCTCAGGCCCTTATAGCTCAGTCGGCAGAGCGCATCCTTGGTAAGGATGAGGTCACCGGTTCAAGTCCGGTTAAGGGCTCCATCTTGGCGGCGTAGCTCAGCTGGCTAGAGCATACGGTTCATACCCGTAGTGTCAGGGGTTCAAATCCCTTCGCCGCTACCATTGATAATCAAGGAGTGGGATGATTCTCACTTCTTTTATTTTCTCTAATGATTGGGTACAATACTAACAGTAACTAGTACTTTAAGCCACAGATTTACACAGATGAACACAGATTAGATTTTTATATATTTATTAGGATTAATACCGTACGCCTCTTAAAACCACGTTTATAAATTATTAATTTAAAGTATGGGAACTGGCTTACGGCTTGAAAAATCTGTGTATATCTGTGTGCATCTGTGGCCAATTATTGTGAAAAGGAAAGGTGAGAGCGAAGATGGCAAAGGCGAAATATGAAAGGACAAAGCCGCATCTTAACATCGGGACAATTGGTCATATCGACCATGGCAAGACCACACTGACAGCGGCAATAACGC
>Ga0123335_1000727_pt1 | contig 55679 bp, 37 predicted proteins | sample BiotimSIPDNA_2_FD_89707 | JGI IMG/M metagenome (GOLD analysis project Ga0123335, IMG submission 89707) | Anaerobic biogas reactor microbial communites from Washington, USA - Biogas_R2 time_0 SIP DNA | ecosystem: Engineered > Bioreactor > Anaerobic > Unclassified | place: Washington, USA...
TCCCAAAACCAGGGAGTCATGGCGTTCGCAGTCATCTCAACAGAACCGCTGGATGACATCCAACTGCCAAGGGCGACCATACCAGAAATCACAGACCAATTCGAGCTGAAACGCAGGCTCAAACAAAACAAGGCGCAACTAGACCAGTGCAATGCGGATTTCATTTCACTGGCGGAAAACGCCAAAGAGGCATGGAACAACTACAAGGTAACGCTTGAAGATGACATCCAGCTGGAACGAGCCAAGATTGGAATGGGCAATGAAGGAGAACTTGCCTACCTGATAGGATACGTCCCTGAACCGAAGCTCGATGATGTCAGGAACGAAGCCTACAGGCAAGGCTGGGCAATCCGATACGAGGACATCGAAGAGGACGACCATGAAGTCCCAACACTCCTCAACATCCCGAAACGCTTCAAGATAGCCCAGCATATCTTTGATTTCATCGGAATCCTGCCGGGATATTTCGAAACGGACGTGTCCATTGCCATGCTTATCTTCCTTTCGCTCTTCTGCGGCATGCTCGTAGGAGACGCGGGTTACGGCGCGCTCCTGACCATCGCCTCGCTGGTTGGGCTCAAAAAGGCTACCACGGAAAAAGCACGCGAGATATCGCAACTTTCCCTGTTGATTTCCTTGTGCATCCTGGGCTATGGATGGCTGTCAGGAAACTGGTTCGGCTTGCCCAACCAACACCTCCCCAAAATACTCAAGGGAATCCCATGGCTCTACGACGACGTCAACCAGATCAACATCAAACTCCTCTGCTTCTTCATCGGCGCATTCCATACCTCGCTGGCACGTGCATGGCAAGCCTACAATGTACAGCAGTCAAAGCGCCAAGCAGCGGGACACATCGGATGGGGGTTGTTCCTTTGGGGTAACTTCTTCCTCGCCAAAGTGCTTATTTGTGACGGCAAGAGCTTCGGAGACCTCCCGCTCGAAGGCATCTCGCTCTACATAGTCGGATTCACCCTCATCCTGACTTGCGGCATTGACTGGAAGAGCATGGAGGATCTCATCTACACGCCATTCTCGTTCGTCAACAGCTTCGTTGACGTCCTTTCCTACATCAGACTGTACGCCGTCGGACTATCTGGTGTCTATATTGCACAGACCTTCAATGACATGGCAAAGGGAATCTACGAGAGCAGTCCATTCCTGATCCCCGTCGTCATACTAATCCTTTTGGCAGGTCACCTGCTCAACATCACGATGGCAGCCATGAGTATTCTCGTGCACGCCATACGACTCAACACCCTGGAATTCTCAGGTCATATTGACGTCAGCTGGTGCGGCAAGCCATACAAGCCACTCAAGAAAACACAACTGGACTAATTTCTTAGACAAAACGGATTTTTCGTTAACCCAATAAATAAAACGATCACAAGAACTAGGAGAACACACAATGAACGAATCCACTCAACTTGTACTTGCCAACATCGGCGCCTTCAGCGCAATGGTCATTTCCGCCCTAGGCTCCGTTTACGGATGCGGCGTCGCTGCCGCATCCGCAATCGGCGGCTGGAAGAAGTGCTATGTCCAAGGCAGACCAGCTCCCTTCCAACTGTCCATTTTGACGGGTGCTCCCATGACCCAGACCATTTACGGATTGATCCTGATGCTGCTGATTTCAGGCAATATCCGTGAGGCGACAGCGGGTTATTGGCCTATCTTCCTGGCGATTGGCCTTGTCGGCGGTTTTGCCATTGCCTTGTCGGCGGTCTATCAGGGTCGTGCCGCCGCTGGCGCTTGCGATGCCCTTTCCGAAACTGGTCAGGGTTTCGTCAACTACCTAATCGCCTTGGGCATCATTGAGACCATCGCCATTTTCATCATGGTTTTCAGCATCATGCTTCTGGGCGCAGTTATTCCCGCCGAAGCCGCCGCCGCAGCAGCAGCCCTCTAAAAAATCAACCCCACTACTTTAGGCAGGCACTACAATGCAGGACATCAAACTCGGTACACTTGTCAACGCCAACGACAAATCACAAAACTATCTCAGGCAAATCATCCCCTACGGATTCGAGAGTTTCGCTTTTTCCTTTGGCGGCAGTTTCGGCTACAAGGAACCAGCTGAATTTGCTGAACTGGTGATGCCGATCCTCAAGGAAAACAACGTGGTCGCGTCGGCAATCTGCCTCTATGCAAAGGAAACCCTCGACGATTCGCCAGAAGGTGAAAAAGCACGCGAAAATTGGAAGAAGCTGATTGACGCAGCCAATCTCTTCGAGACAAACGTCGTCTGCGGTTTCACCGGACGCCTGGACAAGTCAATCCCAGACAACATCGAGAGATTCAAGGAAGTCTGGACCCCATTGACCGAATACGCCGCGGCGAAAGGCGTCAAAATCGGCTTCGAGAACTGCAACATGGGCGGAGACTGGAAGCGTGGTTCATTCAATATCGCCATCAATCCAGCCGCTTGGGAACTGATGTTCAACGCAGTCAAAATGGACAACATCGGACTCGAATGGGAACCCTGCCACCAAATGGTGCAGCTCATCGACCCAATGCCGCAGCTCAGGGAATGGACTAAGCGCTTCTTCCATATCCACGGCAAAGATGCAACGATCCATCGGGACACGCTCGCCAAGCACGGAATCTATGGAACCAAGCAATTCGCTTTCCACAGAACCCCAGGATTCGGCGAATGCAATTGGACCGAAATCATCTCCGAACTCAGAAGGCACGGATTCAAGGGATCGATTGACATCGAAGGATGGCACGATCCCGTCTATCGTGGCGAATTGGAAATGACCGGACAGGTCAACGGACTCAACTACCTCAAGCGCTGCAGAGGCGATTTCTATCCCAATCCTGCATAAGCATAGCTTATAGCTTGAAACGAAGACCATGACGCCGCCTTTCCCATACCGGGCAAAGGCGGCGTCGTTGTTTCTGCGTCAAAATTGACTGTCAGGCCCTGCTTCGTCCCTCAATGTATTTCTCGAGGATTTTCGCTGCCAGGACGACTATTCTGGTGCATGGACGCTCCTTGTAGTACGCATCTGTTCTCGCTTCAGAGACGGGGCCGTCGGATTGCTTTGGCTCCAGTTCCAGCAAATCCCTGCAGATCAGGGATCCGGCTTCCGCCTTGAAAGTCCCGAGAAGTTTTTGCACAAGGTCGTAATGTGCGTCCTTCGCTGCCTTGTCGGACACATTGTCATTGCCGTCAAGGAGTCCAACCACGATAACGATCCCGCTTGCGGCTCCGCAAACCTCCCTCAGCCTCGCGACTCCCGCGCCGAACCCGGATGCCAAGCGGAGCATGGTCGATTGATCCATTCCACACTCTTCCGCAAAAGCGCCCGCAACTGACTGGCAACAGTTGGCGCCGGACAAAAACAATTCGCGGGCAATATCTGCTTTTCCCATTTCAAGGCTCCAAAAATCAGGGAATCAATTCAAGTTTCTTGACGGTAAATGTGCCTTTGCCTTGGTTTTCAGCGGCGCTTCCATGGCAACCGATTGAAATGCTGCTGAGCTTTTCAAGCTTCAGTTCCTGATCATCACCGGGTTTTTTTGCCCAGCCTGCGATTTTGAAATCGGTGAACTTGATGTCCACCGTGGTAAAATCGTCACTGTTTTTTGGTGGTGGAGCATAGTACGACCCGCCACCTTCGTAAAGCTGCACCAGCAATCCAGGAATCGGCTTCGGGATCGAGGCCTTGTAGGTCAGGCGAAGACCGGAATAGGAGGCGAAATCCAATTCGGGAAGCCTGAAGCTTGGAACGAAGTACATGTGGCGATTCAGAGGGAACTCGAAGGAATAATGAAGCGCATGCTGTCCATCTATGACGACATCTTCCACGCTCACCTTGGCGGCGGGATCCGCGCCTTTCCCAATTGATTTCGCCTTGGGCAAGGGAATGATCTCGGGCTTCGTCGGAACATACCTCTGGCTTGTCAACATCAACTGGCTCAGCGTCACCTCGCCTTCCCCTGCTCCATCAACGGTCACGCCCACGCGAACCTCGCGAATCTTGTCCCAATCCAATTGACCATTGTCATCCTTGGAAAACGCAGCCTGGGACAACGAAGCCAAATTCAGCCTGAACAGGCCGCCATAGCGATAGTCCAGCGCCGAACCAAGACGATACCAGCAAGCGCCTGAAGCCTCGAAGAACATTACGCAGGGACGAACGACCTGATCCGACCCAAATGTCGCGACGATGCTTCCCTCGAACGCAGGATAGCTGGACAAGCCTTCGGGTAAAACTGTACGGACTGAAATCAATCGACGCTCCTGCCCTACTTTCTTAAACGATATCGTCAACGAATCGCGACTACGGGACAGCTTCCCTTCGAAACCACCGCTTTGAACCAGTTCGACTTCAGGCTTCCTTCCATCGGGAATCAGTTGCTTTACGGCATCCTGGCATTGTGCCACGAAGCAGGAAATCATCGCAATCGCATACCAAACGCAGTGTCTCATCGCCTTGCTCCTTATTTTTATAGTGATCATTCGTTGGAGAACATTCGTGTAATCTTCGTCATTTGCCGCCATTCATAGGACTTGCTTGTGCCTATCAGTTCCGCCTGGAAAGCCCAGGTCAACGGCCGAAGCACCATCGACAAAACGTCAACATCCTTCAAGGGGACTCCATTGACAAGAAAGTTAAGCTTATCGGTCTCCCAACTATACTCCCCATTTCCCGACAACGCCAGGATAGTTCCGTTGGTGTAGAGATTGGGCACGGTCAACCGATCGCCGTGAAACTCCACGTCCGCATCAACTTCGCTGATCACTCCAAGCTTTCCGGCACCGCCGGTCAACCATCCAAACGTGGCATTGTCCAGCAACTTGACCAAGCCCGACAGCAATGGAACGCTCCACAAATCCGCCTTGCGCAAGGCAATATGCGCATCGCCTTCCAAGTTCAATGGACGCCCAGCCCAGCCCAACAAAAACTTCGCGTGGCAAGAACCGCTCAAGAAGCCCGACAACGCCGGCGACGGGGATCCGTTTGCCTTGGACGCCTTCGCCGCATCTTCATTTGCCCTTAATTCACCGACACGTTGCAAGGGCACGCCATCCATAATCGCCAGGCACTCGCCACTCTTCACATCCAATTCGTACTTGCCAGTGGAACGCAACGATCCACCAAGAAGACTGGATTTCTTCACGTCCCAGCTAATCACGTTCGAGGAATAGTTCCAATTGGTTTCAACATCGGTCAGCTTCATCTGATTCCACGCGATTTCAGGTGTCTTCAGCGTCCCCTTGACCGTCAACCTCGGATCGCCACTCAAGAAAGATTCCCCGGTCATGGTCAAGCGCGTCGGCTGCCCAAACGATATGCCTGGAATCATGTCTGCAAACGACTCGTCGACGGCGCACAGCAATGCCTTTGGATCAAGGTTGCCCTCGGTTCCGTCAAGGTTGAAGCTACATCGCGGAACCCCACCCAGCGAGAAGACAAGATCTCCTACGACATCCCCACCCCCAGTACTCAAGGTGATGGGCTCGACCCTGACCGACGTGGGCAAATCCAACGTCACGACAACCTTCAAGCTTTCTCCGGTAAATCCGCGGAACGTCACATCCTCGGCTTCCAAATGTCCCGTCAACGTCAAATTCCACGGAGGGCCGTCGCGATACACCATAGACGGCATCCGCAGCACGGGACGCTTCCCCCATTGGATGGAAGACCAAATCTGGCGATAGATGTCCTGAGCCTCTGCATTCATGACGAACGGAGTCGCAATTGCGGGATTGCCGGTCAAAACAAGATTGGTGATCGACATTTCCAACGGATCGTACTGGACTCGAATATCCAGGCTGACGACATCGCCATCAACCGTTTCGCCCTTGATGTTCGTCACCTTGACCGCCTGTTCATCGACACTGTAGTCGCAGCTGGCTTTCTTTGCCCGGAACTTGCCAAAATGCGTATCACGTGCGTCAACATGGCCAACCAGGCTCCATGAATCCTTGCCAAGGCTCATCTCAGGCAACTTCAAGGTGAAATCGACAGGCGACTTGTTCGTGCCCAACGGCACGAAAATGTAAGACAGATCCAGTTCCAGGTCGCGGCAATACGTCTGGTAGAACCAATCAGGATGGCAGGATCCCTTGCAATCAATCCCAAGAATCTGATTTTCAGGACGCCAAACGAGCTTCCCCGTACTTGACAATGCCGTTCCCCAAGGCGTATCCGGCTTCGCTTGGCCAGGGAATTCAGCCGAATACGATATCTCATACTCGCCCTTCGATACGCTGGACGCCAAATCGCAAGACAAGGACAATTCGACGGGCTGCTCCTGGCCACGCAACGTCAAGGACAAGGGCTTGATCTCTACAAGACCAGATGAATAGGAAAAGGTTATCGACAGACTACGGCAATCGTGAGACAACACCGATAGCCCGGACAATTCAAAGCTACCTGACGACTTCAGCAAGCGCCAGTCCAAGGGAGACGGCGCCAGAGAAAACGCAAACTCGCTTGTTCTCCCATAACCCTCCAGAATCTCGGTCGGCAATCGTACTCCGTACTCGCCCAAACGCGAAATGATGTCCGCCTGCCCCTGGATCTCGCCGCTCAGCAACTTCGTCTTCGTGTTGAATGTCAACTCACCACCAATGCGCTCGCGGGCGCTGTCACATAAGTTCAGCGAAAACTCGGGGACATGCAATGCGCCGTTGGAATACGTAGCTGAAAAGTGACCTGACGGGGCAACTATGCCCTTCCAGGACAACTTTGACACCAACTCGCAGCTCAAGCTCGGATTCAACTTGTCCAAGTCCAATTCCGTCCTGGGCAAGGATCCCTTGAACGACAAGGTCGGAAACACCACCGATGACAGCCCGTCGCCAAGAGACACGCCGCCGAGTTGCATCAATGTTTCAGGCGTCAAAACCCCTTCCAGTTCCGCTTCGACTTCACGGCTCTCTGGATACAGACTGCCATTTCCGCTTATCACCTCAGACCGGCTGAGAACAATGTCAAGACGCTCCAGGTTGATTCCTGCCCAACTTCCCGAAAAGCGACCACGCATCTTCGATATCACAACCTCGTTCCAAAGCCAATCGGAAAACGTAAAGCCGCCACGAACAGATATGCGCTTCCAGTCAAGACAATCGCCCTCGGAACGCAAAAAAATGCGAGATTCGTCACTCACGCGACCTTGCTGACGCAACCAACGACCTATAGAAGATATCTGCTCCGACAACTCGGGATTGCGGCATGACGTGCCCTCGGACAGCGGCAACGATGACAAAAACTCATAGACGTTCGTATATGTCCCAACAAAATCAAACCGGATGCCCTGGCAGTCGCCCAACAAGGAAATACGCAAACTCCCATCGCCTTCACGACGCAATTCGCCACGCTCAACCTGAACCTGAATTCCAGGCCGACCTTTGGAATCCAACAACGTCACTCTAGTCTCGGACAACTCAATGTCCCGAGGCAACCAGCCACGGCCAGTCAACAACGACAACCAAGATATGTCACACGAAATACGACGACCGCGTACCAAAACAGGACCAGCTTCCGTGTCAACAGATACAGTCGCCTCGTGCAACACCAAACCGCGCATCAAGCCGACTTGAACCCAGCGACAATCAGACAGGACGCCGAAATGCTCGCCGTAACGCCACAAGCCAAGTGGCTTCGCAGGCAAACCATGCCACTCAAGACATAAGTCAAGAAACAAAAAAATAAGCAATACGGCAAGACCGCGACGACCAAATACCCAGCGAAACAACTTGGACACAACAACGCTACCCAATCGAAACAGCGTGAGAAGCAAATGTCGTATCCGATAAAGTAGAATCATCAAGTTTTCACCTTCGCGATGAAACTAGGCCAAAACGCCTCTGCGAGTCCAGCTTGTCAGGCCTTCGTTGCGCCCTGTGCGGACGACTTGCGCAGCGCCCATCCCCTGACAATCCAGACTAGGCAACCCAACGTCACAAAGGCACCGGGAGCGCTCTTCAGTATCAACGCAGGACGGAACCCCGCAGGAGACCACTTCCAGCCAAGCAACGTGCCACCACCAAAACCTTCGCGAACCAAAGAAATGCACAACAAAACCAGGGCATAACCAAATGCGTTCGCCAACCCATCAATGAATGATGCAATGGGACCGTGGCGCAAGGCATATCCCTCGCTGCGACCAAGAACAATGCAATTCGTGATGATCAAGCCAACATACGCACCCAACGCACGGCTGATGTCATAGTGAAATGCCTTCAAATAAAGGTGGATCAAAATCACAAACACAGAAATCACAAGCATCTGGACCATCAGGCGAACACGATGAGGAATCGTATTGCGCAGCAACGAGATGAATAGGCAACTCAAGCTCGTCACCAACATCAGGGAAAGCCCCATCACCAACGTCGTCGAAACAAGACCTGTTACAGCCAGAGCCGAACAAATGCCCAATATCTGAACCAATACCGGGTTGTTCTCCCCAATGCCCGATTTCATCAAACCGGACAACCTGTCCTCATTCGCCATTCCTGCCATCGTGGAAACCTCGTTGCCGCTTAATCCAATGTGAACAAATGACACATGAAAATCATTCGTTCGCCTATTTATAAAAAGTTAACTAGGTAATGTACTCCACCTTGACAGGATTTCAACGACTCAAGCAAAATCCTTGAAGCGAGAATCGCCAACTCCATTCACTCCGACAGCCTCCATCTCAACAAGCCATTCGGGACGGCACACGCTGCCATAAACCATGATCCGAGGAAGCGACTGCGGAAGACGCTCGCGCAAAACCGATTCCACCACATCGGAATCAGCAGGATCGCGCAAGTACACCACTGCCTGCTTTAGGTCTGACAGCGCACCACAGTGCCTTTCCATGAGCGCAATGACATTGTCCACCACGCGATGGGTCTGTTTCGCCACATCCTGGACATGCATCACTTTTCCCTCGCAGTCAATGCTCGCAGTGCCCGAAACATAGAATTTCGACCTGTCTCCGAAAACGATTCTTGTTCCCCGCTCGAACGTCACGCCGTAGAGGTGGGTCGGCGAGAGATTATCTGGCGCTGACATGTAGTCGATCTGCTCCTGCTGGTGACCGAAGAGCGCGAATCCGTCCATCCTGACCAACCGGTCCCAAGGATGCGACATGCCCTCGATCCCCGTGCTGGCGATGTAATGTGTTTCCTGATTCAGCCCTTGTTGCTCGAACAATTCGCGTCTTGCCACCACGAGCCCTTCGTAATTGTTGTCGATGTCCCGGCAATAGATCCACGTTCGCTGAAGGTTGCTTTTGATGGTTCCGCCGAATTCGCCGAGTATTCTTTGGGCATGAAGGAATTCCTCGTTCATCTGGTCATGGCTTCCCGTGGATGCCAACTCCGACTTGTTGAAATAGAGCAGCTCGTAGTTGTCCAGCAGGATGCGAATCCTGCTTTCAGCCTCGCAGTAGGCAACAATTCCCCCCGACAAGGCGTACGCTTCCACCGCCAAGTGCGAGCGATTCGTAGGAGCCTGACCTACCACTGCGATTAAACATCCCAACCTGCGAGCGACCTCCTCGAGAATGGGCTGCTGGTTGCTGACGTCGCTGACATGAAAACGCACAAAGACAAGCATGTCGCCGCCAGCTTCCTCAAGAAGACGACGGACCGCCTCCTCGGCTTCTTCCCGAAAACTCCCTTTTCGCTCAACCGAAAATGCAAGGAAACTCTCCCTCAATCCGACATCGCTCTTGAATATTGATTTCATAAGGTTATCCGTGGTTATGATGAATGTTCTCGCTACTCAAGGATTGTCCAAAAAACGCTGTTTCCGCCACTGCCAGCAAAAAGCTTGCCAGGAACAAACGGATCAAATGCCAGCCTTGACGCATTTTTGTTGTGCAGCGACCTGGAGTTCAGGGACGTCCAGGTCTTTCCGCCGTCGTTGCTCAGCATTACGCCTGCGCCGACGCACTTGTCGTGGAACGGGTGATCCGTAAATCCCGCGACGATTTGGTTCGGCTTCTGGGGATTGATCGTCATCCCCTCGCAAAAATGGTTCGCATACAAATGATTCCACGACTTGCCGCCGTCAGTGCTCGAGTACAAACCGCCTTGGCAATAGTTTTCGCCAACCTTGCCCTCGCGGGCACAGGCATAGATCACGCCGCCAGATCCGCACACAAGCTGCTTCAAGTCCGCAAACGGAACGGTTCCGTCGCCACACACAATCCATTGCTCGCCTGAATATCTGTACATGGCCGCATGTTGCTCGCCTTTCCTTTCCGTCACGCACCACAAGCCTTCGCCCGATGAGGCAACGCAACGAATCCCCGTGCCCGGCAACCCCGCATTCAAAGGCTGGAACGAGTCACCCAAATCGCGACTGACCATGACCCCCTTGGTTGCCTGGGTCACCATAACGAACACGCCTTTCTCGTCCTTGAGGCAAAGCAAATTCCCCATCGGCTCACGGGACAACCCATTATCCTCCGCATCAAGGACTTGCCAAGACGCCCCGCAATCTAAGCTGCGAGCCAAGACACGGCTCCTGTCACCGCCCCAATTCCCGAAAATTCCCCATACCATCAAAGAATTGTCAGGATGGAAAGCCAATGAAAAACAGGAACCGCGATACTTTCCCGGTATCCCCTCCATCGATTGGCGCATCGACTTGCCGCCGTTGTCGGAAACCAAAAGCCCGATGTCAAAATACCCCAGGAACAGCTTGTCCTTGATCGTTGGATGCGGAACCACGCAATGCAGGCAGGTGACTTCCAAGCCACAGCCTGAAACAGTTCCGTCCTCGTGCTGCCTGTAGTAGATCGGCTTCCAGGTCTTTCCGCCGTCAGAGGTCGATACCACTTGCCCGCTAGTGCCGAAATAAAGCCTGTCGGGATCCACGGGCGACATCGAGAGGCAATAGACCGACAATCCCCAAAAAGTAATCCATCCACGCGCCTCCGAGAGGCTTTCGTTTGTTTCACGGATTGTTGCCGTCCAATTCAGCCCGCCATCGGTAGTCTTGTACACGGTCGCATTGACCCATGCGCTACCTCCAACGTACACGATGTCAGGATTAGTCGGATGAACCTGGATTCTGTCCACGTTGCAGGTCAGGCTGCTGGTTTGCCCTGCCTTCGCCACGCGCTTCGGAATGCCCTCGTTGCGTTCGACCCAAGTCCGACCACCATCGTCGGATCGATAGATCCCGCCAGCCCAAGGAACCTGTCCCGATTCGGCGAACATCGTCACGTAAAAAATATTCGGAGAACTGGGGGACTGGACAAGGCGGCGACAGGACAAGTGCGCCGGAAGACCGCGATCCGAATGTGCCCACGTAACACCGCCGTCAACGCTGGAGAACAATCCCTTCGACGTGGATATCAGCAACCGGTTCCGCACTGAACGATCCACCACCAACGAGATGATGTTGCATCCCTCGGGCAATTGCCCTTCCCCAACAATCTGTTCCCAGTTCTCGCCGCAGTCAGCCGAACGGAAAATGCGTCCAAGCTTTCCGCGCCGCTCGCGCGGTGCCCCGTTGGCAACATAGACAATGTCAGGATTCACAGGATCAAATACAATGCAGGATACAGGCGCAGACCATGAATACCGCTCTATTTCAGGCCAACCGGAACGCTTCAGGCTCCAGCTGCGCCCCCGGTCGACGCTCTTGTAAACCCCGCCCAGGCTGCCCGCAAACAAGATGTCCTGATTCTTCGGATGCTGTGCCAAGGAATCCAAATAATAGCATTCCAGCCCCGTGTTGCTGGTCACGTAGTTCTTGCCGCCGTCAACGGAGTGGTAAAATCCACCAACGTCGCACCCAACGAACAACTCGTCAGCCGAAGCAAGGCCACCCAGGATGCTCTGAATCCAACCGCCGCCACCAGGACCGAAATTCGTCCAAACGGGAAGTTCCGGCTGGGCCTGGACAGTCAAACCAATTAGCAGCAATGACGAAAAAACTTTCAAACGCATCGAAATCCACTCCATATGGCAACTTGACACAACGAACGTAGAATCCTATAATAATGTTGATTCATAAATCTTCAAATAAACGACATTCCGCGAAAAGGAGGATTTTCGCATGAAAGCTATCTTGACGCTGATCATACTTGCTTTCTCAGCCGCACTCGTCGCCCAAAATAACATCTACTGGGACGCCACTGGGCGGAAAGCCGGCTCGTCAACATCGACAGGAAACAACAATACCACGTACTATGACGCAACAGGAAGACGCAAGGCGACCTCGAACAAGGCAGGGAACCAAACTGTCTTCAGAGACCAATCAGGAAGAAAAACAGGAACGGCACAACAATCAGGATCAAATAGGACGAACTACTTCGACGCAACAGGACGAAATGTCGGACACTCAACCCGACAAGGAGCCAGCACAACCATATTCTACGATGCATCCGGAAAAAAGGCAGGTTCGGCGACCAAAAGTGGAAAAACAACAACGTACTACGATGCGTCTGGACGGAAAATCGGTTCCTCCAACAGCAACGAAACCCTGCCCATTCCATTGCAAAAGTAGCCTCCCGCAGTCTTACTTTTCCATTGCCTGGCGGACTTTTTCCTTGAATTCGGTCCATCGGTTGCCTTCCAGGATCCGATGCGGGCAACGCTTCCTGCTCCAGTCGAAATGCATCCTCAAGTCATCGACGGTCAGGTTGTGTTCCAATAGCAGCCATGCCGCCAACTTCACGGCATTCTCCTCGGATCTCATGTAGTCTTCGTTTGTTTCCCCCTTGTATTTGCTTCGGCAAATCTCAACTCCGATGCTTTTCTTGTTTCCGTCCCCTCGTCCGTCACCCGCATGCCATGCGTGTTCGTCGGTCCTCATGATTTGGATTGCCTCGTTCTCGTCCACGGCGAAATGGAACGAGATATAGGCCTTGTCCTTTCGTCGATTGAGGTAGTTCCGCTCCTGCTGCGCCGTTGCGTTGTTTGCCGTATTGTGAATCGTGACGTACTTCAGTTCAGGCATCGGCCCCGGCAACTTGTACTTCTTGTTGTACTCGTTGGCCTCAAGCAGATCAACCCTGATCGGAAGCCCCTGAAACTTGCCGACGCTGCCGTTCGGCATGTCCAACGTAGCACGACGAGTCGCGCAACCAGTGCCCAATGCAACAAGCAACAACGACAACAACGCAACCTTCATTCCGTCAACCTCCTTACTTGTCCGCCAAGCGGTTCAACAACGTTTCACGTACCTGTGGCAAATGCAAATTGCCTAGATGACCACCACGGGGAAAAATCGTCGCACGATCACCGAATGTGGACTCAAACCAGGACAAGTGCTCCGGCTTCAGCAAGAAATCGTTCCGGTTGTGAAACAAAAACACCTTGCTTGAGGTTTTCAGTTCCTCGCCAATCGAATCCAACCGCTCGGAAGCGCTCAGTGAATCCATATCCTTTGCACCACTTCCAGGCAAAACCAGCTCCTTGGCGTAATCGCCGAACGAGATCCCCAACGCCTCTCGACGCAATACCTTCAGGTCAGCCATCTTCGGATGCGAAGTCAACACAGGCAACTCCAACTCGCCACGCATGGCAAGCAACGCATCGGCCAATGTCAAACGCAAGTTAAGCCCAATGAGGAACTGGGACTCCTCCAAGGACAACGGAGGCACGCCAGAAGCCTTCGCCGCCTCGCCACCCCGCGACAACAACATGACCTTCTGGATACACTCGACAACGCGCTCCGAACGAGTCTCCGCAGGCCAACCCAACGGCAAATCGAAGTATTCGTCAATCCTGGACAAAGCGAACATCGGATCAAAAGGCGGATTTACAGCAACATACTTGTCAAAGGGACAAGATGCAACGCCACGCTTCTCCAACGCCGCCAATCGCAATGTGTTCATCGCGCCCAAAGAAAGCCCCATCAGAACGTTGCGGCGGGAACTTTCGTCCGAAATCCGCGGCTGACGAGACGCAAAATCGTCTCGCACAAGAGCAAGGATTTTGTCCAAAACGATGCTGTCCTTGCTTGGTGCGCCCGGCAATGCATCTTCGCAAACCTGCAGGAAATAATCAGGGGCAAACGTATTGGACAGCACGACAACATTCCATCCCTTCTCCAAAAGCATTTCCGCCAATGACGCCATCGCATCGGATTCCCTGTGGCTTCCGATTCCCGGCAAAAGGTAAATGGTTCCCTCCGTTGAATCTGCACGCTTCCAAAATGTGTACTTGAGATTGTGCTTGGTTCCTGGCATGGTGACCATCCCCGTACGACGCTTCCTGATAAAATTGAAGTTTCTCGTCTTCAAGTTCACGTACCCAAAGGATTCCTCGAGTTCGCCCGCCTCTGTCAAATGCCTGAAGCTAAAATCGTTGACTTGACCTTGCCGCAAGACGATAAATGCCGACCGCGTCAACGCGTAAGTATCGTACCGGTTGTCAAAGTAGTTGTTCATTACACGTGCATGGGACAGGACATCGTTGGTGGTGAAGCCAAACGACACCGCAGTGCCGGCGCCACCAAAGATCCAGGTCGTTATGTTGAATGGAAAATCACATACCATCCCGAGCGTGTCGCGACCTGAACTGGGACCGAGAAACGGCAAATTCAAATAGAATACAGGTCCAAATCCATAATGTCCAAAGGTTTGCCCGAAATCCTCGTACCGCCTATCGTAGCCCCAGCCTTGGGCACGATCCCAAAAGCCAAGCACGCCGGCAGTCGTGTTAATGCCAAAGCGACACGTCTCGTGCCACGCATTCCCCCACTTCCCCTGAAGGCAGTTGTTGACCAAGCTGATAGGATATCTAAGATTATTGCCAACGTTCGATATCCCGTCACGGACGACCTTAGGGGCGATGTACGTGTAGATCTCGCCCAAGGGATAGGCGACATACTTTATCGCACCAGCATTGAACGACTCGACCCCGCGGTTGAAACCCTCTATAGGATCAGATACCGAACTCGAATACAATTCAACGATAGGATGCACATCGCAAAAAACAAAAGTACAAGCTGCAAACAGAAAAAATGCAATTTTCGACTTCATTGACACACCTTAATTAAAGCCATGGTTTAATCGAGGGCAATGCGGAATCGCTAAGTAACCTGAAAAGGCGTACTGCTTTTGTTAGCATTGTCATCACTTGGGACTATATTTATGATATATGCAAACCACAAATTCTAGCTTTGAATTCGTTTTTTTCAACTGTTCACACGCCTGAGACCAAGGGTTTCGGCGGCGTTTTTCGTTTGGGGAATAAAATTATGCAGAGTGACGTATCACGCGTCTTTACAGTCAAGGAAGCCGCCGAGGCATTGTCATCGTTGAAAGGGGAACTGTCGCGGGTCATCGTCGGACAACGACAAGTGATCGACCAAATCACCATCACCTTGCTTGCTGGCGGCCATGCCTTGCTCACGGGTGTCCCGGGACTCGGCAAGACGCTCCTCGTCAAATCCCTTGCAAAGCTCTTCTCTCTCGCCTTCAAGAGGATCCAGTTCACACCAGACCTGATGCCCGCAGACATCGTCGGGACGGAAATCCTGCAGGAAAATCCTGAAACAGGAACACGTTCCTTTGATTTCGTCAAGGGCCCCATCTTCGCAAACCTGCTCCTGGCGGACGAAATCAACAGGACGCCGCCAAAAACGCAAGCCGCACTCCTGGAGGCAATGGGCGAAGGAAACGTCACATCCGCAGGAAAAACATACCAACTCCAAAAGCCATTCCTCGTCCTCGCAACGCAAAACCCCATCGAACTCGAAGGAACGTACCCTTTGCCGGAAGCGCAACTGGATAGATTCCTCATCAATATCGTGCTCGAATACCTCTCCGTCGAAGACGAACAGAAAATGGTCGGGAACACAACATCCCCAGATGAGGTCGAACTTAAGCCAATACTTGACGGAAACGACATCGCGGCGCTCCAAAGACTCGTCAGGGAAATACCGGCACCGACAAATGTGGTCAACTACGCCGTCAGGCTCGCGGCGGCAACCAGACCCAATACGCCATATGCCGCGCCAAGAGTCGACAGCCTGGTCAAATGGGGAGCGGGGTCAAGAGCCTCGCAGGCACTCGTCCTCGCAGGAAAAGCCAGGGCGTTGATGGACGGACGCCTCAACGTCGCCTGCGAGGACATCCGCGAGTTGGCCATCCCGGTCTTCAGGCACCGTGTCATCACCAACTTCAGGGCGGAAGCGGAAAACGTGACCAACCTGGACATCATCCGAGACATCATCAAATCAACCCCTGAAAACTGACCACACCTGAAATGCCCTCCATGCTCAAGCAATTCAGGCGTCGAATAACGGACGCAATCACAAATGCCCTGACTCCCCTGGCCGTAAAATGCCTGGGTGGATGTTCGGACAAGTGCGCCAACAAACTAGCCAACGCAACTGCGTGCCTATTCAAGACATTCCGAACAGAAGCCTACAAAACTATCCTGGCAAACCTCGAGGTCGCATTCCGAGACTTGGATGACAAGCAACGGAAAGAACTCGCAGACAGAAACCTAAGGCACACGGCGCGCCTCGCCATCGAATGCATTAAGCTTCTAAAACACCCTGAACAATTCCTGGAGAACGCATCGCTAGACAGCGAGAAACTCAAGGCGCTCGATCAAAACAAGGCGTTTATCTTCGCACTTCCCCATCTCGGAAACTGGGAAGTATTCGGACAGGCTGCACCAAAGGCCGGCATCAAGTCCGCCGCAATCGCGGGCACGTTCCGAAACCAAAAGCTCAACCAACTCATCGAAAACGCACGTTCAGCCAACGGCTTGTACATCATCCCCAAGGAAGGCGCCGCACGAAAAGTCCTTTCCGCACTCAGAAACGGATACGCTGTCGGATTCCTGCCTGACCAAAACCTTAGTCCCGCAGACAGTGGCGCATTCCTGGAATTCTTCGGGCTCCCGGCGCCTTCAAGCATCCTGCACGCAGTCCTCGCAAGAAGATTGGATATACCTGTCATCGTAGGAGCAACCGTGCGAGACAAGGATGGGAATTTCTTGCTGGAGGTCGAAACGCTGCCAAAGGAAACCAAGGATTACGGCAGCGACCACGAACTCGCGCAAGATGTCCTCAAGGCAAGCGAAAAACTTATCAGAAAATACCCGGAACAGTACCTCTGGAACTACAAAAGATGGAGGAGAATTCCCGAAAATGCCTCCGACGCCATCCGCCAGAGATTCCCGTACTACGCAGAAAACAAAAAACAATCATGTCCGCAAGATTTGCTCGATAAGATAGAAAATCAAATCAAACAGGAAAAGTGACCATGGACTCCCTACTGCTAAAAAACATCTCAACCAACTGCATACTCGGAAGCAACCCAGAAGAACGTACCAGAAAAAGAAGGGTGATCATCTCGCTCGAACTCTTCTTCGATTTCACGGAAGCAGGAAAAAACGACGATTTGACAAAAACCATCGACTATGGACAAGTCACACGCGATGTCGTAGACTTGGCAGAAAGCTCAAGCTTCCATCTCATCGAGGCACTCGCATACGCCATCTCAGAAATGTGCCTCAAAAACTACCCTTTGATTGACGCACTGACCGTCAGAATCCTCAAGCCTGCGCCTTGTCCAGATCTCCAAGCCGCTTCTGCCAGAATCTCACGAGCCAGAATCCATCCCTGACAAACCCGCTCTGCGCCATCCCGTTCGCCGCATTTTTAGCGGATATGGAGAAAGCCATGAAAGTGAAAACCTTTTCGTTGCTTGCCTTGTTGGCATCGCTTGTCGCCACGGCCGATTGCCTGGGCACGTTCCCTCTTTGGCAAGGAACCGCGCCCGGCGCCATGGGAGACCAACCTCCAGACAAGCCGGACATCACCGTGTACATCCCGAAGAACGCCACAAAGCCAACCGCCGCAATCCTCATTTGCCCAGGCGGTGGATACGGTGGACTTTGCTCATCCTATGAAGGACACGATATCGCCGCATGGCTTGACAAGGTCAACGTAGCGGGAATCGTGCTCAAGTATAGGCTCCGTACCTACAAGCACCCCATCCCCCTCGATGACGCAAAACGCGCCATAAGAACCATCAGGCATAATGCGAAAAAATGGAACGTCGACCCGAATAAAATCGGAGTCATGGGATTCTCCGCAGGCGGGCATCTGGCTTCTACCCTAGGAACACACTACGACGCGGGAGACGTCAAGCACCAGGATCCTATCGAAAAACAGTCGTCGAGACCAGACTACATGATCCTGGTCTACCCCGTCATCACAATGGGTTCCAAAACACATATGGGTTCCAAGACCAACCTCCTCGGAGAAAACCCATCCCAGGAGCTGGCGGACAGCGTCTCCAGCGAACTTCAGGTCACCAACGACACTCCGCAGGCTTTCCTCGTCCACTCGGTCAAGGACAACGCGGTGCCAGTCGACAACAGCCGGCTCTTCGCAAAGGCAATGGAAAACCACAACAGGCCCGTCAAACTCGTCGAACTCCCCGAGGGCGCACACGGCCTTGGATGCGGCAAGGGACCCGCTTGGGAAGCCTGGCAAAAAGAATGCCTCAAATGGCTTCTCGATCCTAACGGACCACTCAAATAAGCGCGAGGACGATTCCCGAGGAACAAGCCAATATCATTGCCTTTTGATTTTTTGGCATTAGATTAATAAATTGTTTCGAAACATGCACAAAACGCTTTCGCAGGAATCAACAATGCGATATCTCACGCCCATTTCACTTGTCCTTCTCATCTTCCTCACTGGTTGTTCCGACTCCGCTACCAAGCGACAATCCATACTCAATGTCTCCTACGATCCGACCCGCGAGCTCTACAAGGACATCAACCAGGCATTCCTGGCCGAAAGCAAGCTCCAGATCACCATCGAACAATCACACGGAGGCTCAGGCAAACAGGCACGATCAGTCCTGGATGGCCTGGAGGCAGACGTGGTGACACTGGCGCTGGCATACGATATCGACATCCTCGCCACCCAAGGCAAACTCATCCCCGAAGACTGGCAGGATCGACTCCCCAACCACAGCTCGCCCTACTTCTCGACGATCGTATTCCTCGTCAGAAAAGGCAATCCCAAAGAGATCTTCGACTGGGGCGACCTGATCAAGCCAAACGTCGAAGTCATCACCCCAAATCCAAAAACCTCCGGCGGTGCACGGTGGAACTACCTCGCCGCCTGGTCTTGGGCAGAGAAAAACCTCAAGGACGAAAACAAAGTCCTTGGCTACATGACTAACCTCTTCAAGCAAGTCCCCGTACTTGACACTGGCGCCAGGGGCTCAACACTCACCTTCGCCCAACGCAAAAAGGGAGACGTGCTCCTGGCTTGGGAAAACGAAGCGTTGCTCGCCGTCAGGGACTACCCCGATGACCAATTCGAAATCGTGCACCCATCGATAAGCATACTCGCGGAACCCGCAGTCGCTATCATTGACGCATCCACTGAAAAACACAAAACCCGCGACATCGCGCAAAAATACCTGGATTTCCTCTACTCCGACACCGGGCAAGCCATCTGCGCAAAGCACTTCTACAGAATCGTCAATCCCAATGCAGCCGATCCTAAAGACCTGCTCCCGTTCAAAACCATCGAACTGGTCAATATCAGGGAACATTTCGGTGGCTGGAAAACAGCACACGAAAAGCATTTCGCCGACAACGCAACATTCGATGCGATCATCAAGAGACGCTGATCGGTATCGAGTCTGCACGCAACCATGAAATCCGCGCGCCTCACAACACACGGAATCCTATTTGGCATCGGGATGACATATGTCGCCCTGCTCATCCTGTTGCCCCTGGCCGTCCTGGCCATCAGGACTGCCCAATTGGCTCCAGCGGACGTCTGGAAAATCCTCACCACTAGCGACACGCTTGCAGCATTCAAGGTTTCCTTCGGACAGGCATTTTTGGCAAGCGTATTCAACACGGCGACCGGCATTCCAGTCGCCTTTGTCCTCGCAAGATACAGATTCCCGGGACGTAAATTCCTGGAGTTGTGGATTGACCTTCCATTTGCGTTGCCGACAGCTGTTGCCGGCATAGCGATCTGCGGATTGTACAGCCAGTCAGGTTGGCTGGGTTCGTGGCTTGAGCCTCTTGGCATCAAAGTCGCCTATACTACCAAGGGGATTTTCGTCGCCCTTGTCTTTGTTGGTCTTCCCTTCGTGATCAGGACGGTTCAGCCCATCGTCGAGAATCTTGACATTGCCGAAGAGGAAGCTGCCGCCTGCCTGGGCGCGTCACGGTTCTACACCTTCAGACGGGTCATCTTTCCCGCCTTGACGCCTGCAATCGTGACAGGCTTCTCAATGGCCTTCGCGAGAGGACTAGGTGAATATGGTTCCGTCATCTTCATCGCTGGAAACATCCCCGGCGAATCAGAAATCCTGCCATTGAGAATCGTACACGCCCTGGAAAGCTACGACTACGCCACCGCAACGATCCTCGCCACCTCGATGATGATCATCTCTTTCGTCATACTAGTAGCGATCAATCTCCTGCAAAAGAAGCACGCCTTGAAGCATTGACCTTGATTTTCGAGACCAAACCATGAACTCGCCAACCGAAGAACCAACCTGGCTGAGACGGGCGCTTATCGCATTCGCCTTCATCCACGTGGCGCTAATGATCATCCTTCCATTCGCCAGCGTCATCGCACAGGCATGTTCGGATGGCTTCGCCACCTTCACCAGGACTTTCGGCTCACGGGATACCATCCATGCCATCAAGCTTACCTTGCTCATCGCCTTGATTGCAGTTCCGCTCAACACACTGGTCGGAATCGCCATCGCATGGGGCTTTACCCATGTGAAAATCCCTGGAAAACGCACGCTGCTGGCACTCCTCGACCTCCCGTTTTCAATCTCGCCTGTTGTCGTTGGCTTCCTCTTCATCCTCCTGCTTGGCAAGCACGGACTATTCGGAGGCTGGCTTGAAGCCCGCGGAATCAAGGTCATCTTCGCCTTCCCCGGCCTGCTTATCGCAACGCTCTTCGTCACCATGCCATACATCGCCAAGGAACTGATACCACTAATGGATGGACGAGGACGAGAGGAGGAAGAAGCCGCCCGACTCCTAGGAGCGGGTTGGTGGAGGATCTTCTGGAAAATCACCTTCCCGGAAATCAAGTGGGGATTGCTCTACGGCATCATCCTTTGTACCGCACGGTCAATGGGCGAATTCGGAGCCGTCGCAATCGTCTCTGGAAACATCAGGGGACGAACCAACACGCTTCCGCTCCATGTGGAAGCGCTATTCCAGGACGGAGACCTACCTGCAGCATCAGCAGCGGCTTCCGTGCTCGCAATCCTTGGAATCGTCTCACTCGTCGCAAGAACCATTACTGACATCAAGGCAAAGGCAAAGTCCAAGAACTGACAGCCCGAACTCACTATGGCCATACAAGTCAACAACATACACAAGTCATACGCGGGAACCAAGGTCCTGAACGGATTGTCGCTTCAAGTCAACGACGGCGAACTCATCGCACTCCTCGGACCATCGGGATGCGGCAAGACAACACTGCTCAGAATCATCGCAGGACTTGAACAACCCGACCAGGGAACCGTGCTCTGCGACGGCTTGTCAACCGATGAAGTCAAACCGGGAGACAGGAAAGTAGGATTTGTTTTCCAACACTACGCCCTCTTCAGGCATCTCTCGGTCTTTGAAAACATCGCCTTCGGACTCAGGGCAAAACCTAGGTCGGAAAGACCATCGGAAGAGGAAATCAAGCGAAAAGTCGCTTCCCTGCTCGATCTCATACAGCTGGACTGGATTGCAAAAAGGCTCCCGCAACAGCTCTCAGGAGGGCAACGCCAACGAGTCGCACTAGCAAGAGTTCTCGCAATCGATCCCAAATACCTCCTCCTCGACGAACCCTTCGGAGCGCTTGACGCAAAGGTCAGGCTCGAACTAAGAAGATGGCTGCGAGACAGGCACCACGACCTCGGGGTCACGACAATCTTCGTAACACACGACCAGGAAGAAGCCCTTGACGTCGCAGACAGGATCGTCCTCGTCAACTCGGGAAAAGTCGAGCAGGAAGGAACCCCAGACCAACTCTACAACCACCCGAAAACTCCTTTCGTATGCGATTTCCTTGGCTTTGTCAACACAATCACGATACAAGGACGCGCATACCACGTCAGGCCCCATGAAATCAAGCTCAGCAGGGAACCCATTGAGTTGTCGATCCAGCTCAAGGTCAATACGATCCGCACTGCCGGGCAGCTCGTCCAGATCGAACTCCAGGACAACGAGTCCAAGCCCGTCACAGTCGCCTTGCCGCACGATACATTCGCGCAAGTCAACCCAAACATCGGCGAAATACTCTATGCAACGCCAGCAATCCAACGTACGTTTGACACTCCCTGACCTTGCGGGTTTTATCCCCTTGCAATTAAAAAGCATACCATAAAATAGTAAAATCGCATGCCATGGTTTTACTTATTTCTGTTCCTCTACTGCACAGCAGAACTTGCCTCAAATGAAGAAGGACTCAGACATAATTGTCATGTTTTAGCCGCTTTAGCGGCGACTTCGCTTAAGTACGAGCACCCCGGGTGCCCGTACCTGAAAGTATCTTGTTCTACAACAGGACAGATTCGACCGCCCCGTCCGACTAAGGATGCGCCATTTTAGCTCTTGAACCCAGGATGCCCAAACTCGGAGATCCGCTTCAGGATTTCACCAAAAACTCGATTTGCCAGGTCATAGTTGCCCTCCTGATCCTCGCTGACCAGTCCCAAGTCTTTAAGCATTTGCAGATCGTTGTCCTGCAATATGCCATCCTCGTTCGAGTCCTCCAGGCATTCCTTATCCAGCATGATCCGACGCGCCAGGCGCATCAGTTCCGGCTCGACGAAAAAGCCATACACCAACGCTATCAGCCCCTTCCAGCCAACAACCAACTGCTGAACCGCAGAATCAACCGTCCTGCCCGTCCACACCAGATGGTCGGAACACTCGTTGGCTATCGCACTCACCAACCAAGGATGACCTGATGACCAATGATAGATCCTGCCAGCTACATCCCTGGATATCGATGCACCGGAATCAGCGGCAAAACTCGACAACATCATCGAAATCTCAGAACCCTCAAAAGGACGCAACCCAAGAAACTTCCCGCCAAAACCAGTCGCCTCTTGTCCCAAAGACGCCAACTTGTACGCACTGCGGGGACGACGCCCAGCAAGGATGATTCGCAACGGAAACGACTTCGCACCCTGGCGAGCCCTGCATCCGGCATGAAGCTGCCTGAATACGGACAGAAACACGTCATCGGCCAAATCGTCCAGCTCGTCAAACGCCACCACCAGCGGCTTGCCTAGCTGGCAGCTCACTCGCCCAAGGAAAATCTCCAGTGCGCGAGCCGGCTCCTCGATTTCCAGGCGAATTTGCGGCATGTTGATCCCCAATTGGCTTTCCAAGTCAGTCAGCACCGTGGTCAAGATGATCTTCAACGCCTGTTCCGTATCGAATACTTTCGCTGCCTTTCCCAAGGAGCACAGTGTCGCCGCGACCTGTCGATCGGCATTGATCATTGACGCCAATTGCATCAACGTCGTGGTCTTTCCGGTGTACGCCGGAGCCTGGAGTACCAGCAACCCGTTGCCCGCATCATCGCCCAAGATTTCTTCAAGGTCGCTCAATGGAGGAACTTGATAATGAAGATCGGATTCGCAGGGACCTTCAACGCAAAAGCTTTTCATCGTTCTCACCCTTCCTTCTAGCGGACAAAGCTAAAGTACCCAACACCTGGGCGATGCTTCGCCGCACGCCGAAAACTCCCCCTATGAAGTTCATAGGAATTCCCCGGGGAATCCGAAGCGCCAGCAACACCATGGAATATCCATCCATGCCTAGCCCCACTGGCAGGTTCATTCAACTCACCGCCAACAACCACAATCAGACGAGGCGTCGAAGCATGCAGCAATACGCCTGACAATGACTGGAAATCAGACTCATCGACTTGAGCGCCACCAATCCAAAGACCCTCACGATACTTAAACGCAATGCAACCCTCATGCCCACTCAAAGACAATGCGCGCAAGGGAGATGACACATAATTCCAGCCTCTTCGTAATTCCAATGTAAACTCATGACGCTCAGCAACATAAAACTTAACCAACAATACCGCCGCCTCGCCCAATCCAGTCCTGACGACAAGCTCGACCTCAAAGGGTTCCATCACAGCCCCAACCAGCTTGCCGCTAGCCTCCAAGCGCATACCCGAAGGCAACTCGCCACCAGGAACCACGAACCATTCAACGCCCTCCCGCTCGACCAGCAGCTCCGGCAAAACATACGTGCCCTCGAATGCAGGCAGGAATCCAAGCCTAACCTCCTCGTCCTCAAGAAGTTCAACATGCTGGAACGTCTCGGTCAACACGCCGAAGCTCGGATCGGATACCGTCACAAAAAACATATCGTCTTTCCGAGGAACCTTGACCGTAAACACCCCATCCCCGTCAGTGCATCCCGACCTCGACCACAGACCATCGGCCGTCCGAAGATGAACAATCGCCCCAGGAACAGATTCCCCATCGGACCAACTGACCGAAAACACATATTCCCCGAAATGATTCATCGAACGGATGCATGCGCCTGCGCGACCGCCTCCGATACGCGACATCAGGCTGCAGTCCCCAAGCAGATGCATCTGATAGGAGTAGTACTTTGCGTTACCTTGACCGGTGTCGCTGGTCGTCTGCAAGTATTCGATTCCATGGTGGATCGATGACCACGCCAATCCGCCCTGCGTCGTCAGGCGCCCGGTACCAAATCTGTTCACGCAATCAGCAGACAATTGGATCAGCGAATAGATTGGCGGATTCCAACTGGTCTCCGACGTGGCGCAAATGACGCCGATGGCGCCACCAGACGAATTCAAAACCAGCGAACTCCCCAGGCACTCCGCCAAAGTATAGCTGAAGTTTCCAGTGCTGCAGGCAAAACTCCCCACAAAAGGCAACTTCAATCCATTCCGCAACTGGCGTGCCTGAGTAGAAAGGTAGTCCTCTTTCTTTCTAAACCACTTCCAGCGGTTGCTATATCCATGGCCAAGGTAAAACATCACGGACGCACCGCCGGACAAAGAGGTTCCTATCGCAGACATCGGCGTCTGCCGCTCGTAAATCGTCGAAGCCAGGTCCCCGGAAAGAACATCCCCTGAAACCAATGCAGCATAGGCATTCCCAATGAAATAACTGTCAGCTTTCCGAGCCGCTATCCCAGTATCTCCTTTGTCGGCGGAAGCGACGAAGACACCGTCCATCCTCCACTCAGCCCCTAGGTCGCTTGCATGGTCATACCCAATCAACTTGCCGGAAAGTGCAGGCAAATCGTCAACGTTCACCACAGGCAAGCGCGACAGGAACACATCCGAATAGATGTCATCGCCTGCCAGGTGGGAGTAAGGAATGTCGGTCAACAACTGGGGCAAATTATCATCGTCACCGATAGGATAAGGAGGGCGAGGCGGGTCATTGGGATTCAGTGCTTCCTGGAATGGCGGTACCGCATCGGCGTCCCCGACCAACACCACGTGGCTAAGTCCAGATGAGGCATACAAGGAAGCCAAGTACGACTTGAGGTCCTCATTGCTTGCGCCGGTGTCATCGGGATACCGCCCGACAATGACTTCGTACCCCTGATTCCGCTTCCATGAAACCAAGTCGCCAATTGCCCCAGCCCAAGCCGTTGGCACAACATACAGCAAGGTTCCTGCTTTCGTCCCGTCCGAACCGCCACGCAACATCCCGCCATTCAAGAATCGAGACGCCTGGATGCATCGAAAATCCCAAATGTCGCTGTATTCCCCATACTCAACGCAAGCGTCCTCCGTCAATTCCGCCACGAATCTACGGGTCACGACCATTTCGCCGCGAGCAAAATCATACCTGAAAGGCGATATGGTCACCCCGATGCCTGCTACTTCGCGCAATTGATACGAACCGCTTTCCGCCAACACATCCTCAGGATACATCCCCTGCCCGTCGTAAATCAACGGATCGGGCAAGCACTCCTGAACGACTTCCTTGCGAAAGACCTGCCCGCAAGACGGCAATGGAGGAGAACAAGGCACGGAAAACTCGTCAACTGATACAAGAGTAAATCGACGAGGCGACGAATGCGACGACAAAGCGATGTCAACACGACTTACCGGCAATGACGGTGCGCCCTTCACAGCCGAATGCCACATGCCAGGCGCATTGACCACGCTGAATTCACGACCCTGAGATTCCGTCGCGGAAATCGAGTAGTCGCCCAGCTCAAAGGAAAATCGAGTCAGGCCAGGACGAGCTTCCAGCAACCGAATCGAGTGCGTCCCCTTGCGTCCCCCACCCATCGGAACCGAAGCGACAGACTTGCCTGAAACAACAGCTCTCGAATCCAATCCGCATTGGACGGGCAAACTCGAAAAAACTCCTTTGCCATCATAATCGACCTGCTCTCGGCGACAGGGAATCGCCAACAGCAAAAGCACTACAATGGCAAGGAGTTTTCTACGCATGTTGCCAGTTTTACACCCTGAAAAAAACTGCGCCGCCAACTTGTCCAATCCCATCGGCGGCGCAGTTTGGGAATCGTCAATCGATTTGCCAGCCTTCGCGGTACGGTTCGCCTTGGATGATCGCGTCCGCCTCCGGGCAATTGACCACCTTCATCGCTTCGTAGTCCCATTCAAGCTTCTTGCCGGTCCTGATCGCAACAACGCCCAGCAGGGCCAATTCGGTCAAACGAGCAGCATAACCGAACTCGGTGCCGCCAGGAGCGCCGCCCTTGATCGCGTCAATCCATTCGCGATGGTGGCCGACCGAACGCGGAATCGTCGGCTCGGGACGCTTGTACGCCTCGTCGTAGCTCGTCGGGAACAACTCGGGACGCTCGCCCAAGCCCGGGCAAAGCATCACTGCCTTCGACCCCACGAACATCGAACCGCGGGTGGGCCAGGGGCGACCTTCTGGCCAGCACGACGGCATGGGCGGACGCAAGCCGCCATCCCACCACGTCACGTGGATATCCGGCTTGTTATAGGTGCCCTTGAAGTCAAAATGGCAAATCTCCGCATGAGGCGTCAGTTCCGGCGATGTCTTGCCTGCCTGGAACGCCTCGACCGTCGTCGGAGCAACCAAATCCAATGCCCAGCAGATCAAATCCATGTCATGGCAAACGAAATCGCCGATTGCTCCCAGGCCGAAGGTCCAGAAGTCGCGCCAGCGGACGGGATGGTACACATCATGGAAAGCCCGTTCGGGGCGTGGTCCGAGCCACAGATCCCAATCCATGTCTTCCGGCACGGGCGGCGTATCGGTTGGAACTGCGGTCATCCACTTGTGCCAACGCGCGGCGGGAACCCACGCATGAGCCTCCGTCACCGTGCCGATGCCGCCGTCGCGGATGATTTCAACAGCCTCGCGCATCCCGTTGCGGGCATGACCCAAATTGCCCATCTGCGTGGCGACGCCAGTTTCCTTGGCGACTTTGGCCATCCAACGGGCTTCGCGAATATTGTGAGCCAACGGCTTTTCGCAATAAACATGCTTCCCGCGACGCATGCTGTACACCGATGCGTACGCATGCAAGTGGTCGGGAGTGGCGACGATTACGGCGTCGATCTCAGGCATTTCATCCAGCATCACCCTGAAATCCTTGTAGCCCTTGCAGACGAATCCCGGGAACCGCTCGCCATAGAACTTCGTGTATTCCTCCACGGCGACCTCCCTGCCGACCGGACGCTTGTAGAAGAAATCATCCTGGTACCGTCCCGCAGGATCGGCCACCGCCACAACACGCACGTCCTCGAACGGCTTCAGGTTGTTGACAACGCCCATTCCCATTCCACCGGCGCCGATCAACGCCACATTCACAACCTCATTCGCGCCTACGAAACCCATCGCTAGCTCCTTGTTCGTTTTCTGGTTTGCTAAAAACTTGACTATGATCAATCGTCATGACATAAATACAACAATAAACCTTCACTTGACCTGTAGATAACTGGCACACTCGATGTTCAGCTGAAGCTCGCCAGCCTTCAACATGCCGTCCTCATCGCCTGATGCATCGTTCGGAGGCAACCCGATAAACTCAAAACCCAATACGCCAAAAAACTTGCCTCGCTCATTCAACGACGACAAAAAGGCCTTCATCGACTCCAGGCTCCCGCTCAACCCCAACCGAACCGGAATCTCCAGCAAGTAAGGTTCCACGACCTTCTTCTGCTCAATCCCGTATGCGCGAATCGGCAACGCAGTCACCAGTGCCGCCGGACGCCGCTTCCCCTCCAAGCTCGTCGCCTCGATGCTGTCGTGGGTACGAAACGTCAAGCCGCTACGCAATGCCTGACCTACCAGCGTCTCGACAGTCCAGCATTGCAGCAACAGTTGGTAATTATATCGGGACTTGCTTGACACAGACAGCTTCAACACCTCAGGAGAAACGAACACCCCCTGACTCTCAAAAGACGTCAGCATCTCGCTGAAATCCTGCTGGTAAAGCGAATTCATCACCCCGGAGCGAAAATCCGACACGCTGCCAAAACCACGCTCGGACAACTTCGTCGACAACATGGAACATGCCAGAGACAGCCCCTCCTTGGAAGCTGATTGCAAACCGCCTTTCCCGGACAGACGCGACTTGTTCGCCTCCAATATCGCCTTCAGGCTGTCGGAATCCATCGGCCACTTGGCTTTCTTCAGCCGATTCTCACGCGCAACCATCTCCCCATATCCGCCACGCAATTCATCTATCCTGGGACGCAGCAGCAGCCAATACCCCAGCAACAGCAACGCCAGGCATGTCAACAACCCGGCCAACAACATCTTGTGTACTTTCAAAAAACGCATTTTACCAAGCAAGACAACAGCAATGAAGTACTACGGAGCCGTTCAAAATCGCAACAAGACAAACTCAAGTAAATTAGCATTCTGATACCGTATTGCAAGCAGTCCCAACGCAATAATTCAACCTAAAAACAACTGCCACGAAACGCGTCACACATCCAGCTTTTTTTATTCATATTGTTGTTTTTGTGGGAAAAAAGAATAAGTTAAGTTTTTTCGATTTGGATTTTCATTGACGCATTCGCACAGGGATGTGGGAAAACAAGATGATCAGGGAATTGACCGAGGCTTTTTTCGGAGACGAATCGCCTTTGCGCGATGACGCCAACGGGCACGACTTCAAATACGAGCCAAGGCCGCAGCAGGTTCAAATGGCACTTGCGGTGGCCGAGGCGATCGACGACGGAGAATCCCTTTGCGTCGAGGCGCCCACCGGCATCGGCAAAACGTTTGCCTATCTTGTCCCGGCATACTTCAGGGCGAAATCGACCGGCAAACCCGTCATCATTTCCACCCACACCATCAGCCTCCAGGACCAGATTATCTCCAAGGACATCCCGCTGCTGGAGAAGTTCCTTGGCGAAACGATCAAGGCAGAGGTCGCCAAGGGGCGCTCAAACTACATTTGCCTCAGGAAGCTCAACCAAATCGCCGACATGGACCAAACCCTGCTCGACATGGACAACTACGAGCAGGACATGAACAGAATCCTCAAGTGGACCAATAAGGCAAAATGCTCCGGCGACTGCGCCGAGCTGGACAAGCCGGTCTCGCAACTCTTTTGGAACTCAATCTGCTGCGAACGCGGAAACTGCCTGAACAACCAATGCGTGTTCTTTAGTTCATGCTACCTCCAAAACGCCAGATGGCGAGTCGCAAAGGCACAGATCATCTGCGCCAACCATGCCTTCTTCTTCGCGGCAATGGCAATGGATGACAAAATCGCGGCGCAAAACAACCCAAGGCAAAAGGAAAGGGAAAGACTATTGCCCGAACCTGTGGCGGTCGTCATCGACGAAGGACATACCCTCGAAGACGCCGCGGCAAACCACCTGGGACTCAAGGCAGATACGATAACAATCAAAAAACTTCTCAACAGGCTCTACTCGGAAGAGCGAAAGACAGGACTGCTCTCCCACATCGACTTCGAGGACATGCGGGAACTCGTCATCACAGCCAGACGACAGGCTACCCTCTTCTTCAACGCACTGATCAATTGGCTCGAACCGCAACAGAAAAACCCGCTCAGATATACAGTCCCAAACCATATCGAAAACTACCTGAACGCATCATTCGGCAAACTTGCCTCGGAACTCGACAAACTCGCGGAAAAACTCGAAGACCTCGAACTAAAAACTGAAATCAAGTGCCTGATAGACGCAATCGAAGAACAAAATTACGCACTGAACACATTCTTTGCAATGTCGTTGGCGAACTACGTCTACTGGTTCGAAATCTTCGGCAGGGACAAAGACGAAATTTCATTCAATTGCATACCCGTCGACATCGCCCCGATCCTGCAGCAGCGACTCTTCCTCAAGCCTCCGGTCATCGTCACCTCGGCAACCTTGGCGGTCAACAACGATATCAGGTACTTCCAGGAGAAGATCGGGGCAACCCAGGCAAGGTCGCTGATCCTTGATACGCCATTCGACTTCAAGGCGCAAGTCCAGGCGCATATCGCAAGAAACATGCCGGACCCGCAAAACCTCGACGCCTTCCTCGATCACGCCGAAGTCCATCTCAAGCACTTCCTGACCTTGACCGAAGGACGTACGTTCGTACTCTTCACAAGCTACAGGATGATGAACCAGCTCGCCGCCAGACTCGAGGAATTCTTCCTTCAGGAAAAACTCGTGCTCATCCAGCAGGGAGATGGATTGCCAACACTCAAGATGATTGAAAAATTCAAGACAACGGAACGGGCAGTCATCTTCGGAACGGCAAGCTTCTGGACAGGAGTCGACGTGCCGGGAGACGCACTCTCCAGCGTCATCATCATGAGACTGCCATTCGCGAACCCAGACCACCCGCTCGAAAGGGCAAGAGCTGAAAAAACGCAAAACGCAGGGAAAAATGCGTTCTTCGACTACACAGTCCCAGAGGCAGTGCTCAAATTCAGACAAGGCTTCGGAAGACTGATCAGGACGAAGGACGACAAGGGAATCGTCGTCATCCTGGACTCAAGAATCCTCTTCAAACGCTACGGGAAAACCTTCCTGAACTCAATCCCGGAATGCCCGGTCTCTTTCATCGACTGAGGGGTCGCAAAAGAGAACAGCAAAAAACACCACGAAAACTTTGATTATTTGGCATTATACATTAAGTTTAAAGCTTACTGATTTTTGCTGAAAACGAGTCGAAAAGACAGGATTTTTTGACATGCCTTCCTTTTTGCGTCCATTCAAGTCGAAGAAAATGCGGATTGTCCACTATGGGCACCCGGCCCTTCGCAAGACTTCCGAGCCGATCGCGGTCATTGACGAATCCGTACGCACCCTGGCGGATAGGATGACCTATACGCTGACGCACAACGACGTCGACGGCGTCGGGCTGGCGGCGCCCCAGGTCGGAGTCAACAAGCGCCTCATCATCATCGACACCTGGCTGAACAAGGACGAACCACAGGACGAATCAACCCTTTCGCCGGGAGAACGCCTGCTCAATCCACTGATGCCAGTCGCGCTGGTCAACCCGGAAATAACACTGGGACCAGAGATGATATGCAGCTCGGAAGGATGCCTGTCACTGCCAGGAGTCTCAGGAGAACTCCCGCGTGCAAAAACCATCATACTACAGGCAAAGCTGCTGGACGGACGAGTCATTCAAGTAGAATGCGACAACCTCCTCGCTGTCTGCCTACAACACGAAATAGACCACCTCGATGGAACGCTCTTCATCGACAAGGCGACTGACGACGACAAGAAGCAAGCAGAAAACACGCTCCGAGAACTCGCACAAGCCGAAGCAAGAAGAAAGAGAAGATAACCACAAAATGCAACAGGAAAATCAACATAGCCCTTGGCCCGGAGCGCCATTCCCACCGCCAATCCCGTTCAGATACATCCTGTACGGACTCTTTTTCTATCCCAGGCTAGCACTGGTGATGACGAAGATCCACGGCTATTGGAAGTCAAGCCTGGCAACAGCGCTGGCAATCGCACTCGTCGGAGCAACCGCAAAATCATTCCTGACTTTCGGACAAGCCAAGGAAAACTTTAGAGGACTGGCAGAACTCGTGGCAACTACCCTGGGGACAGTCACGGTCAAGGACAACGAAATCTCATGGGAAGTACAAACAGGACCCAAAACAGCCAATGACGGAACATGGAGAGTCGACGTGCTCGAAGAAGGTGACGACTTCCCAAGAAACCAAATCGAACATGGAGCTTGCGACAAGGGAATCGTCGTCACGAAAAATGGAATCGACGCATGGATGAGAATCCCGGAAACCGGAAGGATTTTCCCGAGAAGACTCCTCACGCCCGCGATCATCGCAAGCATCTTCAAATCTTCAAGCACGGACGAACCATTGGAAATCTCGCAAGAGCAAATGAAACTGCTCCCCAACCTGCTGGCGCCCGTCATCGCCACAGGCACAATCCTCTTCCATTTCCCTATCTACATCCAACCCGTGCTCTTCTGTTCATTCCTGTTCATTATCATCACCCAGCTCTTCAGGCGTGACCCAACAGCTACTTTCAGGGGACTGCTCGCCTCGGCAGTCTGCTCCTGCATTCCACCATGCCTGCTCGCAATCGTGTTTGACCAATTCACATTCCATACTGTCGACTACCATACCCTCTTCGTAATCCTTTTCTTCGCCTACCTGATCATCATCCTGTACGACAGGAGCATCGTCGTAAGGCGAGTGCCACCGCAAGACCCAGAACCTTGACCAAGCATCATTCGTCGATACACATATACCACAACTAACCCAAGGAAACTATCGACCATGGCCGCATTCATTGACATCCTCAAGCATATCGGCGCAAAAATTCTCGAATTGACCAAGCATTTCGCGGGCGTGACAGCTGACGCCCAACTCGAGTTTGACATGGGTTCCTGGCTCACCATCGTCCTCGTCATTCTCTGCCTCCTGGGATCTGCATGCTGGGCCGCCTCCATCGCAGCATCGAGAAGACATCCGCTTTGGCTGCACTTCGCCATAGGATTCGTAGTCCCCTGGATCTACCCGATCTTCATCCTTTTCAAGATGGATATCCACGGCGAGGCGGAACGCAGAAGAGCCGAACAGGAAGCGCTCCAGAAAAAAGCCGAGGCGGAAGCCGAAAAACAACGGATCCAAGAACAACTCGGCAAGGAAAGAGAACTCCAAAATGCCGAAAGCGGCATTGAAGGAAAACAATGGAATCAAAAGTACTTCGAGAAGATCGGGCGTGACGATGAAGGACGAAATGCGGGTCCCTGGAAGGCAGTTATCTCAGGAAATGAAATCATCGTTCTCGAAATCCTCGAAACTGAACCTGAACTCGTCTATGTCGTCTTCAAGGACTCCAAGGGCACCCCGAAGAAAATGAGAATCCCCTACGCGAGAATCGAATCCTGGAATAAAACCTACGACTACTGACGAAGAACGTATCTTCGCCTGCTCATACGAATAAAAAAAGGAATTTGAAAGCTATGTTTGAGAACATCGAAAGCAATGTCTCCTTCCCAAAGCTGGAAGAAGAAGTGCTCGCAACCTGGAACAAAAACAAGACATTCGAGAAATCGCTCGAATGGAGACGTGACGCCGAACCCTTCGTGTTCTATGACGGACCGCCCTTTGCAACCGGACTTCCGCACTACGGACACCTGCTCGCAGGCACAATCAAGGACGTGGTTCCAAGATACCAGACCATGAATGGAAAATTCGTGGAACGCACCTTCGGCTGGGATTGCCATGGACTGCCCATCGAAGCGCTGGCGCAGGACAAGCTGGAATTGTCAGGCGCACCGGCAATCAAAGAAGCCGGAGTTGACCTCTTCAACGAAAAATGCCGCTCAATGGTCCTAACATACGTTGACGAATGGAAGCAGACCGTCAACAGAATGGGACGTTGGGTTGACTTCGACAACGGCTACAAGACCATGGACCTGACCTTCATGGAGACCATCTGGTGGATCTTCAAGCAGCTCTGGGACCAGGGGCGCGTCTACAAGGCACACCGAATCATGCCCTATAGCTGGAAACTCAATACACCCCTCTCGAACTTCGAGGCCAACTCAAACTACAAGGACGTGCAGGATCCGGCCGTCACCATCAGGATGAAAATCCTGGACCATGCCTTCAAAGGCGCTGAAAACCTAACGCCATACGTATGCGTCTGGACAACAACGCCATGGACGCTGCCGGCAAACCTTGCAGTCTGCGTCGGACCTGACATCGACTACTGCCTCGTCAAGGACGGGAACACCAATGACGCATACCTACTCGCAAAGGCCAGGCTCGAAGCATACTACAAGAAACCCGAGGAATACACCGTAGTCCATGAATGCAAGGGACGCGACCTGGCCGGCTTCAAGTACGAACCGATCTTCCCGTACTTCAAAGACCAGCCCAATGCATTCCAATTCCTCATGGACGAATACGTCACGACTTCGGACGGCACGGGAATCGTACACCAGGCGCCGGCATACGGCGAAGACGACTATAGAATCTGCAAAAATGTAGGCATCGACCTGGTAGACCCACTTGACGAAGAAGCAAAGTTCACAGGGCAAGTCCCGGACTTCCAAGGACTCAATGTCAAGGATGCTGACAAGCTGATCATCAGGCATCTCAAGCAAGTCGGAAAGCTGATCCAGCAATCAACGATCGTGCACAGCTATCCCTTCTGCGACCGTACCGATACGCCGCTGATCTACAGGGCCATCGACGCATGGTACGTCAGGGTCGAAGACCTCCGCGAAAGACTGCTCAAGAACAACAGCCAAACCAGGTGGATCCCGGAATACGTCGGAGAAAAACGCTTCGCAAACTGGCTTGCTGACGCAAAGGACTGGAACATCTCCAGAAACAGATTCTGGGGCTCCTGCCTCCCGATCTGGATCAACGTCGAAGACCAGGGCGACATGATCTGCGTCGGCTCAATCCAGGAACTGGAGAAGCTCTCAGGCCAGAAGGTCACGGATCTGCACAAGCACTTCATAGACCAGATCGTCATTGTCAAGGATGGCAAGACCTACAAGCGAACACCCGAGGTCTTGGATTGCTGGTTCGAATCCGGCTCGATGCCCTACGCCCAGCACCACTACCCCTTTGCGAACAAGAAAAAGGTCGAGGCCGGCTTCCCGGCAGACTTCATCGCAGAAGGACTTGACCAGACAAGGGGCTGGTTCTACTCCCTGCTCGTCCTCGCCACCTGCCTCTTCGACAAGCCCGCATTCAAAAACGTCATCGTCAACGGACTCGTGCTAGCCGAAGACGGACGCAAAATGTCAAAGAGGCTCCAAAACTACCCGGATCCACGCGAAGTCATCGACAAGTATGGCGCGGACGCGCTCAGGCTATTCCTCCTCAATTCCCCAGTCGTCAAGGCGGAAGACCTCAGATTCTCCGAAACCGGCGTCAAGGAAGTCCTCAGAACCGTCATCATCCCACTCTGGAACGCTACGAGCTTCCTCGCCACATACGCGAAAATCGATGAATGGAAGCCGGAAGGAAACCAGGCACAACCACCGGCGCAAGCCTCAAATATCCTCGACAAGTGGATCCTCTCAAAACTCATGGAAACCATCGAAGACGTCAGGGTTGCCATGGATGCCTACGACCTCCAAAAGGCCTCGAATCGATTCACATCCTTCATCGACAACATGACCAACTGGTACATCAGGCGCTCAAGAAGGCGCTTCTGGAAATCAGACAATGACGGTGACAAAAACGAGGCTTACCAGACTCTCCACTACGCCATTGTAACGCTCTGCCAGCTGGCGGCACCATTCATCCCATTCGTCACGGAAAAGATCTACACCGAACTCCGTACGGATATAATGCCCGAATCCGTCCACCTGTGCGACTTCCCTGCCGTCATCCCAGAACTCCTAAACCCCGACCTCAACAGGCGGATGTCCGACACCATGACCGCCGTCTCCCTCGGGCACTTCCTCAGAACCCAGGTCTCGATCAAGGTCAGGCAGCCGCTGGCCAAGGCAGTCCTGGTCTCAGCGTCCCAAAAGGTACGGGACAACCTCCAAGAAATGAGCCAGGTCGTCGCGGATGAACTCAATGTCAAGGAAATACAAATCCTTGCCGACGAAGAGGAACTCGTCACGCTCTCGGCAAAGCCTAACCTGAAAAAGCTCGGGCCAATGCTGGGCAAGAGAATGAAGGACGTGATGCCACTGATCAATGCGCTGACCTCCGCGGACATCGCAAGCCTCAGGAATGGTTCGGAAATCACGCTGAAAACTCAGGATGGATTCGAAATCAAACTCGCAGAAGACGATGTGCTGATCCAAAGACAGGAAAAGGAAGGCATGTCCGTAGCCAACGAAGGCGATATCACTGTCGCACTCGACACCAGGCTCAACCATGAACTCATCCAAGAAGGATGGGCACGCGAAATCGTCTCGAAAATCCAAAACCTCAGAAAGGAATGTGGATTCGAAGTCGTCGACAGAATCAAGGTCGAGTACAACGCCCCGCAAGAAGTAGCAAATGCCATCAAGGAGCAAAAGAACTACATCGCCAACGAAATCCTTGCGGTGGATTTCATTCCAACGGATGCCACTGATGGTTTCGTCGAAATCGACATCAACGAAGTCAAGGCTAGATTCAGATTGACGAAGATCTAAGGAGTTATAGTTAAGGCAACAGTCCAGGAGTTGTCTTGAGCTGTTTCTCCTTTGTCCTGATTAAGGTTCATGCGTACATACGCGACTGGCAGGACAGGGGAAAGGCAGCCAAAATAAACCGGAATTGCAAACTTAATTCTTGAATGGCTCCTAAGCAACTAACATTGAAACCAATCCCATAAGGAGATTGAGCAATGCCAGTCAAACACGTTTGTCCACAATGCGGCAATGTCCTGTCGCTCAACACCCCGATGCCGTCGCTTAAATGCCCGAAATGCAAGGTTCCCATGCCACCGGAAACAATGGGCGATGCCCCTCCGGTTGAACCTGCACCTGCAGAGGCACAGCGCCCGTTGAGAGTGGCGCGATCCGTCAATGTAATGACAACGCCACCGCCCGCCCAGCAGCAACAGCCGCAGATGAGAACAGCGCAGCCAGCCGCGCAGCAGCAACCACAGGAAAACCAATCGTCGCAAGTCGAAATCCTAGACCGACTTACTGCCGTAGCTGAAAAGGAACGGGAACTCCTCCTGGAAAAAACAAGGCTGGAAATCGAACAGCAACGAGCAGAAGCACTGAAGCAAACTGACCTCGAAGCGCAGGAAATCATCGCCAAGGCGAATGCAGATGCTGCAGCAGCTGTAGAACTCAAAAAACAAGAAGCAGAGAAGCACATCAAGCAACTCGAAGCCGAAGCAAGGCAACTGCTCAAGGACAAGCTGATCGCAGAGGAAAATACACTCCGCGACCAATCCAAGGAACGAATCCTGGAAGAAGTCAAAAAGATTGCAGCGGAAGCCAAGAACAAGGCGAAGGAAATCGTCGATCAAGCCCAGGAACAGGCGGACAAAACAAAGGAAGAACTGGAAAAACAAAAGGAAGCGGCCAGGCAAATCGCCTTGGACCACGCCAAGTCAATCCAGGAAAATGCCGAGAAGGAAGCCAAGGAACTGGTCGAAAAGACGAAATCCGAACTGGCGGAGCAAAAGGACAAAGCCCAAAAAGCCATGGATTCCCTGAAACAACGCACCGAAGAACTGGATCAGCGACAGAAAAAAGTCGAGGAACTCGAACAAAAGATCCAGGAATTGGCGAAATCGGATGGGAATGCCGAAAAGCTGGCTGCACTTTCCGCCGTGGAAATGGAAAACCAAAAGGAGCAAGTCCAGAAGGATGTCGACGAATTGCTTGAAAAGGCTCAGAAAGATGCTGATAAGATCAAGAAGGACGCTGAGAAGGCGGCCCAGCAAAGGATGGCTACCATCGAGAAGAGAGCCCTGGAAGCACGAAAGGCCGTCATTGAAGACGATGTCAAGAAAAACCAGTCACGTCTCTGGCGCCTTAACCTAGAGGTCGCCCTGCTCATTATCATCGCAGTCGCCGCTTGGAATGCCACGACCACGCTGGTCAAGGTTCTCGATTGGTGCGCATTCGCCATCATGCTTGGACTGATTGGATACGCGATCTTCGAAATGAGAACCTACCTCGCATCGCTCAAGGCACCGGTATCAACGCCAACTGACCTTTCCGAAAATCCAACGACTAACCTGACGCCGAATTCCAGGTCAATTAAGCCAGCAGCTTCGCCCAAGAATCCAACGACATCAATACCACTGATGCCGGCATCGAAGAAACAGTCTCAATCAGCTCCATTGCTCAAGAAAAAACAAGTAGCCGACAAGCCGGAAGACGAGCCGACCAAGGACGAGCAAAAACAAGAACCGACCAAGGAAGAACCGCCAAAGGATCCCGAAAGCAAGGAAAGCTAAAGAACCGCCAACACTCCTGGAAGCGCCAGTTTCCGGGAGTGTTTCGCAATTATCTCTTAACATGTTTCACTAGCCTGCAATGCATAGCCAACTTCTTTCATCTTTGCTTGAAGTATTCCCCTACATGGGGTTTCTGCTATTGCTTCATTATCTGCGACGCTCCATCAGCAGCATCCCGCTGTACATGACAGTCGGGCTATACTTGTTGGTTGGCTTGATGATTGGGGTATCGAATTTCGCGGTTGACAGCCTGATGCCAGGTCAAGGCACCCCTCTTGGTTTCGGCAACATGACCTTGCCCGGGATTGCGATGTTGTTTATCGTCTATGAGTTCAACGGCACCCAGGACGCCCAACGACTGATCCTAGGTCTGCTCATCATCGTGTTCAGCGCCTTCGTCTACGCGCAATTGCTGGTTTCGTCTTACGCCGATTTGGTCTTCGACATGCTCTCAAGGCACTCCAGCTTCGCCTTCCAGCCCATCCACCTCCAAAGGTCGCTCGCCATATTCGTACTCATCCATCTCATCATTCTAAGCTGCATACCAGTAGTCTTCCAAACCCTCAGAAATCTTAAATTCCCATTCGCATTGGCTCTCTTTATCTCGCTTTGCCTCGTCCTCCTCTGTAGAGATCTCGACCTCACGTCCCCGCAATCATACATCAATCCCAAGCAATTCGCAAAATCTTGGCTGATCAAGCTGGCTCACGCTTTCACCATTACGGCTATCACTTGCTTCTACATCAAGCTCGTCAACGCCAAACCAGTCGCATCGCATCCCAGAAGCGGATTCTTCACTGAAATCTTCAAACATATGCAAACAACAGACAGAATGAGGCGATCAATGCAGGAATGGGAAGAAAGATACCAGGCCGTCCTAGACCACTCGTCAGAACTAATCCTACTCATCGACGACAAAGGCAAAATCATTAACGCCAACAATGCAGCGCTCAATACCCTCGATTCCTTGGTCGAAAACGACGATACGACTCTCGACTTCTTCCTCTATGACAAGGATATGAAGCCTTTCACCATCGATGACCTGTGGGACATACTTGATGAAGAACCCAAAACCGTCCACTCATTCACAAATATGAAACTCAAAAAACAAGATGGAACGATGGTCGACCTTGACTTCAATCTCTCAAGGGCACTCATCGACAACCAGGCAATCGCGGTATTCATCGCACGAGACGTCACTGAACAGCATATCCAAGAAAAGAACCGACGCGAACTGCAGGAGCAGCTCATGCACTCCCAACGACTCGAATCCGTCGGAATGCTGGCAGGAGGAGTCGCCCACGACTTCAATAACATGCTCCACTCAATCCAGGGAAGCGCTGATGCCCTGGCAAAATGCGAGAACCTGACCCAGCAGCAACGCTCGATGATCGACAATATCGAAAACGCCACGAAGCGGGCGGCTGCCTTGACCGCGCAGCTCCTTGGCTTCGCACGAAAGGGGAAATTCCACGTGGAAAAAATTGATGTCAAGTCGATGGTGGAACAAACTGCCGAACTCTTCAAGACCAACGCCAAGGGGATTTCGATAAAAATCATCCTTGAACCCGGACTACTCTCCACCAGTGGCGACCTTTCGCAACTCCAGCAAGTGCTCTTGAACCTGCTCATCAACGCCAAGGACGCTGTCGCAAACAAAAAGGACAACCCCAAAATCATCATCAGGGCGGAGCGCGCACGCGCAAACACACACGAGTGGGAACAACGACCAGACAAGGACCTCAAGCCCGAAGACTTTATCTGCCTAAAGGTCAAGGACAACGGCTGCGGAATGGCAAATGAAACGAGACAACGAATCTTCGAACCCTTCTTCACAACCAAGGATGTGGGAAAAGGTACCGGAATGGGACTCGCAATGGTCTACGGATGCGTCACCAACCACAAAGGATGGGTCTCGGTCGCATCGGAACCAGAACAAGGAACAGAATTCGTCATCTGCCTCCCAAAGGCATAGATCCAGCTTGCGTTTCAACTAGGCGAACACAGCCCATGTAGCCCTCGACTTGATTTTTTGTCTTCCGAGATGATTTTACATAACGTGACAAATCACATTCCTCAACTCATTACCACATAGTTCGTACCAACCCAAAACCCAACAGGAACTGCAATGGCTTCCACACTCATCAAAAACGCGCATCTCGTCTCCCCCGACCTGGAAATCCTCAACGCTTCAGTCCTGCTCAAGGATGGTTTCATCCAGGCAGTCCAGGACAATCCAAAGGGACTCAAAGCAGATGAAACGCTCGATGCACAGGGAAAACTGATGGTCCCAGGATTCATCGACACACACTTCCATGGCGGAATGGGATACGAAGCCACATCCAGCAAGAAAGAAGCCATCTCGATCATCGCCGAAGCCAAAGCCAAGGAAGGCGTGACCTCAATCTGCCCCACTACCCTTACCCTCTCAGAAGAAGACCTCGCAGCCTCACTCAGATTCATCGAAGCATACAGAAAAAAAACAACCGGCGCCAAAATCATCGGTACACATCTGGAAGGACCATACATCAATCCAGAATGCATCGGAGCGCAAAACCCGGCTTATGTCAGAAAACCAGACATCAACGAAGTCAAGAGACTCAATGACATCTCGCCAGTGGCCATTGTCACCTATGCCATCGAAACTGAAGGCGCAATCGATTTCACAAGGCAACTCGTTAAACTGGGTATCGTCCCGTCATGCGGACATACCAATGCAACGATGGCACAATACAAGCTCGGACAAGAGCAGGGACTCGATAGACTGACACACTTCTGCAACCAAATGACACGATTGCACCACAGGGAAATCGGACTCGTAGGAGCAGGACTCTACAACGACTCAACATATATCGAAATGATCTGCGACAAAATCCACCTCTGCCCAGACATGATCAGGCTCGCATTCAAAACCAAGCCGATCGACAAGATTCTGCTGATCACCGACGCCATGGAGGCAACCGGACTCCCAGACGGAAACTACCAACTCGGAGGACTCGCAGTCGTCGTCGCAGACGGAGCCGCAAGACTCGCTTCAAACGGCGCCCTCGCAGGCTCAACGCTCCAGTTCAACACCGCCTTCAAGAACGTCGTTGAGGAAACCAGGCTCCCGCTCCCCGAACTCGTCAAGACAACGTCGCTCAACCAGGCAAATAGCCTCAAGCTCAAGAATATCGCCGAAATCAAACAGGGATTCGTCGCAGATATCGTAATCCTCGACGACAACTTCAACGTCACAACCGTCTTCGTTGACGGCATCAAGCGCTAAGCGAATCCAATACCCAATCGCCGCCACGATGGAATTTATCGTGGCGGCGATTTTTTTGGATTAGAATATTGCAAATCGGCTCACTGTCTCACAGCAAACGACCTCAACTGGTATGGTTCGAGTTTGAGCACAAGCCGACCACCGGCGAATGCCGACGCCTTGTCGCCAGTGACCAGGTCAATCCATTCTCCAGCCTTGACATCCATGGCGAAGTCGGTCGGTTCATGGGAGGTATTGACCACGTAGAGCCAAGTTTGCCCGTTGAAGTCGAGCGTCCTAGCTTTGACAAGCGATGTCGAGGCAGGATGGTCCTGGAACGTTTTTGCGGGCAATGCCCTGAACGCCTTGGCAAAAGGAACCAGGTATTCCTCCATGCCGTAGGTTCCCACCAGGAAGCCGCCCTTGGAAATCCCCATCAGATCGTGGTACCTGAGAGGCAGGACATAATGCCTCATTGCATGGTAGTGCGCTGGATTGATCGTGGTCACGCGCCAGTGATGCTCACGAAGCCAGGGCACATTGAGGGAATTCACCTTGTCGTTGGGACTGACTTTTCCAATGGCGGATTCCCAGTACCTGTCGTGCATGTGAACCCAGGGATATCTTGCATCATTGAGCAGATTGTAGAACCCGGGCAACGTATCAAGAACCCGCTGGTGTTCCTCCGCCGTCTTCGAAACGTAGTGATTCTGATGCCTCCATCTGTAGTCGGCAGGCACAAGCGCCTGGCATAGGACAATATTCGGCTTGTCCTTGAAGAGCCTTGCATCCAAGCCTGCACGCCTGTTCTGCATATCGACGAAGTCGGGATCGGTGAACTCAGGATGGCCGACATCGGCGGGCATGAAGGAATTCAACACAAGCTTCAGGTCTTTGCGGGTTTCGGCAAGTTTGTCTGCCACGACGGCATAGAAGTCCGCGACCTTTTGGCATCGCCATTCGATCCACTTGTCGCGATGGTTTGCCAGTATCCAATCCGCATAGTGCTTGCCCCGCATCGGATCGTCGGGATGTCTCGGGACTTGGATTCCCGTATCCTTCGAGAAAGCGTCAATCGCATAGTCGTTGTAGCCCGCATTGATGTCGCCCAGCCACAGCAGGCAGTGCCGCGTAATGTGGAAGACGATTCCCTTGAACGACGGGTGCTGTTTCCCCTGTTCCATGAGTTGGTTCACCTCATCGAGCACATGCTGCTGAACGTCTGGATGGAGGATGTTGAAATTGGGGGGCGTATTGTGCCAGCCACCTGGGTTGGGCTTGCCGGTTGACCAGATTGAAATCGGCGTCGAATGCAGAAGTCCATTCTTAATCGCGTCCCTGGTGATCATTCCTTCGGGAACGGGCATATTGTTCTGGTTGATCGTCGGCATCATCGAAAGCCCTTCCTGGTCGAATTTGACATAGAATGCCTTGAGGAATTGCGGCGCGTGCGTCCTGGGATTGTAGGCTTCGCCAATCAAGCCGTGGTACCACGCGCCAGGATAAGCCAGAAGATTCTGACCGGAATACTTCATGTACGCGGCAGTCCTGTTTATCAGCGTCTCCAACTGATCCAACTTCCCGCCGTCGGCAACAAAATCGTAGTTGATCGCGGGATCCTCGTAGTAGAGAACAAGCGAACGATTCCATCCATCGACTACTGGCGCCTCATTGACCTTCGCAAGCGGCAAGCCGCCCTTCACCTTGTACAAGCGAACAGCCGACAACGCCGCTGGCTCGCCAGTACGAGCAGTCATCGCTATCACAGAGATGTCCTGCTCGCGACACCAGTACAGGCAACGCATCGTCACGATCTTGTTCGTCGATGGATACTCGTCACCGCAAGCATACCCAGTCTGAAGCTCGTATTCGCCACCAGTCCTGTTTGACGTCTGGACGATAAGGTCGCAGGTCCGTCGTGCATCGTCTGGATAATCGAACTCAAAACAGTACAAATGATGCTTCTCAGGCAACACAAACCGCAAGGCATACCGTGAACCCTGCTCGCTGTTGGCTTCCAAGTATTTCACATCGCCCAAACTGCCGAAACGAGTCTCGCGGACACTCGCAAAGCGATCTGCTGACGGCAATGAAGACAAAATCAGCGAATCAACAAGCTCCAAATCCAACTCAGAAGACGAGGACAACTCAGGATTCTTCGGCGAAAACAGCACTACATCCCCGGAAAATGATAATTCGCCCAAGTCGGCCTTGACGACATAGCGACCAGGGCCGGAATCAATCCCGTACAAAAACTCCCTCGTCTCACCAGGCTTCAAAACCACCTTCTCGCTTAACATTTCAACACCGCTTGGCGACAAAAGTCTCACGACAGGCTCGACTGCCTCGCCGGACTTGTTCGCCAAGGCAAATCGAATCCCGCTGCCAGTCGAAACCATCTGGTATGGTTCGTGAACTCGCAACGTCAATATCGCTCGCTCATGGGATAACGATGCAACCTCAGCCGCCGAAAGTGGCGCCGAGTACACCTTCAAATCGTCAATCAGGCCATCGGCCTGTTCAGAGCCGTACATCGACCCCACGAAGAAGCGCTTGAAATCCTCGCGATTGAACACATAAAGATCCCCCGAGACCTGCAACGCCTTCTTAAGCGGGGAATACCCGTCCGAAATCCCCCCGGCCGGCTTCCCGTCCAAATAGAGATGAGATTCCTGTTCATTCCAGGTGAACGCCACATGCCTCCAGGTCTCAGGCCTGAACGGTTCATTCCTGGTCTTGTACGAATCGTACTCGTCTGCCAAATCGCCCCTGAGGGTGGTATCCCAGTACCAAAGCCAAATTGCACCCGAACCGATCCGTGGTTCCTTGCGCTCGAAGCCGAACAAATTCCTCCAGGCGTTGTAGTCCCGAGCCTTGCCCGGACGCCAAAGTGGCTTGTACCACAACGATATCGTCCCGCGAACAGGATCGACATTATCCTTGAGTTCGTACGCAAGCGACGACTTGTCCGCCTTCATCAGCTTGACCGCCTTTCCAAACACCCCGTTGTCGTAGGATATCTCCTCGGCAACGACGGGCTCTGGGTTACCGCGAGCGGTCGTCGCCTTTAGCGTCCCATCAAATGAGGCATGGAACAGGACTTCCGGCTTGACTTTCGGAATCTCGGGTTCTGCCTGGGCGGGTCCAACAGTCGCTCCATACATCTTGAAAACGCCGGCTCCCAGGAAATCGAAGCGAAGATGCATCGACAGCGCATCCTCTGGAATTTCCTCCGCAAAGCTATAGGTCCTTCGTTTCCCCCTAAGTGTAATCGTCGTGAATTTGTAGTAGTGGCTTCGGGTTTTCGTACGTCCTTCGAAGTAGAGGTCCATCTTGACGCCCGGCGTGCCGTCCACATCCAGCGTAAACTGGTATTCCTTGCCGCGCATCGCCTCCAGATCCAAGCCCCTGAAATTCGTGTTGGTCTTCCGAGCACCATTCTCGAACGCCGCTCGATTGTCGATCTGCACATGGTCGCCTGCCAATTCAACAAGCAGATGCTTTCCCAACTCCCTAGGTTCAGCATGAACTGAAAAGACATCCATCCCCTCATTGTCAAGCACATGATAAGCGATCTCGTCCTCAGATCGCTGAAGGCGCAACTCGCTCCAAGGACGAACAGGCAATGCCTGCGACAATCCATACAGGCTCAAAAACAGCAAGCAAACTGATAAGTTAAATTTCATTTCAATCACCTCGGATAAACAACTAGCTCGAGATCGGACTCGCGTTTTCCAACTTTGCCACGCAAACGATACTTCCCAGCGCCCAAGCCACTCGTCTTTAACCACAACTTGAATGACGTGCCGGGAACAGAAACATCCGTGAATCGATGAACCTCAACCCCTGACGAGTCGAGCAAACGCAAGTCGAAGCCATCGCGCTTGAGCACTGCGGGAGATACGTTCAAATCAACAATCGAACTGACAACATCGCCGGACAAGCAAGAAACCGACTGCGGATACGAACGAAACGCACCGGCATGTACCTGAATCGGCAAGCCGCTCCTATCATGCACAGTACCATTAATGCCCTCGACGGACAAGACGCATGGTGCCGATGACGACGACACTGTCGCCTCAAGGACAAAATCAGTCGTACCCGCCTGAAGCCGCTTCTCGCCCAAGACCGCACCGCGGCCGTCGCGCAAGCGAAGCCAACCGTCAACCGCCTTTCCCAACGTTCCTTCCAATGAGTTCAAACCTTCGTAAAGATGACCGGGACGGACATTTTTCAGGTAAAGAGACCCGCTTCCGGAAAACACCAGCCTACCCCACTTCTCATGTTCCAAAAATGATTCTTCAACTCGGGCCCAGCACATCGTCTGACCCCATGAATGGAATTGGCGACCGACATTGAACGTCCATGCCTCCCCTTCCTTCGGCTTGCCTTCCATGCCGAACGCCGACCATGGAATCATGATGTCCTGCACGTATCCGTGGTCGCCCTTGGCACGTGACAGCACATTGATCATCGAGGATTCCAGGACTTGCCCCAACTTCAGCCATGTCTTTCGGTCGCTGGAATTCACGATCAGTTGATACATGGTTCCGTCAGGCAATCGGAAGAAGAATTCCATGCTGTCTTCTGTCCACAAGTTCGCATCGTTGTCAAGGAGTTGCGCCTTGCCCAGCACCGTATGGTTTTGGTTGGCGATGATATTGATGCCCACGTTGTTGTAGCACACCCAGGCGCCTGCATAGCTGGGCTGGTTGATCCGCTTGAACTCCTCGTCGCTCGAACTCACTTCGCGATTGCGACGTTCCTTGGCCAGCATATAGCGCAACGGACCCGTCCCATTGCTTTCCAGGCATCGCTTCTCGTCCCATGTGGGCACCCGCTCAACATCGTCAGCAACCAACAATGCACGAATCGCCAAATCCGCCTGGGTTTCAACTACTGCCTGATGATTCTCCATGACCCGCAACATCGGCTCGCCACCGATCACACGCTTTCCTATGATTCCACTCTTGTCCTGAGCCAATACCGCCCGCCAACGGACCATATCGACCCAGGATAGGCCACGGGCATCAATCGCATGATGATACTGGGCATTCACGACAGGCAAATCACCAATCAAAGACGACAACAAATCGGCATTCTGCTGGCGCAAACCACTCAAGATCCTGTAGTCAACCATGCCTTCGTGACATGATTCGATGCGAATTGACGACACCACACCGTCCGGTCTCGCCACCGTCGAGGTCCAAGGCTTTCCCCAAACGTCCGCCCATTGGTGGTGCCCCTGGCTGTTCAAGCGATGAAGCAATATTCCGTACGAAGGGCGCCTGAAGCCGAAGTTATAGCTCCAGACCTCGTCGCCCACCGCCGCAGTCTGCGCCAATCCCTTGTCTGTCCAGGTATTGTATTGGCGCCTTTTGTAACGCATCGAATGCCCGAAATCGATTCCCTGGTCGATCTGGGCTGCCGTCGGATTGTCAAGCAAGATCATCCTGTCTTCCCCCGCCACCTCGCGCAGATGGGGGCCGAAACGCAAGAATGTCTGACGCTTGTCAGAATGGTACGCCACTTCCTCTTCGGACATGAAGTAGCAGGGCGGGTACTTCTTTGCCTCGGAATGCTTGCACAGTTGCGCAACAAAGTCGCGATAGATGGCGATGTCGTCAAGCCCGGCTTCCTGGTATGCGGGCATCTTCGCAAAATCCTTCGCTGTACTCGCCAAAAAACGCAAGTCCAAAAACAACCCTTTGCAACCTCCTGCCCCTGTAATCAGCGAGACAAGCCTGTCCAGCGTGGAAAAATCGATTTCCTTGCTATTATCGGCCTTGAATTCAGGTCTGTAGTGGAAGATCGTCGGCGAGTTCATTCCTCGTGTCTTCAGGAATTTGAAGTATGTCTTCTGGGAATCCATCTTGTAGTCCTTGGCAGCCCATCGTCCCTCTCGTCCTCCCTGGTCGGAGGCGAAGTAAGGCATATAGAATCCCAGCGGGATCGAACACTCCGGGAAATCAACTGCAGGCACGCAGACCACCACGTCAACATGACGGGACACCCCGTCAGCAGACAACACCAAGCGGCCGTTGTAGTATCCCGCCTTGGTTCCAGGCGGAACGTTCACCAGCAAAGCAACCCCGAACAGCGCCCCCGAACTTACCGTTGCCTGGCGCGCTTCAACCAAAAAGTCGCCCTGGTAGTAGTAAGTCGATTGGGCAACACGCGCAATCCTTACATTCTCAAGGCCGATGTCGCCCGCTTCGCCGCGCAAACCGTCCAGACGAACGTCAAAATTCCGCAGGTCCCTGTTGGCATTGACCTTCAGGCAAGCCATTCCGTATTCTCCTCGTGGCAAAACCAAAAACAGTTCTGTCAACGGAAAGGGATTCTCATCGACATGACGTGTGTGAAGCGTGTCCTTGATGTAGTCCCAGCCACCAACGGCAAAGCCTTCCTTGTACTCCTTGGGCAAATTCGGAAAGCAATCGCCTGCCACAGGCGGAGGGGCAAGCTCATCGCCGTAATCCAACTTCATCAAGTCAAAGCATTCAGGAGACGCCAGGCAAGCCACGGACAAAAACAACAGCAATAACGATGTAATTCTCTTTGTACGCTCCACGATTTTTCGCAACCATCCATTCATCGGATCAATTCATAGAGCATCTGTGCGCCATCGGCCGACTTCACGTTCAGCTCGAACGCCAGCTTTCCGCCTTCCAGACGAGTTTCAACCTTGCCCAAACGCTTGCCACCCATGTCAAGACGATAGACCGTCAACTCATTCGGCTTCTCAACGTCCAAGCGCACCTTCACCGAACCAGCTTTCATCAAATGCGGCGTGCCGCCCCAGCGAAGCACAGTCGAACGCGCACGCTCGCCATACTCCTGGCCGGTGTTGTGAAGCTCGGTCACGTGATTCAAGAGCAAGCGACGGCTGCTGCGGATCGGCTCGGACGTCACGCTCGACACCCATACCGTCGCATCAGCGCCCTCAACCGCAAACTCCCCAATGCCGGTCGATATCGTCTTGCCGACTTCAGCAAACCCGCCAGCAGTCATCGGAGTATCCAAAACCATCAAATTCTCCTCGCCATCCATCAGGAATTGCTTGTTCGGAGTCTGGAATATCTTCCGCTCCAAATCGGTCCTGTTGTCCTTCGGCAACAAGCCCTGCTCCTTGATGACTGCTTCGTAGCGGCGGGCGCCTTCTATCGTATTGAAATCACCCTGGTATGCCTCGTGGACCTTCGCCTGGGGAGCGTCAGGACTCATCCCGAAACTAACATCGGCGGGAACACGGGAACCCTTTGGACCGACATAGGTGCCGACCTTCGTCGTCAAGCTAAAGCCATCTGTCTTCATCCACATATTGTGCTCGACCGCGTCCTTGTTGTCAACCCATCCGCGATCCAAGGTCATCGCCACCGTCTTCGTCGCCTCGCCTATGTCCCCACGCAGGAACAGGCATATCGTCGCACGATCTGTCAACTGCGCAAAGGGGTCTGCGACCACATCGAAATAGCTTGCCGCCCGCTTCGCGCTGAACATATCAGGCGAATGGCTGTACGAGAAGCGCCACAATCCTGCCCAGTTCTGCAACGCCGCCAGGCATCCCGTCGCTATCCCTCCAATGCCTCGGTACGGTCCCGGTCCGCAGTAGTTCCATTCCGTAATTGTAAATGGACGGTCCAAATGGCGGATGTAGGCACAATTCGATCCGCCGATCACCCCCGTCTTGATCACGCTCTTGTTCGGGCTGGTTGAAGGCAAGCGCCACGCCTTTACCAAAAAGCGGGGATGGTCGATGTAGAAGTGATCGTCAACATAGTCAAAGGTGCCACGGGTCGATGCCGCCCACAGCTGGCGACCGGAATTGTTCATGTCTGAAAACAACGCGCCGGACTTCAGTTCCTCGCGCAGGAACCTGGTCATTTCCTTGTACATTGCCTGGTGCGTGTCAAACCTGAATCTCGAATACGCCGTCCACTGTTCCGGCTTGCTGCTTGATGGCAATGCCTTCACCGGATACTCGGTTATTCCCAGCTTCTCCTGCCGTTCCTCGGCCGTAGGATATTCCTTTGCCAGCCAAGCATTCCATGCGGCAACCCACTGCGCCTCGCAACGATCACGGAATGCCGTTCCCGCGACGCTACCGATCACGCCTTCGTTGACCATGCAGATCAGGTTCAGCGCCGGATCTTCCGCAAGCGTCATGCCGGTGTACGGGTTCTTATGCCCCAAGTACGCCTTTGCAAAACGCTTCCAGCTCGCCATCGCATTGGCGTTGATCGCGCACAATTGCTTGAACTCGTCCATCTCGATCATCCCTTCCTCGCCGGGATATATCTCGGAGGCGCGCACATTCCTCGACACATACACGTCTGTCGTAATGTAGATGCCTCGCTTCTTCAACGCCGCGAACAAGTAGTCAATCGCATCGAGGCGCTTGGGATCCAGGTCGCTGGAATCTGTCGCCTTTTGTGCGATGATTGGATTTTCATGATGGTGGAAACGCACCGTGTTGTATCCAAATCGGGCAAGGCGATCGGCAACACGATCGCACTCTTCCTTCGTCAGAATGTGGGCGCCCATGCAGAAATTCACACCGTAAAAACGCTGGACTCGACCGGGCAACCCCGAAAACTCGAAGTTTTGGCCGACCGCCTTCGTCCAGCCATGCTTGCCTGCGGGAGCATCCAGCTTCACCACATCCGTGAAATCCAATGCCGAACCTGCCTCGATCTCCAAGATATGCGTCAACGGAATCCAGGTATCGTCAGCAGCCATCACAACTGGCTTGTCGCGCTCAAAGGCAAACGCCTCGGGAAACTCAAGGGACACCGACACCTTATACGTCTTCCCGCCCTTCCAGTCGTACACGTTTTCGCCGGATATCTGCTCGTTATCAGGCTTGCAGCTCATCCGGAACTCGAATATCTCGTTCTTCCAAGTCCTGTTGTCCTGAATCAACACCGTATTCGTCGGCTCGGTGCGCAATTGAAACGTACCCAATGTGCTTTCAATCGACAAAGATTCGGTCTGCGTACGGGCAATATGGGTCTTGTCTTCGTACGAAACGGGAAATATCCCGCCCGTCCCATCGGCCATCTTGTACGCCTTCCCGCCCAAAAACTCAGCGCTCAAGGTCACGTTCGCATTGATGGAATGGGCACGCATATCATGAGACGGCGTAAAGGAATACTCCAATACCAAAGTCTTCGCCCCTTCCTGACGATACGCAATACGCAGCGCCAACACCCCTTCAGCATCATTGTCACTGCGGTTCTCGACAGTCACAATCCCATCGTCCTGTTGCTTGCCGTAGAACCCAGTAAATCCCTGGGCGCGCCAAACCGGACGAAATACGCACCCCTTGATCTCGCCTACAGTAACGCCATCCTTGGTAATCAGGCAATCACCATTGATCTTCATCCCGACTTCCCAGCCGGCACCCAAAGCAACAAATGACAGCATCGATACTAAAAGCAACGCAATTTTTCGCATGATTCCACTCCTTAATCAAGTTCATATTACGACGACAAATACTATTCTCGACAATGTCCTTCTCAAACCCTCTCGAGCACTTGCTACCCGAAACAAATAATATAGCACCAATCACACAAATCCCAATTCGCGCATGTGCAACTATTCCACGGAAAACACATTCGCGAACCATACATGCCTTTGCTCGTCGAAACAAAAAACCTTTTTCTCCAAACCAGTCAGAAACAGGCATGTCACATGCCATTTGAGTACGGAACCGTCGATTTTCGCTTTGTTTTTACGTGAAATAAAAACCATGAAAATGGATTTGCCATCATGCAGCATATACAGTATTCCATTAACATCTTCTCGTTCCATCACATTTTAGCCAAGAGGACTTCAAGATGACCTGGACAACTCACTATCCGGAACATGCTCCAAAACCGCATTTTCATCAAGGCAACAACTCCCTGGGAATCACGTTCGACAGCGAAAAAGCAGTGGGCCACCTTGAAAAGGTCTTCAGCGTCATACCAGGCAAATCCTACAGGATCGCCTGCGATGCCATCGTTCCCGAATGCTCTTGCAACAATGCAACGATCATCGTCACATGGAGCACAACGGATTCAGACGCGACCATGGTGCAACGAGACTATGTCTTTTTCAAGGACCTAACTCCTACCCAACGCCATTTCGAGCAAGTCTTCCAGGCACCTGAAAAGTGCACCCACGCCATCATCTGGTGCATGCACAAGTGGCAACGAGGAACCGCAACATTCAACAACCTCGAAATCGCCGAAACCAACCCAGTATCACCAAAAATCGCAAGGCTCGCAGCAGTCAACCTTTACTACCCTCCAGCAAACTCAACCTTCGAAAGCAACAGGGCCGACATGGAGGCCGGAATCAAAAACCTCTGCCAAAATGTCCCAAGCCTGGATTTCATCCTCCTCCCAGAAACACATCCCAGCAGAGGTGTGCCGGGAACGTCTTTCCAACGGTCGGAACCCATACAGGACGGTCCTACTTTCAACCTCTGCAAGCACTATGCCGTAAAATACAGTACGAATATCTGCGCAAGTGTCATTGAAAGAGAACAGGACAATACCCTGCACTGCACGGCTTTCGTCGTCAACAGGACAGGAAATCTCGCCGGGATATTCAGGAAAGTCCACCTTACAGTCGGCGAGCAAACATCAGGAATCATCCCCGGAAAAGAATTCAACATCATCAAACTGGATTTCGCAAACGTGGGAATCTCAATCTGCTGGGACAATTGGTTCCTGGAATCAGCGCGAATGCAACGGCTTAACGGAGCCGATTTCCTCGCCTTCCCACTAGCGGGAGACGCAAAGGAATCACATTGGTCCAAAACATGGTCGGCACGATGCATCGACAACAGCCTGCCGATGGTCGTCTCAGTCGCAGACCCGAAAGTGCCTTCGGCCATCATCGACAGAGACGGGGTTTGGCTTGACCAAACAACGCAGAAACATGGGTTCGCCTTCGCGGAACTCGACCTCAATGAACGAAAGAGATCCTGGTGGCTCTCCGTCGGCCCAGCATTCGGAGACCCCTACCAGCTCTACCTCGCAGAACGAAGACAAATCGCATACAAGTTTTGACATAAAGTCATTGCCACGGCACGAAGACTTTTACACGACTTCGTACTCGAAACGCATGTGACATGCCTTAAACCTAAAAAAAGCAGTTGACGCCTTATGATTGTAGTGCCTTTACAAGGCACGGTCTCCTGGCGGTTTTCCCTCCCCAGGCTGAAGCCTGGGGATAGGATGCCCCCCATGCCGGGCGCCTTGTAAAGGCGCTACAGAAGACCAACGCATTTCAATTCACCAACATGGTGAAATGAATAAACTTTCTAACTATTTGATAATCATCTAATTAGGAGTAAAATCCAGCTTCAACTGCTTTTTTTAGGTTAAAATATCAACCTGTGAAAACGATTTTCACCTATTGGCTTTTTCAGGGAGTTAAGGCGCTATATCAACAGCACCAACACGCCTGCGGTAATCAATAGTCCTCCCACGATGCCTTGCCAAGTCACGGCTTCGCCTAGGATCAAAAAGGACAGGATGATGGTCAAGGGGACGCTGAGCTTGTCCAGGGGAGCGACCTTCGAGGCCTCGCCCAACTGCAAGGCACGGAAATAAAACAGCCAGGACAAGCCAGTCGCAATGCCTGACAGGACCAGAAAAACCCAGGTCTTCGTCGAGGTGGTACGTATCTCGCCCACCACGCCGGTTCCAAAGGCGATTCCCCAGGCAAAAACCAAGATTACGGTCACACGGATTGCCGTCGCCAGGTTGGAATTGATTTCACGGACTCCAATCTTGGCAAACAATGCCGTCAACGACGCAAAGACCGCCGACAAAATCGCGCACAGCTTCCAGCCCATCACCTGACCTCCTTGTCATCTACTAAAATCACGGCAATTTCCATATTCCATCAGTCGGTTGATAATATAGTCTTTCTACGTGTTGTCTTCTATAAAGTCATGTGGATATCCAGTTGATGTAACCAAAAGCGCATTTAGATTATGAGAACCACGAATCCAAGGTAGTTGTTCACGTCCCGCTAGGGCTAGTGTCCGCTATCCAAGCACTCCGCCTTCGCCGTAAAAAACTTTTTCCTCAAAAACACCACAGAATCAATTATGAAACCAATCCTCTCACTCATTTTACTCGCCTGCTCAATCCAAGCAGCCAACTTCACCGTGCCCTTTATTAAAAATCCACCTCGGATCGACGGTGTTTTGAACCCAGCGGAATGGAACGAGGCACTTGCCATTTCAGGTGCCAATCCCACCCGGCTCGACCATAGGAAAACAACCGTCTATCTCGCCTTTGACAAAAACCACCTCTATCTCGCCGTCATCGCAGAGGCTCCGCCGCGAGGAAAACTCAAGGCGTCTCCACGGGAAAACGAAAATCCAGTCCTCGACGACTCGCTTGAAGTCTGGTTCCAGCCACCAACCCAAAACCGAACCATCGAACAACACAAATTCGGATACTTCCAGTTCATCACCAACTCCATCGGCAAAACATTCGCAAACCACCATGATCCCGGCTACGGATTGCCGGCAAAACCATGGAAAAACAGCCTCCTCGCCAAACACACAATTACCGACGGCAATTGGCATGCAGAACTCAGATTCAATGCATCGGATTTCGGATTCGATTCCATCAGCGACGACCAATGGAAAATCCTCCTGGTCAGAAACTTCCGCACGCAACCGGGATACCAGGCGCCAATGACTGACGTCAATGGCTTCATGGACCACAAGTCATACTCGACATTCCAATTCAATTCCAATGCGCCGGCAATCCAGCAACTCTACAGCGAAATCAGGTTCCCAGGAACCTTCGTCAACAACTCCAATACCCCCTGCAAGCTCCAAGGAACAATCACGGCAGACAACGCAACAACGGAAATCGACCTGCCGCTCAATGCAAATGATAATTGCGACATCACGTCAAAGCTTCCGATCGACTCATCGTTCAACGCAAAACTCAACGTCCTAGACCAGCAGGGAAAGCAAATCTGGAACAGAACAATCAACTGGAAGCCAAAGAGCGACAGGATCTGGTTCAATCTCGAATCCTTCGCCATACTCGAGCACTCATTCAACAAACCCTTGGAAACTAAACCGGATTTCGCCGCCAATGACGACATCTCCATCCTATTCAATCCAAAAGGAACATACGAACCAACTACAGGAAGAACTAAAGACACAAAAGCTCTCAAGCTCACGACAGGTACGCTCGCTTTCAACAACGCAAAATTCCAAATCCCGGGAAGCGTAAGCTTCTGGGTCAGGACAGAAGCGAAAAACTCAAAAAACTACAGGAGATTCATCTCAAGCGAATTCAAACCTTCAGGATATATCTTCCTGCAGGAACAAAAAGGTGGATACCTCATCCTCGGCGCACATTCGTTCAAAGGACATAAGCAACAAAACCTCGTCATCCATCGACTGCCAAAACTCGGAGAATGGACACACTTCGCGATCAACTTCAATGAAAAACAATATGAACTCTACATGGATGGCCTCAAAGTCGGCGAACAAACCCATGGAATACAAATCGACTCCGAAAACCTTGGAAACATCCTGATGGGAAACTCTGATCAAAGGGATTTCTCAGTCGCCAATCTCGCAGTTTACCAACGAACCCTAACAGATTCAGAGATCAAAGTCCTCGCCCAAGGCGATTCGCCAGTCAGCGGCGACATTCTTTGGTACCAGTCCATAAACTCCATCGTACTGGATATCAATGCAGACTTCGAAGACGAACAAAACAAGCACCTAACCCTCAAGATCATCGACAATCAGGGCAACGAAGTCGAAACATTCCAGGTCAACATGGACGAAGGAACAAAACTGGAAACCGACAATGGAACCATCGCAGTCCTACACAAAATCATCAAGCCCAGCAAGCCACTCGCAGACGGCACTTACGAACTCAGCCTGCTGAACGCCAAATCAAATGCAACCCTGCTAAAGCGCCAGATCCAAACAGAGCAATTCGAATGGCTTGGAAACGACCTGGGCAAATCACGCCGAATCCTACCCCCCTTCACCAAGATCGAACGCCAAGGGGACGACCTCTCCTGCATCCTCAGGAAATACCACCTGCAGCCAGGGGGCTTCCCAAGGCAAATCA